>JAABUZ0100008564.1_pt1 | contig 11984 bp, 11 predicted proteins | sample 5562091 | NCBI WGS metagenome assembly JAABUZ01 (sample SAMN12813069, study PRJNA571459) | rock metagenome | isolation source: Antarctica rocks | place: Antarctica: Victoria Land, Linnaeus Terrace sud | collected 2015-12-21
CCAGCCAGCCCGCCGCCGCGTCGCTGGTGCCGCCGCTCACGCCGCCGACCCGCGGGCACCGGGCACCCAGGCGGCGTCGTCGGCCATCTCCCGCAGCAGCGCGTCGACGACGGCGGTCAGGTCGCCGCCGGACGCCGCGGCCACCGCCCGCTGCCGGTCCGCGCTCGCCCCGTGGGCCAGCACCTCGTCGACCCGGGCGAGCTCCGGCGCGCAGCCCAGCCGCTCCGCTGTCGGCATCAGCTCGGCGACGAGCTCGGGGAGCAGCTCCCGCAGCGGGCGGGTGTCGCCCCGCTCGTTGAGCACCACGACGGCGTCCAGGCCGTAGCGCGCCGCCCGCCACTTGTTCTCCGTCACCAGCCAGCGGGACGGACGGGGCAGCTGGTAACCCTGGTCGAGCTGGCTGTCGAAGCGTTGCACCAGACACTGCGACAGCGCGGCCACCATGCCCACCTCGCCCAGCGTCGGGAGCCCGTCGCAGATGCGCAGCTCGACGGTGCCGTAGGTCGGGTGCGGGCGGATGTCCCACCAGACCTCCTTGATGGAGCTGATGGTGTCCGAGGCGATCAGTGTCTCCATGAACGTCTCGAACTGCGGCCAGTCGTCCAGCTGGTGCGGCAGCCCGGCGGTGGGCAGCCCCTCGAAGACCTTGCTGCGCACCGACGCGAGTCCGGTGTCGGTGCCCTTCCAATAGGGCGAGCTGGCCGACAGGGCGAGCAGGTGCGGGACGTACGCCGTGAGGGCGCCGACGATCGGCATCACCTTCTCCGGCGACCGGACGCCCACATGGACGTGTACGCCGAAGATCTGCAACCGTCGGCCCAGCCACTGCATGTCCTCGATGAGCTTCTGGTAGCGCGGGTTGGGGCTGACCTGCTGCGTCGCCCAGTCGGTGAACGGGTGGGTGCCGGCGCACATCAACCCCAGCCCGCGGTCGGCGGCCAGCACGGCGACCTCGTCGACGCTGCGCCGCAGGTCCTCCATCGCCTCCGAGACGGTCGTGCAGACACCGGTGATCACCTCGACGGTGGACTGCAGCAGCTCGTGCTTGGCCTTGGGGTGCTCGACGCCGGGAGCCGGCGCCATCAGGTCGAGGATCTCGCTGGCGCCGCTGGTGAGCTCGCGGGTGTCGCGGTCGACGAGCTGCAGCTCCCACTCCACCCCGAGGCTCGCGCGCGGCGACGACGAGAAGGGGATCTGCACGGGGCCTCCAGCGGGTCGCCACCCGGGGCGGATGGCGGACGCTGCGAGGCTATCCGCCGTGCCCGGCCGGGCGACCCCTCCTGCCGTCACCGGTGATCAAGGGGGCAACGTCACCGGTGTCGCGGGGCGACGTGATGCTGCCGCTCGGGCCACCGGTGATCACGCGGGGCGGGCCCCCAAGATCACCGGTGTCGCGGCGCGATGGGATGCGGCCCCTCCCGGCACCGGTGACCACCCGGGAATCCCCTCCAAGATCACCGGTGTCGTCGGGGGCCGGGACACCGCTCAATGGGGCACCGGTGATCTTGCCGGTCCAGAGGGGATCAGCCGGTCGGTCCGCCCCGCCCGGGCGGTTCGCCCCGATCGGCCCGCCGGCTGCCGAGCCGCTCCGCGTCGGGCACGCCGGGGCGATGCGTCCGGGACCAGTCGGACGTCAGCGCGGCGGCGCGGCGGAAGCGGTCGTCCTCGGTGGCCCGCGGCACGGTCAGCCACGAACGCAGCGCGAGGGCGGCGGCGACGAGCAGCAGGGCCGCGGCCACGACGATGGCGATGACGAGCACGGCACCCTCCTCCATCCGGTCCCGGCCCACCCTGACACAGCCACGGCGCTGCGACTACGGAAGGGGAGCACCCAGCGCCGTCGCGAGCTGCCGGCCCCGCTCGTCGTCCCGGGAGCGGAGCACAAGCCGCCGTTCTCCGGCGCCCGTCGCGAGCCGCACCACGCGCAGCGATCCCCGCTCCTGCCAGCCGGTCGCGCGGACGCGCCGGACGTCGAGCTGCACGGCGTACCACCCCTCCCCCGGCCGGTCCTTCGCCTGCAGGCCCAGCACGAGCAGCCGCCGGTTGGTGAGCACCAGCGCCCGCGGGTGGCCGAGCTGGATGCCGAGGAAACCCTCCAGGTGGCGCACCAGGCTCAGCCTGCGCGGCGGGTCGTAGAACCCACCTGGAACGGCGGTCTCGATCCGCTCCCCCGGCAGCAGGTGCGCCGCCACGACGCGGCGGGCGCGCTCGGTCCGGTCGCGGGCAGGCACGGCGGCTGTGGTCACGGTGGGAGCATTCCGCTGTGAGCGCGAGCGCGGGGACGAGCCCGGCGAACGACGGGGACGCCGCGCCGCTGCCCGAGCCCGAGGTGCCGGACGTCGAGCAGCTAGTGCTCGCCGGCGCGTTCCCGCCGGTCGAGCGGGTGCAGTGGCAGCGGCTGGTGCTCGGGGTGTTGCGCAAGAGCGGTCGGCTCGACGGGGACGCGACTCCCGCCCAGGCCGAGCGGGCGCTGGCGACCATGCTGCCGGACGGCTTCGCCGTGCAGGGTCTTTACACCGCCGAGGGCGCGCTGCCGCCCGTCGGGGTGCCCGGCCTCGCGCCGTTCACCAGGGGCGGCAAAACGGCCGGGGCCACCGGTAGCGGGTGGGATGTGCGTCAGCGACACGACGACCCGGACCCCGCGACCACCCACCGCGCCGCCCTCGACGACCTCGAGGGCGGTGGCAGCTCGGTCTGGCTCACCCTTGGCGGCGGCGGGCTCCCGGTGGCAGCGCTCGGCGAGGTCCTCGACGGCGTCTACGTCGACCTCGCCCCGGTGGTGCTCGACGCCGGCGGGGAGACGGCCGACGCCGCCGCGAAGTACCTCTCACTCGCGGCCGAGCGGGGGGTCGCCGACGACGACCTCCTGGGCGTGCTCGGAGCGGACCCGCTCGGTCTCGCCGCCCGCACCGGCACTGCCCCGGACCTCGGCGTCGCGACCTCGCTGGCCCGTCGCTGCGCCGACCGGCACCCGGGCGTGCGCGCGGTCGTCGTGGACGGGCTGCCCTACGCCGACGCCGGAGCCACCGACGGGCAGGAGCTCGGGCTCGCGCTCGCGACCGCCGTCGCCTACCTGCGCGCACTCACCGAGGCGGGGCTGGACGCGGCCCAGGCGTGCGGCCAGCTGGAGTTCCGCTCCAGCGCCTCTGCCGACCAGTTCGCCACCATCGCGAAGCTGCGTGCGGCGCGGCGGCTCTGGGCGCGCGTGACCGAGGTCGCCGGGCTCGCGCCGGCCGACCGGGCGCAGCGCCAGCACGCGGTCACATCCTGGGCGATGACGGCGACGGCGGACCCTTACACCAACCTGCTGCGCAGCACCATCGCCTGCTTCGCCGCCGGCGTCGGCGGCGCCGACGCGGTGACGGTGCTGCCCTTCGATGTCGCGCTCGGGCTGCCGGACGCCGTCAGCCGCCGGCTCGCGCGCAACACCTCGGCCCTGCTGCTGGAGGAGTCCCACGTTGCCGCCACGGTCGACCCGGCCGGTGGGAGCTGGGCCGTCGAGGCCCTCACCGACGAGCTGGCGCGGGCGGGGTGGGCGGTCTTCCGGGAGGTCGAGCGGGCCGGCGGGATGGCGGCCGCGCTGGAGTCCGGCCTGGTCGCCGACCGGCTCGCGGCCAGCGCCGCGGCGCGCACCGAGCGGCTCTCGACCGGGGTCGACGGGATCATCGGCGTCACCGAGTTCCCCGACCTGGCCGCCAGCCCACTGGTACGCCGCGCGGCACCGCCGGGACCCACCGGTGGGCTCCCCCGGGCGCGCGCGGCGGAGCCGTTCGAGCAGCTGAGGGGACGCTCCGCGGCGGCCGCGGCGACCCGGCCGCCGCGGGTGGTGCTGGTGACCGTGGGTGCCGGCAAGGCCGTGGCGGCGGTGGCGACCGGGATCGGGAAGCGCCTGGCTGCAGGCGGTGTGACGGCCGCGCCGGCCACCCCGGCTGCCCTGCCCGACCTCGCCGGTGGGGTCGCGGTGCTCTGCGCGGCCCCCGACGGCGACGAGGGCGAGCTCGCCGGCGCCCGCGCGGCGGCGGAGACGGCCGGCGCGGTCCTCGTCCTGGACGGGGCGCAGGCGGCCCGCGGCGGGACACTGGCGCTGCTGGAGCAGGTGCTGGCCGTGCTCGCGCCCGAGCCGGAGACCGCCCAGCAGGAGACCGCCCAGCCGGAGACGGAGGAGCAGCCGTGACGATCCCCGACTTCAGCGCGGTCGAGCTGGGTGGGCAGGGCACCGGCAACGAGGCGACGGCCGGGGACTGGGCGCGGCAACTCGCCGCCGATGGCGCCGGCGCTCCGGAGGAGCTGACCTGGCTGACGCCGGAGGGCATCGGGGTGCGCCCGCTCTACACCGCGGATGACCTGGAGGGGCTGGACTTCCTGCAGACGCTGCCCGGGCTCGCGCCGTACCTGCGCGGTCCCTACCCGACGATGTATGTCACCCAGCCCTGGACCGTCCGGCAGTACGCCGGCTTCTCCACCGCCGAGGAGTCCAACGCCTTCTACCGCCGCAACCTCGCGGCCGGGCAGAAGGGCCTGTCCGTCGCCTTCGACCTGGCCACGCACCGGGGCTACGACAGCGACCACCCCCGGGTGGCCGGCGACGTCGGCATGGCCGGCGTGGCCATCGACTCGATCCTGGACATGCGCACGCTGTTCGACGGCATCCCGCTGGACGAGATGAGCGTCTCGATGACCATGAACGGCGCGGTGCTGCCCGTGCTCGCGCTCTACGTCGTCGCGGCTGAGGAGCAGGGGGTCGCGCCGGAGCAGCTCACCGGGACCATCCAGAACGACATCCTCAAGGAGTTCATGGTCCGCAACACCTACATCTACCCGCCGGCGCCCTCCATGCGCATCATCAGCGACATCTTCGCCTTTTCGTCGGCCAGGATGCCCCGCTTCAACTCCATCTCGATCTCCGGTTACCACATCCAAGAGGCAGGCGCCACAGCCGATCTCGAGCTGGCCTACACGCTGGCCGACGGGGTGGAATACCTCCGCGCGGGGCTGGCCAGCGGCCTGGACGTGGACGCCTTCGCGCCCCGGCTGAGCTTCTTCTGGGCGATCGGGATGAACACGTTCATGGAGATCGCGAAGATGCGCGCGGCCCGGCTGCTCTGGGCCCGGCTGGTCGCGCAGTTCGAGCCGGCGAGCGACAAGTCCCTGTCGCTGCGCACGCACTGCCAGACGAGCGGCTGGTCGCTCACCGCGCAGGACGTCTACAACAACGTGATGCGCACCTGCGTCGAGGCGATGGCCGCGACCCAGGGGCAGACCCAGTCGCTGCACACCAATGCCCTCGACGAGGCGCTCGCGTTGCCCACCGACGCCAGCGCGCGCATCGCCCGCAACACCCAGCTGGTGCTCGCGCGGGAGAGCGGCACCACCCGGACCATCGACCCGTGGGGCGGCAGCGCCTACGTCGAGCGGCTCACCGCCGACCTGGCCGCCAAGGCCTGGTCGCACATCACCGAGGTGGAGGCGGCCGGCGGGATGGCGCAGGCGATCGAGGCCGGCATCCCCAAGCTGCGGGTCGAGGAGGCGGCCGCCCGCACCCAGGCCCGCATCGACTCGGGGCGCCAGACGGTGGTCGGGGTCAACAAGTACCGGGTGTCCGACGAAGCACCCATCGACGTGCTGAAGATCGACAACAAGGCCGTCCGCGCGTCCCAGCTGGACAAGCTGGCCCGGCTGCGCGCCGGTCGCGACGAGGGGCGGCTCAGGACCGCGCTGGACGCGCTGCGCGAGGCCGCCGGGCAGCCGCCGACCGGGAGCGAGCTGCGACACAACCTGCTGGCCTGCAGCATCGACGCCGCCCGCGCGGGGGCCACCGTCGGGGAGATCAGCGACGCGATGGAGGCGGTCTTCGGCCGCTACACCGCGCAGGTCCGCACCATCTCCGGGGTCTACGCCGGCGAGGCTGGCAGCAGCTCCGCCGTCGAGCGGATGCGGGCCGCGGTCGCGGAGTTCGCGGCCGAGGAGGGCCGGCGCCCGCGCATCCTGGTCGCCAAGATGGGCCAGGACGGTCACGATCGGGGGCAGAAGGTCATCGCCTCGGCGTTCGCCGACCTCGGCTTCGACGTCGACGTCGGCCCGCTCTTCCAGACGCCGGGCGAGGTCGCGTTGCAGGCGGTGGAGGCCGACGTGCACATCGTCGGCGTCTCCTCCCTCGCCGCCGGACACCTCACGCTGGTGCCTGCCCTGCGGGCGGAGCTGGAGCGGCTGGGCCGGGGCGACATCCTGCTGGTGGTCGGCGGCGTCATCCCGCAGCAGGACTTCGCCGAGCTCCGGGCCGCCGGGGCGACCGCGATCTTCCCGCCCGGCACGGTGATCCCGGCGGCCGCGCTGGAGCTGCTCGACACCTTGCGGGGCCGGTTGCGCGAGGCTGCACCAGCGTGAGCCGCCGCCCCGACGTCGCCTCGCTCGAGCGCGGGGTGCTGGCGGGGAGCCGGGCCGAGCTCGCGCGCGCGATCACGCTGGTGGAGTCCACCCGGGCCGACCACCGCGAGGAGGCGCGCGACCTGCTCGGGCGGCTGGCCCCGCATGCCGGCCGGGCCCGGCGGGTCGGCATCACGGGTGTGCCGGGGGTGGGGAAGTCGACGTTCATCGACGGCTTCGGCTCGCTGCTGACCGGTCGCGGCCACCGCGTCGCCGTGCTCGCCGTTGACCCGTCGAGCACGCGCACCGGGGGCAGCATCCTCGGCGACAAGACCCGGATGGCCAGGCTCGCCGTCGACCCCGCGGCGTACGTCCGGCCGTCCCCGACCGCCGGCACCCTCGGCGGCGTCACGCGCGCGACGAGGGAGGCCATGGTGGTGGTCGAGGCGGCCGGCTACGACGTCGTGCTGGTCGAGACCGTCGGCGTCGGGCAGAGCGAGACAACAGTGGCGGACATGGTCGACACGTTCCTCGTGCTCACCCTCGCCCGGACCGGAGACCAGCTGCAGGGCATCAAGAAGGGCATCCTCGAGATCGCCGACATCGTGGCGGTCAACAAGGCCGACGGTCCACACGAGCGCGACGCGCAGATGGCCGCCCGCGAGCTGGCCGGCGCATTGCGGCTGCTGGCCCCGGTGGGGGAATGGACCACCCCGGTGCTGACCTGCAGCGCCGCGACGGGGGCCCGGCTGGACGAGGTGTGGGACGCCGTGCGGTCGCACCGGGAGCTGCTCGAGCGGACCGGCGAGCTGGCGCGGCGACGCGACCGGCAGGCCGTCGACTGGTTCTGGACCCTGGTCCGCGACGGTCTGCTCGACCGATTGCGTGGCGACCCCGTGACGGCGACGCTGGCGCTCGGGCTGACCGACGACGTACGCCGGGGAGCTGTCCCGCCGGGCCTCGCCGCGGACCGCCTGCTGGCGGCGTTCCTGCGCGACGGCGCAGCCGGCTAGCGGTCGGCCACCCTGCCCACCCATGCCGGTCGGTGAGGACCCGCGACGACAATGGGCGAGTGCGCCGCGCCCTGCTCGTGCTGCTGCTGCCGGTGGCCGCCTGCTCCCCGGCCTCGACCGTCCCGGCCGCTGGCATACCGCCAGCACCGACGTCGGTATCGCAGCTGCTGCGTGCCGCCGCGGTCCGCGAGGAGCAGGCCATCACCCAGACCGGCGCCTACGTCGACGCCGAACAGCTGGGGTACGTCGTCAAGCCCGGGGTGATCTTCGAGGCCATCCCGCGCCCGGGGTCCTACTGCCTGGACGCCTCGCTCGACGCGACGTCCCAGCGCTACCGGCTCGATGGCGACAAGGGCGGCGCGATCGAGCCCGGCGCATGCGAGCGCCCCCCGCCGTAGCGGTCACGCTGCTCCCGCGCGCTCGGCGAACCAGGGCTTGACCACGTCGTTCATCAGCCGCACCCGCTGGTCGAACGGCAGGAACGCCGACTTGGTCGCGTTCAACGTCAGCCGTCGCAGGTCCTCCCACGTCCAGCCGAACGCCGCCGTGCAGGCGGTGAGCTCCGAGCTCAGCGTCACCCCGCTCATCAGCCGGTTGTCGGTGTTGACGGTCACGCGGAATCGCAGCCGGCGCAGCAGGCCCACCGGGTGCTCGGCGATGGAGGCGGCGGCACCGGTCTGCACGTTCGACGTCGGGCACAGCTCCAGCGGCACCCGGGTGTCACGCACAAAGGCCGCCAGCCGCCCCAGCGTCGCCTCCCCGGTCGAGGGGTCGACGGCGATGTCGTCCACGATCCGGACCCCGTGGCCGAGCCGGTCGGCATTGCACCAGTGCAGCGCCTCCCAGATGGACGGCAGCCCGAACGCCTCGCCGGCGTGGATGGTGAAGTGCGCGCTGTCGCGCTGCAGCAGCTGGAAGGCGTCGAGGTGCCGGGTGGGGGGGTAGCCGGCCTCCGCCCCGGCGATGTCGAAGCCGACCACACCCCGGTCGCGCCACCGCAGCGCCAGCTCGGCCACCTCCACCGACCGGGCGGCGTGCCGCATCGCGGTGACCAGCGTGCCGACCGACATGCCCTGCACCGACGCGAAGCCGCGCACCACCGCCCCGACCACCTCGTCGAGCGAGAGCCCTTGCGCCACATGCAGTTCCGGCGCGAATCGCACCTCAGCGTGCACGACACCGTCGGCCCGCAGGTCCTCGGCGCACTCGGCCGCCACCCGCTCCAGCGCGTCGGCCGTCTGCATCACGGCAATGGTGTGGCTGAACGGCTCCAGGTAGCGCTCCAGCGACCCCGACCACGCCTGCGCCTGGAACCACGCGGCGAGTTCGTCCACGCCTCGGACCGGCAGCTCGTGCCCGATCCTGGCGGCCAGCTCGACGACGGTGGAGGCACGCAGCCCCCCGTCGAGGTGGTCGTGCAGCAGCACCTTGGGCGCGGCGTGGATCTCCTCGGGTGTCGGCGGTGCATTCGGGCTGGACATGCCAGCACGCTAGCCACCTGGTCCCCGGCAGTTCTTCAGGCTGGCGAACTGCGAGGGACCTGGCGCACCGGTGGGCGGGGTGCGGTGCGGCAGCGAGCGTCGCCTCGGGTGGCGGTCTGCCGGTGCTGCCGCAGACTACGGGCATGCCGCTGTGGAGGGTGCGGGAGTTCCAGCAGACCGATCTCGACGCCGTCGTGCGCATCTGGGACCGCCCGCCCGCGGCCTCCCAGGAGTCGGTGCACGCGCTCTCCGAACTGCTCGGCGCCGTCCGCGCCGGTGAGCCGACGGTGGTCGCGGTGGTCGGCGACACCGTGGTGGGTGCTGCGGTCGCTTCGGTGGCCGGGGAGCTGGCCTGGGTGCTGCGGCTGGGTCTGGCCGACGACTGGCGCCACCGCGGCATCGGCAGCATGCTGCTGGCCGAGCTGGAGCGTCGCTGCACCACCAGCGGAGCGCGTCGGCTGCGCTGCGTGCTCGCCGACGCCCACGAGGTCGGTGCCGAGGCGCTCGAGCACCGCGGCTTCCGCGCCCAGCCGGGCTGTGTGGTCTACGACAAGAGCACCGGCCACACCGGGGCCGACCAGGGGATCCTCGACGAGCTCGGGGCCCGGCGGATGGCAGCCGGGCTGTGGGACGCCGTCGGCGGCATGGTGAAGGAGAAGGGGATCATCGAGCGCCAGGTGATCCTCCCGCTGGCCCACCCCGAGGAGGCGGAGCGATCCGGTCTGGTCCCGCCGCAGGCGATCGTGCTCTTCGGCCCGCCCGGCACCGGGAAGACCACCTTCGCCAAGGGCGTCGCCGGCCGGCTCGGGTGGCCGTTCGTGGAGCTGTTCCCCTCCAGGCTGGGTACCACCGCCGCCGGCCAGGCGGCCGCGCTGCGCGACACGTTCGCACTCGTCGACGAGCTCGACGAGGTGGTGCTGTTCATCGACGAGGTCGAGGAGATCGCGGCCCGGCGCGACGGCGGGCAGCTCTCGCCCGCGCACGGCCTCACCAACGAGATGCTCAAGCTCATCCCGCACTTCCGGGAGCGGGAGCACCGGCTGCTGGTATGCGCCACGAACTCCGTGCGCGGTCTCGACGCCGCGCTGCTTCGGCACGGCCGTTTCGACTACGTCATCCCGGTCGGGCCGCCGGACGCCGAGGCGCGGGCCGCGATCTGGGAGCACTACCTCGCAGCGATCCCGCACGACGGGGTGGACCTCGACGCCGTCGTGGCCGAGTCCGAGGTGTTCACCCCGGCCGACATCGAGTTCGCGGCCCGCCGTGCCGCGCAGGGCGTCTTCGAGCGGACGGTGCTCGACGGGCAGGACCGCGGGGTGAGCTCCGATGACGTCCTGCGGGCGGTCCGCGAAACCCGGCCCACCCTGACCCGGGAGATGGTGGCGGACTTCGAGCAGGACATCGTCGACCACGCCCGGCTCTGACCGCCGGCCCTGGTCAGCGACCGCTGCGGCCTCCGCGCCGGTCCGGGGTGTAGCCGGACGTGGCCGGCGTTGGAGGCCCGCCGAGATCTGATCACCGTGATGCTGGCGACGAACACGGTGGCCACGGTGCACCAGCGGTTGCGCGACGAGCACGGGCTGACGGTCGGCGAGTCCAGCCTGCGCCGCTAGCCAGCCGGGCGGCGGGGGCCCGGCGGACCGGGGGGACCGAGCAGGAGCGCGGCGAGCCTGGCCAGCTCCGCCGCCGGGTCGGTGGTGACCCCTCCGTGCACCGGCCCGGCCTGCACGACGGTGCTCCGCGGCGCGGTGAGCCAGCGGAACCGCTCGCCGGGCGTCGTCGACCCCGCCGGCCCGATGCCGGCGCAGACCAGCTGCAATGCAGCCAGATGCGCGCGTACCACCCCCGGGTCGAGGTGCCCGTCGAGCGCCAGCCAGCGGGCCTCGTCCGCGTCCACCGCCGCGGCCAGGAAGTCCAGCGGCCGGCAGTGCAGCAGCACCCCGGCGTTTACGCACTCGCCGCGCTCGACCCGCGGGACCACCCGCACGACGGCGTAGTCGAACCGCAGCGGCCGGCCGGCCGGCTCAGCCACGGGACGTTTCCAGGGCCGCGACCCAGGACCGGCCGCCGCCGACCCGGGCCGTGAGGAAGTCCGCGTACGTCGACGCCGGTGCCTGCAGCCACTCCGGCGGCACCAGGCCGACGACCTCCGCCAGCAGCGCCGGCGTCACCAGCGGCGCGAGCTCGGCGTCGGCCACGGCGAGCGGCCCCGCGGCCGGCAGCAGCACGTGCTCGCCGGCGCGGGTGAGCGGCCGGTCCACCCGCTCGAGCGGGTCCTCGACACGGGACCACTCGTGCTGGGGGTAGAGGGCGGCGCCGTGGTCGATGAGCCGGATGCCGCCGTGCCAGACCAGCACGTTGGGGTTGCGCCAGGTGCGGTCCACGTCGAGCACCAGCCCGTCGAACCACACCACGCGGGCCGCGAGCGCGGGATCGACGGTGTCGGCCAGCGGGTCATAGGTGACGGCGCCGGGCAGGAAGTCCATCCCGAGGTTCGTCCCCGGCGAGGCGCGCAGCAGGTCCTGGATCTCCTGGTCGGGCTCGGCGAGTCCGAGGTCGGGGTCGACGTCGACCACCACCAGCTCGGGCACCGGCAGGCCGAGGCGGCGGCCGAGCTCCCCGACGACCACCTCCGCGACCAGCGCCAGCCGGCCCTGCCCGGCCCCGGTCCACTTCACGACGTACATGCCGAGGTCGTCGGCCTCCAGCAGTCCTGGCAGGCTGCCGCCCTCGCGGAGCGGTGCCACGTAGCGCGTCGCCGTCACCCGCCGCAGCTGCACGGGGGCAGTGTGGCCGTCGGGGAGGATGGGCGGCGTGACGGACGGCGGCCAGGCGGGCACGGGGCAGGCGGGCACGCGGATCGCCGGGCGCTACCGGCTCATCGACACCGTGGGCCAGGGCGGCATGGGCGTGGTCTGGCGGGCGCAGGACGAGGTGCTGGGACGCACGGTCGCCGTCAAGCAGGTGCACATCCCCTCGCATCTGCCCGAGCAGGAGCAGCAGGTGCTCCGCGAGCGGGTGCTGCGCGAGGCGAGGGCGGCCGCCAGGTTGCACGACCCGGCCGCGGTCACCGTCTTCGACGTCGTGTTGGAGGGCGGCTCGCCCTACCTCGTGATGGAGCTGGTCG
>JAABUZ0100008565.1_pt1 | contig 11983 bp, 5 predicted proteins | sample 5562091 | NCBI WGS metagenome assembly JAABUZ01 (sample SAMN12813069, study PRJNA571459) | rock metagenome | isolation source: Antarctica rocks | place: Antarctica: Victoria Land, Linnaeus Terrace sud | collected 2015-12-21
GAGTGCGTCGATGGGGGCGCCATGGGGGCCGCCGCTCTCGGCTTCGACACCCATGCCGTGCTTGCGCGCGTTTGCGGCGAACACGTCGTAGTGCTCGGTGACGACAAGGTCAGCGACGGTGCGGCGGAGGTCCGTAAGGAAGCGGGTGCTTCGCGCACGGTCGCCTACGATGCGGCCCGCGACCACTGGCAGCCAGGGGACGGGGTCGTACCCCCGCAGACGGAGAAACTGTTCGCGGAATCTGGGCGTCCAGTTGGTGCCGCCGAGCTCCCAGCTATCGGTGGCGAGGTACTTCAGGCTGCGGTATGGCTTTGCGGCGGTGAGGAGAGGTTCGACCGTTGCGTTCCAATAGCTTTCAAAGGCTTCGCGGCTCATGTAGTCGATGGCAAGGCCCTGCCACGCGCCGCTGGATGTAGAGACCCGCGCGTCTGAATCGGTGTAGCCGACGCGGAGAACCTCCCACTGCCCCCCCGGAGCATCCCACGTGAGTACACCATCGGACGATACCTGTGCGGAGACATCGCGTACCTGCTCGAAAGGCGTGTCGCTAAAATTTGGGTCGCCCGCGAACTGCGCGTCCGGGCCGCTAAGACCGTCGTTTAGCAGGGGCCCCGAGTCCGGCATGCTGAAGCCGCTCTCAGCAGTGGCTGCGCGGTAACGGAGTGTCGTCGCGGATCGCTTCGCATCGCCGTCGGCTTTGACGTCGGCGGCAGGATGCGCAGCTCCTGCCCCACCTCGGGCTGAGGCCTCCTGCCCGGCTGTATGACGGTCCCCCTGCCGGTCATCGGGCTGAGGCGCAAGCTGCGAGCCATGCTGCAGCGGGTAGGCGAGCACAGCGATTTGCCTGTAGAAGCCGTTGCGGGTCTCCGGAGCAGGTAGGTGGAGGGTCACCCGGGCGCCTCCGGTGACCTCCGCGCGCGCATAGGTCAGAAGCTTGGACGCCTGCTCTGGCGTGACGCTGGGGCCACCCAGATTCCAGCCGCTCGTGATGTTGAACGTGATCTCCAAACCGAGACGATCGGCCTCGCGGAGAGCATGGGTATACAGTTCGACCCAGGCGGGGCTGGCGAAGGTGGGTCCAGCAGGAACGGGTCGGTTACCCGACTGGTTGGCCCCGTTGGCATCGACAAGCAGAGCGCCTCCGAAACCTTTCGCTTTCATCTCTTCAAGGTCGTGCGTGATGGTGGGCTTATCGGTGTTGCCGTTCAACCACCACCAGTAGCAGCGCAAGCGCGCCGACGGGGGCGGATCCGTAAAGCCTGAGCGCAAGGATCGGAGGGAGGTCGCTTGGTTGTGAGGGACTGCTGTTATGCGCTGCGCGTGCGCTGTGGCCGGCATGGTGACGCACGCTGCGACTGCGAGAGTGCCCCAGCAAATTGATCGGAGCTTGGTGCACGGTAGTGTCATGGAGATCCCTTGGCAGAAAAGGTGGAGGTCCCGCTCGGAAGCAGCAGCTCCCGTTTCAAAGGCGGCTCAGTCGCAGTAGACACGGGCTGCGCTCAGGATGGCACGAGCACTGCCTGAAGAGCGTTCATTCGATCAGGTCGAGATATTGCTGGAACACCCTTCCAACAAAGGAGATGATCTGCTCCCTTGGAACGGCGACGACGGCGGGGATCCTTAGAACATACCTGGAAAATGCGAGGCCGATCGCCTGCGTGGCGATGAGTGGAACAGAAACAGCAGCATGCTTCGGGGAGACTACTTTCATCATCGCCGGGCCGAGTTGTTCCTGAAACACTCGAAGGAGCTGTTCTCTGCCATCTGGATGGGTCACGGCAACGCGAAGCAACGCTGGCAGCTCATCTCCTGCGTCGGCGCCTTCCCAACGCTCCAGGAAGTGGCGCGCCAGGGTTTCACCGCGGTCGATGGGTGAGGTGAGCGAAAGATCCGGGAGATGCAGGTCAAACTTCATCGCGGCCGTAAACAGGCCTTCCTTGCTGCCGAAGTAGCGCATGACCAGGGAGGGGTGTATCGCAGCCGCGGAAGCCACCGCCCTCACCGTGCATTGGTCGAAGCCCTTTTCGCTGAAGAGACTGCGAGCCGCATCCAGGATGCGGTTTCGCGTCGCTTGCGATCGCAGTTCGGGTTGGGTCCGTGGCACGGCAGCTTCTCCAGCTTTGATTCTCTCGCATGGATGCGCTATTGTAAACTTGTGTATGCAAACATATGTTTACGGAGGACCAGTGAGCTTAAACAATGTAGATATAGTCATCGTTGGTGCTGGCCCGACAGGGCTTGCTTTGGCTTCGGACCTGTGTCGGCGAGGTATCTCGCCGCTGGTTCTTGATCGGCTCGAAGCAGGAGCGAACACGTCTCGAGCAGCAGTGGTGCACGCCCGTACGCTTGAGGTGCTCGAACCCCTTGGAGTGACCGGTGAATTGCTCCAGAATGGAGTGATTGTTCCCATATTTCGGGTGCGGGATCGGAGCCGGATTCTAACCAGCATCAGCTTTGGGGATCTCCAAACCCACTTTCCGTTTACCTTGATGTGTCCTCAGAACCGCACGGAAGCCATTCTGCTGAGCCGTCTCGAGTCTCTGGGAGGTTCCGTGCGACGGCCATGCGAAGTAGCGTCGATTGGGGTGAGTGAAGCGGGAGTTGAGGCGCAGTATGAGTCGGAAGGAGCAATGGAGACAGTACACGCCAAGTGGCTTGTTGGCTGCGACGGCGGTCACAGCGTTGTGCGCAAGCAGGCCTCGATTCCATTTGAAGGCAGCACTTACGAAGAGAGCTTCATCCTGGCCGACGTGGAGATGGATTGGCCGCTGGATCGCGAAGAGGTGAGCCTCTTCTTCTCGGAACAAGGTCTCGTCGTAGTGGCGCCGCTCCCCGACAATCGCTTCCGCATCGTTGCTACTGCCAGGCAGGCGGAGGAGACACCGTCGCTGTCGGATCTCCAGACTGTCCTCGAAGAACGTGGACCCGATGGGGCGAAGGTTCTTATTCGGCGTCTGGTCTGGGCTTCGCGTTTTCGCGTCAGCCATCGGGTTGCCAGGGAGTTCCGCAAGGGAAACATCCTGCTGGCAGGCGACGCTGCGCACGTGCACAGCCCGGCAGGCGGCCAGGGGATGAACACCGGGATTCAAGACGCGGTCTCGCTCGCGGACGCACTTGCAGCTGTGTTGCACGGTGAAAGTGCTGCATTGCTCGACCAATGGGCGGAGAGCCGGCGGAAGATTGCCCGTTCCATCGTGCAGATGACAGACCGGATGACCAGGATGGCGACCGCGTCTTCTCCGGTGTTGAGGCTGTTTCGGAATGCGGTGATCGAGATGGTCGGACACTTGCCGATGGCGCAGCACGCGCTGGCGGTGAAGCTGGCTGAGCTGGACAACAGGTGAAGAGACGGCCTCTGCGTTCCGGAGGTGCAGAAAAGTTCTTCCAGGCGTTTTACACCACCAAAGGATCGAAGGAACTGGGTTGTGACGATGGTGAGCAAAGAAGTCGTGAACCGGGTTCGCGGCGAACTCCAGATCCGAAGCTCACAAAAAGAGGGCAGCAGCGGGACGGTATTGACGCTGTTTTACCTTCGATGGTGTCAGCCGAGAGCGGCTTTAAGAATGAGTCAGGCTGCACGCTCGATAGAGTTCCTTTGGAGCTGCTTCCCTGATTTCACTCAAAACGGCAAGTAATAGCCGCCCGGACGACAGGACCGGAGGCGCAAAGCGGATAGCTCTTGATGAGGATATTATGGAGCGGTCATCCTTGAGCTGGTTGTGGGCACCCGCCACCAACGGTGGGCGAAGTGTGTATTCAGGAGCGCTTTGTTTCCACATGGATCGCTCTAGTTCGTTTTTTGCGGGATTTGAGTCCGGATGATCTCTCCCGCATGCTGTTCTGTGTAGTATTCCGAGTCCCGGCCCGGGATGGAGGCTTTCCGTTCATGCATCTGAAGCGTTCCGCACGTCGTCGTTCCCTGAAACTGCGCCATCTACTCCACATCAAGACTTTCTGCCTGGCGCCGCTGGCGTTGAGCCTTCCCCTGGTTGCGCAGCAGGGGCCGATTAACAAGGCTCCGGATATCACCAGGGTTCCCACACTGTACGTGGTTGATTATGCACACCTGGATACGCAGTGGCGCTGGGAGATGCCCCAGACAATCAGCGAGTACTTGCTGAAGACGATGAAGGTCAACTTCGACTACATCGACAAGTACCCGCATTATGTCTTCAATTGGACGGGGTCGAATCGCTATCGGTTGATGAAGGAGTACTTCCCCGACGATTATGCGCGGTTGACGAAGTATGTCGCGGCAGGACGGTGGTTTCCGGCCGGATCTTCGGTGGAAGAGGGTGATGTCAATCTGCCGAGTGCGGAGGGGATCTTCAGGCAGGTTTTATACGGCAACGAATACTACCGTAAGGACTTCGGCAAGGCGAGCACTGAGTACATGATTCCGGACTGCTTTGGCTTTCCTGCTTCGCTGCCGGCGATCCTGGCACATGCCGGGGTAAAAGGATTTTCGACGCAGAAGCTAAATGCGGCGTGGCAGCCAGCACCAAAGGTTGGCGGACCTGGGTCACCCGAGGAGACTCCTGAAGGGATCCCGTTTAACGTGGGGCTTTGGATTGGGCCGGATGGAAGTAAGGTGATCGCAGCTCTGAATCCGAGCAGCTACAACAGCAATGTGTACACCGATTTGAGTAAAGAGAATGCGCCGCGAACGGCGCCTGCGGTGTCGCCCGAGGAGATGGCGGCGTTGACCCCGCAGCAGAAGAATTTTATGACGCGGTACCGGGGGCGAAATGATGAACCGGACTGGGTCAAGCGAATTGATCTGGACGGCAAGGTGACGGGGGTCTTCGCCGACTACCACTATGTGGGAACCGGGGACATCGGTGGAGCAACGCAGGAGTCTTCGGTGAAGTTGCTGGAGGCGATCGCGACCAAGGACGAGACGGTACTGCCTCCGCTGCCAAGGCCGAGTTTCCTGAAGCCGGCGCCAGCGTCGGCCGAGAGCGTGCGCGTGGGTGAGGGTCCGGTCCATGTGATCGAGAGCGAGGCCGACCAGATGTTCAACGACATCAAGCCCGAGATGATGGCAAAGATGCCGTCGTATAAGGGTGATCTTGAGCTGATCAATCACTCGGCCGGATCGTTGACCTCGCAGGCTTACCACAAGCGTTGGGTGGTGAAGAACGAGTTGCTTGCGGAGGCGGCGGAGGAGACTTCGGTCGCGGCGGCGTTAATGGGGGGCCGGGTCTATCCGCAGAAGCGCATGAACGATGCATGGACGCTTGCGCTCGGCGGGCATTTCCACGATACGGCTGCTGGAACGGCGACGCCGCGCGCCTATGAGTTTTCGTGGAATGATGACACCATCGTGGCCAACCAGTTTGCGGGGGTATTGACCAGCGCCACGGAGGCAGTTGCCTCGGCGATGAATACGCAGGGAGGCGGGACACCGCTGGTGGTCTTCAACTCGCTGAATATCGACCGTGAAGACCTGGTGGAGGCGAAGGTACCGTTTACGGGCGCGGCTCCCCGGGCCGTGCGGGTGAAGGGGCCGAACGGGGAGGAGATGCCGGCGCAGATGGAAGATGGCAAGGTGCTGTTTGTAGCCAGAGTTCCATCGGTCGGCTTTGCCGTGTACGACGTGGTTGCGACTTCGGCTCCGGCGACCAGTTCGGTGCTGAAGGTGACGCCGAACTCGCTTGAGAACGCGCGCTACAAGGTGCAGGTGAATGCTGATGGGGATGTGTCGAGCGTGTTCGACAAGAATTTGAAGAAGGAGTTGCTGTCGGCTCCGATTCGCATGGCCTTATCCAATGACACGCCGAAGCAGTGGCCGGCGTGGAACATGGATTTCGATCAGGAACAGGCGGCGCCAGTGAGCTATATTGGCGGGCCCGCAAAGATTCGCATCATGGAGAACGGGCCGGTGCGGGTCTCACTCGAGGTGTCGCGCGAGGGTATGGGATCGAAGTTCGTGCAGACGATCAGCCTGTCTGCGGGCGACGCGGGCAATCGGGTGGAGTTCGCGAACAAGATCGACTGGCGCAGCAAGACGGTCAATCTAAAGGTGGCGTTCCCGCTAACGGCTTCAAATCCGAATGCGACCTACAACGAAGAGGTGGGGACGATCGAACGGCCAAATGCTACGGAACGGCAGTTCGAGACCTTCTCCCATCGCTGGATCGATCTCACGGATAAGAGCGGCGGCTTTGGCGCGACGATTCTGACCGAAGCCAAAAATGGCTCCGATAAGCCTGCCGATAACACGATTCGTCTCACCCTGCTGCGCACGCCAGGTCTGCAGCCCGCAGGGAACGGAGGGCCGGGACCGTACTCAGACGAGGCGAACCAGGACTGGGGTCATCACGAGTTCTCGTTCGGGCTCATTGGCCATGCTGCGGGGTGGCGTGAGGCGCAGACGGACTGGCAGGGATACCGCCTGAATGATCCGCTGCGGGCGTTCTCGACAGTCAAGCACGCCGGCACGCTGGGCAAGAGCTTCTCACTGGTGCATGTCAGTAACCCACGTGTGCGCGTACTGGCCCTGAAAAAGGCGGAGGCGAGCGACGAGACGATTGTGCGGTTGGTCGAGTTGGATGGCAAGCCTGCACAGGATGTGCGCGTCTCCTTTGCTGCGCCGGTGAGTGCGGCGCGTGAGGTCAACGGACAGGAGCAGCCGGTGGGTGAGACGAAGCTGGCGGATGGCGCGCTGGTCACCTCGTTTGCGGGATACCAGCCGAGGACGTTTGCACTTAAGTTGGGTGCGGCTAAAGCAGCCGCCGCTCCGGTCACATCGCAGAAAGTCGACTTGAAGTATGACTTGGCGACGGCGAGCAATGACGACACGAAGACTGGTGGCGCTGGCATGGACGGCAAGGGCGATGCCTTCCCGGCGGAGATGTTGCCGGCACGACTCTCGTTCCGTGGCGTGGACTTCGAGCTGGCGCCTGCGGCTACGGGAACCCCGAACGCGGTAGTTGCCAAGGGCCAGACAATCCAGTTGCCACAGGGAAGGTTCAACCGCGTTTACCTTTTGGCTGCGTCAGACGGAGGCGATCAGGAGGCGGAGTTCCGGGTGGGCAGCAATGCGATGAAGGTCAATATCCAGGACTGGACCGGGTTCATCGGCCAGTGGGATACGCGCATGTGGAAGACCGAGGATCATCGTAATTGGGCGATCTCGGCCCATCACCCAGAGTGGCCGGGCGACTTCAAGGCGCGTGAGACGGCCATGCCTTCTCCTCGCTATCCCGATGACTACTCCGGTCTACGCGAAGGGTATATAAAGCCCGCCGATGTGGCCTGGTATGCCTCGCACAACCACACGGCCGAAGGACTGAACGAGCCGTACCGGTACTCCTATCTGTTTGCTTATGCGATGGATGTGCCTGCGAACGCCCAAACGCTGACCTTGCCCAACAACGACAAGATCCGTGTGCTCGCGGTCTCGGTTGCGAATGAGAACCCGACCGTGGCGCCGGCGCAGCCTCTCTCCGACACGCTGAGGCACACAACGCAGCCTACCTCGCAGGAGGCGGCTCAGTAATGAGCCGAGGTTACTTCCCTGCTTCACTATGGCCGATGCGGTTTCGACTTTGCTGCAGCTTTCTCGAGCGTGGCAGCAGCACCCACTGCGCTCGAGAACCGCTCCGTCCTTCGAGAGGAAACGGCCGTAGCGCTCCGGCGCGCCCAACGGAAGAGGTGACACTTTGCTTCTGATCTTGGATGGCCGCGATCAGGGCGTCCAAAGCAGAGCTCTGTGCGCCTGCTTCCAGCGCGAGTGGCGGGCCCGACCACACCACACCAAACCGGACCTCCGGCGCTTGATCCTTCTTCCATATGGAGTCAGCATTGCTGACGAACAGTGTGCGGAAGCGAGGGTTGGGGGCGACCATATCCAGCGCCCGCAAATTACGCATAAAAATTCCCTTAAACTGGACACCGTCCGCACCACAATCTGGTTCGCAGGCATCGTGGAGAATTCCGTCTTTGTCGGTGAGATAAGTCACTGCCGCGCCGGCAATGAGACTTGCATCCTCGAGTCCCGCAGGTTTGAGATCCGACTTCGACCATTCCGCGAGCGCTCCGAGGAGAACGCCTTGGTTGTAGGTCCAGACGGTCTTCGCGTTGTTGCGACAGGTGCCGGAGGTTTCGTCAATTGTGAGACCGTCGTTCACGAGGTGCCGCTCGTTGATCATGCCGGCACCGGCGAACCACCGCCACTCCTTCGCCGCCCATCCGGCGTACCGTTGGCGACGGGATGGCACGCGGGTTGTAAGGTGCGCAGCGACAGAGAAAAACAGTTCGTTAGCGATGGCATTCTTGTAAGTGCGGTCCTTGCTCCACCAGATGCCGCCGCCGCAGGTATCGTCCCAGCCGCCTGCCATGTCTTCGAAGATGGCTTGTGCCGTTGCGAGATAGGCGCCGTTGCGAGTGACGTCGTACGCGTCGATCCACGCCAGTGCCCACCACCCTTCATCATCGAAGTAGGTATTGATGAAACCGGGGAAGCCAGTCATTTTTGCCAGGGAGCCCACCTGCTGCGCTTTGGGAACGACAATCTGCGCCTGGGTATAGGTGTTTGCAAGGACGGCGTCATATTGCTTCGAACCGCTGACGCGCATGTATTCGGTGACCGTGGTGATGGCATTCGCGGAGTTCCACCATCCTGTCGTTCGATACAGGCCGATGCTGGGAACGTACCATCGCTGCAGTGCCTCTATCCCGAGCTGGACTCGGTGACGCGCCTCACCTGATGGCGTACCGGGTGTTTGCTGCTGTGAGCGGCAGACCGATGATGCAATCAGGCAGAACGTAAGCGTGAACGCGTGGCGCAAGCTCATCCCTTTCTTCTAACAGCAAACTGCTTCGCCGGCAGACCGCCGTCGAAGGCAGTGCCTGGTGTGCAACCGATAGTTGCAATTCATCCTCGCTCGATTCAGTTTATGGCTCCGAGTGACTCTAGCTTGAGCTCCGTAATCGTCAGATCGCCTGAGTCGGAGAAGACGGAGAGGGGGCCTGTGCTGAGATCCGATAGGCGATGGACCAGCGTATGACTGCCGTTCACGCTCAAATCGACGATCGTGCCCTCGACGACGAGTTCAATCTTGACCGGCCTCTCGAGTTCCTCCACCCCATCCAGAGATGGAGGAGCCGGAGAAAGCGAGCGTGTGTTCTTCCATGCGATCCGACCATCCGCTGGACTCATCTCGAGCGTAGACACGGCTGACCCAGGTCCCGGGGAGCCAAAGCTAAATCCGAACCGCGCAGCCGTGTGCCCTGGAGTCAGCGTCGCGGTCAGAAGGAAGTTTGCGGGGCGGCTGATGTTTGCGGAGGCGGCGCCTTGTGCCGCCCTGAGTACGATCCTGTGATCGGTGATCTCCACGTTGCCGTCTGCCGCCAAGACGACCGGCCTGGCTTCAGGCTTTCCGTGGGGCGTCATCTCTCGTGGAAAGCTGGTGCGCAGCGTGCCGTCGGGCGATTGCAGCAGCTCCCGAAAGACCAGGTGGCCACCGAAGCCGCCATCCGGGACGAACGCGACGCCAATCCGTCGGTCTCCAGCAAAGCTTGCCGTCTTCATGACACGGGCTTCGTTACCATCCAAGACATCGATGCCCGGCCTGGTCCAGGGACCGGAGCGGGTTCGAGACATGCGGTAGTGCGCCTGGCCGTCTTCGGAGAACAGAAGGTAGTACCAGCCATGCCAGAAAAAGAGATCGGAGCACTCCGGATCGGCAGCGTAGCCGGTGACCAGGAAGGGCGTCGGCTCCACCTTCCAGGTCTTCAAGTCGGGCGACGTAAGATGCTCCAGCGCACCGGCCTGATCCGGGCTTGCGGGTGCTGCGAGCGATGCGGTCACCATCATGTGGAAGTCGTTGCCCTCTCCGAAGACGAAGGGATCGCGATTCGGTCCGCGTCGGTAAGGAAGCCCTGGCTCGTCGAAGGGCGACGGCAGGAGCTTGTGAAAGGCGACGCCGTCATCGCTGACAGCCATACCCAGGTGCTCGCTGCGATCGGGCATGCGGGTGGCATAAAACGCGTAGTACTTGTTGCCGTGGAAGAAGACGGATCCAGTGCAGATCGAGGCCTCCCACTCGTGCTCGATGGTGAGAGCGACGGGATAGGTCTTCCAGTGGATCAGATCCGTGGTGGATGCATGGCCCCATTGGTGCGCGCCGAGTCCCCATTTGCTGTGGTGATGGCGCCTGTCCAGCAGAAAGAATAGGTGCAGCACGCCATCGTGGAAGAACGGCATGGCGTCCCCCGCGCTGGTGTTGTACCCACGCGGACGCCAGTACTGCATCCGGGCAGACAGCGGACCGAAGATCTTCCGGTCCCGCTCAGCCACCGCGCGTTCCCCTCCGTTGTGCCGCTCGATGATGCTGTCCGGCAGGATGCCTGGCCAGATCTGCATATCAGCAACCGAGGAGGTCGCCTCCGCAGAGCGGACGCCCTTAGCCGCAACGCCCCCAATGGGCCACTCCTGATCCGAGAGCACGCCATCGACGAAGAGGTCGAGGCGAAATCCAAGATCGCGAAGCACCAGGTCATGCCGCGCGGCTACGTCAAGCAGCTTGACGGGTAGTCCGATCGACAAAGGCTCTGAGCGAAAATCGGTGGTGATGTGAAACTCGAGCAAACTACCAAACTCTGGCGTCCCAGCGGGGGACACCCCCAGTTGCAACGCGGGCTGCCCCGCCATATCGAGGACTCGAAGTATCGTTCCGGGATGGTGCAGCACGCCCGGCCTGAGATGGACCTCCACCGAAAAATTCCGTCCCTTGTTGCCGAGCAGGCCGGCAGCTAAGGGAAAACGCTGCATGCCCTTCTGTAGCGGCACTCTGATCTGCCAAACGGGACGTATAGCTGCATCCGTTGACCCGGCGAAGATCGAAGGAGGTAGAAGCAGAAGGGCAAAAAGAACGTGGCATTTCATCAGGTGGATAGTACCTCTTGCCACTCGCTTTGCAAGCCTGCCGATATGTGTTGACGGCCGCAGAGTAGCTTCGCCGGACGCAAACGCGATCAGCGCCAACCTACCAACCTGAAGCTAGTGGTGCCGCCACGGAAGTCGCGCACGGACGCTTGCGAGCAAGTTGCCGATAGCTGACCCTGAAGGCATCCAGCCAAAGCGCCTTCCAAAGAGATACAAAACGAACATGGACCCTACAGACATCAGGGCCATGATGCCCGTGACCGGAACGACCCACTCTGGCCGCGTTGTTCTCAAGGCCGCCAAGGCCACCAGTATCGCTGTGCTCAGAGTCGCGAAGGCAAACAGCGATGTCATACCCGCAGGTACATGATCTTTCTTCCGCAACGTCAGGAGCACCAGCGTTGCGGACAGCACATGAGCCATGAAGTAGATGGCGAGCGCTCGCCACGCTCGGCCGCCATGCAGAAGAAACAAGCCTGCAGCAGCGGCCACAGACACCGCCCAAACGGTGTTAATCACACCGGCAGAGCGAATCGAAACGATTGTGAGCCGCGCCGCAGCAGGGGCGTTCCCCATATGCACTACCGCGATCGCTAACCCGATCGCCACCGCCATCCCTGCCGGTGAATAGGTTCTTCCGTACAGCAATGTCAGCGCCCATGGCACGACCATCATCCCGATTGAGGCCAGTATGAGCGCCACGCTTACGGACGCATAGCTGCACAATGCCATCACACGATGTGGTGTGCGCTCCGCTTCGCCCTCTGGATCGGCCATAACGGCATAGCTGCCCTCGGTCAGGAGGCCTGGCGCGATGCCCACCAGGTTCCGCAGTTGGCTTGCGATTGCAAAGAAGCTCATTTGGACGAGTGTTGTATCGGCCCTCGCAACCAGCGTCATCAGCCACCATCCCGCGACGTTCGAGCCTATTAATCCCGCAAGCTGCACCAAGCCGAACGACCAGATCTCCCGCAGCATTGGAGCCAACGCGAGCCGCGGCAGAGGATTTGAGGCAACATCTATGTCGGAGTCCTCGCGTTTCGCGTGTAATCGCAGCGGGCCCGCAAGTAGAAGACAGATCACTACAGC
>JAABUZ0100008566.1_pt1 | contig 11982 bp, 9 predicted proteins | sample 5562091 | NCBI WGS metagenome assembly JAABUZ01 (sample SAMN12813069, study PRJNA571459) | rock metagenome | isolation source: Antarctica rocks | place: Antarctica: Victoria Land, Linnaeus Terrace sud | collected 2015-12-21
CAGCGCAATGCCGCCAGCAAGCGTATCGATTGGCAGTTCACCACTGCTGACGCACGGACCAAACTCAAACGCCTCTACCCTATAATCCAAACGTGACAGAACACTAGTACTGGCTTGCTTGACTCCAACAACTGCAGGCGTCGCTTCCGGTAGCTCGCCAGATAAGAGGCAAAACCCGCGGCTTTTTCGACCAGGTAAGCGGCAGCCTGCTCCAAAGCAAGCGGCAGATACCCAAGCTCCTGGGCCAACGTCTTCGCCGCATTACGCTCCCCTTCGCTGAGTACGGCAGGATCGCGTTCTGTGCGTGTGAACAGGAACGCGCAAGCCTCTTCCGGAAGGAGCGTATCAAGATACACTGGGCCTCGCACGCCCAATTCCTGCAGGGTATGCGCCCGCGAGGTAAGGAGCACGCATCCCCGGTGCTGGCGCGGAAGATAGGACTTTACCAGCGCCGGAGTGTCCGCATTATCGAACACCAGCAGCCAGCCTTCCTGCTGCTCGAACCACCCTTTCACCGCATCGCGCACCGCCGTTTGCTTCTGCTCCGTAGCGGCAGCCAAGCCGAGCCGTCGTGCCATCTCCGCATAACCCGACGCGAGCGTCGCCTCGCTCTCGGCCACCACCCACAACACGGCGGTGTACTGGTGCCGGTGCCGATACGCGTACTCAACTGCCGTCTGCGTTTTCCCCACGCCGCCCAAACCGGCAATGCCCGCCGTCTGCGAAAGCGCGCCCGTGCCGTTCTGCAGCAGAGTCCGGTCGAGTTCCGCCAGCACATCTTTCCGCCCCGTGAACGCCGCATTCCTCTCGAATGGAACCAGAAAAACCGGCTCGCCTCCCGCGCTGGCCGGAACCTGCACGCCCGCCACCTCGCGAATGCGCTCGTGCAGTTGCAGGAACACCCGATCCACCTCATGCTCCTGGAGGGAGTTGAGAGGAGCACCCGGATTACCCATGGCCTGATACTTTTCCAGCGCCGTATGCTTGTAAGCGCAGTGGCGCAGCGGTACCCACAAAATTGTAAGACCCCGCTCCTGCGCCGCTTCCAGCAAGGGCGGCAACTCCTGCTTGTGAATGAAGTCGGAATCGAGGAAATCCTGGCTCACCAGCAGGACCGCAACTTTCGCGGCTTGGAGCGCGCCCTGAATCTCCTCGCGCCACTGCTCACCGGCGTGGATGCGGGTGTCGTCCCAAAGATCAATCAACCCGTCCCGGTGCAAAGGCCGCAAATAAGGACGGACCCGCTCCAGCCATTCTTCGTCTTTGTGGCTGTAGCTGACAAATACGGGTGCGGCGGGACTTGGCATGGGTCGCAAAGCGTCAGGGTTGATAATACTACCTTTACCCAATCACAACCTTCGCAAATATTTTTGCTTGCAGTAACCCTCTTCTTTGGCGCTGTTTACGTTTCCGGCCCCTTTAGATCAACTCCTGTACGCCATTTTCGTGTGCTACAGTGCCGCTTCAAACCAGCCTATGCCCGCTCCCCATCCTGCCACCCCGCAACGGCTCGCTGCCAACCGAGCCAATGCCCAACTCTCCACTGGCCCCACCAGCCCGGAAGGTAGAGCCAAGTCTTCCTTGAACGCCGTCCGCACCGGCCTGACCGGGCGCACCATCCTGCTGCCGAGCGAGGACGCCGACGCTTACGAAACGCATCTGGTTCGCTACCGCGACGAGTTCCAGCCGGTGGGCATCCGCGAAACTCAATTAGTCCAGAACCTCGCCGACACGCAATGGCGTTTGGACCGCATCCCGAGCCTGGAAAACGGAATCTTTGCCCTGGGTCGCCTCCGCTATGCCGAATTATTCCCAGACCAAGAAGTGATGCCTCTGCTCGATACTCACATCCTGATGACCGAGGCCCAGCACTTCAAGAACCTGCATTTACAGGAAAGCCGCCTGCGCCGCCAATACCAGCAAGACGCGCAGGAACTCGCAGAGCGGCAGGCGAAGCGTAGGGAAGAACAGAAAGAAGCGGAAGAGCAAACCCGGCCTCGGGAGAAAACCACCGCTCAGGCAGCAACGCCCAATGGCTTCGAATTTACAAACGCGTCGGAAGCCAACGAGAGACAGGAAAACCGGACAGATCGGCCATCAAAAGACAACGCCACCATGGGCGCTGGCTCCGTTCCGGCAACGCAAACGGTTGTAGCGGCTTAGTAGCGGCTGATGTTGATGCTGCCCATGTTGGTGCTGGCTTCTATGTCGGGGCCGCCCTTGCCGAGCTGCCCTCTCAACTCGTGCTTGGAATGCTCCTCCGTGCTGGAAAGCGGCAGATCGTTATGGATACCGGCCATGCTTGTTTCAGCCCGGAGATGCGCGTTCGTATTGTCCGGCAAGCGAAGAGTCACGCTGCCGTGCGTGGTTCCAACGCGCACAGCATTGCCGTGAAACTCGGCCAGCGCCAAGGCCAGGCTGCCGTTCGTGGTCGTCATTTTGATGGTTTTATTCTCTCGCGGTTTGTCAACCGTCACGTTCAGAGCGCCGTTGGTGGAAGTAGCCTCGATAGCTCCCTCCTTCAGGTGGCCGCGCACGCCGCCGTTGGTTGTCTCCGCTCTCTGCAAGCCGCTGCAATTTTCCATCTCAATCGCGCCGTTGGTTGTTTCGGCGCGGTAATCGCCCGCCAGATAAGTCAAGGTGAGCTTCCCGTTGGTGCTCTTGATGCGTCCGCCTCCTGACAGATCTTCGGCGGTAATCGCGCCATTCGTCGTCTCCACCGGACTCAGCGCGATGTTGCGCGGCACCCGGATACGGTAGCGCACGCCGTATGATCCATGCCAGTTGTCGCCTCTCGGAATCACCGTGGCAATCGTGGCGTCCTTGCCGCTGGCGTTCACTTTCACCTGAATCTCTTTCAACCGGTTTTGGTCCGGTCCGTATTTCGTGCCTGAGATATCAAGGGAATTGCGGTCCCAGCCGGTAATCTCCACCGAGCCGTTGGTGTTTGTCAAATTTAACTGTCCGCCCGGTTGCAGCGCGTAGGAAAAATGAAAATCCTCCGTCGCCTGATCGAAGCCGGCCATGGGACGACAGCCGCCCAGGGTCATCACGGCTGCTAAAAAGCCGGTTACCGCTAACATTCGCGCCATTGATCTTCTTTTCCTCCTGGAAATTTTGAGCAGGTGTATGACGATGGAGATACGGGATTGTCACGAAAAAGTTCCATGGTTCCGTGCTACTCTGACGATCTCCTGCCGATTTAATGAAAAAACTATTAGCGCTGAATCGAGGCGAAATCGCCATCCGCATCCTGCGGGCCGCCAATGAGCTGAAGATCCGAACGGTGGCGGTCTTCTCGCAGGAAGACCGGTTGAGCCTTCACCGTTTCAAAGCGGACGAAGCCTACCTGATTGGCGGAGGAAAAGGACCCGTTCAGGCGTACCTCGACGTAGACGGCATTGTCAGGCTGGCGGTCGAAAAGGAAGTGGACGCCATCCATCCCGGCTACGGCTTTCTTTCCGAAAACCCCGCTCTGCCCCGCGCCTGCGAAGCGGCGGGCATCACCTTTATCGGCCCGAGCGCCGAGATTCTCGAAGCGCTCGGCGATAAAACGGCGGCCCGCAAGATCGCTCAATCGGCGGGCATACCGGTGGTTCCGGGCACGGAAAATCCGGTTGATCCGGACCGTCCCGATGTCGAGGAGATCGCCGGGCAAATCGGTTATCCGCTCATCATCAAGGCTGCCTTCGGCGGCGGCGGGCGCGGCATGCGCGTCGTGCATTCCGCCGCGGATTTCAAGCCAAAGCTGAACGAAGCGAAGGAAGAAGCGGGAGCGGCCTTCGGCAACAACGCCGTGTTTTTGGAACGGTTCATCCGCCGCGCCAAACACGTGGAGATGCAGGTGATTGGAGATCGTCACGGGAACATCCTTCATCTGTATGAACGCGATTGCTCCGTGCAGCGCCGCCATCAGAAAGTCGTGGAAACCGCGCCCGCCATTGGATTGCCGGACAAAGTCCGCCGCGAGCTGGCCGACGCCGCCGTAAAACTAGCCCGCGCCGCCCGCTATTACAACGCGGGCACGGTCGAGTTCCTGGTGGATGCCGACACGTTTGAATGGTTCTTTATCGAAGTGAACCCGCGCGTGCAGGTCGAGCACACGGTCACGGAAATGATCACGGGCATCGACATCGTCCGCACGCAGATCCAGGTGGCGCAGGGCTTAAGCTTATTCGGCCCGGAGATCAGCCTGCCGCCGCAGGAGCAAATCCCGCTGCATGGAACAGCTTTGCAGTGTCGCGTCACTACCGAAGATCCGGCCAACAACTTCATGCCGGACTACGGCAAGATCACCACCTATCGTTCGCCGGCGGGCTTCGGCGTTCGTCTGGACGGAGCCTCGGCTTATGGCGGCGCGGTGATTTCGCCCTTCTATGACTCGCTGCTCGTGAAGGTCACGGCGTGGGGAAGGAACTTTCCGCAGGCCTGCCAGCGCATGGACCGCGCTTTACGCGAGTTTCGCATTCGCGGCATCAAGACCAACATCCCGTTCCTGGAAAACGTGGTCAATCACCCGGCGTTTCAAGCGGGGGAAGTGACGACCTCCTTTCTGGACGAAACTCCCGCCCTGTTCGAGTTCCAGGTCACGCGCGACCGCGCCACCAAGCTGCTCACGTATTTGGCTGATGTCATCGTCAACGGCAACGGCGAAGTGGCCGACCGTCCCAGGCCATCGGTGATTCGGGAAGCGCCTCTCCCCCGTTCGGCCCGCGAAGAGGTTCCCGAAGGGACCCGGCAGTTGCTTCAACGCCTCGGCCCCGAGAAATTTGCGGAGTGGACCGCCGCTCAATCACGCTTGCTGCTGACTGACACGACTTTCCGCGACGCGCACCAGTCCTTAATGGCAACGCGCATGCGCTCCTATGATCTGCTGCGGATTGCCGATTATGTGGCGAAGGAGCTTCCCCAGCTTTATAGCTTGGAGATGTGGGGCGGCGCGACCTTTGACGTATCCATGCGCTTTCTGCTCGAAGATCCTTGGAAGCGTTTACAAGACTTGCGCGAAAGAATCCCGAATGTTTGCTTCCAGATGCTGCTGCGAGCGTCGAACGCGGTGGGTTATACGGCTTATCCGGATAACGTGGTTCAAGCCTTCATCGCGGAAGCGGCCGCGCAGGGGATCGACATTTTCCGCATTTTCGATTCGCTGAACTGGATGCCCAACATGCGGATCGCGGTGGAAGCCGCCCTCAAAACAGGGCGCATCTGCGAAGCGGCCATCTGTTATACCGGCGACATTCTCGATCCGGCGCGCGAGAAGTACTCGCTTCAATACTACATCCGATTGGCGAAGGAGCTGCAACAGATGGGCACGCATATCCTGGGCATCAAGGACATGGCGGGCCTGCTGAAACCGTATGCCGCTTACAAGCTGGTGAAAACCTTGCGGGAGGAGACCGGACTGCCGATCCACCTGCACACGCACGACACCAGCGGCATCAACGCGGCGACAATTCTGAAAGCTTCCGAAGCGGGGGTTCACGTGGCCGACGGAGCGATCTCCTCCATGAGCGGCACCACCAGCCAGCCCAATCTCAATTCGATTGTGGCGACGCTGGCGCACACGGAACGAGATACGGGCCTCAACTTCGACGCGCTGACAAAATGCTCGGACTACTGGGAAGTGGTCCGGACCTATTACACGCCGTTTGATAATGCCCCCAAATCGGGCAGCGCCGATGTGTACATTCACGAAATGCCCGGAGGCCAGTTCACGAACTTGAAGGAGCAGGCGGAAGCCATGGGTCTTGGCGACCGCTGGCCCGACGTGGCGCGCATGTACGCCGACGTGAACTTTGCGTTCGGTGACATCGTGAAAGTGACGCCTTCGAGCAAAGTTGTCGGCGACTTAGCGTTGTTCCTGCTGAGTCACGGCATCAGTATCGAGGAATTCAAAAATCTGCCGCCGGATCACCAAGTCACATTCCCCAACTCAGTCATCGACATGTTCCAGGGCTCGCTCGGCCAGCCGGAAGGCGGGTGGCCTCCGGTGATTCAGGAGATTATTCTGCGCGGCCGGAAGCCGGAGGAGGGCCGGCCCGGCGAGCGATTGCCGCCGACGGATTTGCAGGAAGCCGCCCAGACCATCGCGGATCAGTTCGAAACAACGAGCCGCACGGATCTGATGAGTTATCTGATGTACCCGGACGTGTTCTCCAAGTTTGCCGCCGCGCGCGCTGAGTATGGCGAACTGGAAGTATTGCCGACGCCGCAGTTCTTTTACGGTCTTGCGGAGCGCGACGAGATCACGATTGACCTGGAACCCGGCAAAACCATTATTGTCCGGCTGCTCACGGTGGATGAGCCGAGGGAAGACGGGATGCGCACCGTCTTCTTCGAACTGAACGGACAACCGCGAGGCGTGGAGATCCGCGATAAATCCTTTAAACAAACAGCGGCGGCCCGGCGAAAGGCGGACAGCGCCAAGCCCGGCGAAGTAGGAGCGCCGATTCCCGGCGCGGTAACAACTCTGCATGTGAAGGCGGACACGGAAGTGAAAAAGGGTGACGCGCTGCTGGTAATGGAGGCCATGAAGATGCAGACCACCGTGTACGCGCCGGTCGCGGGCAGAATCGCGGAAATCGTGGTGAGCGCGCGGGAAAGCGTCGGGGCCGGAGACCTTTTACTTACCATTGAGTAACGCTAGACTAAGAACAGTGGGGGCGTAGCTCAGTTGGATAGAGCATCAGCCTTCTAAGCTGAGGGTCACAGGTTCGATCCCTGTCGCCCCTACCACAACGAGCCGGTTCCTGGGCGAAGCCTCAAGAGCGGCGGCTGCCAATTCCTCTCGCCATTCATTTTTTCCAAATTTCGTGAGCTAAAAAATTTCTTGTTTCCGAGTACTCCAATGAAGCCAAAAGGAGGCACGGAATGAAGAACAATGATGGGAAGTTTCGAATAAAGAGATGGGGCTGCTGTATCGCGCTCGTGACTGGGTTTGTCGGGAGCGCCGGTTTGCCCGATTCTATGAACGCGCAGACGCCAAATCCGGCTGCCGCTGCGTTGACCGATGCGCAGGCGCTGGTTATGTTGCAGGCGCTTGCCAAGGGACAGGGAACTGGCTCGGCGGCGCTGGAAGCGGCGCCCAAGAAGCCCGGCACCATTCGCATCGGAGTGGTGCAGCCCAAAGCGCAAATGGGTCATGGCAATTCAGGGCTGAATGTGGCCGAGCCGCTGCGGGCCACCATCATTCAATATCTGAGCGGACCGGCTTTCGACGTGGTTTCTATCGCCGCAGATCGAGGCGGCATGATGGTCGGCAGCGCGGCGGGAGCGGCAATGAGCGGAACCGCCGGACTCACAAGCGGGGTCAAAGCGAAGAGCGAAGTCAGCTTTGAGTACAAGCTTATGGCGCCGGGAAGCGATACGCCCGTGCTCACGAACAGCGCGAAGGCAAAGGCGAAAGAGGACGGCGAAGATATTATTACTCCGCTCATCGCGCAGGCGGACACAGCCATTCTCGCGGAGCTCAGCAAGAAGAATAAAAATTAGTCCGGTTAGATTTTTCCGCTCTTGCACGCACCATTCTACGAGACGGTATTGATCGTCCGTAACGCATTTTAAAAGAGCGGGAATGACACCCAAAACCGTCATGACGATTTTTGGCACAAGGCCGGAGGCGATCAAGTTCGCGCCTGTGGTGCTCGAAATGCAGCGCGACAAACACGGGTTGAAACCGTTTGTCTGCGTAACGGGGCAGCACCGCCAAATGCTCCACCAAGTGCTGAACTGGTTTGGAATCACTCCGGACCGCGATCTCCAGTTGATGGAAAAAGACCAGGGACTAGGGGAATTCGCGGGCCGGGCGCTCCTCTCCGTGTGCGCCGTTCTGAAGGAAGTCAAGCCTGATCTGATTCTTGTGCAGGGCGATACAACGACCGCCCTGATTGCCGGCATGGCGGCGTTTTACAACCGCATTCCCATCGGCCATGTGGAAGCCGGTTTGCGTACTCGGGACCTCGGCAATCCTTTTCCCGAGGAGATGAATCGCCGGGTCTTGGGAACGATGGCCCAACTCCATTTCGCGCCGACCGAGGGAGCCGCCCGCGCTTTGCTCAGAGAACAAGTAGATCCAAGCACAGTGTTTGTTGTCGGCAACACGGTGGTCGATGCTCTCCGCCTTACCATGGCGCGGCCTGTCAGTTTGGGCCTGGATCTCCCCCTGCGGGGCAGGCGCGTGATCCTGGTGACGGCTCACCGGCGGGAAAGCTTTGGAGCGCCTTTCGAATCCATTTGTTCCGCTTTACGAGAGCTGGCGGACAGAAACACCGAAGTGGAATTGGTATACCCGGTGCATCTCAACCCAAACGTTCAAGCGCCTGTCGCGCGGCATCTCGGCGGACACGCCCGCATTCACTTGATTGAGCCTGTGCGGTATGAGCAGTTTGTGCGTTTGATGTCCTGTTGTGATCTCATTCTGACGGACTCGGGCGGCATTCAGGAGGAGGCAACGGCTTTGGGCAAGCCGACGTTGATTATGCGGAACACGACGGAGCGCCCGGAAGCCATTGCTGCGGGAACGGCCAAACTAATTGGAACGGACCGCGCCGGTATCGTGGAGGAGACGGAACGGCTATTGAAAGACGAGCGCGCGTACCGCTCAATGGCAGGCAGGAAATGCCCCTTTGGCGATGGTCACGCGGCAAGCCGGATTTTGGATATTCTCGCAAGAACTCTTGCCTGTTCGACCACGGAACCGGCCTATGAGTTGGCTTCCTAGCGCCTTTGTAAGAACTTTCTCATAGGCCCTTTTCGCTACTCGCCGGAGGCCCAGGCAACCCGGAATTCGGGGTAAAGCGTCAGCCCGCCGCAGGCGAACAGCGTTTGACCGGTGATGTAAGACGCTTCATCCGAAGCAAGAAAAGCAAAGACAGCGGCAATCTCTTCCGCCGTTCCGGGACGGCCCATGGGAATATGGCTTTCCACTTCTCCTCGAGCCTTTGGGTCGTTGATCCAGGCGTTGTTAATGGGCGTAACAATCGCGCCGGGGCCGACCGCGTTGACGCGAATGCCTCTGTCGGCGTATTCCAGCGCCAGCGTTTTCGTCATGTTCTCCATCCCGCCCTTGCTGATGGAGTACGGAACGTACTTCGGTTTAGGAATGATTTCATGCACGCTGGAGTTGCTGACAATCGAACCACCGCCCGGACGCGAAAGAAAGTGGCGAATCGCTTCCCGCGCGCACATGAACGCGCCGCGAAGATTGACGCCTACAATGCGGTCATAATCAGCCATGTTCAGTTCGTGGCTGGCGCACGGCATTTGAATACCGGAGTTATTGATGAGGATATCGAGCCGCCCAAACTCTTTGAGCACCCCCTCGAACATCCCCTTCACCTGTTCTTCTTGCGAAACATCTCCCTGGACGACCATGTTCTCGCCCGATACTCCCGCCGCTTTGCCAGCCTGATCCGCTCTGGCCTTTACCGAGTCGGCGCGCTCTTTTCCGCTGTTGTAATTGATGGCGACGCGAGCGCCTTCCCCTGCGAAGAAAATGGCGATTGCTTCGCCGATGCCGGAAGAGGCTCCCGTTACCAGGACGTTCTTGCCTGTGAGTCTTGACATAACGTTCTCCACGATATAACAAAGCTTCCAAAGTATATCCCTGGTCAGCGAACAAATAGAGCGCTGGGAGTTATGGCAGCAACGGACTATGGAGTAATAAAAGAGCGGATTGTCTATTCGTGCCTATTACGAACAGATGGGTTTACTGAGCACACCTTATGCTTGTCGGCGGACAGAAAGGCGGTAAGCAGATTGCAGCGCCCAAGCCGGTTGCAAGTTCACCCCGAGGAGGCGCATGATAGCTTGCGAAGTGTCATGGCTTCGAGGCATCTCAACTTAACCAACAAGAAATTTTAGGACTACAGTAAAGATACTTGGTAAGAACCGTTTGTTTTTTTCCTGCGAAACTCTGGCATGATCTGTTCTGGGGTGATTTGCTCACCTTCAGCATTCTAGCCGTACTTTCCGCTTTTGGTTAGGTGCGCCGCCCGAGTGCGCGTAGTACTTCCGTTTTCAATAACAGCATAATTTCTGTTTCTAAGGAGAAGGCTTTTGATGTCAACTCTGGTATTCCGCACTAACTTCAGCGTAGGTTTTACTGCGAAGTTAGTATATTCTGCGACGATAAGCCTTCTTTTACTTTTCTTTTTGGCTATTGTTGTCTCAAACCCGCTTTTGGCGCAGGCTTATGTTAGTGTCCAAGTTAATAACCTAACTCACCCTGATCTTGCTCCTAGTTTCCTAAATCAGCCCACAGCGGAATCGGACACTTCCGGATTTGAGTACCGATCCTCAAGCAATTCAAATGTGTGTTGAAAGTGCCTGTTGAAGGGCTTCGGACGATTTTGATGGAGCAAGAACGGTCAAGGGTACGAATGTCAAACTGTCCGATAGTTGTGTGGCCTGATTTAGCTGGTGATACTTATCAATATATTGTTTCGGGTCCTCCTAACCAGCCGGTTTATATCGTACAGAACTCCAGCCACTTGACGCAAGTTGGCCAGACAGATGGCAACGGGATTTATATAACGAACCGGAGTCGAGCAAACAGCTTGGATCGGAAGCTATACACAAGTCTGGTCAGTTGGTAGCAATCAAGCTTCTCCGGCGCTTTCCTTCGTAGTGGGACAGTTCGGCGCTTCGGGAACAGTTACCACGACAAATACCGGCTGGACTTCCGATGGCCACCTGGAGGGTGTGTCGTCACTCTCCATCAACAACGGAGCCGTCAGCACATACTCGGCAACTCTTCTCGACTACACTGCCAATCTCTACTATGATTCGGACACCGTGGCTACCCTGTTTGACGAGCGCACGCCTATTAGTCAAGCGGTTACGCAGATCGACAGCAGTACGGCAGCCGCTCTGAGCGCAAGCGCAGCCGCCTGGCATGATTATGATCTGCAAACGGATCATTACGCGATTGCTTATTTCGTGAACGGCTACTACGCCAATCCACTGTACTGGGGTAATAGTTGCGACGCGGAGACCGGGGACTGCTCAGTAAGCGGTGGCGGCGGCTATGCTTACTGGATCACAGCGGCTGCTATCTACATAGGCAGCACATTGGCGGATCAGGGATACGTTCCACAGGACGGATCGCTCCCGCCTTTTGATCTCAACGCGTACAACGGCTTTTTAGCATCATCGCAACCAGCTTATGGTAACTTGGCAACCTTTAGTGCCCAGGTGACTGAATGGATAAAGCGCCTCGGGACAGTGTACACAGCAATCAAATTAGCGGAGGGTGTTTACAACCCCAACCAGTCTCTGGACGTCCCACCGATACCGTTTTATGTCGATATAGTAGACGACACATATGATATAGGAGCAGGGGAACGCCAGCGAACCTTCATCATAAAGGATCTAAAGGGTGTTCCTTGGAACATGAATTACCCACTGAGGGTGCGAGAACGATTCTCAAACATGTTTACTGCGGGCGGAGTGACTCCACCACAGCCAAACGGAATCTGGTACAACTTGGTTCCGCTAACCTCCAGTAATGACCAGCAGATTGTCGAGTCAAAATATGTGGATCATCACAAAGGGACCATATTTAACATGGCCGCACAAACAAGTTATCTTCAATACTACTACGCGACTGACTTTGTCATGCCGTCGTACATGGCAGGGCTGTCCAGCCTTTTTACCGTGCCTGGTATTCTTGACGTCGGCCCAGCCTTGCCACTGTGGATCAAAGACACTAGGGCGTGTCCTCAATGGAAGAATTCCTGTGTTAGAAGATGTTTGCCAGGGGAGTGAGCCGACAATGCGCCGTTATGCGTTACGGGATGAGCAATGGGAGCGGATCAAGGATCTGCTGCCGGGCCGGGAAGGCAGTGTCGGGGTGACGGCCCAAGACAACCGGCTCTTTGTGGAAGCGGTGCTGTACCGCTACCGGGCGGGCATTCCCTGGCGCGACTGGCCGGAGCGCTTCGGTTTCTGGAAGGCGGTGCCTACCCGCTTCAGTCGTGG
>JAABUZ0100008567.1_pt1 | contig 11979 bp, 8 predicted proteins | sample 5562091 | NCBI WGS metagenome assembly JAABUZ01 (sample SAMN12813069, study PRJNA571459) | rock metagenome | isolation source: Antarctica rocks | place: Antarctica: Victoria Land, Linnaeus Terrace sud | collected 2015-12-21
AGAGGGCATCTGCCGGATGCGAGCATCGCATGAGTTGAGCCGGGTCGAGGTGAGCTTCGACGACCCGAATCTGGTGTCGCACGCGGGGCTGCTGCAGGTCGCGTCGTTGTGGCAGCGCCTCGGGATGTCGGGGGTGATCTCTCGGGGGCTGCGGCTGCCGGGCAGCGTGGGGGCCAATAGCGACGCGAAGGTCGCCACTGTGATCATGGGGATGCTCGCGGGGGCGGACAGCATCGAAGACCTGGACGTGCTGCGGTCGGGCGCGACCGGGCGGCTGCTGGGCGCGGCGAAGGCCCCGTCCACGATCGGGACGTGGCTGCGGAGCTTCACCTACGGGCATCTGCGGCAGCTGGACGCGATCGCCCGGCAGCTGCTCCTGGTGTGCTGGGCCGGGGGCGCGGGTCCGCACCGGTTGGACGAGCTGCTGCACCTCGACCTGGACTCCACGATCGTGGAGACGCACGGGCTGGCCAAGGAGGGTGCCTTCTTCGGCTACACCGGGGTCCGCGGGCACCATCCGCTGATCGCCCGGGTCAGCGAACCGGGGCAGCCCGGGTGGATCGCCCACACCCGGTTCCGCCGTGGCAACGCCGCCGCGGGCCGGGGTGGCGCGCATGTCCTGGCCGAGACAATCGCCAGGGTCCGCTCCGCGGGCAGCACCGGGGCGCTGCTCGTGCGCGCCGACAGCGGCTTCTACGACAGCCGGTTCATCGCCTGCTGCCGCCGCGCGGGCGCGAGGTTCAGCGTGACCGCCCGCAACGATGCCGCGGTCGCCCGGGCGATCGCCGCCATCCCCGAGGAGGCCTGGCAGCCGATCCCCTACTGGGACGCGGTCGAGGACGACGACGGGATCATCGTGGCCAGCAGCGCCGAGGTCGCCGAGACCGTCTACACCGCGTTCACCAGCACCAAGCAGCCGGTGACCGCCCGACTGGTCGTGCGCCGGGTCCGCCGGCTCCGGGAAGCAGCCACCGGGGAGCCGCTGGACCAGCAGGCCCTGCCCGTCCCGGTCTGGCGGCACCACACGGTGCTCACCGACCGGATCGAACCGCTCCTGGACGTGGAACGGGAACACCACGCGCACGCCGTCGTCGAGCAGAGCATCGCCGAGCTCAAGGCCGGACCGCTGGCGCACCTGCCCTCCGGGGACTTCTGGGCCCGTACTCCCACCACACCGCTTCGCGGCGCGTCGGGTCCCCCGGCCGCCTGGGTCAACCCTGGCGCAACGCACCCTGCTCGCCGTCCCCGCCCGGCTCGCCCACTCGGCCCGCCGCTACCACCTGCACCTACCCACCGGCTGGCCCTGGCAGACCGCCCTGACCTGGCTCAAGCGCCGCATCGACGCCCTCCCCCTCATCACCTGAGCGCCGGTCACCCCCCTGACCGCCCACCACCCAAGGACCCGGAGCACACCCACCCGGCCCCCGCACGCCCACAACCCGAAATTCGGCGACACAACATCAACTTCATTCGATCAAATACTCAGCGGTGCATCCGGGCTGAGCAGGCGGCCCGGGGCCAACGTGAAGACCGGCTCAGCCGTCGACCCCGCCAGGTCGGGTTCGCGGCCCGCCAACAGGTCAGCGAACTCCTCGCGTCGCAAGTCGAGGGGGTGCCGCATCTGCCAGCCGCGGCTGAGCTGCAGGACGGGCAGCCCAAGCAGGTACCGGCGTTCCGTGTCCGCCCACACTGTCGTCTCGACGTAGTGCGCGGCCGACGCGGGCAGCACGACCAGACCGTCATCAACGAGCCGCGCGAGATTCAATGCTGCGACCCGGTCGGGTTCCGGAACGCGGGAAGGCGCGTAGCGCGCGTTCGTGATCGCGCTCCACTGGTTCTGGTCCAGGTAGACGACAACCCGGCCGTCCAGCGGTGCTGGCGAAGCCGGGGACGGCAGCTCAAATCGGACCGTGTCACCCGTGGTCGTGACCGCGACGAGCCAGTCGAAAGCCGGTGTGTACGTCAAACGTAAGACGCGGCTCGACGCATCGAACCGGGAGCCGTCGACCGACGTCGTTCGGCGCGTCCCGTCTGAGAGCCTGACGACTGCCATCTCGCTTGCCAGGTCGACGGTGATGGTGACGACTTCGGGTCCAGTGGGCATGCCGTGGCCCTCCCTATCGTGGTCGCAGCGCGGTCCTCAGTCCAGCCGCAACCATGTGCGGGTTGCACCCAGAGGAGGAGATGAGTTGCGGATCCCTCACCGCGCGACCGGGCTTCTACGCAGCGTCCTCGCCCGCGGTCCGCAAGCAAACAACTGATCGTGTAGTCGCCATACCGGCACGTTGCCGAGTGGTTGGCTTAGAGCGCGGCGCGGGTGCCCGCGGATCCAGACGATAACGGTCCCATGCCGCGTGGCGTGGAAGCTCCCCGGCGTGACCTGGACGAATGGTCACGCCTGCTCGCGATCAAGGTCGTGGAAGCCGCCGACCTCGCGAGATGCGGGAGCACGTCCACGGCATCATCGTGGACGCTGTCAGCGACTTGTTCGGGGTCATGGCGAGCATGGCGGAGCGGCAATGTCCGATCGGTCTGTTAGTACTCACTTGCCCGCACGTCCACCGAGGTCGCTAGGAGCCGACGACTTGCCCGAGAGCATCCGGCAGATGGCGGCCGAATACGCCGAGGCCGTGCACACCGCCGAGGCCGCCGGTGTCGCGGCCGAGCAGGAAGCCCAGTTGACAGTTCCCGTCGCGACCCTCGTCCGGGGGCTCGCGGCTGCCACGGGCCTGCCGGACACGAGGCTGGTCCGCGAGTCGCAGCTCGTGGGGGTCCGACCCGACTTCCAGGCCCTCGTCGGAGGGCGGGAGTCCGGGTGGGTCGAGTTGAAGCGGCCAGGCAGGACGGTCGTCGGCGGCCACTGGACCGGCAGGGAGAAGGCTCAGTGGGCCGAACTCGGGCAACTGGACGCGCTGATCGTCTGCAACGGCAGGCTAGCCCAGCTCTACCAGATCGGTGAGCCCGACGGGGAAGCGGCGACTCTGCCGTACGACCCGGCGGTGGACTGGGATCCGGCCGGGTTTACGGACCTGCTCCGAAGGTTCGTTGAGATGCGCCCCAAGACGGTCGGCCGGGTGTCCGAACTGGCTCACAGGCTTGCGCCCCTTGCGGGGATGCTCAGGGAGCGCCTCGCAGCAGGAATGCCGAAGGACGGCCCGGCGCTCCCGGTCTTGAGCAGCGCGAAGAGCGTATGGGCTGCCAACGTCCACGAGGGCGTCGCCGACGCCGCGTTCTGCGACGACCTCGCGCAGGTCATCGCCTACGGCCTTGCGATCGCCGGGCTGCAGGGCGACGGCCGTGCACCCCACGAGGCTGACGACGACGACGCCGATGTCGTCACGCTGGCGGAGGCGCGGGACCGGCTCCGCGTCTCCGCCCCGGTCCTGGCCGCCGCCCTAGGACCCGTCCTCGGGGTCCCCGGTCTCCTCGGCGTCATCGCGGCCGAACTCGCCGCTATCGAGCGGCTGGTGTCGGTCCTGGACCTCGACCTGATCGCGCGGAGCCACGACAGACGCGGGGAGCCGTGGCTCTGGTTCTACGAGGACTTCCTGGCGACGTACGACCCAACCGCCAGGAAGAAGGCCGGGGTGTACTACACCCCGACGGCCGTCGTCCAGTGCCAGGTGAGGCTCGTTGACCACGTCCTGCGCGAGCGGTTCGACCGCCGTTACGGCCTCGGCGACGAGGGCGTCGTTGTCCTGGACCCAGCCTGTGGCAGCGGCACCTACCCGCTCGCCGTGATCGACAAGGCCGCCGCGAACGTCGCCGCCCGGGGACCCGCCGGTCCACGGCAGACCGCGCGCACACTGGCCGACAGGCTCATCGCTTTCGAGTTGCTGCCCGGTCCCTACGCGGTCGCGAGCCTCCGGATCGGCAGGCGCCTCACCGAACTGGCCGGTTCCCAGACCCCCTTGCGCGCCAACGTCTTCCTCACCGACACCCTCGACTCGCCGGACCTCCAGCCGCCGAACGCGGCCCTGTTTGGGGACGCCGCCGAACTCGCCGCCGATCGCATCCGTGCGCGGGACGTCAAACGCGACCGCCGCGTCATGGTCGTGCTCGGCAACCCGCCGTACAAGCGCGTGAACCGGGATGAGGCCGGCGGCTGGGTCGTCCACGGACCCCGTCAGCCCGAGAGCCTGATGGACGAGGTCGTGAACCGGGCGATCGCCCTCGGCGTGAAGTTCAGCGCGACCCGCAGCACCTACAACCTCTACGTATACTTCTGGCGCTGGGCGTTGTGGAAGGCGTTCGAGGCGCACGGCGACGGCCCGGCGGTCGTCAGTTTCATCACCGCGTCCTCGTGGCTGACCGGCCCCGGGTTCGTCGGACTCCGGGAAGTCGCACGGCACCACGGCGACGAGGTCTGGGTCCTGGACTTGGGCGGCGACAACAAGGGCGCCCAGCCGGAGGAGAACATCTTCGCGATCGAGACGCCCGTCGCCATTGTGACGATCATCCGCAGCGGCCCGTCGACCGCCGCCCCAGCCGAGGTCCGCTACCGCCGGCTCACCGGTACGCCAAAGGAGCGGCTCGCAGAGCTGACGCGGGTCGCGGCCCCAGACGGCGACGGCGACGGCTGGGACCTCGTCGTGGCACCGACCCTAGGCAGCCCTCTGACGCCTGTCGCAGGGGGCGCCCCCTGGCAGGATCTCCCGGCGCTGGCGGACCTGTTCCCCTGGCAGCAGCCGGGGCCGGTGATCGGCCGGACCTGGCCCGTCTGCCCCGACCAGGAGACGTTGCGCGACCGCTGGGCCGCCTTCACGGTGGACCCGGGCACGACCGCGCGCGAGGAGAAGTTCTACACGGCCAAGCACGGGCGGAACATCCACACGAAGGTGGGGGACCTGCCGACCCTTGCCTCGCTGCCGCCCGGCTCCGCGGTCCCGCCCGTCCGGCGGTTCGGATGGCGCAGCTTCGACCGTCAATGGCTCATCGACGACCCCCGGCTCCAGCGGACCGACAGCCCGTCCCTGCGGACCGAGGGGCCTCGGCAAATCTTCCTCGTTGCGATGATGACCAACCCCGTCGGGCCGGGACCGGCGCTCGTCGCCTCGGCCCACGTCCCCGACTTCCGCTACTTCGCGAACCGCGGAGGGAAGGACGTGATGCCGCTGTGGCGCGACGCCGCAGCAAACACGCCCAACGTCGCCCTCGGTGTGCTCGGCGCCCTGACCGCGACCCGCAGCGGCCACGCCGGCGCGCCGGACCTCTCGCCCGACGACCTCTGCGCCTACGTCTACGCCCTCCTGTCGACCCCCGGGTACCAGGTGCGGTTCGCGGCCGAACTCGGCACCCCCGGTCCGCGCGTGCCGCTCACCGCCGACCCCGCGCTGTTCGACGAGACCGCCGCCGCCGGACGCCACCTCCTCTGGCTCCACACCTACGCCGAGCGGCAGCAGGACCCGGCCGCGGAACGGGGGCGCTACCTACCGGACGTCCCCGGGCTTGGCTGGCAAGACCCGGTCACGCGGCCACCCCGGACCCTCGCCGCCGACGTCGCCTACGACCCGCAGGCACGTGTCCTGCGAATCAGCGACGGCACCATCACCGGCGTCGCACCGGCAGTCTGGGACTACCAGGTCAGCGGGCTGCAGGTCGTACGGAAGTGGCTCGGCTACCGGACCGCCGCGCCCGCCGGTCGCGCCTCCCGCAGCACCAGCCCGCTCGACGCCATCCGGCCCGGCGGCTGGCCGGACACCTGGAACGACGAACTCCTCGACCTGCTGCGACTGCTCACCGTCACCGTCGAGCTGCGCCCGCGGCAGGACGACCTTCTGGACCGGGTGTGCAACGGACCCCTCATAGCCGCCGCAGCCATCGCCACGCCTGGACCACAGGACCCTCTGCGACACCCGCCCTCTCACGCGGGCAACGACCAGGCCGTGCTCCCGGGAACCTGACCCCGGGAGCACCAGCCCAGAACTCGCCGGGGACCAGCCCTCGTTCATCGTCGGGGAACAGGTACAGCCCCAACGTCAGATACGTGACCACATGCGCCGGCAGCTTGCCGTCCGAGCGTCGCTCCCGCACCCCCGCACCCCCGCACCCCCGCACCCCCGCACCCCCGCACCCCCGCACCCCCGCACCCCGCACCCCCGCACCCCCGCACCCCGCACCGCGCACACCGCGACCGCCTCGTCGACGGCGTCCCGTGGCACGCCGCTCACCAGCATCCCCAACGACACCTGATCCGGACGGGCCGGCACACGTGTGACCAAGGGCAGCGATCACATCAGTCCCATCACTCACACAGATCACGCCACGCCGCCCCGCATCCAGCCCAACCAACCACTACTAAGATCGACTTTAGCTACGTGGCATTGCTCTTTGACCTCCGCTGCGCGGACGAGTGAGATCTTCTACAGTTTGTGCCCTAGCGCTCCTGCGCCTATTATCCTGGCGTGACTATGCAGGGCACGTGACGGCGGTTCGGCCGCTGATCTGGCCCGCTCGCATCGTCAGACCGTTGATCCCGCGACTCGTGTACCTCGACCTGAATCATTGGATAGGGTTAGCAAAGCATGCGAAGGGTCAGCCAACGCGGGACGGCTACGACCATCTGCGCATGGCTATCGACGGTGCGAAGGCCGCCGGGACGGCTGTTTTCCCTCTCTCAGGTACGCACTACCTGGAGATGAGCCGCATCCCGAATCCGGCCCAGCGGATGGACGTTGCGACGGTCATGGCGGAGGTGTCGGGTTTTCGGGTGCTCCTAGGGCGGGTGACCATCGGGCAACTAGAGATCGACGCCGGACTCGACGAGATCATCGCCGTGCCGACGACCGGCCACTCGGTGCCTCTAATGGGCACTAGTGTTGGCTGGGCGTTCGGTCAAGTCGGCGGACTACGCATAAGCAAGTCGGACGGTGAGGACGTCACAGACACAATGGACCCGGAGTTCCTCAAGCGGCTCAACTTCAAGTTCGAGTTCGAGGTGCTCGCGGGACCATCAGATGAAGATGAGGCCGTCCTCCGGAGTAACTACGGCTACGAGCCGGAGAGAGCGTGGGCACTCAGTGAAGAACGCGTGAAGCAGGAACGCGAGCAGGCCAAACGGTTGGACACCGACCCGAGGTGGCGGCGAGGACGTCTCAGCGATGTCATAGGCGCGCGAGAGATCGGCGGGGAGTGGCTCGACCAAGTCAACGCCGCGTGCGCTGCTCGGGGCGGCACCATCGGTGAACTACTCGGTGAGGGTGAGCGCATCCGCGGTTTTGCGGACGGAATGCCTAGCAACCGGGTAGCAATGGGCGTCAAGTACCGCTACCACAAGAACCCCAAGAATCGCTGGACCAGTAACGACATAGCTGACATCGACGCGCTCGCGGTTGCCGTGCCCTACTGCGACGCAGTTTACAGCGACAATGCTGCTCGCAGTGCACTCCTGGCGCACCACTTGGATGCCACTTTCGGCATCTTTCTTCCGCGTACCCCGGCTCAGTTGGCAGAGTGGCTGGAGGCACTGCCAGCCCGTGCACGAGACGACGGAGACGAGGACCCCAGCGCAGGCCCCTAGTCCGCGAGCAGCTCCCCCGGTGCCACCTCCAAGGCAGCGGCGATTGCGAGGAGGCTCCGGAGGCGCATGTCGGAGCGCCCGTGTTCGATCCCGATGATGCTGCGGCTGCTCAGGCCGGATCGTTCGGCGAGGGCTTCGAGGCTGAGCCCTCGGGCTTCCCGGGCCCGGCGGATGCGGAGCCCGACCGCGTGGAGGACCGGGTCTCGGGGCGGGCTGGTAGGCACTGCGCCCAGCCGAGAGGAGTCCTCCTTGCGTTACCAGGAAGAGTGCTTCATAATCGGCGAGCCGGTCAGGCTGCGCCGTAGCCCCTCCCGCGCGTGACAGTCGTCCTCCCTTCTTCTGCACCCTGGAGACCTCGTGCCTTTGCGGAACCGCATGATCACTTCTCGCCTCGGCTGCAGCGTCGCTGTCGTCGCCGCGCTCATAGCTGGTCCTGTGTGGACGGGGGTCGCGCACGCAGCGGACACGCCGCAGGAGTGCGGCCTCGCTACGCAGGTCGGCATCAGCGGGGTGACGGCCGGGTCCCCAGGGAGCGCGTTCGCGAGCATCTACGACTGCGACACCAGCATGATCAGCTACACCATCACTTTGGACGGCAAGGTTCTCGCGTCCGGGCCTGTCCCGACCGGGGACATCAACGTGCCATTCAAAGCCCCCGCGGCGGGCAAGCATCAAATGGTCTTCTCCTTCTCGAACGGGCAGTCCAACACGATCCCGTTCACCATCGTGGCGGCACCCGCGCCGAAGCCCAAGCCCAAGCCGAAGCCTCTCGACCCGTTCCGGAACTGCCTGAAGCCGACCGCAATGCAGCGCACCGTGATTTGCGTGCCGGAGGTGTTCACGCCGGGGAAGCTGATCGTCCGCGACAGCAAGCAGCGGATCCCCCTCAAGACAATGATTCCTGTCACCGCGGACTTCTCGACGTCTACGAACTTCGCGCCCGGCAGGTACACGGCGGCGATCATCCCGGACAAGGGCCGGAGCAAGTGCACGGTCGCGGCGTTCACGGTCACGAAGACCAGCCGTTCCCTCGTGAAGATCACATGCCGTCGCTGACCGCCGCGCCGCACGCCCACCGGACGTTGCGGGCCGCTCGGCCGTTCGGGATCACGGGCGTCAGACCCTGCCGCCCACACGAAGGACACGAGATCCCATGCGCTCAGCCCAGCCCCAGTCCCGCGTCGCCGTAACCGTCGGAGCCGCGCTCATCGCGTTGACCGCTGCCTGCTCCGGCGGTTCGTCCAGCGGTCCAGCCCTCCCATCTGGCAGCGCAGCCGCAGGGGGCGCGAGCGCCTCCCCGGTCCCGGCAGCCACGGGCCCACTCGCTACGGGTGCGCAGATCCTTGCTGCTGCGAAGGACGACCGACGGACCCTCACGGGCACGGTGCCGATGCCGCCGGCCGTGGACGTCGCCGCCGCGCTCGCGGCGTCCCTGCCTGACGCGAAGCCGTTCGGGGCGGTGTCCGCTTCGGACACCGCGTCAGCTTTGCGCTTCATGACGAAGGTCGTCGCGGCGACGCACGGGGACCCGCAGGACCTGTGCAAGCCGCTGTCGGCGCCGTCCGCGTTAGGTGCGTTCTCCACGTATGACACGGCAACATTCCTGAACGACCCGAAGAACGCAAGAGCGAAGAACGGCACGGACCTGCGTTTCGCTTTTTTCCCGTATCACCCGACGTGCGACACGGTCACCTGGTTCAAGCCGTACGTCAGCGTCGCCGCATCTAAGTTCGAGGCCGTGAAGCCGCTGTCCCCGCAGGACACGATCGGAGTCCGGTGGAGCGCCACAGTCGTGTACTATCTCGCGGACAAAGCCGGTCACCCCCAGCCGATCACCGGTGATCAGCAACCGATCACCTACGACCTGCGGCGGGACAACACCGTCGGCGGGAACGGCTGGCAGGTCGTCACGTACAACGACAGCCATAACTATCTGTACGGCGGGTTCCCCTCGTCGGTGCCGCTTCCGCCTAGCACCTTTGATCTCGCTCAGCCGCTCCCAGCAGGGACTGCCAGCGCCCGCGATGACCTCGCTCGCGCTGCCGCAGCCACGCTGGCGCAGCCCGCGTTGCATTATGACGACGAGGAGCGGCAGGACATCCCTTCGAGTGTCAGCAAGGCGGACAACTACGTTCCGGACCGTCACATCACCGGCACTCTGTACCCGACCACGGGTAACGCTGCCCTCGTTGACCCGCCCAGGTTGACGGACAAGCCGGACGACACCGCGGAGGAGCGCGTGTACGGGCAGACGCTGGTCCTGACGAAGCACAAGGCTGACAAGCAGTGGACCTCCGGCACGGTCACGGACACGGCGGCCGTCGGTGCCGAGTACGACCCGTACACGTACCTCGCCGCGTGGGCAGCCGCTGACACCGCAGCCCCGACGGACTGCCCGGCCGCGCTGCACGCCGCGCCGGGGACCCGGTGCTACGCGGCAGCATTGGACACGGTGAAGCACCTCACCGGGCTGACCGCGCAGCTCGCGTACAACTACCTGACGTCCGGCACGCCCGCGCTCAGCGGGATCATCGCCGTCAGCCCAGCCGGGACGATCACCGGCTGGACGATCACGCGGGCCTATCAGAGCTTCGGGCAGACGATCGACACGATCAGCGACACCGTTGTCCTCACCGCGGAGCCGAACCCAACACCAATGCCCCGAAGCCCGCCGGCGCGGACATCAAGAAGGACTCCTAACCTGCTCTCGCTCGTGGGCCTCTTGCTCCGAGGTTCGCGGGGCGGCATGCTCAGCGGGCCAGCGGGTGCCGTCAGTACCCGCGTGAGCGTGACCGGCGGCGCCGCCGCGGAGCGTCTTGACGCAGACGAAACAAGCCCTCTAACAGGCGAAGCGCGGCGCGTGCCTCCTAGTACTACAGCCGCACTTGTGGTGGCACGTGATGGGCGGCGAGGTGGCGGCAGTCACGGGCGCTGCCTGAGAGCGCCGAGGGGCTGGCGCTGGGTCACGCCCTGGAGCAAGGTTGCCGGCGCCGTACACGAAGCTGAGGGCAGACCTGACCGGCGGCGCGCCCCGCAACCCTGCGGTCGACGCGGGCCGCGGCCCGCGCTGGGCCTGAACCAGGCAAACGCCAACAGGCTCCTGGTCAAGCTGGAGGCCCGCGGGCACCTGCGGCGGGACCCGATCGAGCGGCCGAAGCGCTGGCGAGCAAGCCGCTGACTTGCGCCCGGTTGGCGAGCGACCTCACTGCCGCGCCGGTCGTCGTCGACGTTGGGTTTGACCTGGCGCAGCGCGCATGGGCACCGGGGAGGGTAACGACGTGGCTCAGAAGGCGGCCATCCTGGTGGTCGCACGGCGCCGGCCTCCCTGCGTGCGGTTGCCGGGTGTGCATCGTGAGCGCATGGACGACACCGAGCAGGAGCGCTCGCAGCGCGACTACTGGCGCGCGCGGAGGTCGACGCTGACGGGCGCCGTGCTTGACGCCCCAGAGCGGTGAGCTGGCAATCACCGTGTTCTTCGGCATCGTGCAGGACGACTGACCAGCCGACTCCACGCGTAGGTGTGGGACACCCTTGCGGCGTCCCACACCTACGCGTACAGTGGGATGCATGACGATGGTTGCGGGTACCGCCTACCAGGCCAACGCTTACCAGGTGAAGGTCGACGCCAAGCGTCGACCCACTCTCCCGGCGGTGCTGCTGGCAGAGGCCGGCATCAACCCGGGACACGAACTGGTGGCGCGCGCCCAGGGGCAGGGCCGCATCATGCTGGAGGACCCGATGGCAGTCCTCGCGGCGTTCCAGGACGAGGTGTTGGCGGGCAAGAGCGAGAACGGGGTGACCGGGTCGCTGGCTGACGAGCTTCTCGTCGAGCGTGCCAACGACGGCAGCCTGGACGTCGCAAGCGGGTGACGACGCTTCCGGGGGACCGCATCGTCGTCGACGCGTCCTTCCTGATCTCGATCGCTGAGCGAGAGCCACCGGCCGTGCGCTTCGTGTCGGTCCTAAAGCGGAGCAGCATCTCCGCCATCAACTTCGGCGAGGTCATCTACAAGCTGGCACAGAAAACGGGCGTTGGCGCAGCAGCAACTGAGGCCACCTTTTGCGGCGCGCTAAGCGTGCGCGTGGACGCGGTCACGTTGGTACACGTGCGCCACTTTGAGCGGCTTAAGGCACTCGACCTCGTCAGCAGGGCGGCGCAGACGCCGGCAGGGGTCACACCCGTGAAGTCGCTGTCGCTGGCAGACCTGGCGTGCCTGGCCTACGCCAGCGACAGCGCACTGCCGGTGCTCACGGGCGACAAGCATTGGTTGACGCTGAACGCCCACGGGCTGGGGCTGAGCATCTTCGACTACCGGGATCCTGCTCTTACCGTCTAGTCCGAAGTTACGTGATCTTGGTCGGCTTTGACCGTGGTTGAGCTGCGGTTTTGGTTGTTGGCTGGCGGTGGTTGCTGGCTACTGGAGCCGGAGGGGGACAGCGGCGCCGAGTAGTTCGAAGGC
>JAABUZ0100008568.1_pt1 | contig 11978 bp, 12 predicted proteins | sample 5562091 | NCBI WGS metagenome assembly JAABUZ01 (sample SAMN12813069, study PRJNA571459) | rock metagenome | isolation source: Antarctica rocks | place: Antarctica: Victoria Land, Linnaeus Terrace sud | collected 2015-12-21
CCGAGGTTGGCACAAACACGGGCGCCGGCCCCGCCAGCGCGGGCGCGGGCCGCATGCGCAGCACCGGCGGCCCGCTTGGCAGCAGGCCTGCCGCTGCGGCCGCGTCGCGCGCGCTCGCGCCACCGCCCTGCCCAGGCGCGCGGCTGTCATACGGGCAGCATGCTGCGCAGCAAGCCACGAGCACAGAGGCGCCAAGCCAAGAACCCCGCGGCGCCAGCCGACTCACGCCACTTCCAGCCCTCTCACCGCGCGCTTCTGCGTGCCTGTACCTCTGAGCCATGCACCGGTGTGCTCAACACACAACGCTCACTGTAAAATTGACAAGCCCTGCAGGTGCAACAACGCTCTGCCAAGCGACCGCGAGAACCTGGCACACCTGCGGGGCCTCCGCGGCCGTCGCGGCGGCAGCGGCGCCCGCCGCGCTCTTGTTGGCCTCCGCGTCGCTGGTGGACGCGGCGTCCTCGGCCACCAGGACCTGCACAGGCGACAGCGCCCTGGCCGCTCTCACGCCGCCGTGACTGCCCACAAGGCCCCGTTCTCGCTTCGCGCAACGCCCAGCAGGCGCGGGCAGGCAGGGGCACACAGGCAACAGGTGCAGTGCCAGACGCCTCTGCAGTGCATACTATGTGGCAGTCATAAGAAAGGAGTGAGCCCAGCTGCAGGTCAGGCGGGCCGCGGGCCGCGCGCCTGGCGCCCCAGCAGGTCGATGGTGACCGTCACGCGCCGCCGCCGCGCCTCCTCGGCCTCCGCCGCGGCGCGCTCCTGCGCCTTCAGGGCCTCGCGCTCCTGCGCGTGCGGCGCGTGCGCCCCAAGTCGCACGCCGTCCGCCCTGAAGAGCCTCCCCCGCACCTCAGCTGAACACCAGAGGGACGGACAGCTGGTGCACAGGTCATTCCGCGCGCAGCGTGGCAGCCGAGCAGCAAGCGCCGCAGGCCTTGCAAGAAACAAGAACGTGCAAGGCGCTGCTCCAACGACGCAGGCACCACCTCCGCGCTAGGTCGCGGGGCCTGTGTGAGCGAGCACCTCACGCGTGAGCCAGGCGTTGGCGTCGACCTCGAAGAAGTCGCTCTGGTCGTCCAGCACGCGCGTGCGCTGCGCGGAGTTGCGGTCGTACCCCACCTGGCCGCGCAGTGCTCTTGGCGAGCGCGCGACGATTATTCGAGGAGGCCCGCATGCGCGCCGCCCCGACGGGTGGCCGCCCCTCATACTACAGCCTCAGAGCATCGGGAAACTTGCGGCAGGTCCTGTCGCGAACACCCTGACACCATGCGAGCACGCCTCACACATCGCCCCACTGCCACCGATGCAGCAACGGCGCCCACCAGCCGGTCTTTGAATGCTGCAGCCTCCGCCGCCTTATCGCTTGCTGCAGAGCTGCCCGCATCATCGCCTGCGGCGGTCCCGCCGCCGGCGCCCGCGCGCTCGGCTGCCGGCGGGCGCTCCTCGCTGCGCGCGCCGCGCGTGAGCGCGACCGCGGCGCCACAGAACGTGCACGCGCCGCCCAGCTCTGCCGCGGGCGCGCAGCGTACTGTGGGGCGCGCACGCAGTGCGACGGGCGCTGTGCAGGTGCAGGGGCTGCGCGCCAGGCCGTGCACGGCACGTGACATGCCAGGCAGGCGCCTGCGTGCACGGCAGCAGGCCATGCGCTGTGCATGTGCGCCAGCACAGGCGGTCATGCCTCCACTGCCGCGGGCAGCCGCCTGGGCGCGGGGCGAGGCACGGCATGCGAGGCGTGCTGGGCAGGGGGGCGGGGTGGGCGTGGGGCCGCGCCCAGGAAGCGCGCCACATCCTTGGAGCCCTCTCGCGTCAGGTATATCTTCCCGCAGCACAGGCAGTTGGCGGCGGCGCGCTCGGGCAGCGGCGGCCCCGCTGGCGCCGCGGCCGCGCCCTTCTTGGCCTTGTGCGTCACCGTCAGGCTGCCGGCCTGGCGCTGTCCCTGCAGACCTGGCCACAGCTCAGCCCAGCAGTTCTTACACTGCAGGGCGTCCGAGCACTGCTATGTGCTGCATATACCATGCAGTGCAAGGGCCAGGTGTTCACCTGACGGGAAGATGCGCTCTGAGTGGGCTGCGACGCCCCGGCGCCCTGCACACCAATACCCCTGAGCTTGAGCTCAGGCACGCTCAAGCAGCGGGGCACCAAAGCGCACAAACATAGTGAACACTGTCAGCTAGTAGCACAGGCGTGTGTTAGTGCGCTGTGGTAGTCTACAGTGTTGAAGTCACCTTTGCGCCGCGCCCTGCCGCGAGAAACTGCTCCACCAGGCGCTTGGTGCCGGCGCCGCCCCCCAGGTAGTCCTGCACTATTTCATCAACCTCTCCCTGGCCGCGGGCGGCTTGGATTGCCTCCACGATGCCCTCCAGCGTGTACACATCCCAGCCGAGCTCCTTCGCCAGCGCCTTTTTGAGCCACTCCCTGTCGTGGGCCATGCCGACCCAGGTATTGCGCTGCCCCGGGAGGTGCTGCTCGCTATTTGCAGTGACGCCTCTGACACCTCAGTTCGCTGTGGCGCTCGAGCTCCTCCAGGCTTTGCTCCAGCATGTCGATCGCCGTGCTACGGTAATGCTTACGGAGATACGGTGATCGCCCTCCCGGGCACTTTTGATCTCCAGCTCCAGCTGTTGCAGGTCTCATCTAAATCTTACTGCGCATGTGTCCAGGCTCAACAGTGTGCCTCATCACAGACTGTAAGACGTGCAGCACCAGGCCCTGTCGAAGCAGATGGCCGCTGTGTCGCAGATAGTGGCAGCGCAAGAGCACGCCACCTCTGGGGACTACACCCAGGCCTTGACGCTCTATGACGCCGCTGTCCCACAGCTGAGCACGTGCGCACGCTGCAAGGCCCCACCCAGAAATGCATACGATCACTGCTCGACGACCGGAAGGGCATGCCGCGCAGGCGCGTGCAGGCGTGCGCAGCTGCGAGCCGCACGGCACGCAGGGAGTGGGTGGGCTGCGTGGAAAAGCTGCAGGCTGAGCGGCGCCTGACGTGGGAGCTGGAGCGCCTGAAGAGCGGCCTCTTGCAGCCCGCGGCGCCTGTGACCCCCTGGGGCCGCACGCCGCCCCCAGCACAGCAGCCAGCAGCGAGCTCAGCCTCCCCCGACCTAGCCAGTGGCTCGCGGCGCCCAGATTTCACGGTCGTCACGGTGCGTGGCCCTGGTGTGTGCACACGGGTCAGTGCTGGTCAGGCGGCGCAGCGCACTGCACCGAGGCCAGAGCCCTGGCCGGCGCAGCCGACGGGCAGGGAGCAGGCGCAGACGCCCGGCGACCCGCGGCCTGACCCCGACGTCTGGGAGACCCTGCACCACAGCGCGCCGCGCTGCGGGCCGCCCCAGGCGCTCCCCAGCGCCGAGAGCACTCCCTGGACGCAGCCGTCCCACACAGGCACGCGCTGTTGCATGGTGACGTGCCGCTGGTGCAACACGCCATGCGACACCGCTCGCTGTCTGACTGCTGCGGTGCAGCGCGCTCGCGGCGCAACGCAAAGGCGCCGGCGGCGCCGCGCGTGGACAGCTGGCGCGTGCCGCGCGAGCGAGGCCGGGCGGCGGCGGAGGGCGACAGGGACCCGGGGCAGGCTGCCCGCTCGCCCTACGCGGGGCCGGACGCCGAGCTGGCGGCCGCACTGGAATGGCGCGCTCCCGCACCTCGCGCAGAGTGGCCAGACCAGCGACCCGTGGTGGCCTGTTGTCCAGGCAGGCAGCATCGCCGAGCCAAGGAATGCGCTTTGTTGCAGTCACACGTGCCTTTCACGATGTGCAGGGATGTCGTGGACACGAGCCCAGGCGTCAGGTGGGGCGATGTGGCGGGCCTGGACGAGGCTAAGCGCGTGCTGCGAGAGAACGTCCTGCCCCTGCTCCTGCCAGACCTCTTTCACGGCATCCGCCGCCCGATCAAGGCGCGCCTCCCCGGCTGTCCGAGCGAGGCATGCCGGCCCGACGCCCGCCCTGAGCCTTTCTCGGCCGTGCAGGGCCTGCTGATGTTCGGGCCGCCCGGCACCGGTGCGCGTGGCCGCCAGGCTGCCCTTGCCGCGCCATGTGGCCACGCTCTGCGCTCGCAACGTGCGCGCGCCCACGCATGCGCGCGCGCGGCGGGCCAGGCAAGACCATGCTCGCAAAGGCGGTCGCGACCGAGTGCAACACCACCTTCTTCAATGTCAGCTCATCCACGTTGGCATCCAAGTACCGGCGCGCCCCGCCGCTCGCCCCGACATGCGCTCCTGTGTGATCTGATGAGGTGTGATGGGTCTGCTCATAACGTGTGAGCAGCGGGGCGCAGGGGCGAGTCGGAGCGCATGGTGCGGTGCCTGTTCGAGATGGCGCGCGCCATGGCGCCCAGCACCATCTTCATCGACGAGGTCGACAGCCTGTGCAGCTCGCGCGGCGCGGCCGGCGAGCACGAGGCCAGCCGCCGCGTCAAGACCGAGATCCTGGTCCAGATCGACGGCATGTCCTCGCAGGCCGACCCCGGCGAGCGGCGCCAGGCGCGCCGTTGAGCTGACTCGCGCCGCTCCTGCTCCGCAAGCGCCGAGCGCATGGCCGTCGGTACACTCAGCTCCGCGCTTGCGCAGGTCCTGGTGCTGGCTGCGACCAACTTCCCGTGGGACATCGACGAGGCGCTGCGGCGGCGCCTGGAGAAGCGCATCTACATCGCGCTGCCCGCCGCGCCCGAGCGCGCGGAGCTGCTGCGCCTCGCGCTCAAGGCCCGCCCTGCACTTTCATGCTCACTGGCACAGGAGAGCCTGTGGCAGCTAATCAGTAAGGCAGACTATCACAGTGCATGGGCATGGGCACCTCATGCATGTGTGATGACTCGTGCACGGACCCCAGACACCCTCGACATGACAGGCCGGTGTGAAGCAGGGGGCCATGCGCGCAGGATGTGGAGGTGGCTGCCGACACAGACTTTGCCAAGCTGGCCGGCCTGCTGGAGGGCTTCAGCGGCGATGACTGCACCAGCGTGTGCCGCGATGCAGCCATGAGCGGGCTGCGCCGGGCCACCGCTGGGAAGCTGCCGGCGGAGATCAGGCGTGCCTGCATGCAGTAGCTGGCCTGTCAGGCTAGCCATTGAGGCGTCAAGTCTGACTCACTGCGGTGCTGCCAGGCGCATGAGCGGGCAGGCCGTGATCGAGCCTGTCAGCATGGACGACTTCCTGCAGGCATGCTCCCCTCTCTCGCCGTGTCTCAAGGTTCAGTTGCCGCCATAGTGGCGCTACACAGGACGTGACGTCTGTCCGCGGCGCAGGCCCTGGGGCGCATCAAGCCCAGTGTGTCCAAGGACGATGTCAGGCGCCACGAGGAGTGGCGGGACACCTTCGGCAGCGTGTGAGCGTGACAGCTGTTCCTGAGAATTGTAGAATGAGAATTGCAGGATGATGGGGCCAGAGGGTCTGAACCCTCTCGGCACGACAGGAGCGGCTTTGATGCCAGGTGATCGAAACTTGTACGACCGAGAAGCAGTATCTCTTATTGCAAACATCACATATCCCGGCGCTACGTCTGGTTGAAGAGAGTCAGACGCTGCACGCCCAGATGAAGGCAGTCGCAGTGATCAGTCTGGCCCTCTTCAGCATCCTTGTTGCTGAAGGTGCGCACCCAGTCTCCAGACGGGCCACGCATATGGAAAGACGACGCTCAACCAGCGCGGGATAGTGCAGGGTTCTCCGCTCCGAGGCGGGCGCATCTACGCGACCACACCGCAGCAGGCAGCTGCTGCAGGCATCCAACAGCACCACCGTGGCGCAGAACAGCTCTGCTGACGCCAGCACGTCCTCCGCTGCGCAACTGAGCCTGCAAGACCTTTGCATCCTTCAAACGCTGCGCGGTGCATTCGCCGCGGCACCCGCGTGCGCACCTTGTTCCTTGCCGCCTGCAGCTTATCGCGCACTGGCCGTGCGAGGCCTCTGGCCTGCCGCAGGGGCAATGGCTCCACGCCTGCGCTTGCTGTCCCTGAGGTGGACTGCTCCGGCGTGATCACCCTGCCGCCTTCGGGCGATGTGTTTGTGCCGCCGGTGTTTCCCACAGGTGGGGCTGCTCACTAAGCTGTCTTTTCCAAGTCGCTTGCACTGCTACAGGCACGTGCTGAGCGTGGTCGTCTCTGCTGCGCAGCCCCGGCTCCAGCGCCTGCAAGCCCCGCGCCCGCCGTCCCTCCCGCCAAGAGTGCTTCCTCGGCGTCTCCCATGTCCATGACTGCGCCCGCCTCTGCACCACCTGCTGCCCAGCAGCCGGCTGGCACCACACCGGCGACCGGCACGACCGCGGTGCGGGCGCCCTACGGTCTCGACCCAGCTGTGTGCGGCCGCTCACCTTTGCACCAACACAAGAGGGCTGCGCAGGCAGCGCAGACGCCGGCAAGGTCCAGCGCGGCCGCGCCCGCCCTGTCAATCACTGCGCTGGTCGTCAGCGGGGTCGTGGGCGCTGTGGTGCTGATCAAGCTGCTGTTGTAGGCTCACCTGCCCGGTGGGCTCTGGAACAGGAGCCCGCTTTGCAGCTGTGGCACTGCCCTTAGTGTTCAGGCCAAGTGCGGTGTACTAGCAGTTGTACATCGCACCATGCACTCCCCTGTAACAGCCCGTGCACCTTGGAAAAAAGCTTGGACGCGACACACTGCTGCTTGTAGCCAGCAGCATGTGATACTTGCAATGTGGACAGGGAGGGGCCTTGAGCGCACCTTGTCAGGCTCTGCGTCAGGTCCAAGGCAGACTGCTGCATTGCACAAGCTGCAGCTGCGCAACCGCCGAGACCGCAGGAGTTGGCACAGCTCAGCAGCACCACCCGCGCCATCAGCACGGTCTTGCCCCAGGGCCCGCTCTAAGCCAGCATGCCAGCGTGCTTGCCTGGCCAGGTGTGATTCCATGGGACGACAGCATCGGCCTCAGCCTGCGTGGTGTGCTGGGTCTCTTTGATACGGGACCAATCGTATATTCAGGGCTCCAGCTGGTAGGCCAGCTTAGCGGTGGAGGAACAGGTCACTGGTGCCCAGCACGGCGCAGCACGGGGGCACCCTACAACCCTCCTTTTCATTTCCAGTGTGTGGCCTGGGATGATCTAGCAATCCTGTGACGACTGCTTGTCCTCGTGACGAAACTGCTTGTCTTGCTTTCCTCCAAGTTAGCACTTTACTTTACCTCTATTTACTGACGTACATCCCTGCACGTAGCGCAGGCTCCTTGCACACATTTTAATTGGCTATGCGGTGCGGCGCTGTGCGTAACAGTGTCTTAGCAAGGGCGCACAGCCAGCTGAGCACACCGCGCTGCGACGCTGCTGGGCCGCACAGTCACCAGCGCACAGCGCACTTGCACGCGTTCTGCAGGCGGCCGTCGAGGGCAGTGACTGCTGTCAACGCTACGAGGTACTGTGAGTTGGCTCAGTGTTGTGGCTCGAAACCTGCCACGTCTAGCAGCATGCATGGTCGTGCAGCGTGCCGCGCGCGCCCGTGCAGGTGCATGGCTGTCAAAACAGAGGACGAGGTGCGTGTGGAGGCGGCACCACGTACCGCAGGAGGCCGGGGCATCGAGTACACTCAATATGAGGCCAACTCATGGATGTGCACGTTCCTCAAGTCCGGTGCGCTGCCGGCACGCTGTACGACGCGCTGAGCACATACTGTGTAGCAAGTATTGGTGCACGCACGCGAGACCAGGCGCCCTCTCTCCGCTCTGCGCGCAGGCGCCCGGATACTGGTGGACCCGTGGCTCACGGGCGACCTTGTGTTTGCTGGCCAGACGTGGCTGTATCGGGGCATGAAGACCAACGTGCGCAACATCGACGTGCCCGCTGTGGGACAGGCCGTCAACCTACTGGTCATCTCGCAGGTGCGCCGCCCGAGCCTGCCGGCTCTGCACAACTTTCACCTTGCCGTCCCTCCCCTGACTGCCGTCCTGTCCTGTCCTGGGCCGTGCGCTGGTACCTCGCAGTCCCTTCAGACGGCGGTCCACAACATGTGCACCACTGCCTTGGAGCGCTCAGCAGGCAGGCACAAACAGGCATATGGTTCAACAACCTGCGCCCAACCCCTCTCCCGGCTGGGCCGCGTTCACAACGGCGGGGTGCGGCAGGGCCTGCCGGACCACGCGCACGAGCCCACGCTACGCCAACTGCCCAAGGAGCTGCCGGTGGTCGCGTCGCCGTCGGCCGCGCGCATCGCGGCCGACCTGGGCTTCAAGCGCGTGTACGAGCTGGACCACGGCCAGGAGATGACGGCGGCCGACGGGCGCCTGCGCATCCGCGCCACCGCGGGTGCCGCCCCCGCGTCCTCGGCCGGCCGTGTCGGCCCAGGGCTGTTTGCTTGTGTCGCTTGGGGTCTTGCAGTGCTGACTGGCGCAGTTCGCGGGCGTGCAGGCGCGCTGGTGGGCCCGCCGTGGTCCAAGCGCGAGTGCGGGCCTGCCCGCGCCCTGCCTGCTTTGCTCCTGCCGCAGGCGAGGCCCGGCGTGCGAGCGGTCGCGCGCGGCGCAGGAACGGCTTCCTGTTCACGGAGCTGGCGGAGGGCGGTATCAGCCTGTACTATGAGCCGCACTGCGAGTGCGCTCCCGCAAGGGGCTATCCGGGCTATTGGGTCGGTGTTGAGAGTGTGCTGGAGCAGGCGCCCGGCACTGCACGCACTGCAGCCGCCGCTGTTAGTGATGCGCTGACGATACAACAGCCCCCTTGCCGAGCAGTGTGCGTGTGGCAGCATGGCGGCGAGCGGGCTGTGCCGCCTGCTCCCGGCGCGCGAGCGGCGGGCGGGGTCGCTGCCGCACAGCGGCCAGCGCCCGGCGTGAGCGGCGCAGGGCCTATCCTATACCCTACCCTAACCCCCACGGCGGCGCAGCTACGACGAGGCGTCGCTGGCGGGCGTGGAGCGCGTGGACGTCGTCGTCAGCCCCTGCGTGAACCAGAACCTGTCCGGCTTCCCGCTCGTGCTCGGCAACGACAACATCGAGCGCCTGTGCCGGCGCCTGCGCCCGCGCGTGCTGCTGCCGCTGACCAATGCGGAGTTCGAGTCGGAGGGCGCGCTGTCGGGCGCGATCCGGCAGGTCGGCTCCGTGCAGGAGGCCGAGCGGCGGCTGCCGGCCGCGGGCTTGGCGGACGTGCTGCTCAAGGTGCCCGCGCCGCCGGGCCAGCCGCTGCGCGTGCAGCTGTGAGCCGTGCTCGGTCGGGCGCCTTTTGGAGGAGGCCCCGTTTGCGCAGGTTGTGACGAGGTGCTCGGGCAGCTGCGCAGCTGCACGGGCTTGAAGTCCCAGGTATCACGCCCCCCCGTATCGCTGTGTCTGTAAAGCCTGCTTGGCCTAGGATGTAGGTGTGAAAGCTGCTCCTTCATCCATCGCTCGTGCGTGCGCTGCCCGGGAGGGCGTATGGGCAGCGCCGCAGCTGTCTTTGGTGCAGCTGCGCCCCCGGCGCTGGGCTGGGAGGGGCGGCCGGGCATGATGGCCTGGGGCGCTAGGATGCAGCCTGGCTGTGGAACGCATGTGTGATGCAACGGGCGGGCAGCAGCGCATGCTGGCACGGCTACCAGACGCATGCTGGCGGCAGCGCATGCAAGTGTACGTACAGCGTGGGCGCCGAGCTGCAGGGCCTGCTGTAGCAGGATCCTGCTGTCTATGCAATGCAGTCGCCTGCTGGCTTGGACGGGGTCTGCAGGAGCATGGGGGCTCTCAGGCCAGGCGCAGTCGGGCCGTCAACGCATGGTGGGCACTGCGCTGTGCTCATGGGCGCAACGCGCATTGTAGTCTGGTACCTCCTAGGTCCTCTGCTAGTCCGGGCTGTGCGGCCTAGCTGTCCGCGGTGCTTGGGTGCACAGCGCGCTTGCTGCATGCCACACCTGCAGTGGCAACTGGCTCGCCGGCTGATGTATGTAATGATGCCGCTAGCAGTCCACTGCAGAGCAATTTACTGCATGCAGATCAATGATATGTCTGCATTGGGCGGCTGCAAGTCTGAGCTCCTGTGCAGTCAATGGACCTTTCCTTCTAAGAGAGCATGGGTCGAGCCTGAGTCACTCGATCACAACTTTCACAGGCACCTGCTGTTGCTGGCTGCAAACGTCGAACTGCAGCGTGCTGCGCAGCCTGGTCTGAGACAGGTTGAACAGGCCTTCACGACACCTGTGGGTATGTGCACCCCCCCAGGAAGTGGATGAGTGCTGGTGGCGCGTTTGGTGGCGCTCGTGGCTACCAGCCAAAGCCGCCAGACAAGGGCGTCTTCCCCCTCGACCACTTCGGGGAGTGCAAAGCGGTGCAGGGCCCAAACACACAAGCAGTGGCAGCCTGGCGCCTTTGGCGCCTTTCGCCCGACGAAACTCAAGACACACTGTGCACGCCTGGTGCAGGTGAAGGAGCAGTACTTGGCGTGCCTGAAGGAGAATGCCAGCCAGGCAGAGGGCTGCCGTGAGCTGGCCAAAACGTACCTGGAGTGCCGCATGGAAAGGTGCCTAGCAACGTTCCACGCGTCTAAGTGAACTGTCATGCGCCAAGCTCCGATAAGAGTGCCACGGCAGCAGCACTGTAGTATGTGCCGAGGGGCAGTTGGTAGTCAGGAGGGAGTTCCAGGGCTCGCAGCCGGTGCAGGCACGCAACAGGGCTGACGCACACGGCGGTGTGGCGCGCAGGAACTTGATGGCGCGGCAAGACCTGTCCGAGCTGGGCTTTAGAGCTGGCGAGGAGCGCAAGCCCGGCGGAGCAGAGCCCCAGCAGGAGGCGGGGAGGGCCGACCAGGGCTCACAGGGCAAACGGCGAACGGGCTTTGTGGCGGGGCTGCCGTCGCGGTGACCACACCACCTGCCCGGCTGCCAGGCGTGTCGGCGCATGAGCGGTTGTCTGCCTGAAACGCGCGCCAGACATCCACTAGCTAGGTGGACGAGCTCTGACCCTGACCCTTCCTGTCTCTGTTCCAGAGCTTGTGCTCTCTGTCTGCGCATGCAACATGTACGCTTTGTAAGGGAGTGCGAAGTCACTGCTGGGCGGACGTAAGCGGGTGCCTGTCATGTGTTGCACCAAACCAAGTCAGATTCCACAGAGACAGACACAGGGCAGACGCCCACTAGACAACACCTTCCCAGCCTGGGTCAAGGCGACAGTAGACGAGGAGCGCGGGCGTTAGTGGCCTGAAAAGCTGTGGTGCACCTGTGCGATGTGCGCAACAGGCGCACCTGTGCTTGCAGGCAGACATGACAACAGGACGCACGCTTATTTGTGGACGCTGCTCCCCGCATTCATGGCAAAAAAAGGAGGCCCAAAACCCCAATGGCGCCTTCAGCATCCGGCCAGGCCTCACAGCAAGCGGCCTGCCTCCCTAGCTGACTCTGCACTCACACCAAGGCCCACTCCACTTCCCGATGCTCGCCAGGTTCAACGCTCACCGGCTGACTGGCCCCAGGTTAGGTACATGTGCTGCCACCCCAGGCAGGGCTCGGCCGCCCGACGAGCAGCGCCTGCTGCCGGCGCGGGCCTCACTGGTAGGGATTGTCAAACTGCTTGACGAGGGAGGGGATGTCCAGCGAGAGCACGTCCTCAATCGTCTTGACGTCCTTCTCCTTGAGCTTGGGGAAGACGGACAGGTCATACGCGCTCAGGATCTCGCGGTACCGACTCACGTCCGGGAAGTCGCCTGCGCGCCGCGCAGGCTGTGAGGCCAACAGGGGGGCATGTGCATGCGCACGCGCCCCAGAACCCATCCTCGCCTGGCTGTGCGCCCGCTGGCCTGACCCATGCAGTGAAACACATGTTGTGCGGTGGACAGGCGCCAGCGCCACAGGAGGCCGGCAGCGAGGCCGCCATGCGCCAGGCTGCGCCAGGCGACGCGCAAGCTGGCGCGCACGCCCGCCCTGCTCGGGCGGGCAGGCAGGGCCTGGCAGCAGTTCTAGGGTCGGGGATGCCCTAGGACGGGGCGGACCGGCCGGCAGGTGGTGCTCGCGCTGCACGTGCGCAAAGTGGCTGGGCAGGTCGCGCAGCAGCTTGTCCTGCGCCTTCTGCTTGCCCATCATGGCCGGCATCTGCTTGCGCA
>JAABUZ0100008569.1_pt1 | contig 11977 bp, 8 predicted proteins | sample 5562091 | NCBI WGS metagenome assembly JAABUZ01 (sample SAMN12813069, study PRJNA571459) | rock metagenome | isolation source: Antarctica rocks | place: Antarctica: Victoria Land, Linnaeus Terrace sud | collected 2015-12-21
ATCGCCCGCGCGGCGCGCAACGCCAACCTGATGAGCGACGAGGAGTACCGGCGCATCGCCGAGGTCAAGCCGCACAAGGGCGAGATGCTGCCGGCCGGCCGCTCGATCCGCGCCGGCGAGTTGACGGCGCTCGTCGAGGCCTGCGCGCGCGACCGCACCCTGGCCGGCGCGCGGGACGCGGCGATCCTGGCCGTGCTCTACGTCGGGGGGCTGCGCCGCGCCGAGCTGGCCGCGCTCGACGTCGGGGACTACGACCCGGACCCGCCCACGCTCAAGGTGCGGCGCGGCAAGGGCAACAAGGCGCGCATCGTGCCGCTGGAGCCGAGCGCGGCCGTCGCCCTCGACGCGTGGCGGCGAGTCCGGGGCCAGGTCCCCGGCCGGCTCTTCCTGCCGGTTAACCACGGCGGCCGTATCCAGGGGCACAGTATGACCGCCCAGGCCATCTATAATGTGCTGATCAAGCGTGTGGGCCAGGCGAAGATTGCGCACGCCTCCCCGCACGATCTGCGGCGCAGCTTCGTCGTTATATGTACAAACTGCGGCCACCACAACGTTGTTGATCGTCGAATAGTTGGGTTAAGCGACCAAGCTTAATGCATTGACCGTTGATTGCTCAATTCACGAGGCACATGCACGAATGGCGGACGCAACAGTATGTGGGCAGCGCGGCACGCTAACAGCGTAGGTCGCAGGCCGCAAGTGCAGGATGCCAACCTCCTACCTGATCGAGCATTACATGCTACTGGCGGGGTTTGTGGACCATCTGCGTCAAAGATCTCTGGCGTTAAGACTAACCGCCAAAAAACAACACGTTGTCGTTCAACCCCATTTAGTCTAAACACCAATGATCTCTACCTTGTCGTGTATTGCTATCTGCTGGGGGGTCTCATTGACATACCATCGAAGTACCAGCGATTATCAGTCGTCACTCGTATAGGTTGATCGACACATGGCCCAGCCGACGTGGATACTTCGAGCTCATGAGAACCGGGTCTAACCGATGGAAAGCGGAACTGAGCTGTGGCAACAGCCTGGTGGCCATTCCACTTCCCCCTGGCCACTGTGTGCCCGTCCAAAGCTATTTTAATGGAGGCCACTACTCGATGGTTTTTCCGCTGGACACCAACGGTCGAGGGTCCCCCGATGGTCCCGTCATTGTTACTGAACCCGTAGGCCATCCCTGTAGTGGCGCAAAAGCCAATGAGCGGTCCATATGGCGTAGGCGGGGTATCCTGGGCACATGATTGCTCTGTGGTAGCGTTCCGGTTGCCAGTGGCAACGTCTAGCCTGGATTATTCATGAAAACATTCATCGAATTGGATTGGTTGCCGATGGCGGCCTTGCAGGCTCCCAGAGTCCACTTTGGGCGCCAAAATCGGCTCTACGGCCGCTTCAGCCGGTCTACAGGGGTGGGTTGTTCAGCCAGATGCGGTCAATCTGATTAGACCAAAGTGCTCATGAATAATTCAGGCTAGGGAATTCCCAAGGTGCATCCCAACCACCGCACCAGGGGCCCGAGGTATTATCTCAGCGGGTCCATTTGCCCAAATGAGCCCAGGGCCGCAAGGTGCGAGGACGCCATAACCATCCGGCTGGATCACGGGAGACCCATCTTGTCGGATGGTCACGGGACCACCAACCGTGATGAAATTACCCAAGCTGTGAGGACGTGATGTCGATCCCATTTGCTGCGCACCGCGGGCAGCGATATGGTCGTTTATGTAGAGGTAAACGACGGGGAAGGAACTGCGACCGACAATTACGGTGACGCGCGGGTTGCCTGGCGCACCGACGCAATTCACAATCTCATTGAGGTCCAAAAAGATGAAGGGGGCGTCGAATCCGAGCAAGGCAGCCTGAGTTGCGCGCTCGGAGTGGGCTACGCGCGCACCAAGGCGGTACTCAAGATGCACTTCCGCCCCACCTCGCCCGGTTGGAGGAGGCAAATAGGAGCTTCCAGTCCAGGGCTGATACGCGTCGCCAGGATGAAAACCAAAAGGTTGCACCTTGGTGAAGCCGAAGCTAAGCTCATGAACCGTTGGCAGCACCACATGCACTACCTTCCCGTCGACGCACATCACCCGCAAGGATGAAACATGCGCAAATGCTCGATACTCCATCGAATGAATAAAAGCACTCCATCGGTAATGTGGGGTGAAGGCATCATAGGGCGTCGAGTTAGCTGATGCATTAAGAAGATGGCAGGCTCCGACAATGGCATTTAGGGCTCCCACAGTACCAGCCATACGTTCTAGCACAGCAGATACAGGTTGGGGCGCAGTCAATACACCTTGGGGGCGATACAGGTCAGCCGTACGGTTGACTAGCGTCGGGTTTGATGTTAGGTCGGGAATGCAATTGTTTTGGGCGTTGAACGCATGGATGAACGCCACCACTTTCACGTCAGGCGTCGTAATAACAGTTTCATGAGTTGGTGCTGGGGAGGGGCCGGAGCTAGAGCCGATCACCGCACCCTTGGGACACAGCACCTGCGTGCCCCAGTAGATCCATTTCGTATGATCGGGCGCGATGCACAACGTCGGGTAGAGATAGCCGCGTTTGGTTGGCCCGTCCACAGCAACGCTCCCGCCGCCATCGCGCAGCACCACGTCACATTCGCCCCAACATGTCGTAGAGTTGCCCTTGCCGGAGAGATCGATGTGCAGCGCGCGATCACCATAGAGGCCCTGAATGTGGAACCTCGTGCCGTGCGCTCTGACAGGGACACACGACGGTGCTACAGTGGCGGGGTTATCGGCGACGGTCGTCTGCACAAGAGTACAATCATTCCCGAACATACCGTGCCACGATGGAGCCACATAGTTAGGGTTGCCCGGCCGCAACGGGCACAATGACTGCATCCCCCAGTAGATCCACTTAGACCCGTTGGGGGCAATACACAGCGTCGGGTAGAGATAACCGCGTTTGGTTGGCCCATCCACGGCTACGCTCCCGCCGCCATCGCGCAGCACCACGTCACATTCGCCCCGGCACGTTTTGGTGTTGTCTTTACCAGAAAGACGGATGCGGAGCGCATGGTCGCCATAGAGCCCCTGGATGTGGAAGGTCGTACCACGCCGGCCGACACGGGCGCAGGATGGTGCCACGGTGGCGGGATTATCCGTCACGCCCATGTCTTCGAGACGACACGGGTCCCCATACATGCCCGGCCACGATGCAGGCACATAGTTGGGATTGCCGGGTCGCAACGAGCATGTCGTCTGCGTGCCCCAGTAGATCCACTTCGTATGGTCGGGCGCGATACATAGCGTCGGGTAGAGATAGCCGCGTTTCGTTGGCCCGTCCACGACAACGCGTCCGCCGCCGTCACGGAGCACCACGTCGCACTCGCCCCAACACGTCTTGGTGTTGCCCGTACCAGTGAGATGGATGTGGAGAGCGCGATCACCATAGAGCCCCTGGATGTGGAAGGTCGTACCACGCGCGCCGACGCGGGCGCACGATGGCGCTACGCTGGCCGGGTTATCGGCCACGCCCATGTCTTCGAGACGACACGGGTCCCCATACATGCCCGGCCACGATGCAGGCACATAGTTGGGATTGCCGGGTCGCAACGAGCATGTCGTCTGCGTGCCCCAGTAGATCCACTTCGTATGGTCGGGCGCGATACATAGCGTCGGGTAGAGACGCACCTCGAAGATAGAGACGCTAATATGCACATCGCCCCCGCCGTTGGTCACCCCTACGCGACAGGCACCGGCGCACGGCCAGCCATGAGGCTCGCCTGTAATGGCGACGGCGATGGCGCGACTTGGCGTGGCCACGAGGTCGAAGGTAGACCCGACGGGAGCACACCTAGGCGTCACAGTCAGGACATAGACGGTCGTGGGATCGGTGGAGATCTGTGCATGAGCGGAGGAACAATCCTCACCATACATACCGCCTGTACCTGTTGCACGGGTTTCGGTGCTATTGCTGGTAGACATCACGGTCGTGCGCTTTGGCTCGTGCGTAGCCACCCTGGGATGATTCATAGAATTCACCAAGAGGCTGGAGTGACTATCTAGTTGCGGGGTTCTACCAATCTGTACGGGCGCAGGAAAAAACCCGTTCGACGCTGCGGGAAGGATCACAAGCAGGGCGACTATAACGACGGCGCGCCATTTCTGTCCTCGCGACGAGCTATACTGTGCCGCCCTGTTCTTTATATGATGGATGACGCTTATCAGCCGTCGCGACAGCATAAGGGACCGTCCTTTTCGTTGGGCTTACGCTACACTAGCGGACGAAGACAATTCAAGGGGTATGATGGCAGATGGACGCACGGTTGTCAATCGACCTATCGCTATCGCAGCTAATGGTCGATTAGGTGCGATAACTCACCCTTTTTGTCAGCGCCCTGCGCGTGAGCAACACCCCGGCTGGATCATGTAGAATACGTATTATATGCGATAGGGTCGTGCGGAGGGGCGGCGGATGATCACGGAGATGGCAATCGGGTGTGGCCTCGTGATCGGCGCGGCCCTAAGCCTGGCCCTGCGTCACGGCGCGTCCGTGGTCGCTGGTCTGGTGCTGGACGCGCTCAACGGATGGGGGAGAGAGACATGTCCACCGCACCAGTAACACGGGCGGCTCCACCAGTCGCGCTGATCCCGCCACTGCGCGTGGCCGTTGAGCGCTTCCTGGCCCGCTCGCGCTTCGCTGCCCGGACGCGGGACAGCTATGCCCAGGACCTCGCCCCGTTACTCACCCACGTCGGCGACCAGCCTGTCGGTCGCCGGCGGACACGCGGGGAGGCGTGGCACCGGCCCGCGCGGCGCCGACGGGGTCACGGGCGCTGTGCAAATCCGCGCGTTATCCCCGAGCGAGCTGGACCAACTGCTCAGTTTCCGCGCATCCCTGGCGACAGCGGCGGCGGCGGCCGGCCCTGACGGGGCGCTGCCCCAGATCCGGCCCCTCGACGCACGGTTCGCGGCGACGCACGCGATGCGGTGCGGGGCTGGCGACCTGCGTGTCCGGCGGGGTGAGGTGGTACGCCTGGCGGGCGCCCATCGCTATCCGCATGTCTGTGTGTATCGCGGCGGCGTCCTCGCCACGGCCGCGCGCCTCACGCTGACCGCCCGCACGATCCTCGTCGAGGCGGGGGGGCGCGTCACCGCGAATGGGGCGCGTGTTCCGCCAACAGGCCACGGCGAGACCGGGCGCTACGAAACGGCGGGCGCGTGCACGCCCGACCACACCCCGCCGCATGTGGGTGTGCCCGGCGCGGTCGCGCACTCGACCGCGCTCGACCAACTCGGCATGCCGTTCACGATCACGGCAGCCCCTGGGGCAGGCGGCGGCCGGATAACGCTGAGGGCCGGATCGCTCCTCATGGACGGCTCCCTCTCCGCGCTCGGTGGGATCGGGCAAGGGGGACGGAACAATGCCGACGTGTGGGGCGATACGCCCAACTTCCTCACCGGCGCCGGCGGAGGATCGGGCGGGAGCGTGCTGATCGTGGCGCACGAGGTCCAGATTAGCGGCCGGGTCTCGGTCGCGGGTGGCGCCGGCGGGAGGGGCGCGTCTGGGGTCCAGGAGGCGGGTCAGCATGGCGGCCCCGGCTGCATCAAGCTGTTCGCCACGGTGCTGCGCAGCACGGGGGGCAATACCCTGCCCCGCAACACCTTTTTCATCGACCCGTCAAATATCTCGGCCATCAACGATCATTTAGTCGGATCGGTCGTCGTCGGGCGCCTCCTCCCTAACGACCTTACGTCGTTATCCGCGACGCAAGACACCCAGTTTGGCATCCCCACAAGAGCTACACCAAGCAGCAAGTCTATTGCCGCCACGTCCGTCCTAGCCTTCACGGACGAAGTCACACATTGCGGCTGGTGACAGCTTCCGTAACACTGGGCCCGTCACGGCGGCCGACCTGACCCTGGCTCGCGCGCGGCGACGGTGTTCCCTCCGCGCGCGGTAGCGTGCCCCTGTCGGGTCATGTGCCGCGCGGCTTCGACAGCACGGGGCGTGGGTGGTAGGATGCGTGTAGGGATCGTGTAGGGATGAGGAGAAAGGGCTACACCATGCGCCCCAAGGCCACGGACACAACTCCCCCCATCACCGTGCTCCTCACGCCTAAGGAGCGGTGGACCCGCGCCGAGGAGCGATGGAAGCGCCAGCAGCGCCGCTTCGCCCGCCGCCGCCCACCCCTGTCGGCCGTGCCGACGCTCGACGCGATCCCGGCCGCGGTGCCGTACAAGGACCTCACGCGGGCCGAGCGGGAGCGCCGGGCGAAGACGGCCACGCCGGGAGAGCACGCGCTGCTCTACCCCGAGCTGCACGCCTTCCGCCAGTCCATGAAGCCGAAGACCGCGCGCGGGGCGTGGGTCTATCGCGTGCTCCTCACGCTCATGCTCGTCGGCGGCCTGGCCATGGCCGGCTATGGGCTCGTGGTCGCCTGCACCGACCCGAACCTACAAGACGCGGGTGGGTTTATCTTCGGGGGCACCCTCCTGGCCTCCGCATCCTTCCAATGCGCGGCGGGGCTCGCCGCCTGGGACGAGGAGCGGCAGGGCTCCACCGATCGCGACCTAGCGCCGCGCTGATAGCACGGGGGAACCACATCGCCGACGATGGAGGCGCAGGGTACAACGCGTTGGCGCTATGCCCCCTTTCCCCCGCGCGCCCGGCGCGGCCCTGTGTCGCGTGTGACCTGTGTCGTCGGGGACACACAGCGCCGGCCTGGCGGCCGGGAGAAACGGTTCGGGGCGGGGTTATTGCAGAGACAAACCTATGCACACGATAGTCGGCGCCTCGAAGCGGGCGCAGCCGGTGGCGACCCTCATCAACGGCCGGGCAGTCGCGCGCTGTGTCCGCGGCCCTTGCTCTTCGTGTCGCGTCTGGGACACTACGGACAGGGGCCGCTGCGTCGCTCATGCGCGACGGGGCGAGCGAGAGTGAGAGCGAGAGCGAGGGGGGGCGAGCGTGAGGGTGGAGTACATCCCGCTGGGTGGCGCGGGCGAAGTCGGTGCCTCGTGCGGCATCCTGCGGATCGGGGACTGGCGCGTGCTCATCGACGCGGGGATGCGCCCGTCCGCGCGTGCCGGACAGGACCGCCTGCCCGCCCTCGATCGGCTGACCGCCGAGCCGCCGGACGCCATCCTGGTGACGCACGCGCACATCGACCACACCGGCGCCCTGCCGCTCGCCTCCGAAATGTTCCCGGCGGCCTCGATCTACTGCACGGAGACGACGCTGCTCCTGACGCGCCTCTTGCTCGCCGACAGCGTGCGCGTCATGGAGGCCGAGCACCTGGCCCAGGAGGGGGAGACGCCGCTCTACACGGCCGAGGTGGTCGAGCGCACCCTCGCGCGCGTCCGGCCGGTCGAATGGGCGCAACCGATTGCGCCGCTCGACGACCCCGCCATCACGGTGCGCTTCCTGCACGCCGGCCACATCGCCGGCGCGGCCATGCTGCTCATCGACACGCCGGCCGGCCGCGTCCTGCACCTGGGCGACTACTCGGTGACGGCCCAGCGCACCCTCCACGGCCTGGACGTACTGGGGCTCCCCCAGGCCGACGCCGTGATCAGCGAGGGCACCTACGGCGACGCCATCCATGCCAACCGCAAGGAGCAGGAGCGCGCGTTGGTGGCGACGGTCGCGCGCGTGGTCGGGCGCGGGGGACGCGCCCTGCTGCCGGCGTTCGCGGTGGGCCGCGCGCAGGAGGTGGCGCTGATCCTGCGCGCGGCGCGCGCGACGGGGGAGCTGCCCCCGGTGCCGATTCACCTCGACGGCATGGTGCGCGGCGTGTGCGATCTCTACCAGGCGCAGGTCCACGACCTCAACCCGCGCCTCCAGAACTATGTCCGCAATGCGCGCCGTCCGCTCTTCGCCGACCCCTCGCTCGCGGTGTACGCCGTCACGGCGGGCCGGCGCCGCCAGCTACTGAACGACCCGGGGGCGGCCGTCGTGATCAGCTCGTCGGGCATGATGACCGGCGGCCCCGCCCCCCTCTACGCGCGTGCCTTGGCGGTGGACGAGAAGAGCGCCATTGTTTTCAGCGGCTACCAGGACGACGAGAGTCCGGGGGCGGCCCTGCTGCGGGCGCGGCAAGGCACGACCGTCACGCTGGGCAAGGAGGAACTGACCCTGAGTTGCGCGGTGGAGCGCTACAGCCTATCGGCGCACGCGGACGCCGGCCAGATCGAGGTGGCCGTCACGCGCGCCCGACCGCGCGTGACGGTGCTCGTGCATGGGGAGCCGGACACGCTGCGCGCCCTGGCCCGGCGCCTCGCCCGCTACCATCCCCACGTCGCAGTGAACGGGGAGGCGGTCACGCTGATCGACGCGCCCGCCCGGGCTACGTCGGCGGCGATGTCACCACGGCCGATGACCGCCGCGCCATCAGGAGAGGAAGACCCGCACGGGGCGGACGGCGCCATGCCCCCCGCCGACCTCGCCGCTGTCCACCGCACGGCGTTGGCGACCGGTGGCCCGCATCGTCCGTGGACGACGGTCGAGTTGGCGCGGCTGGCGACGGGGGCGCGCTACACCCCGGCCACGCGGGTCCACGTCCAGGAGCTGCTCGACGCCGACGTGGCCCACTTCGCGCGCAAGCGCCTGGGGGCGCAGGACGTGTACCTCCCCCGCGCGCCCGAGGAGGTGGCGAAACGTCAGGCCACGCATGTCGCCCTGGCGCCCGGTGATATCGTGATTGCGCGCATGAACGAGGGCCAGGGTGAGGCACGTCTCGGCGTCATCACCAGCGCCGTGGCGCTGGGGGCCGTGGAGGCGACGATCGTGGGGTGGAAAGGGGAACGGTTCCCGCTGGCGGTGATCCAGCTCCCGACGGGGGTGCGCCGGCCGGCGTACGTGGCGCTCCCGCGTGACGAGCGGCGGGCCACGCTGGCTGCGGACCAGGAACGCCTCACCGCCGCCACGCGCTCGGGGGCGATCGCGCACGACCTGATGGCCCTCTGGGCCGACGCCGGCGGCGGCCAGACGACGGAGGAGATCCTGGGAACACAGGACACGGACGACGGGCGTCTCGCCTTGGCGCGGGATCTCGTCATGCGCGGCGGTGTTGTGTTCACGCGCCAGGGCGATGTGTGGGAGCCGAAAGCGGAGGCGGACCTCGCGGCCCCCGAGGCGGTCGCGCGCCACCTGGCGCTCCTCGCGCGGGGCGCCGGGTCCACGGTTGCCTATCGGGACGGCCGTGGCGGCGTTCTGTCCGGCCGGGGCCGCTGGGGGCAGGTCGAGGTCGCGCTCGACGACGGGACGCGGGTGTGGTGGCAAGATAAGGACGTCCGGATCGCCGACGAGGCGTCCGCGCCGGAGCGCGCCGCCGGGGATGGGTCCGACCGCGCGGTGGCTGCCGGTGCCGTTGCCACGGCCGTCGATGACGACGAGCGGACGGGATGAGGCCCGCTTTCCGCGCGCGCCCGCGCGCCTGTGTGGCGCGTGCCCTCACCGCGGGACGTGAGGGGCGCGGCTGGTCACACAGCGCCGGCCGGAGGCCGGGAGACAAGGACAGGAGCGGCTCCGCGCTGTGTGCGTATCGACGCCCCTCACGGGGCGTCCTCTCATCATCTTCACCGCGCGCCCGCACACACTGCCGCCGCTCCCCGTCCCTGCCTGAGGCCGGTCGGCAGGGCCTACGTCGATGAGCGAGGACACCTGGGACCGGGCGCTCGGCGACATCTTCGCCGCGCTGGACCGGGACGCCGCGGCCGAGAGACAACTCATCGCGCTCACGCCGCTGCTCTCCGACGAGCAGATCCTGCGCGCGTGGGCGTACCTCGCCCACGATGAGGCGAGCCGCTGGCGTGCGCGCGGCGCCCTGGCCCACGAGGCCCTGCAGCGCGTGGTGGGCCGGGCGGAGCGCGACGGCCGGGGGACGGCGGCGGTGCGGCAGCTCGCGGCTGCGTTGGGGATCGAACCGGGGCGGGTCTACCGCCTGGCACAGATCCACGGCGTGATCGAGGGCGGCGCGCTGGACGCCGGCATCGTCGAGGTGCTGCCGGAGATGGTCTGGTACGACGAGGCGCTCGCCGCGCCGGACCCGGCCGCCGCGCTGGGCTACGCCGCCGATCAGGTCACCGCGGGCCGGCCCTATCGTCCGACGGACTTCCGGCGCGACATCCGGAAGGTCGCGGCGGCTCGTGGGCAACCGGCGCGGGAGCGGCCGCCGTCCCCGCAGGTGCGCCTCCGCGTCACCCGGCGCGACGGGTCGTGCTGGCCGGCGGCGGAGGCCGTGGCGTTCGATCTGGTCGATATCGCGGCGATCGAGGTGGAGACGCCGTGGGGGCGGGCGGTGCTCGCGATTGACGGGCAGGGCCATATCGACGCCGACGTGCGGCAGGAGGACTGAGGACTGGTGAGCACCGGAGTGGCTTTCTCCGGCGCGCCGCGCCGCCCTGTGTGGCGGGTGGCCCGCGTCGGCGGGGACACACAGCGCCGGCCTGGCGACCGCGAGAAACGGGAGCGGGGCATCCCGCACGGCAGGCGCGACGGCGGGTGACGGCGTAGAATCAAAGGTGATGGGGCACGGTATTAACGGCGACGAGAGGGCCGTGTCGATCCAGCGAGCAGGATGGGGTGCCCGCCGTCACGTTTACGCCTCCTCGCCGATGATGCCGTGCGCGTCATCGCTCGCGTTGTCATTGTCGATGTCGTTCGTGTCTTTATAGCACACGCGTCCCATTCAGGGCTCGTGAATTATCGCTTGGCAGCGCGAATAGGTGGTGGAGAGGGCCATGCCCACGCCCAATCGGGGACGCCGCGCGCATGGCCGCCCTCACGTACATCTTTGGCGCGGCTGGCCGCGTCCTCGACCTGTAGCCCGCGCGCGAGATAGGCCGTGATCGCCGCGGAAAGGGTACAGCCCGTTCCATGCGTGCTGGTTGTTGCGAGGCGCTCCCCCCGATACTCCTGAAAGGTTCGCCCGTCGAACAGGATATCGACCGGATCGCCGGGGGCGTGACCACCCTTAATGAGCACGTACCGGGGTCCGAGCGCCGCGATGCGCCGCGCCGCGTCTTCCAGCTTCGCACGGCTCCCAATGACCATACCCGCGAGCGTTTCGGCTTCGGGGAGGTTTGGCGTCACGACCAGGGCCAGGGGCAGCAGGTCCGTCCGCAGGGCGCGCACCGCGTCCTCCCGCAACAGCCGGTCGCCGCTCTTAGCCACCATGACCGGGTCGACGACCAGGCGCGCGATCCCGTGCGCGTGAATGCGCCCCGCCGTCGTGGCAATAATGGCGGCGCTGGCGAGCATACCTGTCTTTGCCGCGCCGGCCCCGATGTCCTCCAGCACCGCGTCAATCTGCGCCGCGACAAGCGCGGGCGACACCTCCTCCACGGCGCGTACGCCGACCGTGTTCTGCGCCGTGACGGCCGTGAGCGCGCTCGTGCCGTACACCCCCAACGCGGCGAAGGTCTTGAGATCGGCCTGAATTCCGGCGCCCCCACCCGAGTCGGACCCGGCGATTGTTAAGGCCGTTGGCGCCTGTGCCCCTGTTCCTGCTCCATCCCCATCCATCGCCCTATCCTTCTTCATATCCGTTGCCTACCAGGTGGAGCAGCGTGCCCGCGCTGTCCCGACCGCGCGGCCTCCACTTCGTCACGCAGCGCGCGCGCTGCCCCCGCGACGTCCGCGGCCAGGGTGACGGCCGTGATCACCGCCACGCCTGCCGCCCCCGCGACGATACAGGAGGCGGCGCGGCCAGGTGCGATGCCCCCGATCGCGACGACGGGCAATGTGGTCGCGCGGAGCACGCTCTCCAGCCCGTCGATACCAATAGGGGCGCCGGCGTCCGCTTTCGATGACGTGCTGTAGACAGCCCCCGTGCCCAGATAATCCGCCCCTGCCCGCTCGGCGTCCCGGGCCTCCACGGACGTGCCAGCGGAGAACCCGATGGTCGCCTCCGGCCCCAGTCGTGTCCGCGCCGCGGATACCGCCAAGTCGTCGGGACCGAGATGGACCCCGGCGCCGACGGCGGCGGCGATGTCAACGTGGTCATTGACGACGA
>JAABUZ0100008570.1_pt1 | contig 11977 bp, 12 predicted proteins | sample 5562091 | NCBI WGS metagenome assembly JAABUZ01 (sample SAMN12813069, study PRJNA571459) | rock metagenome | isolation source: Antarctica rocks | place: Antarctica: Victoria Land, Linnaeus Terrace sud | collected 2015-12-21
CACTACTATGTATATGCCGTAGCCATCCTGATTGAAGCGCTCTACTTCTGACCACTTGAGTCCTTGCAAATTTCGAGCCTGTGCATTTGTACTTTTCCTAGGATCTCCATCAGGTACAATGACGCGGGGGTAAACAGTATCACCCCGGCTGTAGCCTAGTGCTTTAAGTTGGTCATTTGCAGAGTCGCGGTCAATACGAAGTGGCTGATTGTGCGATCTTTCGACTTGATTTTCGTGATTTAGTGACATCTTGGTTCTCCGTTGTAACTGGAGCCAAGACAAAACACCGCAAAACTGCATTCGAGTGGTTGTAACCCGGCAATAATTTTGCTATGATCAGCAGTAAGTAAAGCCTGCAAACAGCTTTGGCTCACTTCCGCGAACGTGTTTGGCGTTTCGTTTTGGCTACAAAGAGAGATCTGGAAAGCTGGAGAGTTTCCTACGCCCTAAAGTTTTCCATTTCTTACTCTTTGTGAATGAGAAAGTAGTTGTTATCTGGTTAAAACTATAACGCTGAATTACCAAATTGGCAACTCCAAAGTTTGGACTTCAAATAAAACCAGAAGACTGTTCTCTCCTGGGTCAAGAGATTCTCAGCTATATGGAGAGTACAGGTTTGAGTATGCGTAAGTTGGCATCAATGGCTGGCATTACTCATCCAGGATTGAGGGTAATCATTTTAAAGGGTGGAAAGCCTACGGACAGCAACATCATCAAGCTAGCTCGCATTATGGAAAGGCATCCGATGGAGCTTTATCAATTAGTCCATAAAGATAAACTCAGGGCTATGGCTGAACCTGATGCTATTGACCTTCTTGTACGTGCATTTGATGGAATGCTTAATATATTTGATGAACTGGCAGGACAACTACCTGAAGGCAAAAGACCGTCTAAGTATGAACTCCTAGACAAGACCCTCAAAACCATTAAATCTTTTCAGGAAGAAACTTAGCAGATATTATCCTAAATGGGGTGGAGCTAGCGAAGACACTGTTAGCGAATTTGTAAAACACCTAATTTGGGCTGTTCAACTTAGTGATAAGTACCACCGCACATTGAGGAGGATGCTCTCTACTTGGAAATGACACCACTTAAATAGAGAGGGAGTAGATATTGGAAGCCGAGCGGTAACGATAAAGCTTTCCTACCGTACCATCTCACTCTCTTTTTGCGACAGAGCCCTTTAAGTTATATCACCGCGGTCACTGCTGCTGTTTAAGTTGTTGGCTTTCCCGCTGTTGCTTCAGTTATCCAGCCTAACTGTCCTTCTAGGATACTACTCTTAGTCGGGATGGTGCCGCCGTTCGAGTTCCCGTTTCGCTGCCTCGATCATGCGCTTGAGTTCGGCATCGGACCAATGTCCAAGACCTAATGCCTCCAAGGAGATGCGGTGTGCGATCGCCTGGTAACAAGCAATTATCTGATCGTCAGTCAGGTAGGGAACGTTACCGATCAACCCAATGCAGATCTCGTCGGTGTTGATTTCGATTGGTGATGCTGAGGTCGCTTTAGGGCGCTCGTCCACATCGGCAGGACTGTGATGATTGCGCTCTACACTTGGCAGGAATTGTGCCGAACTGGAGGGTAGCCCCTGTCTTTTGGCTGATTGTGCCGTCTCCGACCTCGCCCTGCTGAATTTCTTCGAGTTGGAGTCTTCCTGGATACCAGATCCTGAGCCATGCTTTCGAGGTTGAGGCTGTAACTGCTTAACTGCTCTGCTTACATGCTCAACTGTGCGCTTTCTATTTTCAATCGCCGCCAACTCATCAGCCTTTTTCAGTCCAGCCACTTGTTGCTCTGGTGGCAATTTGGCTAACTCATTGAGTTGGCTAACCGTCGTTGGAATTTCGTTTTCCGGAATTCCGGAAATTTGCAACTGCTCCTCAACCTTCGCTGCCGCCAAAAGCTCGTAAACTCGGCTTTTGGAAGTGCCAAACTCGGTGATTGCGCACTCCCGCCAGCTTTTGTGGCCAAGCGCTCTCCAACCGACTCGGCGCTCCAACTCCAGCAACATTGCCCGTAGGGATTCTAGATGGTTGTGTTGCAAAAACAGGAACAGCAGGTGGTAGGGTGAGAGATTGTGTCTGGAAAGCTCTCATTTTGATGTCCAAGTCCAATGCTTTCAAGTGGCGCCACTACGAACCAGAAATCATCCTGTTGTGCGTCCGCTGGTACCTCACCTACCCTCTCAGTTATCGGCAAGTAGCGGAGATGGTGAATGAGCGGGGATTGGATGTTCACCACACGACGATATATCGGTGGGTGCAGCAATATGCTCCAGAATTAGACAAGCGATGCCGACCATATCTACGCTCCACCAACGACTCGTGGCGAGTAGACGAAACCTATATCAAGATTAAAGGGAAAGATAGATACTTGTACCGCGCTGTTGATTCAACTGGTCAAACTCTCGACTTTTTGTTAACAGCTAAGCGCGATGCAGTAGCAGCTAAACGGTTCCTGTGCAAAGCGTTGAAAGCTACTCACAATCAAGAGCCCAGAGTCATTAATGTGGATAAAAATGCTGCCTATCCTAAAGCCATTGAGCAACTCAAACAGAAAAAAGAGTTGCCCAAGGAAGTGGAGTTACGACAGAACAAGTATCTGAACAATCGAGTTGAACAGGACCACAGATTTATTAAAAGATTAGTCAAACCTGGCATGGGATTTGGCTCGTTCAACACGGCGCGGCGAACGATAAAGGGCTATGAAATCATGAACATGTTGAGAAAAGGACAAGTGAGAAAAGTAGAAAAAGGAGCAAAAATATCCTGGCTGAACTTTTTGCTCATCCGGAACCCTCGTAAAACTGTCGAAACTCCTGTAGGCATCTGTTAAAATAAAGACATGTATTACTTAGTTACCATATTTTTGAACCATTGTTTGCGCTCGCTTGCGATTAGCCATTTGTAGTCTGTGTTCGTGCCTGGATAAAGCTTCAGTTACTACAGCTTCTTGTGTTTGAGGGTCGCTGTCGAAGTGAATTAGTAAGGCTTCGACGAACACCTCTCGGCTAACATTGTATTGACGGCATAACTCCTGTAGGCGATTGCTAATATTCTGTTCTAGTCTCATAGTCGTCTGTTTAGTCTGAATCTCTAGATTAACTTCCGCTTTCTTGAATTCTAGCTGCGTAGATATCGAGGTATCTGGACTCATAGGAGTGGATGCCTCTAGTGCGGCATCGCGAGTCGGGACGCTGGGACGTTGCCTCCGTTTCAGTCGCTCTAGTGCATCGTCAGACATTTTCCAGTACCTCCACAATTTTTTCAACCGAGTACTGTAAATCTGGATAGCCTAATTCCGAGAGCAGAACGCCCTGGCGAATAGCGCGTTTATACTGCTCTGACTCGCGAATCGAGGGAAAAATCGGAATGTCCGGTGCAAATTGCCGCATGGCTTCAATATTCTGTCGCGATTCTAGTGATTGAGTATTCCCAATCCACCGATCTCTAAAGGGCACTATCCCCAAAATCTGGCCGGGGAAAGCTGTCAGAGATTGCTGCTCGGATAAAAAATCGAGAGTGTCGTTGAGGCTGTTTGTCCCTTTGACATTAGTTTCAACTGGAATTAGAACCAAATCCGAAGCTCCTACAGCGGTCAGGCAGATTTGCGATCGCGTTGGCTGTACGTCCAGTAGGCAGTAATCAAAAATCTCCGCCACGGTCTTCAGTCGAAGTTTGAGAATAAATGCCCCCGCTCCGGAGGAGGAGAGGAAGTCATTGACCTTAAATAAACTGCGATCGGCAGGGATAAAAAATAGATTTTCGCGCTGGGCGGAGTAAATCCCATCTTCGGCTTTTACCTGCCCTGTCAAAACTTCGAGGAGGGTGGGCTGATTCGGTTCGACTTCAGCTCCCAAGTAGAAAGTAAGGTTTGCTTGTGGATCGGCATCCACGACTAAGACTCGCTTCCCGCGCTGGGCCAGTAACAATCCTAAGAAAAATATAACTGTCGTTTTCCCCTGTCCTCCAGATAAGGAGATCGCTGAGCAGACTTTCATTGTTTAGTGTTGACTCAAGCTGAGGCTACTAGCTAGGCTGATGTCTGTCTACATATATAGAAGGCAAACTATCTAGATACCTTGACTTCTAGATATCAAGTGTAACAGATACTAAGATATATAGACAAAAAGAAAGTTTAAGACTAGGGTGACATCGGCTCCCAACTCGCCATCTGCCACTTCAGTTCTCGCCACCGCCTGGGGAGTCGGTCTCTAATCTCAGGTGATGGACTCCCCCAGGCAGCAGATGAAGGCGATCGCCTCTGGGAACGGGTTCTTTTTTGAAGTTCGCCTTTTAACTGGAGTTTTGACTAACTGGCTCAAGAAACACGGACTGTTAGACATAACAAATTGACTCAGCCGTCTGAACATGCTGAGAGCGGGTACATGTCAGCCGATTTCAGGTTGTAGGCAGGCTTTGAACTCTGCTGTTTAACGGATTTTTCGGCTTTTGTGCGCTTTTTTTGACCACGGGGTAGCGAGTTCTCTTCTGGCGTGGCTGACCTTGAGGCCAACCGGGAGACTTTCCTCTGGGTTTAGGGTCACCAGCAGGTGTGCCAATCGCCGCTAAAAGTGCTGGAAACCCTTGAGCCACTCGTCCTGGAGTTAGCTCCATCTGAGACTGCTGCCAAGGCAGAGGGTAATCCTGTACTGTCTCACGTGCCAGCTACAACTGCCAGCTGAGCAACAGCATCAGGTCGCTCCACCGCTCAGCCAGCTTGGTTGTACCGAAGTGAGGTAGTGTCCAGTGTAACCGCTGCTTCGCGAACCGATTCCAATGGTCTACCGCAAACCTGCGCAAGTAAGCGTGCCATGTCTGCTCCAAGCCGGGCATGTCCTCACCCAGCCAACCTGGTTGTGTCGCAAAAACCGGAAATGGTAAGGTGATACAGGTCAATACTCACCCACAGCTTTCCAATGCCCACTCCATCTCTGTTTAAGTGGCGGCACTTTCTACCTGAGATCATCTTGATCAATGTCCGTTGGTATTGTCGCTATCCCCTGAGCTATCGGGACTTAGAAGAGATGATGGCGGAGCGAGGCATTGAGGTGGATCATGCAACGATTAACCGTTGGGTGTTAAAGTACGGCCCAGAATTGGACAAACGCATCCGCCCTCATCTACAAACCACGAACGACTCATGGCGAGTTGACGAGACATACATCAAGGTCAAGGAAGAGTGGAAGTACTTGTATCGCGCTGTGGATTCGCAAGGTAACACGCTGGATTTCCTGTTGAGTGCGAAACGGGATGCCGCAGCAGCAGAGCGGTTCTTGCGTAAGACACTTAAAGCTGACCACACTCAAACTCCCAGGGCGATCAACGTGGATAAGAACGCAGCTTACCCACCTACGATTGATGACCTCAAAGCTGAGGAAGAACTGCCAAAAACCACCGAAATCAGGCAGGTAAAGTATTTGAACAGTCTCGTGGAGCAGGATCACAGATTCATCAAGCGACTGACAAAACCAGGGATGGGGTTTGGTTCGTTCAACACAGCACGACGAACCTTGAGATGTTTTGAAGCAGTGAACATGATTCGTAAAGGTCAAGTTCGAGGCGTTGAAAAAGGCGATGTGCGAACATCAATAGAGTTGGTGTCTCAACTTTTTGGAATTGCACAATAAGAAATAGAGATTGAGAAAGATTGCCTGTCCTCAAATCGTTTTTGCGACACAACCGTTTCATCTACAAACCAAATCTTGCCAACTTGGTATTGTTATAACTTTGCAAGACGGAAGGGCTTTATCCTCCCCTCGCCAAATTGTATTTAAGAGGACGTTTGAGAAGTAACAGATTATGCTAATCTACGCAGGAGTGTACGTAGAGATGTAGAGTAGATAAATGCTTCCGCAGTTTCTGGCAGGCACTCATAGTCTTTGCTCAAGCGCCGATACCGTCCCAGCCAACCGTAAGTGCGTTCCACCACCCAGCGACGCGGAATCACCTGAAAACTGCGGTCAATTGGCGCGGGTTCGACACCCGGAGCGGTAATGCGACGACGAGACCCAGCATTCGGATGTTGAACTCGCTGTACAGTCCATCCCAATTGTTCCTTTACCCAACTGACAAAAGTAGTGCGATAGCCACCATCGACCCACAAATGCTGTAAGCGGGGAAACTGAGAATTAATCGTGTTCAAAAGCTGTTTTGCGCCTTCCTGATCGGCTCGATTTGCTGCCAACACATAAGCTTTGAGCACAAACCCCTGCGTATCAACTAACAGATGACGCTTGCGTCCTTTGACCTTCTTGCCTCCTCATACCCACGTTCTGTTCCACCCACTTCAGTAGTTTTGATTGACTGAGCATCAATGATTCCAGCACTCGGTGTTGCGGCTCGTCCCAACGCTTGACGCACTTGTTCACGAACGGTTGTGAGCATGGTTTCCCACACACCCGCAATGCGCCAAGTGCGAAAGTAATGATATACCGTTTGCCAGGGGGGAAAATCATGCGGCAGTAAGCGCCATGCACAGCCAGCACGTTGAATGTAGAAAATCGCGTTGATAATTTCGCGTATATTTCTAAAACGTGGACGCCCACCCAATTTTGCCACTGGAATCAACGGTGCGATGATTGTCCACTCACCATCAGATAAATCAGTATTGTAGGGTTTTCGATTCATACTCCTATTCTAACAAATAAGTAACAATTGCTACTTCTCAAACGTCCTCTAATATGTCTATACCCTTGGCTGGATGAACAGAAACTTACGTTTCTTTATTGCTGCTCAATTCTAAATAACGATGAAGATACTCAGTGGTGATTCCATGCAATAGCAATCGCCGCGATGCCCCAAAGGCACTTTCCGGTGCTAGAGAGTGACGATTGGCAATCAAGTGATTCCAGCGATAATCATCCATTACCTTGCTAATATAGCAACCAAAATTTTCATCAAACTCCAGCGATAGCACTGCCCTCTCGAATTCATCACTGGTTAAACAAAGTGCATAAAATATCTTGAATAACTCGATTGCCGACTCCAAATCTAAAATCCGTAAGCCTCGGTTACTAAAGTTCATCTCAACCTTGATCGGCTGAATGCTGGAATAGTCTAAATCGTCGAGGAGTTCTCGCCATTGGGGACAAACATCTTCCGCTCGGGCATAATCGAGTACGAAGTTGTACAAAATTAGATCGTGTTCGAGGAAAACATTTTTGGCTAAATCCTCAACAGTGCGTGGGTAGAGATTGGCTTTGATAATCGCTCGATCTGGCCCATTATCGATCAAGAAATTTATGATGTTCGAGCCTAGCCCAATATGGCGAACGATCAGGTAACAGGCTTCGGGAGTGACAAAGCGGTTGAGAAAAAAAGCTGCCGAGCGATGCATCAGTTCATAGTGACGGAACTGAAAGGGCAACAGCCGCTTCACGGTCATAATTACAGCGAGGGATAGATTCGCGATCGCCTTAATCGGCAACAGTAAGTAATCGCGCGTCCAGTTTTGTAAATCCTCGACCATATATTTTTTAGCTACTGGGTCTAAGGGAAGCGCTCGATCGAGATAGAGGGCTTCCCAGTGATTGGGGTTGGTGCGCTCGTGTTTTGCGAAGTGAGTCATGCTATCTCCTCAAGTTGTAGGCGATACAAGCGGGCAGTGATTTTGGCAGTTTTGACTATGCGCTTAGCGATTTCCGCTGTCATCCATCCTGCGTGAATCATTGTATCCAGTTTGCTCAAATGAGCCGCATCATTAGCACTGTGATATGCCAAAAAAGAAACCTGCTCGTCATTTAACCTAAAATTAGTTTGAATTAATTTCGCCCACTCAGCCGCTAGTCGATTACCTAAACCCTCAATAATAAAGATGCTACCAATTAGATCTACAGGATTTTCTTGGGAGGCTTGGTGGAAGATAAAGGCAGATAGAGCTTCGCTACCGATGTTCTTCTCGGCATTGACAATCTCTTCTAGTACCCCACCTACAGCAACATAATTGCGCTCCAACATTTGAAAATCCCGATGTTCTTCTTGTGCATGACCAATAAAAGTCGAGCGCAGCCGAAAATCTGTCATGTGGGAAGCCGCACGGGCGATCCAGCGGGCACCTTCAACTACCTGCGGACGCAGATTTCGCAGCAGTACTTGGTAGTCTTCGATAGTAAATTCACCGCGATAGAGCTTGCGAATGATAGGAACCGAACGCAGCGATCGCTCAAATTCCAGCCAGACTGCGGTCAGATCCCGCAGCAGTTCAGTCCCAGGAGGAGGAGATTCAATGGTGCGCTCGGCTACGGGCATAGATGTCAAAGTCTCGCCGATCTTTACACTGACAGGTTGGATCGCATTGCCTACTACGGTGAGCATCATGTATGCCGTGGTGAAGCGTCCGCTTTCGGGAATGAAACAAAAGATTTTCTGGTTTGGTTGCAGTTTGTCGGAGTTAAACAACTCCTCTAGCATGAGATAGATCGAGGCACAACCCGTGTTGCCCTTTGTATAGAGATTAGTAAACCAGCGCTCCTCTGGAATCATGCAACCTGATTTTTCCAACAGGTCTACAATTCGACCACGGAAAAAATGGGAGGAATAGTGACAGCAGAGCCAGTCGATTTCGTCAGGTTTGACTCGACCTTGCTCAATGAGTTGGAGCCAGCCTTCGACACCGAGTTTAATTACGTCATCGAGCAGGCGAACATTTTGGCAGAGATTGAGCGTACCCGACCGGGCGGCTTCCTCATAGTTAGGATAGTCCATCCAATTGCGATCGCCACCCCCAGCAGACATGCAAACAGGATAGGCATTGGCATGGGATACCAGTTCAATCCATTCAATTTTCAGGCTCAGGGATTGGGCATTGGGACGGTTTTGCAGCAGCATGGCTCCAGCTCCATCGGAAAGCATCCACCGTAGAAATTCGCTGTCAAATCCTAAAGACTGACCTGCGGTGATTGCCGTTTCGCATTCAAAGCGACTGTGTTTAAATAACCGCGATGGCATTTCTGCAGCCACAGATAGCGCTGCAAATTTCTCACCTAGTTGCACTTGGGAATCCGCATATTTCAGAGCAGAAATGCCAGCGCAGCAGACACCCTGGGTAGAAATTATTTCCATCGCTGGCAGATCGAACAATTCGCCGTGTACCATGCTAGCAAAACTAGGTACCAACTGATCGGGCCAAGTGGTTGCAGCGGCGAGAAGATCTATTGCCTCTGGTTCGAGGTTCGCCTGGAGTAAGGCGGTTTGAATCGCTAGGGCTGCCATTTGGCTTGTTCTATAAGTAGGATGTTGCTGTAAGTCGATGGCATAGTGACGCGCTCGAATACCATTGCTTTTGAGAATGCGGGACTTAATCTTGGAGGGTTTACCATTAATTTTGCCGAGGTAATCCTCCATAGCATCATTATCGATTGGTTCTCCAGGCAGAAATTTACCGATACTATTAATGTACGCATTGTGCATGACAAAACTCACTATTTATAAGCAATTAAGTTTCGAGCGTGAAAAATCGGCATTGCTGAAAATGTACAGCAGTAGTCGTTATAGCTACTAGACATTCGATCGTGTAGGGGTAATGCCTCGTGCTTACTTCGTCAGGAATTATTTTAAGCAGGGCGAAACTCATTTAACATTGGCTGAGTATCGAATAAATGATTTAGAAAACTATTGCTCAATTCCTGATTCCAGGTGTGCAATCTGACCATTACTCTTGAGAAGGTAAAGGCTAATTCTACGGCATCTACAGTCGTCGCTACTCCCAAAATATTCCCGCCGTGGGTGCGTTCACCTTGATGATGATTCATCAAACTGATGAGATTTTGAGTGGAACCTTTGAGTTGCTTGAAATAAGTGCCATTCAAAGCCCAACGACAAAAGCCCCAGAATTTGGCGAGGTGATTGACTTCATCTTGAAGCGGTTGGGCAACCGCCTGTTGCAGAGCGCCAGTAGAATGCGCCATCAACCACAGATAGACAGAAGTAGCACCCCATTCAGTGGAAATCCGGCTGAGAATGTGACGATAGACATCTGCTGCCGATTTGCTAGCTCCATCGTTATCTACGCTATTGGGCTTAGGTTGAAGTTTCTTACAAGTGAGTAGATGATAGATCTTGCTAAAGGTCGGCGCGTGTTGGCGTTCTTCTTTTTCCCAAACACCCAAAGCCGCGAGCGCTCCATCTGGACGTTGTTCGCCACCCATGAAGTAAGCCATCTGGGGGTGGATCGATTTCATGTAGTTCCAGCTCTCTTGGGAATATTCGCGAATCGGGGCTTCGATTTCTGTCGCTCCAGCTACGAGCATGATAAATAAATCTGGATCGACACCAACGATTGGGTCGCGGGAAATGCCTTTCCAATCGATCGGTTCCCAAACTCTGGTGTGTGGTTGGGTAAACTGGGTGGGTAAGTCGCTCAGGCGGTGGCTGAGAATATCGCTCGACATATACCGCTCGATTAGCCAATTCATCCGCGTTCTGATTTGTAAATAATTAGGATATGCAGGGCAGTATCCAGCTAAGTCGGAACAGAGAGGATGTTGGTTGGTGTTTTTCATGGGAGTTTCGTGGAGGGAATTGGTTGTTATTTGCATTCTCATTGCTAGATTGGTGAGATCGCCATGAGTAGCCAACACTAAGGTGAACTAGGGTGAAGTAAGATGAATTTATTGGATAGTGAACAGTTGACAGTCAATAGCAAGCACAATCCTCCTAGAGAGACCTTAGTACTTGAACTTGAATATTAATTTGGTAAAAGCGCTTGATAAAATTCGACTTGGATTTGTGGTTTGATCGCGGTCGCCAGGAGCAGGCGATCGTTAAATTAGTAGAACGCGTCGGCTTAACCCGCGCCCGCGGGGAGTATCTTCTGCGCTTATGGATTTATCTCACTGTCAAGCAACAATTGGAACGGGATACCAGACTCAAACCTCCGTTAGCTAAACTGTCGCTCCTTGATGCACCAGTTAGTTGCAGTCAGACAGAAGCGGCGGAGTTGTTTTATCACGATAAAGAGCGGGGTAGCGATCGATCTGCTGGCATGATGCTGGATAAATTAGCCGCACTCCGGTTGATTCGGAAGCAGTTTGATGGCAATATTACCCGGATTGAAATCATCGATGTGCCGCAATTGCGGGAAACAGATCCCGTTGAGGTAGAACTGACGATAACAGCTTTCGAGCCTCGCTGTGATGCCATTCCTGTCGCGAATCTATTGGCGGCAAACTATAACTGGATGAACCGTAATACCGAAACGACACCCCATCGGATTACTAATCTACTCAGAAAATGGGCGAGTCAATATGATCGCGGAATGCGAGTATTGCGGCGAGCGGATAATTTCAATCCGGTGGGATTTTATCTGATGTATCCGACCGTACCAGCATCGGATGCAAACTTTTTTACATCCCCAAGTAAGAGTTTACATTTAAGCGCGATTGGGGATGTCGATCCTTTTGTGATGGCGGAATCCGGCGATCTCGATTGCGTCTCAAATTTCATTAGAAGTTGGGCGATCGAACGGGAATATCTCAATCGTTATCGCGTACCTTTTTTAGTCGATTGCCAAAAAACTTTTATTACCATGCAACAAGATTTCCCAAATTTGTGCGATCTCTATACAATGATTATTCATCCTAGTTACGAACAACAAGCATCCGCACTAGGGTTTCAATTCATGAGTCGCGATCGACAATTATCTTTGCATTGGATGTACTTGCCACTCGATCGATTTTTAGCCTTAGATATTGCCACCTGTTTTTAGCTTTCGCTTGATGCTCAATCGAGTAGATGCTAGGTAATGACCACTTCAAGCCAGGAATTCTAGCTTGGGTGTTAGGCAGACGTGATTCTGAGACTTTCAGACCACTGTGGGAACAGGTTAAAGCATGGCGATGTTATTTCTATATTACTGATGCGTGGAATGTTTGTCCTTGTTTTATTGAGGCTGGTGACTAGATTGGACTCTGCGAAAAGTTCTCAAGAATCATCGTACCTTTCCCACGGACGAGTCTGCCCTCAAGGTTGTGTTG
>JAABUZ0100008572.1_pt1 | contig 11976 bp, 10 predicted proteins | sample 5562091 | NCBI WGS metagenome assembly JAABUZ01 (sample SAMN12813069, study PRJNA571459) | rock metagenome | isolation source: Antarctica rocks | place: Antarctica: Victoria Land, Linnaeus Terrace sud | collected 2015-12-21
AACCGGCTCCGCGCGGCCAAGCTCGCCCTGGCCACGTTGGCCAGCCTCGTCGTCATCCTCCGCGCGGCCCTGGCCCGCTGACCTCAGTCGGCCGCAGGTTTGCGTGCCGGTCCACCGGGCGGCGTAGCAGGAATGGAGCAGTCCGGCCCCCCGGAGGGTGAGGTCGTCGTCAAGGTGGCTGCCCGGCATACGTGAAACGATGGAGGGGCCGAATCCCCCCGCAGCCGCAGGAGATCCTCGCATGGATGCCGTGACCCAGGTCCCTACTCCCGTCAACGAGCCGGTGCTCGACTACGCCCCCGGCAGTCCGGAGCGGGCCGAGCTCCAGGTGGCGCTGGCGCAGCTCGGCAACGAGCGGGTGGACCTGCCGCACACCATCGCCGGCAAGCGGGTCATGGGTGGGGGAAGGAAGTTCGACGTGCGCCAGCCGCACGCCCACCGCAAGGTCCTCGGCACCCTGCGGAACGCAACGGTCGGTGACGCCAGGGCCGCCGTGCAGGCCGCGAAGGCCGCGGCGCCCGGGTGGCGCGAGCTGTCCTTCGACGACCGCGCCGCGATCCTGCTCAAGGCGGCCGAGCTGCTCTCCGGTCCCTGGCGGGCGCGGCTCAACGCGGCGACCATGCTCGGGCAGAGCAAGACGTGCTACCAGGCCGAGATCGACGCGGCCTGCGAGCTGATCGACTTCTGGCGGATCAACGTGCACTTCGCGCGCCAGATCATGGCGGAACAGCCCCCGCTCAACGCCACGGGCACGTGGAACCGCACCGACTACCGCTCGCTCGAGGGTTTCGTCTACGCAGTCACCCCCTTCAACTTCACCGCGATCGCCGGCAACCTGCCCACCGCTCCGGCGCTCATGGGCAACACCGTCGTCTGGAAGCCTTCCCCCACCCAGCAGCTCGCCGCCCAGCTCACCCTGGAGCTCCTCGAACAGGCGGGCCTGCCGCCGGGTGTCATCAACCTCGTCACGGGTGACGGCATCAACGTCTCCAAGGTCGCCCTCTCGGACCCCGACCTCGCCGGCATCCACTTCACCGGCTCGACCCCCACCTTCCAGCGCCTGTGGCAGCAGGTCGGCGCCAACCTCACCGGCTACCGCACCTACCCGCGGATCGTCGGGGAGACCGGCGGCAAGGACTTCATCCTCGCGCACCCGTCGGCCGACCCGGACGTCCTGCGCACTGCGATGGTCCGCGGGGCGTTCGAGTACCAGGGCCAGAAGTGTTCCGCGGCGTCACGCGCCTACGTCCCGGCCTCGTTGTGGCGGTTGATCCGCAAGGACCTCACCGACATCACCGACGGGCTCTCCCAGGGCGACGTCACCGACCTCTCGCACTTCATCGGCGCCGTCATCGACGAGCGCTCCTTCGCGAAGAACGCGGCCGCCATCGACCGGGCGAAACGGGCGCCGAGGGTCAAGGTCCTCGCTGGCGGCACCTATGACGACTCCGAGGGCTGGTTCGTCCGCCCGACCGTCCTCGAGATCTCCGACGCGACGGACGAGTCCTTCCTCACCGAGTACTTCGGACCGATCCTGTCCGTCCACGTCTTCCCGGACGCACGGTATGACGCGGTGCTCGACCAGATGGAGTCGTTCGCGCCCTACGCCCTCACCGGGTCGGTCATCGCCCAGGACCGCATGGCCATCGCCGACGCGACGACGCGGCTGCGGTTCGCAGCCGGCAACTTCTACGTAAACGACAAGCCGACCGGCGCCATCGTCGGGCAGCAGCCCTTCGGAGGCGGCCGCGCCTCGGGCACCAACGACAAGGCCGGCGCCGCCCAGAACCTCATGCGCTGGACGAGCGCCCGCTCGATCAAGGAGACGTTCGTGCCGGCGACGTCGCACGAGTATCCACACATGGGCTGAGCGACCACGGTCGGGCGGCTCTCCGGTGGGAGCCGGCGACAGGGTGGTGGGACCCCGGCGGGCCGAGCGGTGGTTCAGTCAGCGGCTCAGCCAGGCGATCCCGGTCTCGTGCTCCCTGTCGATGGAATCGATGACCGAGGGCGCCGCAACCTTCTCGATCCTGCCGCCGACCAGCGGCACGTTGGCCTTGAGCTCCCCGTCGACCTCGACCCTCGTGCCCGTCCCGCTCGGTCCGAGCCGGACCGTGCCGGTCATGCGGATCGGGGCGTCGCCGATGGCGAGGGCGATCGTGCCGGTGCGTGAGCCGTCCACGGAGGCGCGGCTCCAGATGATCGTCTCGGTCACGGCGATCCTGGCGCCGATCATCGACTTCGCGAAGTCCGGGAAGTCGTCGGTCGGCACGACCCGACGCGTGACGATCTCGGTCTGGTCGCCCTTCGGGGTCACGGACTCGCTGTGCTCGAGCGGGTGGGTGGCCTCACACTTGGCGGCCTGGAAGGCCGGGTCGGCCATCATGGCGAAAGCCTCCTGCGGGGAAGCGGCGTACTCGAAGGTCTTCGTGATCCTCATGCGGCCACCGTATCCGGCTCAGCCCTCGCGGGACTCCCGGGCGGTCGCCGCGACCTGCGCGAGAACCTCGGTGGACTGCCGCATCGATCGCTGCACCGCAGCACGAGCCCGGCCGAGCTGGCTGGCCAGGCGCTCGCCCCGCATCTGGAGCTCCGGCAGCGCGGCCTGGCGACGAGCAGCGGTCTCGGCCGGCGCGAGGCCCCACGGCTCGACGACGCGCAGCCCGTCCAGCTCGAGTCCCGCCCGCGCCACGGCGCCCTCGAGCTGGCGGGTCGCCTCGGCCACCAGTGCCAGCTCCTGCGCGTAGTGCTGCAGCACCGCCCCCGCACTGTCCAGCTGCTCGACGACCGTGTCGAGGAGGCCCACGTCCCGCCGTGCCCGCTCTGCCGAGAGGGCTCGGGACGGGTCACGGGCCAGAGCGTTCAGCCCGTCCTCGACGTCGCCCCGACCGGGCAGCAGCCGGGCCGCCTGGGAACGCAGCGCGCCACCGAGCTGTGAGCACGAGGCCGGGTCACCGGTGACTCCGTCGATCACGAGCCCGGTGCGTCGAGCTGTCCCAGGGTCTCGCCGAGCAGCTCCGCGACGGTGCGCAGCGCGTCACCTGCCTGCTCGACGAAGTCGTCGACCACCCACCCGGTGGCCTGGTCACCCGTGTCCGGGACCAGGTCCAGGAGCGCGTCGGCCGCCGTCGTCGCCGTGCGCTTCACGTCCAGGAGGGCCCGGCCGAGGGCTGCGCTGCGACTGCTGCGGCCTGGTCCGGACGACGGGGTCACCCGACCACCCTACGGGCGCGCCGAGCTGGCTCCCGCAGTTCTCCACCGGTCACCCGGCATACCCCGTCGTATGCCGGGTGGTCGACCCAGCGGCGGTGTCCAGCATCCGGGCAGGGAGGATAGGCTCGATCCGGCACTCGACGCAGCGTGCCAGGACCACCAGGTGAGGATCGCCACGCAGATGTCAGCGTCTCTCGAGCAGTCACGCAACCAGCAGCTCCGCGCGGCGGCCGACCTCGGACAGCGCGGCCGCGGGACGTCGGTCGAGTCGTTCCTGCGGCGGTACTACCGACACGTCGCGACCGAGGACCTGCTCGCGCGCCAGCCGGCCGACCTGCTGGGCGCCGCCCTGACCCACGAGGACCTGGCCCGCGAGCGCCCCGTGGGCACGGTGAAGGTGTCGGTCGTGAACCCGAGTGTCGAGTCCCAGGGTTGGACGAGCGGACACACCGTCGTCCAGATCGTCATCGATGACATGCCGTTCCTCGTCGACTCGGTGACCGCGAGGCTGAACAACCACGATCGTGGGACCCACCTCGTCGTGCACCCCCAGCTCGTCGTCCGGCGCAATGCCGCCGGCACCCTGGAAGAGGTCCTCGACGTCGACAAGGCCCCCCAGGGCGAGTTCGGCGTCGTCACCGAGTCGTGGATGTATCTCGAGATCGACCGGGTCGGCTCGGAGGAGGAGCGCGCCGAGATCTCGACCGGTCTGCGCACGGTCCTCGGCAACGTCCGGGACTCGGTCGAGGACTGGCGGAAGATGCGGGACAACTGCGTCTCGGTCGCCGGATCGCTGAGCGAGGACCCACCCAAGGGCATCACGCATGCCGAGGCGTCCTCGACGGCGCGGTTCCTGGAGTGGCTCGCCGCGGGCCACTTCACCTTCCTCGGCTACCGGGAGTACACCCTCGACAGGGAGGGCGACGACGACGTCCTGCGCGCGAGCCCCAGCACCGGCCTGGGGCTGCTGCGTTACGACCGACCCGGCTCCGACGCCTTCGCCCGGCTGAGCCCCGCAGCACAGGTCGCGGCTCGGAAGAAGGACCTGCTCATCCTGACCAAGGCCAACTCGAGGGCAACGGTCCACCGGTCGGTCTACCTCGACTATGTCGGCGTCAAGACCTTCGACGACGCGGGTGAGGTGACGGGGGAGCGGCGCTTCCTCGGGCTCTTCGCCTCCAGCGCCTACACCGAGTCCGTCCTCAACATCCCGATTCTCGACGACCGGGTGAAGGCCATCCTCGACCGGGCCAGCTTCGCGCCTGACAGCCACTCAGGCAAGGACCTCCTGGAGGTGATGGAGAGCTACCCGCGCGACGAGCTCTTCCAGACCGACCCGGAGCAGCTGCTCGACGTCGCGCTCGCGGTGATGCGGCTGCAGGAGCGGCGCAAGACCCGGCTGTTCCTCCGCAAGGACGTGTTCGGGCGCTTCATGTCGTGCCTCGTCTTCCTGCCACGTGACCGCTACAACACCTCCGTCCGGCTGAAGATGGAGGCCATCCTCCGCGTCGCGTTCCAGGCGTCCAGCGTCGACTTCACCACGCGGGTCGCCGAGTCGACGCTGGCCCGGCTGCACTTCGTCGTCCGCGTCCCGCGCGGGGCGTCCATCCCCGAGGTCGACCCGGCAGCCCTCGAACGCGACATCATCGACGCGACCCGCACGTGGGACGAGGACGTCGTCGAGGCGATGCGAGCCGCACACGGTGAGGAGGCCGGCGCGCGCCTCGTCGGTCTCTACGGCAAGGCCTTTCCCGAGGCGTTCAAGGAGGACTTCCACCCCCGGGTGGCGGTGGCGGACGTCCAGCGGATGGAGTCGCTGGAGGCGGAGGAGTCGGTCGACCTCAACCTCTACCGGCAGCCCGGTGCGCCCGCGAACGAGCGGCGCTTCAAGCTCTACCGTCGTGGGCCGTTGTCGTTGACCCAGATCCTCCCGCTCTTCACCCACATGGGGGTCGAGGTGACCGACGAGCGGCCCTACGAGGTGACCCGCGGTGACGGTGTCACGCTCTTCGTCTACGACTTCGGCCTGCGGGCGCCGGCGTCCGACGACTGGGGCACGAGCACCGACGGAGACGCCCGCCGGGCCCTGGTCCAGGACGCGGTCCGGGCGGTGTGGGGCGGCCAGGCAGAGTCGGACGGCTTCAACGCCCTGGTTCTCGGCGCCGGGCTGACCTGGCGCCAGGTCGTCATCCTGCGGACCGTGGCGAAGTATCTCCGCCAGAGCCAGTCGACGTTCTCCCAGGACTACGTCCAGGCAGCGCTGGTAGGCAACGCCGCCCTCGCGCGCCAGCTCGTCGACCTCTTCGAGACGAGGTTCGACCCGAGCCGCTTCGCCGGGAGGACCGGCGAGCGGCGCGCCGACGCCGAGAAGGTCATCGTCGACGCGGTCAAGGAGGGGCTCGACGCCGTCAAGAGCCTCGACCAGGACCGCATCGTCCGGGCGCTGCTTAGCGTCATCCGGGCCGGCACGCGGACGAACTACTACCAGGTGGACGCCGAGGGCCGACCAAAGTCCTACGTCAGCCTCAAGTTGAACCCCAAGAAGCTGCCCGACCTGCCGGCGCCGCGGCCGATGTTCGAGATCTGGGTCTACGGGCCGCGGGTGGAGGGCGTGCACCTGCGGTTCGGGAAGGTCGCTCGAGGAGGCCTTCGCTGGAGCGACCGACGGGAGGACTTCCGCACGGAGATCCTCGGTCTCGTCAAGGCGCAGACAGTCAAGAACGCCGTCATCGTCCCCACCGGGTCGAAGGGTGGCTTCTTCCCCAAGCAGCTGCCCGAGCCGAGCGTCGACCGGGACGCCTGGCTCGCCGAGGGCATCGAGTCCTACCAGCTCTTCATCTCCGGTCTGCTCGACGTCACCGACAACCTGGTCTCCGGCCAGGCCACGCCGCCGCCGCACGTCGTGCGTCACGACGCGGATGACACCTACCTCGTCGTCGCCGCCGACAAGGGCACGGCCACCTTCTCCGACATCGCCAACGCCAGGGCCCGCGACTACGGCTTCTGGCTCGACGACGCCTTCGCCTCGGGCGGGTCGGCCGGCTACGACCACAAGGCGATGGGCATCACGGCCCGCGGTGCCTGGGAGTCGGTCAAGCGGCACTTCCGGGAGATGGGCCTCGACACGCAGACGCAGGAGTTCACCGTCGTCGGTGTCGGCGACATGAGCGGGGACGTCTTCGGCAACGGGATGCTCCTGTCGGAGCACATCCGGCTTGTCGCGGCCTTCGACCACCGCAGCATCTTCGTCGACCCGACGCCGGTGCCCGCCACGTCCTTCGCCGAGCGGCAGCGGCTGTTCGACCTGCCGCGCTCCTCGTGGGCCGACTACGACACCTCGCTCCTCAGCACCGGCGGGGGGGTCTACGACCGCTCCGCGAAGTCGGTGCCGATCTCGCCGGAGGCGGCGAGCGCTCTGGGGATCGGGGCCGGTACGCGGTCGATGACTCCGGCCGAGCTGATGAAGGCGATCCTCCTCGCTCCCGTCGACCTGCTCTGGAACGGTGGCATCGGCACCTACGTCAAGGCGTCGAGCGAGGGCAACAGCGAGATCGGCGACCGCGCCAACGACGCGATCCGGGTCGACGGCGACGCCCTGCGTGCCAAGGTGGTGGGCGAGGGAGGCAACCTCGGCTGCAGCCAGCTCGGCCGGATCGAGGCGGCCCTCGCGGGCGTGCGGATCAACACCGACGCCATCGACAACTCGGCCGGGGTCGACACGAGCGACCACGAGGTCAACATCAAGATCCTGCTCACCGGGATGACCCAGGCCGGTGACATGACGCTCGAGCAGCGCAACCGGCTGCTGGCCTCGATGACGCACGAGGTCGCCGCCCAGGTGCTGCGGGACAACTACGAGCAGAACGTCCTGCTCGGCAACGCCCGCGCCCAGGAGCACTCGATGCTCCCGGTGCACCAACGGCTGATCCACTCGCTCGAGGAGCGCGGGGACCTCGACCGCGCCCTGGAGTTCCTGCCCAGCGACGCCGAGATCGGCAAGCGCCATGCCGACGGGCGGGGGCTGAGGTCACCGGAGTTCTCCGTCCTCGTCGCCTACGCCAAGCTCGCCCTCAAGGACGACCTGCTGCCCTCCGCCCTGCCCGACGACGCGTGGTTCCAGCAGACCCTGGCCGACTACTTTCCCGAACCCGTCCGCTCGACCTACGCCGAGGAGCTCAAGGCCCACCCCCTGCGCCGCGAGATCATCACGAACGCCGTCGTCAACTCCATGGTCAACCGCGGGGGCATCACCTTCGCCTTCCGCGCCGCCGAGGAGACGGGCGCCACTCCGGAGCTGGTCGCCCGGGCCTTCGTCGTCTGCCGGGAGGTCTTCGACCTCGCCTCCTACGTCGCGGACGTCGAGGCGCTCGACAACGTCGTGTCGACGCGGACGCAGACGGCTCTCTACCTCGAGTTCCGCCGGCTGCTCGACCGGGCCGTGCGCTGGTTCCTCACGACCCGTCCGTCGACCATCGACGTCGGCGCCGAGGTCGCGCGCTTCCAGCGCCACGTCGCTGACTACGCGCCCAAGGTGCACGGGCTGCTCCAGGGTTCGGAGCGCAAGCGCCTCGAACGCCGGGCGAAGGAGCTCGAGAAGCTCGGCGCGCCAAGGGAGTTCGCGCTGCGGGCGGCGAGTCTGCTCGACCTCTTCTCACTCCTCGACGTGATCGAGATCGCCGAGGAGATGCAGGTGCCGGTGGCGGACGTCGTCGGCGTCTACTACCACTCGTCCGAGAGGTTCAGCATCGACGCGATGCTGACCCGGGTCAGCCAGCTCCCGCGGGACGACCGGTGGGATGCCCTCGCGCGCGGAGCCATGCGCGACGACCTGTATGCCGTGCTGGACTCCCTCACGAGGTCGGTGCTCGCCACGAGCGACCCGGGAGGGACACCGGCCGAGCGGTTCGAGGCGTGGGCCGCTGCCAACAACGACGCGCTCGTCCGCGCCCGGATCGCCCTCGGCGGCATCGAGCGACTCGAGCACGCCGGCATCGCCGCGCTCTCGGTCGCCCTGCGCACCCTGAGGGCAGTGCTGCGCAGCGGAGGCCAGCCCCGCTGATCCCGCCCGGGTCGCCCACAGCTGTGCAGGTGCGGGCGGGTGGGCATCCGACCACTACGCTCACCGTGTGCCCACGCTGGCCGAGCTCCTTCGCGAGCACCCCGAGCTCACGGCAGCCGACGTCGAGTGGCTGCACCTGCTGGTGGGCGACTGGCAGCTCCTGTCCGACCTCTCCTTTGCCGACCTCGTCCTGTGGGTTCGCGCCTCGACGGCGACGTGGGAGGCCGTCGCCCACATCCGCCCGACGACCGGCCCGCTGGTCTTCTTCGAGGACCAGGTGGGGATCCGGGCCACCCGGCCCCGCAGGGACGCCCTGGAGCAGGCCTTCGCCGAGCGCCGCATCGTCCGCGAGCGCGACACCGAGTGGCGCGACGACCTCGCGGTGCGGGAGGAGTCCATCCCCGTGGTGCGCCAGGGACGCTCCATCGCCGTGCTCACCCGGCATGCGAACCTCTCGGCGATGCCCGCCCCCAGCCGCCTGGAGCTGACCTACCTCGCCACCGCTGACGCCCTCTCGCGGATGGTGGCCGCCGGGGAGTTTCCGCACGCCTCGGCGCCGACCGGGCTGCGACGCGGCGCCCCCCGCGTCGGCGACGGCGTCCTGCGCCTGGACTACGAGGGCGTCATCAGCGCTGCCAGCCCCAACGCCGTCTCGGCGATCCACCGGATGGGCTTCGTCGGTGACGTCGTCGGGGGCTCGCTCTCGCAGATCGTCACGACGGTGCTGCGCGACAGCTCCCCGGTGGACGAGGGGCTGCCCCTCGTCCTCACCGGCCGCCAGCCGTGGCGCACGGAGGTCGACAGCCGCGGGGCGGTGATCACCATGCGGGCGATCCCGCTCACCGAGGCGGGCCGGCGGTTCGGCGCGATCCTGCTGCTGCGCGACGTCAGCGAGCTGCGCCGGCGCGAGCAGGAGCTGCTGACCAAGGACGCGACGATCCGTGAGATCCACCACAGGGTCAAGAACAACCTCCAGTCGGTCGCCGCCCTCCTGCGGCTCCAGGCCCGGCGCAGCGCCGACGAGCCGAGCAGGGCGGCGCTCGAGGAGGCAGTCCGCCGGGTCGGCACGATCGCCCTCGTCCACGAGACGCTGAGCCGTGGGTTCGACGAGACCGTCGACTTCGATGACATCGCCGAGCGCGGCTTCCGGGCGGTCGTCGAGGTGACCGCCTACGAGATGCCCATCGAGCGGCTGCGCACCGGCGACCGGTTCGGTCGGCTCCGGGCCGAGGACGCGACGTCGTTGGCGATGATCCTCAGCGAGCTGGTGCAGAACGCTGTCGAGCACGGGCTCTCCGAGCGGGGCGGCACCGTGGCCGTCGACGTACGCCGGGTCGCCCACGACTGGGGACCGGACCTGCTGACCGTGACCATCGAGGACAACGGCGCGGGTATGCCGCAGGGCCGGCGTCCGGGGTCAGGTCTCGGCACGCAGATCGTCACCTCCCTCGTGCAGGACCTGCAGGGGAGCATCACCTGGGCCGACGCCCGGCCGCGCGGGACCCGGGTCCGGTTCACGGCCCGGCTACGACCGCTGCCGGCCGATGGCGCCGGCTCGACGGCGGTTTCCGGTGCGGCTCGGTGAGGCGGTGCGACTCGGCGGTGCGACCGGGTGAGGCGGCTGGCTCAGCCCGGCGGATCGGCTCAGCCGGCGCGGCGCGCACGGGCGTTGCGGCGCTTGAGCGCGCGGCGCTCGTCCTCGGAGAGCCCGCCCCAGACCCCGGCGTCCTGACCGGACTCCAAGGCCCACTTCAGGCACGTGTCGATGACCTCGCAACGGCGGCAGACGGCTTTCGCCTCTTCGATCTGGAGGATCGCCGGGCCGGTGTTCCCGATCGGGAAGAACAGCTCGGGATCTTCGTCCAGGCAGGCAGCGCGGTCGCGCCAGTCCATGAGGATCGTGCTCCTTGTCAGGCTTTGGGTCTTGAATGAGTCACACGCTCGGTGGTCAGCTCGTCGACGCGGCGCCTCGAGGTCACGCACAAAGGGACGCAAGGCAGGCCCGGTCGCGCGAGCCGACGTCATTGTCTGGCACACCGGGCACACCCGGCCAACGCGAAGTGGGCGGCCAATGTTCCGAGGCCGTCGAACAGTCTGACGGGCGGGGGGTCCGCAGGCAACACTTTCGACGTCGGAACATGTCGGGCGGGCGCCGATCGCGGTGCGGGATCGGTCACAGTTGGGCCGTCGCTACGCTCGACGGGTGACGCCGACTGCTCCCGAGGACCGCGCGGACCGGGAGGGCCGCCAGAGCCCTGAGCAGCCGCCTACCCGCAGGTGGGCGCGTGCCGTGGCGGGCGCGTTGTGTCTCGTCCAGGCTCTGGTCCTGGTGGGTCTCGCCGTCTTCTACCTGGTCGAGCTGTTCGCCGGTGCGGGCAGCGACCAGGCCCGCGTCCTCGTCTCGGCCGTCCTCATCCTCGTCGTCGCCGCAACCCTGGCGCTCCTGGCGCGGCTCTGGTGGAGCGGTTCGACGTGGGCCACGACCCCGACCGTCCTCTGGAATCTCCTGCTCGTCCCGGTCGCCCTCAGCGTCGTCCAGGCCGGACAGCTCCTGCTCGGGATCCTCCTCGTCGTGGTCCTCGTGCCGACGATCCTTGCGGCACTCGCCGGCCGGGTCCCCACGAACCGCCACCCCGGCTGACGTGGCTCAGGCCGACACCAGTGTGCCGAGCGACCAGCCGCCGAGGGCGAGCAGGCACCCGAGGAGCAGGCTGAGCAGGACGTTGGCCACGGCATACCAGGTCCTGCCGGCTTCGGCGAGGCGCACCGACTCGAAGGAGAAGGTGCTGAAGGTCGTGAACGCGCCACAGAACCCGGTGCCGAGCAGGAGCGTCAGCTGCGGCCCGGACGCGACGTGGCTCGACGTGCCCAGGACCACGCCGAGGATGAACGAGCCGAGGAGGTTCACCGCGAGAGTGCCCCAGGGAAAGCTCCCGGGCCAGCGGGCGCTCAGGGCACGGTCCAGGAGCCATCGGCTCGGGGCGCCGACCGCTGCGCCGAGGGCGAGGAGGAGCAGGCCGGTCACGCCGGGCGCGCCTCGATGAGTCGGCCCAGGGCGATGCCGGCCAGGGTTGCGAGCAGGCAGGCGGCCACCGTGCCGAAGAGGTAGGCGAGGGCTACCGGTGCGTGCCCGCCCGCGAGAAGGGCACGCACGTCGGAGGTGTAGGTGGAGAAGGTCGTGTAGCCGCCGAGGACGCCGACGCCCAGGAACGGTCGCAGGTAGCGGCTCGGCGCCAGCGCCGCTTCGAGGAGGACCATGAACAGCCCGAGGAGGAGGCTGCCGCTGACGTTGACGAGAAACGTCGACCACGGCAGGTGCCCGTATGCCGTGGGCAGTGCCTGCGCGAGCCCGTTCCGGGCCAGGGTGCCGACCACCCCACCGAGTGCGATGACGGCGAGGATGCGCGGCGTCGGTGTCGCCGTGTGTCCGGCCCGGTCATCGACTCCGGCCGCGTCCGGGTCGATGGGCAGGTCGCTGTCCCGCTGGTGTCGTGTCGGCTCCGGCATGGCAGGAGCCTAGTGAGCGAGGGTGCGAAGACCGTTTCTGCCCCGTGTCCGGTGGGGCGGCGGGCCAGCTCCTGGATGACGGGGTCATACATGCTCCTACCTCCTTCCCCACCGAACGAGTTGTGGACGTCCAGCTCGTCGGGACCGGTTCGCAGACCCTCACCCTGAGGACGTGTGGACGGCCCTCATCGGCCCTG
>JAABUZ0100008574.1_pt1 | contig 11973 bp, 12 predicted proteins | sample 5562091 | NCBI WGS metagenome assembly JAABUZ01 (sample SAMN12813069, study PRJNA571459) | rock metagenome | isolation source: Antarctica rocks | place: Antarctica: Victoria Land, Linnaeus Terrace sud | collected 2015-12-21
CGCGGGCCACCGGCGCGTGGATCACTGCGTCGCTCGCCAGCGTGTTCATGTTCGGGGCGACCGGCGCGGCCGCCTACCTCCAGGCCAACATCAAGTAGTTGGCCGATCGCACGGCGAGGGGGGAGCGAGCGCCCGACAACCGGGAGCAGCGCCCTCCCCTCACCCGTGTCGCGTCTATTGCCGGGAGCCGTATCCATGGACCACGCTCACCATCTCGCGCCGCCCCCTGCCGCCCCGCCCCCGCGCGCCCGCGCCCTCGTCAGCGCGGCGTTCTCCGTGACCTACCCCTACCTGCTGGGCGGCGGCGGCGGCTACCTGGCGCTCACCGCCCTCAGCCGCGACCTCAGCCTGATGTTCGCCGGCGCGCTCCTCGTGCTCTATGGCGCGGCCCTCGCCAAGGCTCTCCCAGGGCACGGGCAGACCGAGGCAAGAGACGAGAGGGGGGCCGATGGCGCGCAATAGTCAGACGGCCCTCTTCATCAACGATCCCGTCAAGATCGTCGCCGGCGTCTTCACCATCCGCCAGTTCATCTACGTTGCCGGCATCGTCGGCCTCACCTACGGCCTCATCACCGCCACGAGCCGCCTCCCCTACGGCCAGTCGGGGCTCGGCCAACTCCATCTGCTGCTCGTGGTCGGCGTCCCGGCCGGGCTTGGCCTGCTCGTCCTGACCTTCGCCGGCAGCGGGACCGTCGAGCCCTACGCCCGCCAGCTCAGCGGCTACCTCTGGCGCACGACCCTGGCCCTCCCGCGCCGCTTGGCCTATCGCGCCGCCCGGCTCACCCGCCGCGTGCGCCCGCCGCGTCCCACCCCGGCCCCTGTGGACGGCCCGGCGCGCGTCGCCGAGGGGACGGTCGCCAGGCGCGCCGAGGGGACGGCCGGTGCTCCCGTCGCCGGGCCACACATCGTCCCTCCCGTGGTTCCCCTAACGGTCCCTGTCGCCGCCGGCGTCATCCCGCTGATGGCCACGCCCCTGGCGCAGGCCCAGCGCGCGCGCCTGCTCGCCTGGCTCGCCGCCCATCCCGGCGCCACCAACGAGGAGATCGCCGCCGGCGCGGACCTGCCGCCCTCGGCTGTGCGCCCCCGCCGCCGCGAACTGGAGGCCGCCGGCCTCGTCCGCAAGCGCGACGAGGAGGGCCGCACCCAGGCCGGCCGCCGCGCTGCCCGCTGGGAGGTCGTCGGGACCGTGGGGACGCCGGGAGAGGTCAGCGTCCATGGGTAGGGCCGCTCACGCGCATAGGGAGCGCCGCGCCCGCTGGGCGTTGCTCCGGGGGGACCGTGCGCCCCATGAGGATGCACCGCCCGAGACACCGACGGACGCGCCCACGGAGACGGCACCGCCGGGGACGGGGCGTCCCGCGCGCGGCGTGCAGGAGCGCATCACGATCGCGGACGACGGCACGCGCACCGAGAAGGGCAGCAAGGACGCCTGCCTCTGGCTCGAACTGACCGGCATGCAGATGTTCAGCCTGTCCGGCGACCTGCTCGACGCGTTCACCGACGGCGTGGCCGGGGCCTTCACGCCTCCGGTCCCCTTCAGGATGCAATCCGCCGTGCTCTCGACGCCGACCTCCGCCGCGGCGGCCGTGGCCCGCGCCTTCGCCGACGTGGACCCGCCCACCCCCGCGCTGCGGGACCTCGGCGGCCGTCTGCGCGCCTGGTGGGAGGAGTATCTGAGCGGCGAGTACGTCCCCACGCACCGCTTCCTGCTGGCCATCTCTGGCCCCCTTCGCGCGCCCCAGGGCACCACCCTGGCCCGCGTGGTGGGCGAGATCGAGCGCACCCTCCAGCGCCTCGGCGTCGCCGCCCATCGCCTCGACGGCCCCGCCGTGCGCGCCCTGCACGCCGAGTTCCCCGACCCCCTCGCCGACCCGGAGGCGCGCGAACTCCTCGACGCGGTGTACATCCCCAGTCAGGGCGCGCGCTCCTGGGCCTGCACGTTCTACGTGCGCGTGCCCTCCCTCGTCACCCAGCCCGGCTGGCCCGCCCCCCTGCTGGCCTTCCCCGCCCCCCTGCGCGTCTCCCTCGCCATCGAGGGCCGGGACCAGGACAGGGAGCGCGCCGTCGCCAAGAAGCGCGGGCGCCGCCTGGGCGATCTGGTCACGGGCGCCGGCGCCCAGGGCCGCGAGGCCGACGTGGACACCGGCGACGCCCGCTCCGAGGCCCGCGCCCAGGCCAAGGCGATGCGCACCGGCGGCCTCGCCGTGGTGCGCGCCGGGATTTACGTCACCGTCTTCGCCCCCGACCAGGCGTCCCTCGCCGTGCGCGCCGACGCCCTGTGGGGCCTGCTGACCGGCGCCGGGGCCATGGACACGCAGGCCGCCCGCGCCCGCGGCGTCCAGGGACCGCTGCTCCGCGCCACCCGCCCCCTGGGCCGCACCGACGCCCCCGCCTACACGACCTACAAGATGTACGCCGAGACCGTGGGCAACGCCTGGCCCGCCATCGTGCGCTCGCCCGGCACCGCCGGCGGCGTCCTCATCGGCCGCGCCGCCGACGACGGCGCCCTCGTCCACCTCAACATCGCCGACCGTGCCTTCAAGAACCGCCTGATCGACGTGTTCGGCGGCTCCGGCCAGGGCAAGTCGTTCTTCGTACAGAAGGGCGTGATGCTCCCCCACCTGCTGCGCAACGGCTGGGCGACGGCGGTGGACACCGTGGGCGGCTACGAGACCCTCTGCGCCATCGCCGGCGGCCAGACCGTGCGCCTGGGCGGCCCGCGCACCGCCGCCATCAACATCTGGAGCGGCCCCCGCGCCACCGCCGAGGAGCGCGCCGCCCGCCTCTACTTCGTCGGCAAGGCCCACGAGGTCCTGCTCGCCGAGAGCGGCAAGGCCATCACCGGCCGCGTGCGCTCCGTGATCGACGCGGGCGTGGCCGCCGTCTACGCCGGCCACCGCGACACGACCGACGCCGGGCGCAACCCCGACGACACGCGCCGCACCGCGGCCGACCCGCCGTTGGAGCGCGATCTGCTGGCGTGGTTGGAGGACCAGGCCCGCCAACCGGAGCAGGACCACGAGGATCGTCGCCTCTACAAGGACGTGGCTGCCGAGCTGGCCCCCTACGTGCGCGGCGGCCGCTACGCCCCCCTGGTGGACCGGCCCACCAGCTTCGCCTTCGACAGCCGGCTGCTGGCCTTCCACATCGACCCCCGCGACCTGGGGACCACCACGCCGGTCTACGCCTTCGTCATGTTCGCCATGACCGACATCGCCGACCGCCGCGACGCCCTGGCCCAGGCGTGGGGCCGGCGCTCGGGCCGGGGCACGGTGCAGCACCTGCTGGCCATCGACGAGGGCTGGAGCATCCTGCGCCACCAGGCCGGGCAGGAGTGGGTCGCGGGCATCGGCCGCACCGGGCGCCACTCGGGCATGGTCCCCATGTTCGTCAGCCAGAAGCTCTCGGACCTGACCAGCAACGCCGCCGCCGCCGGCTACTTCGATCAGACCTCGCTCCATTTCATCTTCAACATGCACGACACCAACGACGAGAGCGGCACGGACCCGCGGCAGTGGATCGCGGGCAAGCTGCGCCTGACCGAGGGCGAGGCCGCGCAGATCGGCAAGCTGGCCGGCAAGCAGGCGGCTGACAAGACGCGCCTGGAGTACGCCCAGATGTTCATGATCCGCACCACCAAGACCGCCTCCCGTTCCGCGCGCGGGGTGGTCAACGTGCCCTCCGCGCCCGAGGAGGCGTGGCTGTTCGCCTCCGATCCCGATGACAAGGAGGTGCGGGCGCGCATGGTGCGCGCCGTCGCCGCCGACCCGGAGGACCCCACCGGCGACGAGGTGTACCAGGCGGTCTGCCTGCTCGCCGAGGGCGCCACCCCCGAGGAGGTCCAGGCCGCGCGCCTGGCACAGACACCGGCGCGCGACGACCGCGCCAACCACGCCGACGAGGCGAGCGGCGGGGCGACGCTGCCGGCGACGCTGCCCCTGCTGCTAGCCAGCGCCTGCCCACCCACCCCGCCCAACGGGCACGCCATCCCGGCCGGGACGGTGACCGATGACCGCTAAGCGCGGCGACAGCGAGACCACCGCCCCCGCCGCGCGTCGCGTCCGGGGAGAGACCACACGGGGCGGTGCGCGACGAGGACAGGAGGCCCGAGGCAGGGGCCATCATGAACACGAGACAGACGAGAGAGGAGACCGTATGACCATCGTGACCATCGGGCGCCGGCGCCAGCGCTTCCCGACGAGCCTCGCGGGGCGCTGGATCACGGCCTGGGGCCTGAGCATCGTGCTCCTGTTCATCATGCGCGGCCCTGGCGTCGGAATCGCCGGGCGGCTCGCGCGCACCGCCCTGGCCCCGACGCCGACGCCCCTGGGAGGCGTGGAAGCCGTGCTCTTGGTTATCCTGCTGGTCACCCTGCTGGTGGCCGAGTTCATGGCCCACGCGGCGCCGCTCGTGATCCCGGCGCTAGCGGCCTACCACGTCGCCGTGCGCTGGGCGCGGGGAGGGCTGTCCTGATGCGCCGCTTACCCGCTCCCCTGACCGCCCTCGCTGTGGCCGTCCTACTCGCCCTGGCCGTCGGCGTGGGCGCGCGGGGAGGAGCCACCCCTGCCGACGCGGCGAGCAGGCCGAGCCCTACCAACACACCCGTGCCCACGCAGACGCCCTACCCGACGTACACGGCCGTGCCGACCTGGACCCCGCAGCCCACCGCCACGCCGACGCACCACCCCACGCTGACCCTCTCCGCCTCCCAGGAGATGCCCGGCGAGGCCCTCATCGCCGCGGCGAGCGACTTCCCGCCCGGCGGCACGGTCACGCTCTCCTGGGACGGCGGCTACCTGGCGCGCGGCGCCGCCGACGAGAGCGGCTACCTCGCCTTCCGTGTCACGGTCCCCGGCAACGCGACGCTGGGGCCGCACGAGGTCCGCGCCATCGGCCCCGCCCACACCTCGGCCAGCGCGCCCTTCGTCGTGGCCGTCCTCTACCACCCGGCGCTCGCCGTCAGCCAGGCCCAGGGGCCGGCCGCCACCCACCTCGCCCTGGCCGCCACCGGCTTCGCGCCCCTGCGCGGCGTCTCCTTCTACTGGGACACGATGAGCAGCAGCACGCACGTGGGCGACGCCACGACCGACGACACCGGCAACGCCAGCCTGGACACGACCGTGAGTCAAGCCCTCTCCGTCGGCGCGCACCGCCTGGTCGCGGCGCAGAACACCCCCGCGTTGCACGCCTATGCCTTCTTCACCGCGCTGGCGGTCCCGCCCCACTGCGGCGGCCTGGAGGTCCCCCTGCCCTTCGTCAATCCGCTGTGCCTCGACCCCTTCGGCTGGCTCACCGGCGCCCTCACCGACATGGTGCACAACGCCACCGCCGGCGTCGGCACCCAGGTCGCCTCCGCCCTGGTCGAGCAGCAGGACTACACCCAGGTGGACCAGCTCAAGGCCGCCTTCGGCACCACCCAGCAGCTCGCCCGCGACCTCTTCGCCGTGCTGTTCCTGGCGGGCGCGCTGACCTGGTACGCCCGCCGCCTGGGGATGGGGCCGGCCGGCGAGGCCGCCACCCAGATGGTCGAGGGCGGACTCGGGCTCGCCGTCACCACCGCCCTACCCTGGATGCTGGGCCTCTACATCGGCGCGGTCAACGGCGCCGCCCGGATGATCCTCGCCGACCCGGCGAAGCAGGGCGGCGACGCCATCGCCAAGCTCACCGCGCACCTCATCACCGCCAGCCTGCTCGACGGGCTCAACCCGCTCTTCCTGGGCGTGATCGGCGGCTTCGTGGTCCTGTTCTTCGTGCTGCTGGTGCTGATCGTCATCACGCGCATCATCGGGCTGATCTACGCCGCGGCGGTCTACCTGGCCGCGCCGCTGTGCGTGGTCTGCATGGTCTCGCCGCTCACCAGGGGCGTGGCCAGGGCGTGGGCGCGGCTCTGGTTCAGCCTGACCCTGTGGGGCGTCAGCTACGCGCTGGCCATCGCCGCCGTCAGCGCCATGCTCGCCGACTTCGCCAACAAGGGCCTGTTCAACGGGGGCTTGCAATCGCTGGCTGAGGCCATCGCCGGCATCCTGGTGATCTACGGCGCGCCCAAGTTGGGCGACGCCCTGCTCGGTGGCGGCGCCTCCCGCGCCCTGGGCCTCGGCCACGTCCCGCTGCTCTCCAACGCGATCAACTACGGCACGAGCGCCGCCCTCGGGGGGATTGGCGGCGGGCTTGCGAACATGATGCGCGGCGCTGCTGCAGCTGAGACTGGCGTGCCTGCGGGGGCAGCCACGCCAGCCGCACCGACCATAACCGAAATAGGGCCTCCCCTAGCGGCGCTGTCAGCCCCGATCGAAGCCGAGTGGGGGCTGATCGAATGAAACGAGTACTGGGACGGGCACTGCGCGCGACAGGGAGGGGCCTGCTTATCCTGGCCCTACCGGGCTCGGTGCGTCGATCAACGGCGGAGTTGCGGCACAATCTCCCTGCTGTCATCACTCCCGCTGTGGGCATCGCCCTACGGATCGCCGTCGTCCTCGTCATCGCGAGCACCGTCCTGGCCGTTCATGAAGCCGGGCATCCCCTGTTCGGCGTGGCCCGCGAGGTCTTGCTGCTGCTGGGGGCACTGGCGATCCTGGCCCTCTCAGGCGCGCTTGGTCCACAGCGGATGCTCCTGGCCCGGTACATGAAGCGGGAGGGGACCCGACGAGGGTTAACGTGGCGGGGCCGGCTCTTTCGGACCCTCGGCCGGCGCATGGAGCCCGCCACACCGGGAAGAAAAGAGGAGGAAGAGACTAATGACCGCTAATCAGCAGGACGACGCACGCCGCCCGCGCATCTCGATGATCGGGCAGGTACCGCAGAAATGGCAGTATGCGCAGGAGTACGGCTGCTCGCTAGCCCGGCTGCAGGAGTTAGGCGCGGACGGCTGGCGTTTGGTCGGGCCGCCAGTCGTTGCAGTGACGACACTTGGGACGTCGGGAAAGCTCCTCTACGTGTTCGAGCGTCCCGTCCAAGTCAATCACCAGTAACAAACAGCGAAGGAAAGGAGAACAGACATGGCCATCACGGATCGCTACCACATCTTGCGGGCGCTCGCCGACGGGCAGGAGCGCCACGGCTACACCATCATGCAGGCGGTCGAAGCCGCCACGAGCGGCAAGGTCATCCTCGCGCCCGGCACGCTCTACCGCACCATCAGCCGCCTGCTGGAGGACGGCCTGATCGTCGAGGAGGACCCACGGTCCGCGCCCGACCTGGAGGACGAGCGCCGGCGGTACTACCGCATCACCGCGCGCGGCCAGGCGCTGCTCGCCAACCCCGGAGTGCCGCTTGCCCCCCTCGCCCCCGTCACCCCGCCGTCTCAGAGCCCGCCCCATCGGCAGGCCGACGTGCTGCGCGTGCTCGCCGACGGCCAGGAGCGCCACGGCGTCGCCATCATGCTCGCCGTAGGACAGATGCCCGGCGCGGCCTTCCTCGGCCCGGTCGGGCTCCACTACAGCATCCGCTCCCTGCTACGAGACGGCCTGATCGTCCAGACTGACACGCGCCCCGCGCCCGACCTGGACGACGCGCCGCGCGAGTACTACCGCATCACCTCCCAGGGGGAGGAGGCCCTGCGCACGCCGGGGCTGCTGCCCCTGCCCTGCCGCACCGCTGTCCAGGAGGGCCAGTACGACGTGCTGTGCGCCCTCGCCGACGGCCAGGAGCGCCATGCGTACGGCCTCATCAGGGCCGTGCGCGCGGCCCACGGCGACGCGGTGCGCTTCGGGACCGGGACGGCTTACCGCACCCTCGATGCCCTGCTGGCCGACGGCCTGGTGGTCGAGGCCGGGGAGCGCGTCGATCCCGCCGTCAACCCGCGCGTCCCCCGCCGGCATTTTCGCATCACGCCGCGCGGCCAGGACGCGCACCGGATGCTTGCCGCGCGGGACCCACACCGGGCGCGCGGCGCGGCCCCCTGGCGCGGTGCGCTGTCGTTCGGGGTGACGTGGGGCGCGGCCACGGGCGGCCTGCTGCTGCTACTGGGCGCGGGCGGCGCGGGCTGGGCCACCGGCGCCGTGGCCACCGTCGTCACGACGGGCGCGGGGCTGCTGCGCCGCCCGGACGCGGCCTAGCGCGCCGCCCCCAGGGAGCACGACGCGCGCACGGACGAGAACACACACGGACGAACGGACGAGAGGACAGGAGGGGGACCGATGGCGGACGAGAAGAACGAGAAGAAGCGGACGGGGTACTACCTTGCCGACGAGACGGTGCAGGCGGTCGCGGAGCACGCCAAGCGCGCGGGCGTCTCCGTGTCAGCGGCAGCCGACGACCTGATCCAGCGCGGCGCGGCGGCCGCCTCGACGCAGGCCGTGGGCGAGCAGGCGGTCCCGGCCATCGCGGCGGCCGTGGGCCGCACGGTGGAGGAGCTGCTGCGCGCCGTCGTGGTGCAGCCGTTCGGCGCGGAGTTGGCGGCGATCCGCCACGAGGCCACGGTGGCCCGCCTGGAGGGCTTCGCCCACCTCTGCAACGATTACGGCCCCGCGATCGCCGAGCAGCTCGAAGCGGCGGCCGAGGAGCGCGCCACGGCGGCGCGGGCGGCGGGCGAGCGCGCGCGGCTGACCATGCGCGTGGTCGACGAGCAGGTAGCGTGATGGCGGCGCCGACGCGGACGTTCGTGGAGGGGCGCTACGTGCCGGCCGGCCCGTGGGCCGCGCGCAAGATCGAGGAACAGGTCCAGCACCTCAAGGGGCGCTTCCGTCCGGGCGAGGCGCGCGAGGAGCGGACCCTGTTCGACGCCCACGGCGACGTGGCCGGCCAGGCGGTGGCCCGGGCCATTCTGACGGCTGCGATCGGCCCGAAAGTCGCCTTCCACCGCCTCATCCTCTCGCCGGGGCCGCGCGCAGGCGTGGTGCGCCCCCTCGACCTGCGCACCTGGACGCGGCTGCTCCTGATGGACCTGGGCCACGAGTTGGGTCAGCAGCTCGTGTGGGTGGCTGCCGTCCACCGCAACACCGACGATCCGCACGTCCACGTGCTGCTCGCCGGCGCGGCCAGGCGGACCCACTGGCCGCACGAGGGGACGGTCCTGGGCGTGGAACTGCACCGCGTCCATTACGTCCCCGGCGGCTTCATCCGCCAGCGGGGAGACCTGCGCGCGGCCCAGATCCGCGCACTCAACAGCGACGGCACGGCGGCCTGACCACAGCGGAGGAGGAGAGGACGATGGACCACAGGAGAGGGAGCACGCTCGCCTACACCGTCGATGGCCAGGGCCTCGTGCTCTCCGTGCGGGAGGCCACGCCGACGCCCTCTGACCCGGCCAGGGGACGCGCGGACGCCGCGCCGCCCGTCGCGTTGCGGACCCTGGTGGCCCCGCTGACGTGGGAGCCCGTGCAGCGCCTGCTCGCCTGGGGCGCGCGAGAAGGGATGACCGCGGCCGAACTGCTGGACACCTGCCGGGCGGCGACCCGCCCCCCGACGACACAACGACGAAGGAGCGCACGATGACGCAAACAGCCCGCGATGCCAGGGAGAGGGAGATCGCGCCGGACGACGGGACGCTCGCCGGCGGCCCCGAGAGACCGGCTCTTGTCCCCGAGACCGACCTGACGGACCCGACGTACTACACGCGCGAGCAGGTCGGCCCCGGCCCGGAGGACGTGCAGTGGACCCCCATCGTCGACCCGGTCGAGGTCGCCGCGATCGAGGGCGCCGTGGCCCAGGGGATCAACCCGCCCTACGAGGTGTGGGTGGACCAGGCGCCGGCCGCGCTCGGCCCCGGCGATCTGACGCCCGATGTAGCCGACCAGACCGCCTACTACTCCTGGGAACAGACCGGTCCCCAGCCGGGCAATGGTCAGCTCTACGAGGTCACCGATCCAGTCGTGATCGCCGCCTATGTGGAGGCGCACCCCGAGCCGTCCGGCGTCGAGATCACCAATCCGGCCGCCTACTATGAGGAGGCGCTGGTTCCCGAGCCTGCTCCCTCCCCGGACCTCGCCCCCGGCGCGGCCCTCGATCGGGACCTCACGCCCGCCCTCGACCTGTAGGGGGAAGGAGACGCCATGAGCACCCCGAGCACGCCTGCCAGCAGACCCCTGACCGTTCGCCCCTGGGTGCGCGTCGGCGGCGCCGCCCTCCGCCTGGCGCGGGGAGCGCGGACGCTCCTGCACGCCCTGGCGCTGACCGCGCGCCGGCTGCTCGCCCGCCTGCTCTGGCTGCTGCACGGCTGGACGGGCCTGTTCGCCGGCGCGCTCGTCGCCCTGGCGCTCTGGCTCGGCCCCCTCGCCGGCGCGCTCTGGCTCGCTGTCCAGGCCACGGCCCTGTATCACCATGCCGCCGTCGCGGTGACGCTCTGGTATCAGACGGCCTACGACGCCGTGGCCTGGCCGGCGGCCAATGGGCTGGCCGCCCTCCACGGCGTGCAGGCGTGGGCGCATCACGGCTTCCACGGGCTCGCCCCGACGGTCCACGGCATCCCCTGGACCGTCTGGATGCGCCACGGCGCGGCCTGGCGCTACGCCGCCCTCCAGGGCCGGGGTGGGGCGGCCGTGCGCGCGGCGCTCCCCGTGGAACTGGCCGGCGCGCTCGGGCTCCTGGTCCTGATCGTCCTGGTCGTGGCCATCGGCCGCCGTAAGCGGGGCCTGGACCCCACGCGCCGCAACACCTACGGCGGCGCGCGCTGGCAGACCTGGGACGAACTGCGGCGGCGGCGGGCCAGGCCAGGCGACCTGGTGCTCGGGACCGCGCGGCGTGGGCTCAGGACGATCACCGTGGGCATCCCCGCGGCCCTGCTCGTGGAGGGCGTGGCCATCTGCGCGCCCAACGGCCTCGGCAAGTCCAACGCCCTCTACAAGGGGCAGTTGCTGGCGGCCGACCCCGCCGTGGATTACGTCGCCACCGACCCCAAGGGCGAGCACTGGGCGCAGACCGCCGCCGCCCTCAGCCGCACGCACGACGTCTTCCGCCTGGACATGCAGACCCCCGCCGCCAGCGTGACCTGGGCGCCCTTGTCCCTGGAGCGCACCCAGGCGCAGGCCGAGGCCTGGGCCGCCGCCTGGCTGCGCAACACCACCCCCGCCGGCAGCGCCCCCGCCGTGGCCTACTTCGAGCAGGCCCTGATCCTGCTCATCGCCGCCGGCGTCGCCCACGTCCACGCCGTCGCCGCCGCCGCGGGCCGCGCCACCGGCACCCTCGGCGAGTTGGTCGACCTGCTCCTGCAGCCGACCATCGAGCGGATCGAGGCCCGCTTACTGAAGACGCCGGGCGGCATCCCCCCCGCGGCCGGCCAGTTCCTCGGGCTGATCAAGGAGCACAAGGACCTGCGCACCTCGATCCCCTCGGGCCTCGCCCCGCGCCTCTCCACGCTCACCGACGCCGCCGTGCGCGCCGTCGTCGGCGGCGTGGGCACCCTCGACCTCGACCGCCTGGGCCGGCGCGGCCGCCGACCGGTCGCCCTCTACATCGTCACCCCCGTGGGCGACCGCACCCTGCGCCCCCTCGTCGGCGGCCTGTTCACCACGCTGTTCCGCGTGCTGATGGACCGCGCGCGCACCCTGCCCGGCGGTGCTCTGGAGCGCGAGGTGCGCCTGCTCCTGGACGAGTTCGGCACCATGGGCGCGGTGCCCGACGCCCCCGACCGCTTCAACGTGCTGCGCCAGGTGCGCGTGTCGCGTGTCCTCTCCTTCCAGATGCGCTCGCAGCTCGTCGAGGACTACGACGAGACCGGGGCCGAGGCCCTCGTGGAGTCGTGCAACGCGCTGGCCTGGCTGGGCGGGACGCGCGGCAAGGATGCGCAGTGGGCCAGCGAGACGGTGGGCAAGCGCACGGTGCTGGCCTACAGCGAGGGCGACTCGGCCGCGCGCGGCGTGTTCGGGCGCCGCCCCGAGCGCGACAGCCGCTCGGCGAGCGAGGCCGGTGTCCCGCTGCTGTTCCCGGAGGACCTGCACGCCTCCTCGCGCCGACGCATCGTGGTCAGCGTGCGCGAGGCCCGGCCGATGGACCTGCGCACGCGGCCCTTCTACACCGTGCGCGCGCTACGACGCCTCT
>JAABUZ0100008576.1_pt1 | contig 11972 bp, 14 predicted proteins | sample 5562091 | NCBI WGS metagenome assembly JAABUZ01 (sample SAMN12813069, study PRJNA571459) | rock metagenome | isolation source: Antarctica rocks | place: Antarctica: Victoria Land, Linnaeus Terrace sud | collected 2015-12-21
TAGAGATCGCCGCCTCCCCCGCCCTGTCCGGCCAGACGAATGCGCTGACCGTCGGTGACGCCCGGCGGAATCTTAATGTCGGACAAGCGGCGCTGCTTGGTCACTGTTCCTTCGCCGCGGCATTCCGGGCAGGTTTCCGTCGCCTGGCCCGTGCCGCCGCACTGCGGGCAAAGGCTATTGCCGAACAGCCCGCGTCCGCCTTTGACTTTTCCACTGCCGGCGCACATCGGGCAGGGCTTGTCCCGGCCGACCGAGACCGCACCCGCGCCGCCGCACTGGCCGCAGGTCTCTGGAAGGCTGATTGTAAACGACCGCGTGGTGCCTCGGTACGCTTCTTCCAGCGTGATTTCTACGGGATACTCGGCGTCCTGCTCCGCCTGGGGAGACATCCGGCCCGGCGAGCGCCCGCTGCTGCCGCCGCGCCCGCTGCTGAACCCGCCGAACCCGCTGCTTGGCCCGCCGCCTGCCCCGCCGAACAGCGACGACAAAAAGTCGTCAATGCTGGCCGAATTGCCGCCTGCGCCGCTGAAATCAAAGTCCGGCTGCCGCCCGCCGCCAGACCCACCACTTCCCTGGCCGCTGCTGGGACTGAACCCGCCGCCCTGGCTGTAGGACTTCCACTGGTCGCCGAACTGGTCGTATTTCGAGCGCTTGTCGGTGTCCGACAGCACTTCATAGGCTTCGCCGACATCTTTGAATTTTTCTTCCGCGCTTTTGTCGCCGGGATTGACATCCGGGTGGTACTTTCGCGCAAGACCTCGGTAAGCCGCCTTGATTTCTTTCTCGGTTGCGGTTTTGGACAGCCCGAGAATTTGGTAATAATCTTTGTAATCTACAGCCATCGTGTCTCCCCTGCAAGTAATCTTCTGCTAACGCTATAATCCCACATGAGCGCCATGCTGTCAATTTATCTAACAAAAAACGGGCTGCTTACGTTCCCAATCACGATTTCGTTTAATTTAAGCGGCAGGCGGGTAGAAAACGTCATCAATGATTTTGCAGTCAGAGAATTGCAGGAGGATTTTAGAATGGCAGATACCGAGCAGGCAGAAGGCGCAGCCGCGCCATTAGCCGATCAAGTCAAAGAACAAACCCAGCAGGCCGTTCAGCAGGGACAGCAGTATGCAGGGCAGGCTGTGGACCTGGTCAGTACAAAGCTGAAGGCGACGCTTGCCGAGCAGAAAGACAGTTTGGCGACCAGCATCACGGATGCCGCGCAAATGCTCAAGCAAAACGGCGGGTCGTTTCGTACACAAGGCCTCGGCATTCTGGTCAGCCCCTATTTGGATCAAGCTGCCGATAAGATGACCGAAGTTGGGACGACAATCCAGCAGAAGAGCATTGACGAAGTCATCCAAGACGCCGAAACCTTTGGGCGTACCCAGCCGGCTTATTTTTTAGCCGCCGCCGCCGTGATTGGCTTCGCCGCCGCCCGGTTCCTGAAAAGCTCCGGCGCACAAGCCGCTTAACGCAATTTTTGAGAAGAGGATGAAGAATGAGCAGGAAAAACAGGCCGCAGCACCACGACCCGGTTGACCCGGCGGCGGCAAATGTAGAAGTTCCCATTGAAGATACCCTGGAAGTCGGCAGCGATTTGGAAGTCGGGGATATCGTGCTGGTTGAGGACCCGATTGACGGCACGGTCGAAGTCGGAACCGTTCTGATGGTAGACCGCACCGTCGAGTCGGTTCTGCTGGCGGAGGGTGTCGGCGAAGGCTACGCCGGTGAAAATTACTTTCCCGAAACTGCCTCTGCCGCGACTTTCGATGAGATTGCCTTCGGCGAACCGGAGGACCTGAGCGCCCTCAACGACTTCGCCGCTTTAGACAATCACGAAGCGCCTCAATACACAGCGCCGGCAGTGAATACCGGAGCAGCGGCAGACAAAGTCAGCGACGCAGCCGGCCAAGCGCGGGACGCAATTGGTCAGGCACAAAATACCATTCAGGACAAGACTCAAGACATGGCACAAAACGTAAATCAGACCGCGCAAGACCTTGCCGGCAAGGCTCAAGACACCGTTAGCAAGGCCCAAGGCACCGCCCAGGACATCGCCGGCAAAGCCCAAGACGCCGCGCAGACCGCAGCCGATAAAGCAAAAGACGCGGCGCAGAAAATCGCAGACAAGGCCTCAGCGGCGAAAACCACTGCCGCCGCTGCCGGAAGCAATTCCAAAAGCGTCGTTGCCGGCGCGGCTTCTACCGCCGGCATGAGCCTCTGGAGCCTGGTGCAGCGTAACCCGCTTCAAGCTCTTGTTTTCTTGTTCAGCTTAGTCTGGCTGATTCGCAGCAACAACGCCACAGCCTCGCTGCCTGCCGTCAGCCCGAGCGACGCCGCTGGAGATGCCGCTGAGAAAGTCGGCACGGTTGCCGGGCAGGTTCAGGTCGCCGCAAGCAATCTCGGCAGCCAGGTTCAGACCCAAGCCCAGCAGGGCGCAGGCTGGTTCAGCAAGACGCTTCAGTCCAACCCGCTGGCAATCGGCGCGATGGGTATCGTCTTCGGCGCGGGCCTCGGCTTCGCCGTCCCGGAAACCAGCTACGAGCATAAAACTCTCGGCAAGACCCGCGACGCCCTGGCCGACAAAGCCCAGGCCGCCGCGCAGGACTTGGGCCAGAAAGTCAGCACCGTCGCTCAGACTGCCGTGCATGAAGCGATTGAATCCGGCAAAGCCGAAGCCAAGAACCAGGGCTTGACCCCGCAGGAAGCTGCGCCCCAGGAGCAGCCCCCGCAGCAATAGGCAGCGAAAACGCGCTAAAGCGGCTCAGGACAGTGTCCTGAGCCGCTTTTTGCTGTTGTGCTGCCGGGTATAATATAGCCATCAAAAAGAGGGAGCGGCTTATGTCACCATCAACGATAGAAGAACGGCTTACTGCGGTGGAAATTAAGCTAGAACAGTTACAGCAGAAAAAACAAGACGGCAAAGCAGCAGAACCGCGTGGCTGGCAGAAGATAGTGGGGATTTTTGCGGACGACTCCGAGTTTGAAGAAGCAATGCGTCTAGGCCGTGAGTATCGTGAATCGCTGCGTCCTAAAGACGATGAGGCCATCTCATGCTGATCCTGGACACGGATCATCTCTCGCTGCTGGAATGGGCCAACTCTTCTACGCTCGGATTGCAAATGCGCTTGAGCCGGGTTGATCCAGAGGAAGTCGTGACCACAGTCATTACTTATGAGGAACAAATGCGCGGCTGGCTGGCGCGTAGCGCCCAAGCAAACACGACAGGAAGAATGCTGATAGTCTACGAGCGAATGCTGAAACATATTGAAACATTTCGTGACTTAATTATCCTGGCCTTTGACGCTGAAGCGGCAAGCGAATTTGAGAAGCTCCAACAAGCACGGATTCGTATTGGAACGATGGACTTGAAGATCGCCGCAATTTGTCTCGCCAACAATGCGACGCTGCTGTCTCGCAACTTGAAAGACTTCGGGCAGGTTCCCGGCCTCAAGGTGGAAGATTGGTCAGCGTAAACAAAGAAGCGGCTCAGGACACCGTCCTGAGCCGCATTCTCTTTTGTGCCGCCAGCAGGCAAAGCTACTTCAAATCTATTTCGCGGGGGCAGGCTGGCTGGAAATGTCTTCTAAGATGCCCTCTTTGAGGATCAGGACGTGGGTAGGATCGTAGACCCATTGCTCTGTATCGTTCTGGCCCGCGAGTTTCTGAACTTCTTTCGGCGCTCCCCAGCTCATTCGAGCCTGCTGGGCGGTCATTCCTAGAAAGACTTGTTTGTTTTCCAGCGCGGACCACACTTTTGGGGACCAAAGATATTTTGTTCGCGGGTCGGACTCCGAAAACGTGTTCTCAAACCGGTCTATCGCCCTCAAATTATCGGGGACGTTCGTATCGCTCATGTGAACATCCACATAGCCCTGTGCGCCTGCTTCCGACTCTTCCTGCACGATAAAGCGCGTCGGAGCACTGGCGTACCAGCCAGGAACAATGTCTACGACTTTTACCGGCGAATACTGCTTGATTGCAATTTTTTGGAATGCCTGATGCCAGGCCGGAGAACCCGGCACGTCGGAAGTATCCTTTTGAGGATCGTAAGTGTTCAGGTGATCGTTCGAAAGCCACAAAGTTTTGCCCAAATAAAGTTTTCGCGCAGTTTCCAGGTCAGAGACAGGCGCGACATCCGTCATGCAGCCATGGTCAATATCGCCATGAATGATCTTTTTGTCTCCTTCCAGCTGCAAATCCGCCTCATCAACGTGTTCCCCATTTGGCACATTGCCGCGCCCAATCCCAACAACGCGAACGAGCCTGCCGACATAATCCTCATAGCGGAGCGGGACGTACTCTTTTTCGGTGTTTTTATCCGTATCCTGATACAGCTCTTGATAGCCGTAGTGCTGCAGCGCCTTTGACTGAGGCAAAATCATCAAACGCAGACCGACCCAGCTCGCTTCGGGAACAGTCGGGAACGCCTCTTTGTAGGCATCACTCTTTGCTGACGGCAGAAAAGCGAATGAAGATACCAGGAGCGTGGAAAACAGGGCCGCGCGAGTCAAAGACATCAGGCCCTTGATGCTGGCAATCCGCGCAGTTTCCACTCTGGCAACAGTTGCCGGCTCATATTCTTTTTCCATCATTTCCATGTTTCTCCGTTTATTTCGAGTCTTTAGGGATGAGATACAGGCCCATTTTGAGACCAGGCAGACTTGCGAAGCCGTGCATCGGCTTCAGGGTCATAGCTGTCCCCACCAGCCGGGAGAGAAAAAGTTTGTTCAGTGCTTTGTACTGGTTCAGAGCGGCCAGTCCTTTGAACTGGCGCTTGCTGGCTGACAGTCGGGAGTTGGAGGTGCTGGCTGGCAACCTGCGCTGATGTAGGATGGTTAGCAGTCGGCGCTGCTACGTGCTGGCTTGATGTCGGCATGGGTACATGCCGGTTAGCAGCATATCGGTTAGCAGCCTGCTCCCGATTGACTGGCTTGATATTGACTGGCTTGATATTGACTGAAGGACGGCGAGGCTGGACTGGCACTGCTGCCATAGTCTGGGCTTCGTGTACCGGCGTAGCTTCTGCGGCAGCCTGCTTGACTTGCGTGACCGGAGACTTGCGAAGCTTGAGCAGGGTTGGGGCGTTCAATAACGCAGCCGGATGGCTCCGAGGTGCAGCTTGCGTTTTGAGCGGTACTGGGGCCAAATATGGCACCGGCGATACGTCAGGCTGAACTGCTTGAGGCTGAGACACTTGAGGCTGAGACGCTTGAAGAACATGCGGAGGCACAGAAGTTGGGACGGGACTTTGGCCGGTTAGTTGAGCCGGATTTGGACTAACAGCTTCCTTCTGCACGTGGTTGGAAGCCTGACGCCGCACGAGAACCGCACCGCAGAAGCCCAGCAGAAAGAGAAACAGCAAGGCCGACCCCGGCAGCCACTTGGGAATGGACAGCGGAGAAGACGCGGCAGGTTCTTGTGACGCGGCAGGCTTTTGTGGCGCGGCAGGCTTTTGTTCGGAAGTCGCCGGCGCTTGCCTGGGGTGCGCGAGTTTCAAGGCTCGAACAAGAGCGCCCGCCGTGGAATAGCGCTGAGACGGGCGCTTATCGAGAGCACGCAGCAGTACCTCCTGAATGGCCGGCGGCAGGTCAGGCATCGGCGTAGGCAGCTGATGCATGATTTGGAACATCACCCCCCCGACGTTCAGGCCGGTGAAGGGCAAATGCCCTGTCAGCATCTCGTAGCTCAACACACCCAGCGCCCAGGTGTCCGTGGCGGTTGTCTCCGGCTCTCCTTTGATCTGCTCCGGGGCCATGTAAGACGGTGAGCCGGCAACCGCGCCCCGGTGCGTCATTCTTGCCTCCTCGGTGGATTGGGCAATGCCGAAATCCAGCAGCTTTGCCGTGCCGTCCGGCAAAAGCATGATATTGGCCGGCTTGACGTCTCGGTGAATCATCCCCGCCTTGTGGACGGCATCCAGCGCCCCGGCAATCTGCGTGAGGATCGGGAAAGCCTCCGCGGGTGTCAGCGCTCCCTCGCTCATGCGCTTCTGAAGCGTTTGCCCCTGGAGATATTCCATCACGAGAAAATGCCGGTTTTGCTGCGGGCTGGCTTCGTGGACCTGAACGATATTCGGGTGCGAAAAACGGGCCGTAGTCAGCGCCTCGCGCTCGAAACCAGCGATCAGGGGCTCCGCTTCTTCCGGGTTGAGGGACGGCGGCAAAGTCAGCAGCTTCAGGGCAACGTCCTGTCCCGTCCGTGTGTCCTCTGCCTCATAAACGACGGACAGCGCGCCTCGCCCGATTTCTCGCCGCAGGTCATAGCAAGCAATGCGTTTCGGAGCCGCGTCGTCCGGGCCGGTACTGAAAGCGTCACCGGCGGGGTTCTTAATCAAAGTATCAGTCGGGTTCATAGCAGCCATTGGGGACTTCATCCTATTCCTAAAGGTGCTGCGACATCAATTGCCGCAGAGGATCACCCATCACAATTTTGTCGGATATTCCCCCCAAAATGTTCCCATTTGGCTGCCCTCTGTGACTCAAAGTGCAAAGCCAAAATTTCTCATGCTGCGTGTTGTCCGGGTACAATAGGGCATAGTAGGAGAGTAGAAATTATGTCAACACCAACAGTAGAAGAACGGCTGACGGCGCTGGAAGTGAAAGTCGAGGAAATTAAGCAACAAAGGGAAACTGATAAATCAGATGAAAGTGTTCCGTGGTGGGAGCGCTTTGTCGGAATTCATGCGGATAGTCCCGGCTTTGAGGAAGCGGTGCGTTTTGGACAGGAATGGCGTGCCGTTGAAAATGCTCTTGACGATGAGAATACCGCCGCGTAGAGGCTGAACGGAAGGAAAATGTCTGCACTTACTTTAGAAGAACGGCTGGCTGCACTGGAAACGAAAGTCGAACGATTAGCCGAGCAATCCAACCCAGAAGCGACAACTACGGAGAAACCCTGGTGGGAGCAAATCCGAGGGCAATTTAAAGATGATCCTCTCTATGATGAAGCCATGCGATTAGGCCGTGAGTGGCGAGAATCAGAAGACGTGATAGATGAAGGCGAACAAGATAAATGCTGATTTTAGACACGGATCATCTCAGCATTCTGGACAGAGATACGATTGAAGCATTTAACTTGGGCAGGCGTCTTGCTTCCATACCGCCGGAAGAAGTTGCCGTCACCATTATCACCTACGAAGAGCAGATGCGCGGATGGTTTGCCGTCGTCGCTCAAGCAAGAACAACGCCGCAGCAAGTCGAAGCGTATCGAAAACTGCGGCGTTTCATAAACCAGTTTGGCCTAATCAATTTAATTGACTACGATGCAGAAGCGGCAAGTGAGTTTGAACAGCTTCGGCAGGCAAAAGTTCGCATCGGTACAAAAGACTTGCGGATCGCCGCAATCTGCCTCGCTAACAACGCAACGCTGCTGTCACGCAACTTGAAGGACTTCGGGCAGGTTCCGGGTCTGAAGGTGGAAGATTGGTCATGATAATTCACCTCAATGAGACAAAGCTTCTTCAATCAGACAATCCCGGCTTGGTCGTCTTGGGATGCTATCGTAAGGTGGTATCGGGCATTCGCTGAAGCTGACCCCACCTGGCTGCCTATGGTTGAGTTCACGCAGCAAATCGCCGAGTCCCGCTACCGGGATGGGCTATATCCTGGAAAGTCTATGGTAACTCTGCTGATCGCGCAAACCCCTCAGTTTGTGCGGGGACGAGAGATTTTAGAGGTTAAGTTTCTGCCAAAGGAGCGGAAGCTGCGCTTTGACTTCTTTGAGTCTCCAGATGCTAGGACACATTGGTCCAGAGAGTGTGAGCCTGCGGCGGCGTTCGCGCTGCTGGAAAAACTGCTATGGATGAAGCGCTGGTTTTTGACCAGCGAAAGCACAGAGGAATGACAGTAAGCAACAAAAATAGTAAGCAACAAAAAGCGGCTTAGGACAGTGTCCTAAGCCGCTTTGTTATTTGCTTTCAGAGAAGGGCGGTGGCAAGCCCCACCCCTACATTCGATACTACTCGCTCTTGAATTCGGCGTCAATCACGTCGTCGGCGGGCTTGGCGTCTTCAGTCGCGCCTTCCGGTGCGCCGTCGGCGTGGAAGCCGTTGCCGGAGGCTGCGCCGCCGCCGCCGTCGGCCTGCTTATACAGGATTTCGGACAGAGCATACGATGCCTGCTGAAGCTCGTCGGTCGTTGACTTGATCCGGCCCGTGTCTTCGCCCTCCAGCGCGGACTTGACACTGGCGATGGCGCTTTCCACTTTGGCCTTCTCGTCGCCCGGCAGCTTGTCGCCCAAATCTTTGATCAGACGCTCGGTCGAGTAGACGAGTTGATCGGCATGGTTGCGGGCTTCGGCCTTCTCGCGCAGTGCCGCGTCTTCCGAAGCATGAGCCTCGGCTTCCCGAACCATCCGCTCGATTTCCGTCTTGTCGAGCGTTCCCGCGCCGGAGATCGTGATGCGCTGCTCTTTGTTCGTCGCGCGGTCTTTCGCCGAGACGTTCACGATACCGTTGGCGTCAATGTCAAAGGTCACTTCCACCTGCGGGACGCCGCGTGGGGCCGGGGGAATACCGGTGAGCTGGAAGCGGCCCAGCAGCTTGTTCTGGGACGCCGCCTGACGCTCGCCCTGGTACACCACGACATCAACGGCAGTCTGCCCGTCCGCCGCCGTTGAAAAGACTTCGGACTTCCGGGTCGGAATCGTCGTGTTCCGGTCAATCAGCTTGGTGAACATGTCGCCCAGCGTCTGGATGCCCAAAGACAGCGGGGTCACGTCCAGCAGGACAACGTCCTTGACTTCGCCGCCCAGAACGCCTGCCTGAATGGCCGCGCCGATGGCGACAACTTCGTCCGGGTTGACGCTGCGGTTCGGCTCTTTACCGCCGCCGAGTTTCTTAACCAAATCCTGCACGGCCGGAATGCGCGTGGAACCGCCGACGAGAATGATCTCATCCACATCTTTGGCTTCAATGCCGGCATCCGCCAGCGCCCGCTTGAACGGCTCTTCCGTCCGGGTGACTAGGTCGCGGGTCAGCTCGTCGAACTTCGCCCGGCTCAGGCCAACGTCCAGGTGCTTCGGCCCGTCGGCGTCCGCTGTGATGAACGGCAGGTTGATCGTCGTCTGCACGACGTTGGACAGCTCGACTTTGGCTTTTTCCGCCGCTTCGCGCAGCCGCTGCATGGCCTGCTTGTCTTTGCGGAGGTCAATGCCCTGGTCTTTGCGGAACTCTTCGGCAACGTAGTCTACAATCTTCTGGTCGAAATCGTCGCCGCCCAGATGCGTGTCGCCCGCCGTGGAGCGCACCTCAAAGACGCCGTCGCCCACGTCCAGCACGGACACGTCAAACGTGCCGCCGCCCAAATCATAGACGAGAATCGTCTCGTTCTTCTTCCTGTCCAGGCCATAGGCCAGCGACGCCGCCGTCGGCTCATTGATGATCCGCAGGACTTCCATGCCGGCGATGGTCCCCGCCGTCTTGGTCGCGGACCGCTGGGCGTCATTGAAGTAAGCCGGGACCGTGATAACCGCCTTGTCCACCTTTTCGCCGAGATACGCTTCGGCATCGGTTTTGAGCTTCTGCAAAATCATCGCCGAAATCTGCTCCGGCGAATAGGAAGTGCCGTCAATCGTGACTTTGTCGTTCGTCCCCATCTTGCGCTTGATGGAAATGACGGTCCGGTCCGGGTTCACAACCGCCTGCCGCTTGGCGGCGTTGCCGACCAGCCGCTCGCCGGTCTTGGTAAAGCCGACGATGGACGGGGTCGTCCGCGAGCCTTCCGCGTTGGGGATGACCGTCGGCTCCCCGCCTTCGAGAACGGCCACGCACGAGTTGGTCGTTCCGAGGTCGATACCTACTGTTTTCGCCATGTTATCTTCTGTCTCCTTAGAGTATGTCAGGTAATCTTCGTCTAAATCTTCTTAATGCTTATTCTATCACTTGAGCGTGGCATTGTCAATACTCTTAACAAAACATCTACCAGTTTGTTCCCCAAAACAGAAAGAATTTCACAAAGATTTTTGCGGCCAACCGAAAAACAGATCGTGGAGGAGCAAGGAGTAGCAAGGATAGATGGGGGCACGGTCGTGACGGGTGCCTTGCATATATTCGCTCTAGTTGTTATAATGTCAGCAGGCGGTCAGGCGGATTCGTCACGACCGTACCAAATCGCGGATGTATGATAATCTCTATAGATTGAGAAAGGAGGTGAAACAAATGGCTGATACTAATGCAGAAGTCCGTAAAGCAAAGCAACAAGTTCACGAAGCGTCGCGTGAGCAGGATAAAAAGAATCGCCAAGTCAACTCAAACCCTAGCACCAACGAGCGAAACAACAGCGATGGGAAGAAGGAGAACCATTCCCAAAAAGCCAAAGGCCAACCGAAGAAGTAGATGGTCGCCAGCAACACGGCGAGAGATACCAATCGCGTTGCGTGAGATATAAAAAAAGGATAGTGGGTTTTACCCGGTTGCTACGGAAAAACTGCCTTCGACTATAATCAACTGCAAAGCCAAATTGGCAACAACCGGACGAAAACCACTACCAAAAAAGGAGGTGAGATACTATGGCAACAGACCCCAATCCGAGTCGGACAGAAAGTGAAGTGTCCGCTTTGCAAGATGCTGGTTACGATACCAGCGATGCAGGAACCGGAAACAAAACTGTTACACCGGCCAGCGTCGGCGAGATGACAGGGGACACTTCTAAAGCGGCTGCACACGCCGAACATGTGGCTAACGACGACATGGCAGAGGCTGGCGATATGGGCATCCCTGCAAACCGCCACGGCGACTAACGAGATATGGCTCATAGATGTAAACTGCTCCTTGCCCGTTATTAGCAAGGGGCAGTCATTTTATGTGTCTACAAGATTTTATAGATTGACGTCAACAGGCGTTGCGCTTCTGAGCAATCTTTTCAAGCCTTTTCCCTTCCGGCAGTGACACCTGGCGGCGTCCGAGAGAGGTGACAGGTGGGACGCCCGTTTACAAGAAGAATACGCGGATCGGCCGGGAAGGGCATGGCGTGGAGACATTTGTTTGACCTGACGGTATGATCGTAAGTTCAGGGTAAAGCGGAAGAAGATTACAAGTGAGAGCCGGATATGGCGTATTTTCTGTTTGTAGATGAAAGCGGACAAGATCACCGAGAGTCGCCTTGTGAAGTTCTGGTAGGAGTAGCTGTCGAGGACCGTGATCTCTGGAACTTAGTGCAAAGCTTGCAGGAAGCCGAGGTCAGGCATTTTGGAATACGCTACAGCAGTGGAGAACGAGAACTAAAGGCGAGGAAGCTGCTCAAAACAAAAACTTATAAGCAGGCTGCCCTTTTGCCGTCCTTTTCGCCGGAGGAACGGCGCGGATTGGCTAAGTCAGCACTGGAAGCGGGTGAAACAGCAGACAGACGCCAACTTACCGCGCTGGCACAGGCAAAATTGGCTTATGCCAGCGACGTACTGGAGCTTTGCGCTCGCTACCGCTGCAAAGCTTTTGCCAGCATTGTTGACAAAGACTCGCCTCGTCCAAGTCCAAATCATCTTCGTAAAGATTACGCCTATTTATTCGAGCGGTTCTTTTACTTTTTGGAAGACAAAGAAACCGTTCCATCGGGCATCATCGTTTTTGATGAACTTGAAAAGAGCCAAAGCCACGTTCTGCTGGATCAAATGGATCGCTACTTCAAGTCTACTGCTAAAGGAAGGCAGCGGTCCAATCAAATTATCCCGGAGCCGTTCTTCGTTCACAGTGACCTCACGACAGGAATACAATTAGCTGACCTCATTGCGTACATCGTTTCGTGGGGTGTTCGAATTGGCGGCATGAAGCAGCCTATACGTTCTGAGCTAATTGGTCTTGCGGAACAAGTCTCAGGGCTAAGATACACGACAACACGGGAAATAGATGGTATTAGGAGTTACGCAGTTGACTTTAGCTGTTTTTCGGGTTCATACTTTTCCTGATGAACGCGCCTAAAGTAAAAGATGTGGACTACATCCAGTTTTTGATCGCCGCCCAGCGGGTCTACACCTGCACG
>JAABUZ0100008580.1_pt1 | contig 11969 bp, 11 predicted proteins | sample 5562091 | NCBI WGS metagenome assembly JAABUZ01 (sample SAMN12813069, study PRJNA571459) | rock metagenome | isolation source: Antarctica rocks | place: Antarctica: Victoria Land, Linnaeus Terrace sud | collected 2015-12-21
GCGTTCGTTGCGGAGGTCGGAGAAGAGGCGTGACGCGCCATCGAGCGCGACCGCGCCGATGACGCCGACGCCGACGCGCGGGAGGGTATCCATGATGCGGGCGCGCCGATTCTCGCGCTCCGCGATATCGGGATAGTAGAACGCGGCCAGGGTCAGGGCCGGATCGTCGCGCCCGACGAGGAAGAGGGCGGTGCTGCTGTGCAGCGTACGCCCGATACGTTCGATCAGCGTGGTGAAGGCCAGCGTGAGGAGATCGATGTCGTCGTGGTACTTGCCGAGCTGCGTCTCGACGCCGAGGAGCAGCTCGCCGGCGCGATCGCGGCGGGCCTCCTGCGCGGCGAGTTGCGCGGAGTCGAGGGCGAAGGCCAATTGTTGCCCGAAATCGCGCAGGCCAGCGAGCGTGGTGTCATCGCGCGGCAGGGTGCTCGCGACGAGCAGGGCACCGCGCGACCCTTTGCGCCCGCCGAGCGGAATGCGGCACCACCCGCGCAGCCCGCCCGCGCCGAGGGCGGTGTCGGCAGCGATGTCGCCCTCGACCGGCACCGGCGGCGCGATCGTGGCACCGGGCGCGCTGCTGTGCGCCAGGAAATCGGCGAGTGTCTGCGGCGTGAGGCGCTGGCGTTGCTGAGCGGTGAGGGTTGGGGCGAAAGCACAGGCCGCTGCGCGCGCATCGTTGGGCGGGCAGAACCAGGCGACGCCCGCACAATGCTGCGCGAGGAGGTCGACCGCGCGTTGTACGATCGCCGCGTCCGGCAGGCCAGGGTCCTGGAGGGTGAGTCCGGCGGTGAGCAGGGCGAGCCTGCGCGTGGCGCTAGCGGCGGTGTGATCGGTGATGGGCGTTTCCATCGCTCTTCGTCCCTCCGCCCCGCCGGGGCGACACGACTTCAGCGTTGCCGGGCGATCTGTCGCCGCTCCGCCGCGCCGGTGGTATGTCCGCAATTGCTACAGAAATGTGCCTGCTCCGCGAGCGGGGCGCTACAGATGGGGCACGTTGTTCTGGGCGCTGACGACTCTGGCGAGGCAACGTCGCGCTGCTGGCGCGTCTCGGTCGGGGTGTTGGCCGCAGCAGCGGGGCAGGGGATCAGCGTGGGACTATCGTTCTTGCGGGGTTGTTCGATGATGAGCGGTGCCCGCTCGGTGTCGTGATCGCGCGCCGCACGCGGTGCTGGCGTGGTTGTCGCCGGGCGTGGCGTTGGCCGATCGAGATTGGCGACCTGCGGTGCCGCTTGTTTGGTGCCTGCTGGCGGTGGGACGTGCTCGCTGGCGGGTGCCTTGGCTGTCGCGGTAACCGGGGCGGTGACCAGCCGCAGCACCTGGGTTTCCTGGGCCGGGGTGGTCGGGGCGCTCGCCCAATCGCCCTGGGGGGTAACCTGATAGACCGGGCTATACTCTTCCAGGAGGGGTGTGCCATCGCTGAAGCGCCGGACAAGGCCGAGGATGACGCAGAGCAGCAAGCTGAGGAACAGGCCGAGATAGACCCAGGCGATCGAGGTGTCGATCAGGAACGCGGCGAACGCCGCCGTGTGCAGCGGGGAATTGCTCCGGCCATCGAAGAGGCGCTCTTGCATCAGCCGCAGCAGGCCACCGATGATCAGGAAACCGTTGCCCAGGCCGAGCAGGGCACCGAGCCCACGGTTGGACCACGAGAGGTCGGGCCGATAGGGCAGCGCCAGGCCGCCACCGTACCCGATCAGCAGCGCGGAGGCGAGGAAGAATCCGGTCGCTACGGCGAAGCTGCCGAGCTTGGGATCCATGTTCGTGAGCTGTGCGAAACTCTCGCCCCACCGTGTCCCGGCGGCCTCGGCGAGCAGGATACCGAGGGCGATGCCCGCACAGGCAACCCACTCGCGGAGGGCACCGCGCCAGAGGCCGATGGGGATGAACATGAGCAGCACCACGGCCACGGGTAGGTCGAGCGCCTGGGTTATCGTGATAGGCAACAAATCCTCCGCTACCTGCGTTCGCTATCGGTGAACGACCGAACGAATACGGCGCTTGTGGTGCAAGCGGGTAGACATTGGCGACGCCATTTTAGCACAGTGGGTGGAGGGTATGAATGGTCGCCATGTCGCATGCCGTGGCGGCATCGATGGTGCTGTGATGGTGCTGTAAGGTCTACGATCGGGCCGAGCGCCATACCGATAGGGGGCGATGTCGATGCCAACAAAAATCCTGGTCCCCGTTGATCTGACCGCGCCGGGCGAGGCGAAGATACCCGTTGCGGGAGGCTATGCCAGGGCGCTGGGCGCGGAGGTGCTGCTGCTCCACGTCTTGCCGCGCAACCCGACCTTGGCCGCGCTGGAAGATCGCCGCGCGGTGCGTCGCCTGGCGGCTCCCGACAATACCCTCGAAGTCCCTTCCGCCGCCGAGGCGACCGCGCGCGCGTATCTGGACGTCATCGCCACGCAGCTGCGTACCGCCGGGGTGCGTGTCCAGACGATCGTGCGCGAGGGGGCGGTCGTCGCGACGATCCTGGCGGTCGCGGCGGAGAATGCGGTGAGCCTGATGATCATCGGCAGCAGCGTGCGCCCGGGTCTGGCGCGTCTGACCCAGAACGACTTCGCCGCCGCTATCACGCGCGGCGCGACCTGTCCGGTACTCCTGGTGCGTCCGACGATGGAGATGGCGGGGGCTGCACCGGCGATCCGCTCGTTCACCGACGAGGCGACGCGCGCGGGCCTGCTCGTCCCGCGGATGCTCGGCCTGCGGACCGTGGCGTTGGCGCGGATCATCGGCAGCGTGGGGAAAGCCGGGGAGTTAGGGCCGGACTTTCGCCCGGTGCGGCGGTCGACCTCGGAGGAGCAGCGCTACGGTGGCGTGCGCGGTATCAGCGCGGGGACGATGAACGATGAGCCGATCGTCTTGTCGCCGATCGATCTCTACAAGCTCGGCTATGGCTATTACGTCCTCGATGGGCATCGGCGGGTGGCCGCCGCGAAAGAACTCGGACAGGACGACATCGAGGCGAATGTCACCGAGTTCGTGCCGGTCAACGATCCCGAGGCACAACGCGGTTTCGTCGCGCGACGGGCCTTCGAGCGCGCAACCGGGCTGACGCGGATCGGGGCGTCCAACCCGGAGACGTATGGCCAATTGCAGACGATGATCGCCGCCTGGAACCGCCGCCATCTGCCGGACATGGCACGGCGCGAGGCGGCGGAACGCTGGTACGCGAAGGTCTTCCGCCCACAAGCGAAACGGATCCGCGCCCTGCGGCTCAATCGCTCGTTCCCCGGCGATCGGACGGCGGATATCTTCGTGCGCGCCGCCGCGTTCCGCGTGGCGGAGTCCGCGCGGGAAGGCCAGAAGGTGGGGTGGGAGGACGCGCTGCACCGCTTCGCGGAGTATCTGCGGGGCGTGGGGCACCCCACAGCGGTGGCCGCTCCGCAGGAGGGCTGGGCGGACGAGGTCGCCGAGTAGCGATCCAATGAACAGGAAAGGGGCGAGGGATCAACATCCCTCGCCCCTTGCTCTGCGATCGTCGGTGTCGCGCGTTAGCTCTTGGGGCGCAGCACCTTGTGGAAGACGGCCAGGATCAGGAAGGTCGGCGGCCACTGGCCGACGAACAGCGCCCAGTTATCCTTGCCGCTCAGTTTGAACATCAACGATGCGGCGATCGAACCCATCGCGGCCCAATACCAGACCTGCTCAGGCACATCATTGGTGAAGGAGAAGTAGGTGTCCTGCGCGTCCTTTGCGGTGTCGGTCGCATTCTTGGCCATTGTGCTGATGTCCTTTCGATGAAGATACGGTGAGAGACATTCCACCGTGGGCATGCCCCGAGCAAGGGGCTAGTGGCAAGTTCTGTGCCAGCCATCCCCCTGCAGCGGAAGGGGACATATCGCTAGCGAATCGCCGTATCCTCCCGGCTATGCGCGCGCTGGAAAGGCCGTCGGCGGTTGGCTGGGTTTAGGGCAACGCGATAGTCGGTAAGAATTGTGGCTGGCGCCGGGCGTTCGCGGCTTGCTCGAAGGCATAGGCGAGGCGGATCAGGGTCGGTTCGCTCCAGGCGGTGCCCATGAACGTGATATTGAGCGGCAGGCCGAAGACCTGACCGGCGGGGACGGTCACGAGCGGATAGCCCGCCAGCGCGGCGGGCGAGGAGGAATCGCTCAGGGACCGCGTGCCGGTGAGTTGATCGATGGTGGACGCGGGCGTATTGGTCGGCGCGACGAGGGCGTCGAGGTGGTGTTCCCGCAAGATGGCGTCGATCCCCTCCTCGCGCGAGAGGCGGCGGTTCCGTGCCAGCGTCTCCAGATAGACGGCATCGGTGAGTGGCCCGCACGCCTGCGCGCGTTCGAGGATCTCCTGCCGGAAATAGGGGAGTTCTTCGGCCGCGTAAGCGATATTGAAGGCGATGATGTCGGCGAGGGAGTGGACCGCGAGGTCGGGGCGACCCTCGAGATAGGCATTGAGGTCGGCCTTGAATTCGTAATCGAGGACGGTGGTCGAGCGCTTGGCGATCGCGTCGCCCGTGGGGATATTGGCCGGATCGATCAGCGTTGCCCCGGCGGCGCGCAGCGTGGCGAGGGCGGCCTCGAAGACGGCGGCGCTGTGCTCGCTGTTGCCGACATACGGGTCGCGCGCCACGCCGATCCGCGCGCCGCGCAGGCCATCGGCATCGAGAAAGGTGGTGTAATCGAGCGGTTGGGAAGCGGGACGATCGCGGGTCGCCGGGTCGCGCGGGTCTGGTCCGGCGATGACAGTGAGCAGCGCTGCGGCATCGGCCACGCTGCGCGCCAGCGGGCCGACGGTGTCCTGGCTATGGGCGATCGGGATGACCCCGGCGCGGCTCGTCAGCCCGACCGTCGGCTTGATCCCGACGACTCCGCACGCGCCAGCAGGGGAGACGATCGAGCCGCCGGTTTCGGTGCCGAGGGTGGCGGCGGCGAATCCGGCGGCGGCGGCCGCCGCCGAGCCGGAGCTTGAGCCGGAGGGGGTGCGATCGAGGGCGTGGGGGTTGCGGGTCTGTCGTCCGCGTCCGCTCCAGCCGCTCGATGAGCGCGTGGAGCGATAGTTCGCCCACTCGCTGAGATTGGCCTTGCCGAGCAGCAGCGCGCCACCGGCGCGCAGTCGGGCGACCACACCGGCATCCCGGGGCGCCGACGGCCCGACAAGGGCGAGCGAGCCGGCGGTCGTCTGCATCCGATCCGCCGTGTCGATATTGTCCTTGATCAGGATCGGGATACCATGCAGGGGGCCGCGCACTTGCCCCGCCACGCGCTCGCGGTCGAGCACCACGGCGAGTTCGCGCGCCTCCGGGTTGATCTCGATGACCGCCCTGGTCTGATGATCCAGGCGCGCGATCCGTTCCAGATAGCGCTCGACGAGGATCGCCGCGCTGAGCGTGCCGTCTGCTTGCGCCCGGGCGAGCGCGGCGATCGATCCCATCCCGTCGGCGAAGGCATCAGCGCCGGACATCGGTTCCTCCTCGCGTGTACGTCGGTGTCACCTGGTTGAGTGGTGGTTGCCTGGTGCAAGTAGGGCGCGTATAGCGTGGTGCAGGGTCGCGCGGCGCGGAGTGTCGTCCACGCGGCAATGTCGCCGCGCGGACCGCTATGTATGTCCTGACCGGCCCGCTCCGTCTGCTAGAGCAATACGGCGAGGGCGTCGCAGAGGCGATCGACATCCTCGCGCCGGTTATACGCCTGGATGGAGATACGAACGCCACGATGCTCTTTAAGCCCTGAGAGGGGGATTTCGATCGTGTAATCGTCCCACAACCGCTCTTTCACGTCGGGCGGTGTGGTGTTCGGGATACGAATGAGGCACATCTGCCCCCACCAGTCGGGTGAGTCGGGCGCGATCTGCGGCAGCCCGGTGAGCGCGCCGATCCGCTCGCGGGCCTCCCCGGCCAGCGCGTGACAGGCGGCGCGTACGCGCGTCCAGTCGTGCTCACGCTGGAAGGCGATCGCCGCCGGGACGCTCAGATACGCCGCCGGATCGGCGGTGCCGACCCACTCATAGTGATCGAGGAAGCGCGATTGGCCGGGGAGTGCGGCTTCCCAGCCCCAGCTGATGATCAGCGGATCGAGGAGCGGCTGACATTCCGGGCGGACGAAGAGAAAGCCCGCCCCCTTGGGCGCACAGAGCCACTTGTGACAGTTGCCGAGGTAGAAGTCGGCACCGAGCGCGTCGAGATCGAGGTCGATCTGGCCGGGGGCGTGGGCACCGTCGATCACCGTCAGGATGCCCGCCTCACGCGCGCGACGGCAGACTTCGGCGATCGGGAAGATCAGCGCGGTGGAGGAGGTGATGTGGCTGATCGCGATCACCTTCGTGCGCGGGGTCACCCCGGCCCAGAGCTGCTCCACGAAATCCTCGGCGGTCGTGACGGGCAGGGGGATCGGCTGGTTGATGTACCGCGCGCCATTCCGCGCGCAATAGAAGCGCCAGGTCCGGTCGACCGCGCCGTATTCGTGATCGGTCGCCAGGATTTCGTCGCCCGGTTCGAGACGCAGCGAGCGGGCGACCGCATTCGATCCGGCGGTCACGTTCGGGACGAAGACGACGTTGGCCGGGTCGGTGCCGACGAAGTCACCGAGCGCGGCGCGGGCATCCGCGAGGAGACCCTTGATCCGCCGCCCGAGGAACTCGACCGGCTGGCGTTCCAGTTCGCGCTGCCAGTTCTGGAACGTCTCGAAGACCGGACGCGGGCAGGCCCCGAAGCTGCCGTGATTGAGGAAGGTGATGTCTTTGTCTACCATGAAGAAGTCGGCGAGTTCGCGCAATTCCGCCGTCGTGGCGGGGATGGGGGCGGTGGTGACCATCGTGTTTCCTTTCTCTCCCATAACGAGCGATCCGACGATTATCTACTGTGCGGCGAAGGGGGGGCGGCAGCGCCAATGCCCGGTCGCTTGCTCGAAGGCGTGCGCGAGTTGCAGCACCCCCCAGTCGTCGCGGGGCCGCCCGACGATCTGGAGCCCGACCGGGAGCCCGTCGGCGGTGAAACCGCAGGGGACGGAGATGGCCGGGAGGCCGAGCACCGAGATGAAGTAGCAGGAGCGCATCCAGTCGATGTACGAGGCCAGCGGTTCCCCATTGATCTCCGTCACGTAGCGCCGCTGGATATCGAATGGTGGCACCTGGGTGACGGGGCAGATCAGGAACTCGTAGGTATCCAGGAACGTGCAGACTCGCTCGTAGAGGGCGGCGCGGGCCATCTCCAACCGCGCCAATTGTGGCCCGGTGAGTTGTGCGCCCACGCGCGCCTCATCGCGGATCGTCTCCTTGAAAAGCGCGCCATGCTCCGCGATCAGCGCGCCGTAGCTCGCTTCGGTGCGCCAGGCACGCCAACCCTTGAAGATCGCATCGGCGTCGCGGAAGTCGGGCGTGGCGTCGTCGAGCGTGCAGCCCAGGGCGGCGAAGGTATCCCGTTGCGCGCCGTGTACCGCCGCGATACGCGGATCGATCGGTAGCCCGCCGAGGTCGGCGCTCCAGGCGACGCGCGTGCCGGAGAAATCGCGCTGGAGGGGCGCGGTGAAGCGCGCACCATCTTCGGGGATGCTGATCGGGACGCGGCGATCGGGTCCGGCGATGGCGCTGAGCATCAGTGCCACGTCGCCGACCGTGCGCGCCATCGGCCCCACGACCGAGAGGTTCCACCACGCCATCATGGCCGGATAGCTCGGGACACGCCCGGGGGAGGGGCGGAAGCCGACGACATTGCAGAAGGCGGCGGGGTTGCGGAGTGAGCCGCCGAAGTCGCTGCCATCGGCGATCGGGAGCAGGCCGGCGGCGAGTGCGACCGCCGCACCGCCGCTGCTGCCGCCGCAGGTCTTGCTCAGGTCGTAGGGGTTGTGGGTCGCGCCGAAGATCTCATTGTACGTTTGCGAGCCCGCACCGAATTCGGGGGTGTTCGTCTTGCCGATCGTGATCGCCCCCGCGCCTTGCAGCCGCTCGACAAGGAGGCTGCTGCGCTCGGGGACGAAATCGCGGTAGAGGGGCGAGCCGAAGGTGGTGCGGATGCCGCGCGTGAGTTCCAGATCCTTGTGGGCGATCGGCAGGCCGTGCAGTGGCCCTAGCGTCTCACCGCGCGCCCGGGCGGCGTCGGCGTCGCGCGCGCCTGCCAGCGCTTGCTCCGGGAGCAGGGTGACGATGGCGTTAACGTGCGGGTTGACGCGGTCGATCCGTGCGAGATGTGCGATCATCACCTCGATGGCCGAAAGTTCTCGCTTGCGAATCCGCGTGGCGAGTTCGGTCGCCGGGAGGAAACAGAGATCATCGGCAAGCATGATGGAGGCTCCTTCCGCAGGCGGCTGTTCGGTGGCGAGGCGAGCATCGGAGGGTAGGTGCCTATTCTGCCATAGATCGCATCGCGTGTTGTGTTGTTGGGGTTAAGCGAGGAGGATCGGATGCGGCTCGGGATTATCTCGGATAGCCACGACCACGTCTGGAATCTGCGAGCGGCGCTTGCCGGGCTCGCCGCGACCGATGCGCTGATCTGCTGTGGCGATCTCTGCTCGCCGTTCATCATCGGTATCATCGGCGAAGGGTATGCAGGTCGCCCGATCCATATCGTCTTCGGGAACAATGACGGCGATCTCTTTCGGATCACGCAGAATGCGGCGCGCTTTCCGCAGATCACCCTGCACGGCGAACTCTTTATCGGCGAATTCGCGGGGCGTCGGGTACTCGCCAACCATTACCCGACGATCGCGCGGCAAGCTTTATCAGGGGAATACGATCTCGTCTGCTACGGCCATGACCATTTGCGTGCGAATGAGCGGCACGGTGATACGTTGCTGATCAACCCCGGTACACTGCATGGTTACGAGCCGAGCGGTAAGCGCGATGGCCCGGTCACCTTCGCGACCTACGATACGGTGTCAGGGCAAGCGGATTTCTTCGAGGTAGTGCGAGAGGACGATGAGCGTACGATCCTACCACTCGCGCTCGTGGGGAATGTTTGAGAGCGGCAAGAAGAAGGGCGGGGATGTTTTTTGCCCCCCGCCCGGCTGTATTCACGCAGTTCGTTAGCCCTGTGGCGCGGTCGTCAGCCACTCGCGCATCGCCTGATCACCGGGACGGTCGATGTGGACATGCTCGTCCACGCGCGAAACCCAGCCGAGTGGGATCCAATGGTGCTGGCCCTGTTCATCCTCCGTCAGCTTGATGCTATTCCCCTTATCCAGATGATCGACGGTGGCGAACTGGTCGCCCGCCGAGCAGATCACCGGCATGTGTTCTTTGATCTGCGTCGCCGCCACGGTGCTATTTCCCTGCATCATCGGATTTTGTTCTTCCATATCTTTCCTTCCTCCCACAGTAGTCGTCTGGCACATCGCCAATGCTGTTCATGATGCAGGGGCTGTGCCATAAGCAGGCCAGCCGCCGCATGGGCGGTACGCTCAGAGGGCGACGCGCAAGCGCACGCTGTGTGTCTGGTCGAGTGGTAAGCGCACGGGCTCCGCCCCCTCGTCCCCTGCGGGTCCGCGCAGCGTCACCTCATACGGACCGTCGCCGCGCCTGCGGAGATATTGCCCGGCGTCGCTTTGATCATCGCCCGGTTGGAGGAGGGCGATCCACTGCTCACCCAGGGCGAAACGGAGCATTGCTCCCTCATCTACGACCACGTCCTCGCCCGGTGTCCCCAGGAGGGAGGTCATGGCGGTGGCGGCCTCTTCCACGTTGTCGGTCACGAGTATCAGCCCCGCGATCCCGGTGACGCCAAGTGGGTGTTGCGTCGCACTCCCCCCCGGTACGCGCAGCTCGCGTGGGGTCACATCTTCGATGACGAAGGGGAGTGTCGGTTCGCCGATGCCACGCCCCAGCATCATCGATTTCCATTCGAGGCGCTGGCCGTCAGGGCGTTGCCGCCCGCCATCCTCCGGTCCGTTCATCTCCAGGCCGCGACCGCGCGCCGCGCTGGCATCATTCGTCAGGTCGTCCGAGAGGAGCGCATAGTCGATCAACCCCTCGCCGTCGGCGACCCGTGACCACCAGCGATGTTCTTGCCGTTCCTCCGGGTGGAAGAACGCGATCAGCTCGAAGTAACTGCCATCGGCGAAGGTGACGAGTGCATTATGCGTGAGTCCCGCCGCGTGCGTGCCTCCGGGGGTGACGGTGAGGCCGGCGCGGGTCCAGTCCGCCGAGGCCGCGGCCAGGTCGCCCACCAAAACGACAATATGGTCGATACTGTGCAACATGTTCCCTCCCTTGCGTCGGCTTCATCCCGACTGGCGGGAGTATAGCCTGAAAGGGGGCGCTTGTTGGGCGGTGGGGCGCGTCAGTCTTCCGCACGATCGTTGCGCGAGGCTCCGATGATACGGTCCGGGCGCGTGTAGATGAGGCGCTTGCGCCCGATCGCCTTGGCGACGATCGTGACGCCGACGTGGCGGGCGAGTTCGACCGCGAGGCTGGTCGTGCTGTTCAGCGAGGCGATGATCGGGATGCCGCAGCGCGACGCCTTGAAGGCCATCTCCGAGGAGACGCGCCCGGTGGCACAGAGGACGACGCGGTTCAAATCGAGCCCGGTGAGGAGCGCGCGTCCGATACATTTATCGACCGCATTGTGCCGTCCGACATCCTCGTAATGGGCAAGGATGCCGCCCTCATCGATCAGCGCCGCCGAATGGACCCCGCCGACCGCGCGCTTAATCGGCCCGCCAAGCGCGATCTCGCGCATGAGGGCTTCGAGGCGTGGTAAGGGGAAGCTGAAATCGCTCGTCACGCGCGGCAGCGTCGAGAGTTCTTCCGGGTCGATGGCGTGGCCGGAACCGCAGCCGCTGGTGATAACTCTGCGCCATTCCGATTGCACGAGCGGGCGTGTCGTGTCCGTGAAGATGTGCACGCGGCTCAGCTCGTCGCACGCGCCGACCGCCGCTAATTCGTCGACACCCTCGATCAGCCCCTCGCAATAGAGCCAACCAACGGCCAGCTCGCCGAGGTCGCGCGGGGTGCAGAGGAGCGTGACGACGCGCTGGTCGTTCAGGTCGAGGCTGACAGGATACTCGTCGCACACCGCGAGCTCGTCCGGGGCGGTCAGGGCAATGCTGGGTGTGCTCAGTGGTTCCATCAGGGTCATCGCTTGTCGCCCCCCTCTTAATTGTGCCTGCGGTTTGGCAGCACCCCCTTTTGTGTGCCTGCGGTTTGGCTAGCAATGGTAGCGTACGTTGGCTCGGCGCTGAGCGTACAGGACCGGTGTGGGACAGTACCCGCACAAAGTGTGCGGGTACTATGAGTGGTGCGGGCCTCGGCAGCGGCGCACACCATGCGTACGGATGCAGCGGGCGATGGCGATGACTGGTCTGGTAGGAGTTATGAGCATGGCGAGCGTCACTCTGACCCAACGGACGATGACGATCAGCGCTGGCAACAGCTATTGCGTCGCTGGGCATCGGGTGCCGGTGAAGAGGCACGCGGGTGTTGGCGGGGAGGCAAACGCCCCCCGGCGGTGCGCTCTCCTCTTACCAGCAGTTGGGGGCGGACGAGTCGTTCTTCATCCTCGAAGGCGCCCATACCTTTGCGGTCGATGGCTGCGATCGATGGCCGCGATCGATGGCATGCGTTCCGCGCTCGGGCCAGGGAGCCACGTCTTCATCCCACATGGTACTGCCCGTTCGTTCCGCAATACCACCCGCGCGGTGGCCCGCATGCTGGTGCCGGTGAGTCCCGGCGCGTGCCCTGGGTCATTCTTCGCCGGGCCAGCAGCACCCGAGCCGATCGACGTCATGCTTCAGGATGTCGCGTGACTAGCGCCGCCAGGCGACCCATCACCGTTGACGAGTAGCTCGATCGGCGTGGCCGCGCACTGGTGCCTTATTCATCAGGGATAACAGCGCTATTCTCTTCGGTGGGGTCGCGGCGAAGGTCGTGGCCCTTTGCTGTGCGTCCCGACGGCGATCACCTGTCGATGTGCGGGAAGCGAGCGGAGGCGTCGATCGCGCGGCGAACTGGGGTTGTTGTTCGCGCTCAGGGGAGCCGATCGAGGGCAAACGTTGCCAGGGTGCGCCGGACCAGCGGCGTGG
>JAABUZ0100008581.1_pt1 | contig 11968 bp, 10 predicted proteins | sample 5562091 | NCBI WGS metagenome assembly JAABUZ01 (sample SAMN12813069, study PRJNA571459) | rock metagenome | isolation source: Antarctica rocks | place: Antarctica: Victoria Land, Linnaeus Terrace sud | collected 2015-12-21
GAGCTTGACTTCTACTCATATACTGAAGAGATCTTTCACTTTCGTTACATCTCAAACCAGTCAAAACAAGAAGTTCATCGAACAGTTAAAACAGCGCGACGCGACTTTGACTAGCGTCAATTCTAAATCAACGTTCATTCTGAAACCATTCTCTTTCAGTTCAACGAACATAGCAATGATAGAGGCAGCGACATATAGAATGTTAGTCAAACGTTCAGACGTCAAGATCTTTGCTGTTATCGTCTCGAAAATCGATCGACTCATAACTACAGCTGAAAACAAGCCTGAAGAAGTGAATCTGCATGAGCTTTCCCACGCTGAAGCTCTCGAGCAAGTCAAGACCAAGCTTCTCTCTGAATATCACGACTATCTAGACGTCTTCGATCGAGTAATGATCGATCAGCTATCATCGCATCGTTCCTACGATCACAAAATTGAGTTGACTGATGAAGAAACGCTTTCTCAAAGCAGACTATATCAGATGTTCGATCACAAGCTTCAGAAGATAAAGAAGTATCTGATCAATCATCTAAACAAAGAATTCATTTTCTTCAGCTTCGCATTATACGCCTCGCTCATCTTGTTCGTCGAAAAAAAAAGATGATAGTCTGCGTTTCTGCGTCGATTACAGAAAGCTCAATGCTTTGATCAAACGAGATCACTACTCTTTGTCATTGATAGACGAGACTCTCGTTCGTATACAAGAAAGCAAGTATCTGATTCGATTGAACATCATTGTCGCGTTCAATAAACTTCGTATGCACTCAGGTAGCGAAGATTTGACTATCTTTATTATCTTCTTCGACTCATACAAATATCATGTAATGCTTTTCGAATTAACAAACGAATTGACGTTCTATCAGCACTATATGAACAACGTGTTGTTCGAATATCTACATCAGTTTTGTCAGATCTATCTAGATGACATTATCATCTACAGCAAGACTCTGAAGAAACACAAGCGACATGTACGATTGATCTTGAATAGACTACGAGAAGCTGATCTACAGATAGACATCAACAAGTGCGAGTTTCATGTTCAGAAAACTATCTTTCTAGAACTCTTGATATCAATCGAAGAATTGAAGATGAATTCGCGAAAGGTGAAAGCAGTCGTTGATTGATCTACATTCAATAATCTCACTCAGATACAGTTCTTCATTGACTTCTGCAATTTCTATCGACGCTTCATCAAGAACTTTTCGAAGATTGTTCGTTCAATGGTTCGACTCACTCAAAAGAAGATCATATTTGAATGAAATGAAGTCTGTCAGATCGCCTTCGACCATATGAAGAGACGTATGATCGAGACTTCTATACTACGTCACTTTGATCAAACTCGTGAGACTATTCTCGAAATCGACTCATTCGACTACGTCAACGATGAAGTTCTCTCTCAATATGATGACGAAGAAGTACTACATTCGATTGTCTTCTATAGCAAGAACATGTCTTTTGCTGAATGCAACTACAAGATATATGATAAAGAACTTCTGATCATCATTCGAGCATTTGAACACTGACGACTCGAACTGAAGCTAACTGACATTTCTATCAAGATGTTTATCGATCATCAAGCGCTCATCTCGTTGATGAAAGATAAAGAGCTGAGCAGACGTCAGATGCGCTGAGTTCAGAAACTCGCTGATTTCAACTTCAGAATAATGTATCGATCTGGCAAACAGAACATCAAGATCGATGCATTAACTCGTCGAGCTGACGTTGTGCTCAGAGATTCAGAAGATGAGCGCGTTCACTATCAATGAATCACTATTCTGACTTCGAATCGAATGGAAATTACTGACCTAGAAGAGAACATCAGTGAACCAATCTATAAACAGGTTCTTGAGACTAATAGAACCGACGAGAATTGTACGCTACTTCGCGAAGCAATAGCAAGAGACGAGACACAATATGAAGATATCAAATTGAAGAATTGCCGAACTCAGAATAAAATCTTGTATCATGATAGTCAGCTATGAGTTTCGTTCAACGAGCTTCTACAAATGAATTTGATTCGTGAGATGCACGATCAATCGTCAGTTGATCATTCTGATATTCTTAGAACTGTGAAAGTCATAAAGCGGAACTACTATTGATCATTCATGCGGAAAACGATAGATCGATATATTCGAAACTGCTATATCTGTCAACGTTCAAAGACATCTAGGAATAAATCAAACGACTTGCTTCAACCTCTATCGATATCTGAACAGCGATGACAAGACATAGCAATGAACTTTATTATCGATCTATCTGATTCGAGCGAATACAACGCTATTCTGACGATCATCTGCAGATTGTCAAAAGAAAGGCATTATATTTCTTGCATCACTGATGATGAAGGTATCACTGTCGAAAAGACAGCTGAAATGCTGATTCAATGAGTATATCGAACTCATGATCTACCAAGCTTCATAATATCTGATCGAGGTTCGCAATTCACCTCTATACTATGAAAGTTTCTTTGCAAACGACTGAACATTTTTCTTCGATTGTTCATCGTCTATCATCTTCAGATCGACGGTCAAAGCGAACGAGTCAATCAGAATGTCGAGCGATATCTTCGATTCTTCTGTTCGTATATGCAGAACGACTGGTCTAAGTGACTATTCATGATCGAGTTTGTCGACAATAACGTCTTGTTCTCAGTCATCTTCTTGATTTTCTTCTTCATGAACAAGGACTTTCATTCTCGTATGAGCTTCGACCCTGACATCATTGAGTATGAAAGCATTCGCGAACGCTTGCAGATCGATCGAGCCAAGAATATATCTGAACAAATGAACAAGACATTGATCTTCGCTCGTGAAGCTCTGGTCAAAACACGGGAACAAATGGTGAATCAAGCTAACAAGCATAGAAAGAAGATCAATTACAAGATCGAATCAAAGATGTTTCTGAACGAAAGAAACATCGTTATCGCGAGATTCTTCAAAAAGCTAGATGACAAGATGCTCGATTCATTCAAGGTCACAGACTCTGTTGACTTCTTCTATAAATTGAAACTATCAGACACTATGCGTATACATGATGTATTTCATTCAGAACTTCTTCGTTCTGCCGTTGATGATTCTCTGTCTGATCAGAAGAATGAACTCTCGAAGTCAATAGTGGTAAACGATGAAGATGAATGGGAAATCGACGATATATTGAACTTTCAACGATATCGAAGACGACTTCAATATCGAATTAAATGAAAGAGCTATGACAACGATCTCAACTGATATAACGCTGACGACGACGAATTTATGAACGCTCAAGAGATGGTTGACGACTTTCATATCAAATATTCAATAAAAGCGCACTAAGAAATAACATTCATGCGAACATGAATAGTCAAGAGAAGGAGTAATGTTACGAGCCTAGCCTTCGCCTATTCTTTCTAGCCTTCGCCTTGATTTCATTCTAATCGAGCCTAGTGAGCATTCGAGCTAGAGGTGATGTCATTGAGACTCTGCATCATATGTGTAAGGCGTCAACTCAATCGAGCCTAGCACAGGACTGAGAAACACACATATAAGAATCGAGTTCTTTTCTGTAGATACTTTTCTTTCTTAGCATTTATCTATTAGTTTAATGACACTCATATGACTCGCTCTATGCTGGTTTCTAACAAATAGTTTTTAAGACATAAAAGAGAATGATTCTGATTTCGATATTCTGATTGAAACTACTGAAGTTCTAGAGACAGATTACACTCTTCATCATGCATTTCAAGTGATATTGATGAAGTTCAACTATATGATCTGAATGAAACAGCAGACTTTTTTTCGAATCAGTAGATATGATCAAATCGCGAAGAAAACGTAAGCATATCAATTTTATACTTCGAAATTTGATGTCGAGAGACTTATTAAAGATCATCAGATGCGATGTCAGATCTTTCAAAATGATACATATGATGATAGTAGAGTGAAAGAAATGAGTGATGAGAAGATGAAGAAGAATAATCAGGTAGTAGAGACTGTGTGAGAGACTTTAGTTTAGTGCTTTTGCTTCATAGTCTGTTAACTGTTATCAGCGAATCGTTGTTAGTTATTTCAGTCAAAAGAAGTAATTGTTGACAGCAGAAGCATAGACATGATGACATAAGTAATAAGATACTGTGTTTTGAAAATATCGAAAATGCGAGAAAAATAACATCATGTGTATATTTTCACTGTCGTAGAAATACGACAATTTATCATTTTTTACTCTGATTATTCAGATGATTTATCTTGTCAGATGATAATTTATCATTTCTTACTCTGTTTTTACATTAGCAATGTGTTTTCTAGATATTTTAGAGATCACTAGAATCAAACTCACGCAAGACTTACGACGTAACTGTAATACAACTAAAGCTACATCTTCTTGTATTCATCAGATTATTATCATCAAGTCTTTCAACTATCAACACAGCTTTCGTGATCACACTTTGTGATAGTTATAGAATTCAAGTGTAATAGAAATCGTTAGTCTGTCTTGAAATCGAAATAACAGCATCTCATTTCTGCGCATTCTTCGTTGCATAGACAACATCGCATCTGTATCACATTCGTGTTTCTTCTAAGTCTTTGATGCTCTTCAAGACTCATTACGATTCTGTTGCATAAGAAAAATCAACATGTTCAGTATGAGATCTTCGATGATCTTCTACAATGAATTGCAGCGACATAACTGAATCAGAAAGATGATGCAGAAAGACTTAATGATCGATGATGACAAATGAAGTGAGATCGTAATGACAATGAAGAAGAAGATGATATCTTTGAAGATATATGACATAAAACTTGATAGTGAGCTGACAAAGAAAAAGCTTCGAATGATGACTGCAAAGATTATCGTCATCTTCGACAAAGAGATTGAAAGCATATCACAGAATTGACTGCACAAGACATTGATGATCATGACTCAGTGACTGAACAACAACGAAAGACAAAGAACACAACATCGAGAATGAACACATGAAAACATTCAGTGTCAAAGAAAGTTGCAAGAAGAGATTAGAGATGACAATGCTGATCAATTATCGTTGATGTCGTGAAATGCTACAACGTTGCTGACGATGAAGAAATCAGATAATCAAACATCATTGATGAGTTCTATTCACTTAACTATGAATAAAAGACAAGAAGAGATCAATCTGCTGAACATGCAATTCGAAGAGTACAAAAGATTATTGATCAAGAAGAAAATTTACGACGTGACGAAGAATAGAATTCTTTACGACAGTGAAGATATGAAGCGAATTGAGATTGAAAATGAGCGATGCTGACAGACTGCGCTGATAGAGATGACAGCAAAGAACTGCTGTTGCTTTCAGTTCATCATCGATTGACTCTCTTCAGATCAGTAACTAGAAAATTGTAAAGACTATATTAATTCGTTCACTGACTTTGAAAGTAGTAGAATCAATCTTCGTTACTTCAACATCTAAGAATACGCTTGAGTCATTAATCAAACGTCGCAAACTGCGATCACGAAAGATCTTGAAAAGAGATGCAATAGCTAGATTGAAAAATACTACATGCACGCAGAACTCGAGAACGAAAATTCAAGAAGAGTAGAAGAATAACTGAAAGCACACGTTGATGCTCTGATTTCATTAACAGCAAAGATCGTGTCTGTGCTATACAAGCTCGTGAAGAAGATTTCATGATCGATGAACGAAAGTTCTATTACTTTTTGAACTAACAATATTCACAACGTTTCAGTTCTAAAGCAAAGTCTTTGATACATCATCAGCGAAAACTTACTCTCTAGCAACGAAGATTTCGCGAAGAAGAAGTGATTGACACTCATGAAAGAGACACTCGATCGTCAAGAGATCTCTCAGTAGACATTGCTCAGTCTTTGTCAAGATCTTCAATGATGAGATTGTCATCTGCGATGTCTGCTCTACAGACTCTTCGTTCAAGCATGATTACTTCTTCAAACGAAGATTGCGAGCAATTTCGTCAACAAAACAAGATTTCTGTCAATGTTAAAGAGCTTAGATAAATTGATGCAGTCATGAATAGATTGATTTTCAACGCTCTAAAACGCAAGCAGAATGTTAAGATGAACGATAATCTACAGAAAATCATCAGAAGATTTGATAAACTTTTCACTGTGCTCATGATTCAATGACTATCATTCATGAATTGATTCAACACGTTGTGTATGAAGCTATCTTTTCATGAAGTGCGAAATGTGAACTGTCTCATTGTCGCAAAGTATAGAGAGATGCAAGCAGAACTCAAGAACAGAACTACAAGTGTGAGAGTGTATTCAACGATAGACTGAGAATCGAATTTTAATATTAATGATGATCTCAAGAATAGAAGTCTCTGTCACAAATGTCGCGATTCTTCAGATGAATTCTGAGTAATCAGCTGTCTTCATGTTTACTGCAGAAAGTGTCTTAATGCTCTCGTCTATGAAGTCATCAAGTGCGACGAAGAGCAAACTGCATGTTTAGATTGCAACAGCATTTACATCGAGTCTCGATCATGCGACGAGTTAAAAGAATTGCAGATGAATGTTGAAGACAGTGAGAGAACTTTCTTACGCACTCGCAAAGATCTCGAACAAGATCTCAAATGAATCAATTTCAATGACTCGATTCTTTTGTCTTCGAAAATAACAACGATGCAGACGCAGATTGAGCTGTGATTGATGAAGAAGTCAAACAAGAAGATCATCATCTTCATTCAGTTTCACATGCTGTAAGCTTTCATCATGTCATGAGTTCTCTGACTTGAGAACAAGCTAATTGCAAAACAGCATGAAAGTGCTGAGTCATCTTTTTCAACAGCGCGACTGAGTCTTTGTCAACTATCACGACAAAATGAGTCAGAAAGCTCGCGATCACGTCATCATCACGTTTCGCGACGACTTGATCATGAAGATCATGATCATCTTTCTCAAATGCAACGACATCGAGCTCAATTTCATCATGATCTCGCGCGTCATCTGCGTTGATCTGTGATGAAACAGCAGCGTGAAACAACAAGTCTTCTATCGCGTCTTTCACATCGATCAGTTCTTCGAAATCTTCATCACTCATCATGTCATTAAGAACAGCGTTGACGAGAAACTGATCTTGCGCGTCATCTGCGTCGATCTGTAATGAAACAGCAGCGTGAAACAACAAGTCTTCTGTTGCGTCTTTTGCATCGATCAGTTCTTTGAAATCTTCATCATTCGTCATGTCATTTAGAACAGCGTCAACGAGAAACTGATCTTGCGCGTCATCTGTGTCGATCTGTGATGAAACAGCAGCGTGAAACAACAAGTCTTCTGTCGCGTCTTTTGCATCAATCAATTCTTTGAAATCTTCATCACTCATCTCGTCATCAAGAACAGCATCGACGAGAAACTGCAGATGCTGCAGAACAGCAAGCGTGAGATCATTGATGTCATCATTGACAACATCAAGATGCTGAATCAGCTGAGCTTGATGAAGCTGATGTGACTGTTTGAGTCGATGAGCGTCGAAAAGAATAAGAAGTCATTTATTCTGATGAATGAGAGCGAAGAGAATGAAGATGTTAATGAAAGAATGTCAGCAATGAGAAGTTGTGAGTTGAGAGTGAGAGAGATGTTGATTGTGATTTCATGAATCTAAGCTCTTTTTTTTTTCTTTTTTTCTTCTTTTGACACATCGTTTCTTTCACATCGCTACTCTCTTTTCACTTTTCTTCTTTTCTCGCTCTCTAGTACTTTTCGATCAGCAACGAACACGTCGTTTGCATACTGCATGCACGCACGCATGCATGCACTCAGCTCAGCTGATTCAACTTCACTCACATAGACGACATTATTCATCTTATTCTGTATCTTATTTGAATCAACGAAATTCTTCTTGAACATCTCAACAGTTTCTATACGTGAAACGCAAAGAAACTTGAAGAATGAGAAGAATTCTTCTACTCGATTTTAATCATTCAACGATGCTTTTTCATCAGATCTCTGCAGACTATAAAGTTCTGAAACAGATGATTCTTGATGATCTGAGCTTCGTCAAGCACGATATGATGAAAATGAACTCAATGAAAGATATCATGATTCTTCTTGTACATCTTCGTTCATCATTCTCATCTACAAAGTCATCAAGCGCGACGAAGAGCAAATTGCATGTTTAGATCTAACTGCAACATCATGTACATCGAGTTTCGATCATGTGACGAGTGAGACTCAGAGTTCTTCAGCAATAAAATGCACAGTTCGCGTTCTCAGTTCGCACATGCGAAGACAAATTATCGTAAATTTCTCGAAATTTACCTTGAGTAATCAGAGTTCTTCAGCAATAAAATGTGCAGTTCACATTCTCAGTTCGCACATGCAAAGATAAATTTATCGTAAATCATTCGAAATTTATCTCTGATAATCAGAGTTCTTCAGCAACAATATTCGCAGTTCGCATTCTCACTTTGCATAATGTGCGAAGATAATTTATCGAATTTTCTCTTAAATTTATCTTTGATAGTCAGCTTGAGCTCAGAGTTCTTCGACAATAAGATTCGCAGTTCGCATTCTCAGTTTGCATGTGCGATGATAAATTACCGCAAATTTTCAAATCTATCTACACTTTTGAGTAAGTCATGAAAACATTATCACAATTTTGATGCAACGAAGTTAGAACACGAATCTGACAGAGTAGATGAGCACTAAGATGTTAATCTACTCGTTCTCAGTCAATAATTGAACATAGTAGTGTCAACAACAACAGAATTATACACTTTCAGAGATCGCATATCTTCAAGTACGCGTCGTGTCTTTTTCTTCTTCATTCTTTTTTTCTTTTATCTCAGAACTCGATCGCATTCATCAGTTCATCATGTATCAATCATTATTTCGCGTCGTCTTTTAAGTGAACTGTCATGACAAGTAATAAGAACAAGAAAAACTCGAACACTGCGATTGATAGTCAGATGTGTAGCATGTATTATGAATTGTTAACACGCAGTTAACTGACTCAATAATCATGTTTAGTTTATCTATCAACGAGATGTCAAAAGAAGAGTTGAGAAAGCAAGCAACAATTTCGACATATTATTGAAAGAATCTGAACTCAGATCTAAAAGACAAGAACGCGAGTTTCTTGACACGTTGAACAGCTTGAATGATGATTTATCATCTTAAAAACAGTGATCTGCAGAACGATTGCAGAAGAAGGCAAAATCAATGTCAATATCATCATGTATATTCTCAGCTAATATGATCTCAACATAGTTCACTAGAGTCATTCGATTTTTCAAGAACATCTTGTTAAAGAAAAAAATGCATCAGCGTAAACAGCATCTTCACTCGTCGTTATCAATCTCGTCATCTTCTCAGCTCAATGAGCGAATCTCAAAGTCTCAAAGATCAACAGAATTTTCATCAAGTTCTCTTGCATTGAGTTCATGATACAACGCAGCACAGATTGATGATTCAGATGACAACTCTAGAAAAATTCTTTGAACAGAATTCAGATGACGATTGAGAACAGTCTCTGCTGCAGCTCATGTCGATGTGCTTAGATACATAGAACTCATTCTACTGACAACGATTATGACGTGTGAAGTAGAGAAGAGCATAACGTCATGATCAGAGCTGCAATGAGTTCTCTTAAGCAATCTCATGTGCAATCTCTGAAACAGAGATCGCGCACATCAATTAAAACACAGATCATGAACGAACTACTTTGTCGCGAAAAGATCAACAATAGACGAAGCTCGAAAGATAATGTGCAACTCAAATCTTGTCATATCATCAATAGATTGATAGACACAGTTATATGATTCTATCAAACAATATCAAGCACAAATAATGTTTCAGATTCAAGATGTAGTGAAGAATCATTATGTCTTTTACGAGAAAGTCAATACATCGAACTATGTCGTCAGATTGTTAGTTAATGATAACTTCATCAGCTCTGATATTGAAAAGATAAACATCTTCACAGACGTGATGCGTTGACTGACATGTACTTAGTCTGAAGAATGTTGTTTTCTAGCCTCGATGATCGTGAAGATCACTGCTGCCTCATTTTTGATCAAGAAGATCATAGTCTTGATCAACTATCAAACACGAGAATCATGTTTGCTGAGCTGAAAGACGAAATCATGATACTCATAGCAATCGCGATTCAACACGTCATCAGCGAATGAACAAGTGATCAGAAAAAGATCGAGAAATGAAAAGAAACTGCTGTAGAGAGTATAACATTTCAACTGTCAATGTTTTCTTGTACTTTATCTTTAAAACGATTGAACAATGATTGATTAACATGCAACAGTAACACATAAGTGAATGATCAAGAGCTGACGAAAGCAAATTGAGACTCGAAGAAATTTGATATTGAGCATCCTGCATAAACGCGTCGTAAGTCATATTGAATATCATGAAAACGACGTATTCAACAGCATCTCTGCGACGTATAATTTCAATTGCAATCAGATAGATGATCTACTGACTATTAACGCGTCTCGAAAAATTATCAGAGAACGTTCTTTCTCTTCTTTTACTGATTCGAGATACTCGTCAATGTATTCTGTGAATGAGATCTCTAGTCTCATAAGAAATTGAACATCGCAGCTCGAAAAGTCAAACAACACAGAAATCGCGACAGAAAAGACAAAGAATACAACAAATCAATCAGAATCGATGAATAGCGATGAACATGAAACACTTCAAGAAATATTGAATGATGAACAGAATCAAGATCAGAAGAACGATTCAGATGTGAGCATTCGTTTTTCAGCTATAGAAATGAGCAATAACTAATGCAAGATAAATGTCTGAAGAATTCAAAGACACAACTGAAGTCAAATCTGATCAGATTTCGTTCGACGAAGTCAGAGATACATATCGATTATGAACATTGAAGACGAAAGATAGTCGAAAGATGAACTACGCTTGATCATTCAACAACTTTCGCAAGCAGCTGAAGATAGACACTAAGACTCTGTATTATCGAAGAGCAAATGAAAGTGAATGTGTACTGATGTTTGAAGACGAGTATCAGATTTTTCTGAAGAGAGTAGAGAAGAAATTGAACGTCAATGTTGACGTTCAACGAGAAAGTAAGAGCGATTATATAGAACTCAAGTGATAGTAGTAGAATATTTTGTATATGAACAACGAACACAATCATGAGTTGCTTTGATGCTTTTAGTTCTATTGATTGCGAGTAACTTATACAACGTGCTTGCAAGAATGAAGAATCGTACAAGACATTATGAAATACACAAGCTTGTCTTCAAGAAACTAAAACTTTTGAGCAGTGCACGACATGATGTTTCAATGCGACAACGAAATAAATCTGAGTAAAATATTTCAATTTACCTATCATGAAATAATAGTGATAAGTATTTGTCAAGAAACGTGCACAGATTACAAATTTCACATACTGATAATAATGAGCGCTGAATGTGAACACTGATCAGATGATACACATTGTGCATTGTATTATTTGAGCATAAAAAGCAAATGACTGTCATCAAGAGCTACAAGTGATTGTAGCTAGCTATTAGTTGTTGATGAGTGACTATTAGAGCTTGTGAGCTAGAAGCTCGACTAAACAGATATTTTTGACTGATGTTAGCTTGATGAGCTTGTAGTCAGTTTTAGCTGATTTCGTCAAATGATCGATGTCACATCAAAAATGACATTTTTACTCTAAAGATATCTTTGTTGAATCAATGAATACTGTCGACACGCTGAGTAACTATCATTAAGCGAGAATTCAAAGAGAAGATGATCAAATACAAAGCTAAATGAGTGTGTAAGAGATTTCATCAGAAGCAGAAAATTAACTATGATGAGATCTTTGCTTCGATGATCAGAGTCATGATCATTAAAATGTTTCTAGCATTGATTGTCAAATATGACTATGAAGTTGAACAAATGAACGTCATCATCGCTTCTCTAGAAGCACATCTAAAAGAGAAGATCTGAGTGCAGCAATCATTGAGATTTGAGCAAAAAGAATCAAATAAAATCTTTTTGATCTGTT
>JAABUZ0100008589.1_pt1 | contig 11962 bp, 10 predicted proteins | sample 5562091 | NCBI WGS metagenome assembly JAABUZ01 (sample SAMN12813069, study PRJNA571459) | rock metagenome | isolation source: Antarctica rocks | place: Antarctica: Victoria Land, Linnaeus Terrace sud | collected 2015-12-21
GCATCAGCGCCTGCAGGGTGGCGAAGTGCTGTTCGGCCAGCGGCTCGGTGGGGGCCATCAGCGCCCCCTGATGGCCGTGCTCGACGGCGCGCAGCAGCGCGTACAGGGCGACCACCGTCTTGCCCGCGCCGACCTCGCCCATCAGCAGACGCTGCATCGGATCCTCGGCGCCCAGATCGGCGTCCAGCGCGTCAAGCGCCGAGAGCTGGTCGGCGGTCGGGGTGAACGGCAGCATCGTGCCCAGCCAGCGGGCGGTCAGCTCACGCGGCTGGTTCAGGACGAGCGCACTGGCTCCGCGGCGGCGCAGGCGGCGCCGGCGCAGCAGCGCGAGCTGGGCGAGCAGCAGCTCCTCGAACGCGAGCCGGCGCCGGCCGAGCGCCTGCTCGGCCTCTCCCCCGGTCAGGTGCAGCGCGGCCAGCGCGCTGCGGCGCTCGGGCAGCCGTTCACGGGCACGCAATCGGGACGGCAGCGGCTCGCAGACGTCGGCGATGGTCCCGGCGTGGGCACGGACAAGGGCGAGGATCTGGGTCGAGGAGAGTCCCTCGGTGGCGGCGTAATGCGCGACTGCGCCATCGCCGGCGCTCGCCTCGCTGGTCTGGGCGTGGCCCTGGACGCGGAAGCGGTTGCGGGCTTCGAACTTTCCGTGCAGAACCAACCCAGTGCCGGGCGGGTAGCGGTGGGCAAGCCACGGCTGGTTGAAGAAGGTGACGGCCATCGTGCCGCTCTCGTCGGCTACGGTGGCCTCAACCAGCGGCCGCATGCCCCGGCGGCGGACCGGGCGCGAGGCGATGCTCCTCACGCTGACAACCACGGTGGCGATCTCCCCGGCGACGAGCTCGCCCACCGCCCGGGCCTCGCGACGGTCACGCGGCAGGTGCTCGAGCAGGTCTCCGACGGTCGTCAGCCCCAGCGCCAGCGCCGCCGCCTGCGCCTTCTTGCCGCCGTCGACAGCAAGCGGCGCGGCCAGGCGCGACGGCCGCGGATAGCGAACCGGCGCGGTGACGAGCTCGTCGCCGTTCAGCGGACGGGAGCTGCCGAAAGCGGTGGCCGGCATCGTGCCCGGGATGATGACCGTGGCACCGGTCGGCGGGCTGATCTGGCCCCGCGCCGCTCGCTCGCCGCCTGAGCGCCGCAGCTGGCGCAAAGGCGCCCTACTCGGCCGAGAGCAGCCACCAGTAGCTCGGCTGCCCGCCCTCGGAGATCTCGAGCTCGATGTCGCCCGAGATCAGCGCCTGCACGGTCTGGTCATCCAGCGGCGCGTCGGCCCCCCGCAAGCAGGTGATCAGCTCGGCGTTCTCGGCCAGCTGCCCGAGCACGTCGTGCAGCGTCGCGCTCGGTTCCCCCCAAGCCACGAGCTCCTCCTCGACGAAGCCGATCGCATCTCCGGCCCGGAAGCGGCCCTGGGCGTCGTCACGGGCTGCGCGGGCCACGGCGCCGGTGCGCACGTGCGCGAGGGCGTCGCGCATCATGATCGCGTTCTCGGCCGCGTCGCGGTCACGATCGAGGCTGACCGCGGCGGCCAGCCCGGCCTGCTGGGAGCGGCAGGCCACGACCACCACCGTCTTGTCCGACAGCTCAGCCGCCCGTTCGGCCGCCATCTGCACGTTGGCGCTGTTAGGCAGCACGATCACCTCCTCGGCCGGCACGGCGTGGATCGCGGCGAGCAGGTCGTAGGTGGAGGGGTTGAGCGTCGGACCTCCGTCGAGCACCCAGAAGCCGAGGCTTTCGAATAGCGCGCTCATCCCGGAGCCGTTGACGACCGCCAGCCCGCCGCAGACCGTCACCGCAGCGGCGGCGGTGACCGATCCCAGGCGGGCCTCGCGGGCCAGAACCTGGGCGCTCATGTCCGCCACGTCCAGATGCGAGACCAGCCCGGCGTCCGTGAACAGCCCGGTGGCGGCGTCCGGGTCGTCGGTGTGGACGTGGACCTTGAGCGTGGCCGTGTCCCCGACGACGAGCACCGAATCGCCGATCGCCTCCAGCGCGTTGATGAACTGGCGCGCCTCCAGGCCGGCGCCGGTGATCGCGAAGTTCGTGCAGTACCGGTAGGTGGTGGAGGCGTGCTGAGGATGAGATACTCGGGCCGGCGCCTGATGGGCCAGCTCGGGCGCTTCACCGCCACGCAGCGCCGCGACGATCCCGGCCAGCAGGACGGTCAGGCCGTAGCCACCGGCGTCGACCACCCCGGCGTCGCGCAGGACCGGGAGCAGGTCGGGACCGCGCGCCACCGACTCCTGTCCGGCCTGCAGCGCGGACTCGATGACCGAGGCGATGACCGCGTCCTGATGGTCATCGGAGGCGTCGCCGCCCAGACGCGCGTCAGGGCTGTGGGCCAGGTCCGAGGCGACGCGATGGGCCATCTCGCGCACCACGGTGAGGATCGTGCCCTCGGCAGGCTCGCGCACCGACCCATACGCCTGATCGGCCGCCCGGGCCAGGGCGGCCCCGATCAGCACCGGATCCACGAGCTCGCCGGGGCGGCTGGCCAGCTCCTCGGCGGCGCCGCGGATCAGCTGGGAGAGAATCACCCCGGAGTTGCCCCGAGCCCCGAGCAGGGCGGCGCGGGCGACCGAGGCGACGATCTCGCCGCGGCCGATCTCGTCGATCGTGCGACCCTCCGACGCACCGGCGAGCCGATCGAGCTCCTGCAGGACGGCGCGGAGCGTGAGGACCATGTTGTCGCCGGTGTCGCCGTCGGCGACCGGGAACACGTTGAGGTCGTTGACCTCCTCGCGGCGAGCCTCGAGCGCGGCGAGCCCGGCCTCCACGATCACGCGAAAGCGGACGATGGACGGATCAGACGAGCCTGTGCCCGCCGGCCGACGAGGTGCCTGTGAGGCGCCCGGCCGACTGGGTCCGGGTGAGCCGTCCAGCGGACGTTCGGAGGCCTCCACGTCAGTGGCTGCTCTCGACGATCGGTCCGGCGCCCACCTACCGGGCTTTGACGATCTTGCCGGCCTTCAGGCAGCGCGTGCACACGTACACGCGCCGCGCCGTGCCGCCGTCATCGATACGGACGCGCTGCAGGTTGGGATCGAAGCGTCGCCTGGTTGCGACCATCGAGTGGCTGCGGCTGTTGCCGAACGACGGCCCCTTGGCGCACACATGACAGATCTTGGACATCGCCGGGCGAGTATAGACCGAGCGGGAGCCAACGCACTCCTGGCGGCATGCGCCTACCATTGCTATCTCCGCTCGCCGCTTCTGCACCCCCCCAGATGGGTAGTTCTCCCTCCTGATGAGCACCAGCGCGACACCGTCACCGCCACCGTCGCTCGCCCGCGGGCTTCCCGGGCGCTACCACCTGCGCCGCCATGTCGCCACTGGGGGGATGGCCTCGGTGTGGTGCGCAGATGACCGCGTGCTTGGCCGGCAGGTGGCGATCAAGGTGCTCGCGGACCGCTTCGTCGATGACGAGGTCGCCGTCCGGCGTTTCAAGCGCGAGGCGCGTGCGGCGGCGCGGGTCTCGGCCCATCCCCACGTGGTGACCATCTTCGATGTCGGCGACCTGCAGGATCCCGCGTCCGGCGGCGACGAGACACTGGGGGCGTTCATCGTCATGGAGCACCTCGCGGGCGGCACGGTCGCCGACGCGCTGCGCCATCACGCCGTGACCCGTGAGGAGGCGCGCCGCTGGCTACGCGATGCGGCTGAAGCACTGGACCATGCTCACGCCCGCGGGATCGTGCATCGCGACATCAAACCGGCCAACTTCCTGCTGGACCAGAACCGCAGCGTGCACGTCGCCGACTTCGGGATCGCCCGTCTGGCCAGCGAGGACACGATCAGCAGCGCGGGCGAGCTGTTTGGGACCGCCGCCTACCTCGCTCCTGAGCAGGCGCTGGGCCGGGGCGCCACCGCCGCCAGTGACCGCTATGCGCTGGCTGTCGCCGCGTTCGAGCTGCTCACCGGAGGCCGGCCCTTCACCGCCACCCACTTTGCCGCCCAGGCTCGCCAGCACGTCGATGACCCGCGCCCGCGAGCCAGCGAGCGCGATGCCTCCCTTGCTCCCGCCGTCGACGATGTCCTCATCCGCGGGATGGCCAAGGATCCCGCGGACCGGTACCCAACCGCAGCGGCCTTCGTCGCCGCGCTGGAGACCGCGCTGGATAGCCAGCCCACCGCGCGCACCGTACCGCTGGCGTCGCCCGTCCCGGTGGGATCCCGGACCGCGGTGACCGCCCCGCGGCGAATGGCGCCGGCGGCCGTCTCCCGCGCGCGCAGCAGCCCCCGGGTGGTTCCCGCGGCCGTGCCTGCGGCGCGATCCCGGCGGCCTGAGAGTCCGCGTGCCCGGTCGGCCGAGGTCCCATCGCGAGCGCCCGAGCGACGCGCCAGCCGCCGCGCCATCGCCCTGCTCGCCTTGCTCGTGGGCGTGCTCGGCGTCGTCGCAGTATTGGCGGCCGCCGTGGGCGGGTCAGGCTCCTCCCCCACCCCCGGCCGGCGTGCGGCCGCGGCGCCCCGTCAGACCGGCAGCACGGTGACCACCTCCACGCGGCGCCAGCCCGCCTCGAGCTCCGCCAGCGCCAGCGCGAGCTCGTCGGCAAGCGCGAGCACCACCACACCCGCCAGCGTGTCGACGACGGCGAGCACCCCGGCCGCGGCCGGATCGCCCACCGCGGAGCAGCTGCAGCTGCTCGGTTATCACGAGCGACTGGCCGGCAACTACGCGGCCGCGGTCGCCACCGATCGCCGCGCCCTGGCGGCCGCGAACCCGACCAGCTCCACCTACGCGTTCGCGCTCTATGACCTCGGCGTGTCCCTGCTCAAGAGCGGAGACCCCCAGGCCGCGATCCCCTACCTGCGGCAGCGGCTGACGTACAACAACCAGACCGCCACCGTGCAGGCGGCGCTCGACCAGGCCCTGCAGGCTGCGGGCCAGGCACCGGCACCAGGCCCGAGCGCGGCGGGCAGCACCGGGGGCGCGAACCTACCCCCCGGCAAGGCCAAGAAGCACGGCAAGGGCGGCGGCGCCTGATCCCCCCCGGCGAAACCGGTCGGCTCGGGGGAGGTGTAGAAGTTGACCGCCCTTGGGAGGTTCTTGTCTCGGTCGAGCACGACGACGGCAGAGGAGGGGTCGTCCGCGGCGGTGATGGTGAGGTCTGGCTGTCTTGGTCGGTCGAGCGGATCGGCGGCCCGCGGATTAACGACTATCGGCCCGCGCGTCTTGGGCTTCGAGACGGTCGCACGTTGCTTGGCGGCCTGCTTACGCCAGGTGCGGTCTCGGCCGAAGCGGTGGATGATCGGGGTTCTCGTCTCGCGGCAGCCGTTGGCAACGGCGCCTGGGCGGTCGTACTAGAGCAATCGATCCGCGGGCCAAGTGGCCGCGGTCTGCTTTCGTGATGCTCGAGGGCACCTGGAGATCGCCGAGCGGATACGCGCCTGGGAAGCGTCCCACCGCGCCGAGCAGCTCGACATGCTGGACAGGCGGCCACGGAAAACGGAAGCATGATCGTCACAAAAAGCAGGCTCGCGGCAATCTACGCGTGCGATGGCCCCACCTGACGCTTTCATCGCGTTGTATGAACGCGATGCTGAGGCGGTCCCCGTGTTCCTCACTCGTCGCACCCTGGATGTCGAAGTCGCGCTCGATCTGACCGCTGAGACGTTCGCTCAGGCGTGGCGCGGGTGGTCGGGAGTGCGTGTCGATAGCTCCGAAGAGGTGCGTGCCTGGCTGTTTACGATCGCCCGGCGTCAGCTGGGTTCGCTCGGCGCTGGGCACCGAACTGCAGAAGCTCAGCGACCGCCAGCGAGAGGCGTTGCAGCTGCGGATCGTGGACGAGCTGCCTACCCCGAGGTCGCACGGCAGCTGGGAATTACCGAGTCAACCGCCCGCGCGCGAGTGTCGCGCGGGCTGCGCGCGCTAGCGACCGCGCTCGAACCGATCGTTTCGCAGGAGGCCCGTACACCATGAACCAGCGCATACGTGTCCTGCAAAAGCTCGGCGAGGAGTTCGAGCGCTCACTCGCAACTGCTCGCTCGAGCGGTCGATCGAGCCAACCGAGACTCGCCAATGTCGTCGTCCTGTTCAGCGGGGCGGTCACGCTGGCGGTCGCGGTGTCGGCGATCGTGCTGCTGGGGCACGGTCACCGTGCCGCCAGCCGACTGCCCGCAAGCCCCAACTCCAACGCGATCGCCAATCCGGGTCCGTGCAGATCGGACGTACGCGATGCCGTGCCGCCGCCGTGGGCTCGAGCCGGATTCAGCGATCCTAAGCCTCGGATCCGCTACGTCTTAGGCGGATCGGGGAGGATCGCGGCCCTCCTGTTCGTCCCTCTTAACTCACCGCCAGCGGCTGATCACAACAACAAGATCCTGTGGGTCTCGCATGTCGCGACTCACTACGGACATGATCTCAGGATCCAGGCGCAGCGGATGATGGCGACCAGGCCGCTGGGGGCCCCCGTCTCCCGCACAGTCACCGGCGGTCCAGGGCCCTCAATCATCAATCTCCCGTCGCCTGGATGCTGGCGGCTCTCTCTGCACTGGTCGCGATCGACCGACACGCTTGATCTCCAGTACAAGACTCCGCGGTGAACCGTTCGCTGGCCCGTCCGGCGCAGCCATACGCACGCGGCGGTGGTGGTGCCGAACGGCAAGCCCCGGTACCCGTCAATTCGGTCACCGTGTGCAAGAAATTGCATCATACGAGCCGGCTGTAGCAAAGTTGCTACGCTCGAATTATGGCTCAGATCGCGCAACGTCAGCTGCGAAACGACGTCAGCGCTGTCCTACGACGCGCCGAGCAGGGCGAACACTTCACGATCACCGTTGGCGGCCGGCCCGTCGCCGAGCTTGGTCCGCTCCCCGGTGCTCGTAAGCCTGGCGCGCCTGACCGGCTAGCCGCGGTGCTTGCCGAGACGCCGATCGACGCCACCTGGCCCGCCGACCTCAGAGAGCTTCGAGACGCTGACGCGGCCGCGGCGCGTGATCCCTGGGCAACTTGACCGCGCTGGTCGACACGAGCGTTCTCGTGAGCTCACCCGCCCTCACGCTGGACGAGCCGTGGGTGGTGAGCGTCATCAGCGTCGGTGAGCTGGAAGCTGGCGTGCTGCTGGCCACCGACAGCACCGTCCGCGCGCAACGGCTCAGACGACTCACCGCGGTGCTCGCCGAAACCCTGATCGTCCCGATCGAGCGCGCCGTCGCGGCTCGCTACGGCGAACTGCGCACCACCACCGGCAGACAGCCAGCCAACGATCTGTGGATCGCGGCAACGGCGTTGGCTCACGACTTCACGCTGATAACCGCCGACCAGCACCTCGCTTCCCTGCCGCTCATCCGTGCCACACTCGTCCCCCTGGGCTCTCGGTAGTAACGGCGCGAATTTGCACGTTTAGCGTTAGAAGCGGTTCGCGGATCGGGATCTGCTCTCGTGCCGCCAGCGTTGGACAGCCTCGTCGCGTTAGACGCGGCGGATCCGGCTCGCTCCGACGGCGTCAGAACCGCGTTAGACGCGGCCAGCGGGTGGAGATGCCGCGTCTAAGCAGTATTAGAAGCGGTCGGGTGGTTAGCTGGCGCGGGCCGCGTGACGTGTCCCTCGGCATCGACCGTCGCGCCCTGGGTTGCGAGCATCGCTTTCCAGTCGGTGGCGTCAAACACGAGCAACGTCGAGGCGATCTGCCCTTCACGGACCCTAAAGTGCTCGGCCGTGCGCAGCTTCCCTGCCGGCGTGTTCGTGTGGACGTCGTAGAGCAGCATCGCCTCATCGTCTCCGTAGAGCTCGCTGATCAGATCGAGCCCACCGACAAGGCTTCGGAACCGTGTCAGACCGGTCAGATAGGCGTCCTTGGTGTCGTAGCTGCCGACGGGTGCGCGGGTGGTGAAGTCGTCGGCGAGGTACTGGCCACCGGCGTTTATCTCGCCGCCTGTCCATGCGGCGTGGTAGGCCCGCACGAGATCTCGGGTCTGCAGGTTGGTGTCCGCCATGGTGAACCTCCGGCCTAGTAGTTGGTCCTTTCAAGCAACCAACTTGCCAGGTTTAGTCTTGTCATGCAACCAAACGTTGGTAGCCTTGCTCACGATGCTCCCGCGCGCCTATCCCGACCAGAACTGCTCGATAGCTCGCACCCTCGAGGTGCTCGGGGACCGCTGGACCGCGCTGATCGTCCGCGACTCGCTGTTCGCCAGCAGGCGGTTCGACGATTACCTCAAGCGGCTCCAGATCGCCCGCAACGTCCTCTCGGACCGGCTCGCGCGGCTCACCGAGGAGGGGATCCTCGAACGCATACCCCATACCGACGGACGCATCGGCCACGAGTACCAGATCACCACGAACGGGCAGGACTTGCTGCCCGTGCTCGCCGCGATGATCGAATGGGGCGACCGCTACCACGCCCCCTACGGTCCGCCGCGAGAGCTCATCCACAAAGACTGCGGCGGCCCGATCGTCCACCAGCTCACCTGCGGAAAGTGCCGGGCGACCATAACGGCCAACGACGCTTTCAGCCGACCCGGGCCCGGCGCACACCAACCCGCCAGCAGCGCGCGGTGACCGCGCAGCCACGAGACCGAGCCCGCGATCAGCAATATGAGGCCCCCGTCAGGGCCGCGCCCCGTTACTACTGGAACCTCTTCTGGGTCCGGGCCCCGGGCCGGGAAGCCTTCCGATCACCTCATTGCGGATCGTTTCGGCGTCAGCGCCGCAATCGAGCACGATCCGGAACGCAACACCCTCGTCCTCTCGCGCCAGCCGAGCAGGATGTGCTCGGTACCGATGTAGTTATGGCCCAGGCTCAGCGCCTCGCGCAACGAGAGCTCGAGCACTTTCTTAGCGCGCGGCGTAAACGGAATCTGACCGCTGGTGGCCTCAACGAACTTGAAGGATGAACCACTAGGTTCACATCGGCCGTGGCTGAGCAGGTGTGTGGGCTCTGCGTCAGTGTCTGATCAGCACGGGCGTGCCGATCGGAAGCAGGTGCGCGAGCCGGGTGATGCTTTGGTTGTTGAGGCGGATGCAGCCGTGGCTGACGTCGTGCCCGATGCCCGCGGGGTCGTCGGTGCCGTGCAGGCCGACCTGTCCGTCGCCTCCCGCGAAGGTGGTGTACACGGCTGAGTAGGCCGACAGGCCGAACGCGTAGGGGCCGTAGAGGCCGGTGGGGTCCGGTGGACGGATCAGGTCGGTGATGTAGTAGCGCCCGCTCGGGGTGGGGGAGAGCGACACGCCCACACCGATCGGCTGGTGATCGATCACCCGTGTTCCGCGCCACACGGTCAGCTGGTGAGCGGCCAGCGCGACGCTCACGCGGTAAAGATCGATGCGCAACGAGACGTGGGCGAAGTGGATCCATCCCGTGCTGAGGTTGGGACGTACAGGAAGCTGAACCTTCAGCCATCCCGGCCGCCGCCGCTCGACGAGCAGAATCAGCGGGAGCGCGCGGCCGCCGGCGTACAGCGTGCGGAGTTCGTGTGAGGGGGTGTGCTCGCTGGGCTGGGCGTACACACGAACGCGGTGGGCGCGCACTTGGGCCGTGATGCTCGCGCCGCGCGGCAGAGTGGCCAGGCTGAGCACGGCTCGGAGGTCAAACCGGCCAGCATGCTTAGCGACCGGAGCCGCGAAGGTCGGCGAGCTGGGCTCATGGCTACCGGTGGCTGCCCCGAGGGTAGCGCTAAGGACCAGGCCCACGACCGCGGACGCTAACAGCACACCGGCCCCCCACAAGGCTCGCCGAGCCCGAGACCGAATCAGGCTCGTCGCCGCACCGCGGGCCGGGGCGCCGGGCCTAACGCCCGTCGGGGTGTCGGGCGTGCGGGAGGCTGGGATATCAGGATTGACGACGGCGGGAGTGCTCGGCCTGCGGGCGGTCCGGGCGTCGAGCAGGAGGACGGCCGGCGTCTCGGGGTTGCCGGCAATCGGCACAGGCGGGTACTCAGCGGGCCGACGGCGCGCTCTCGAAAGGGCGCCGCCGAGTGCCCCGCCGATCGCGGACGCCAGCAGCACGGCGGCGCCCCAGAGGGTTCGCCGAGTGCTGGGAAAAACACGACGCGTCATGACGGGCTTCGTGGCTGGGTAAGGATGTCAGCCAGTCAGGCTTGGCTGTCCGGGGGTGGCGCTCCCTGGCGCGGCGGTCGCCATGTTGGTGATGAATCCGGTGCTTTTGACCGCTGCGAGCACGTCGGTCATCGTGGCGGCGGGCTGAAACGCGTCAGGGGCTGGTGAGGGGCTGCCGCTGCCCTTGCTGATGATGTTCTCGATCCAGGCGGCGTGGCGGGCTTCGACGGGGAGGATCGAGCCGGCGGCTTGCAGGACCGCGGGGGTCTTGATGTTGCCCGCTTGACCGAGGTACGCCTTCACGCCGGTGTCCTCGAGAGTCATCGCTGTGGTCTGGAATGAGGACTGGCTTGACGTCGTACCCTGGAAGTTAAACGTCGGCTTCTTGACTGCCTTTGAACCAAGCGCCTTGGACAGCGCGGCGACGTGCTGCGCCTCGTGATCGGCGACGACCTTGGCGAATGTTTTGGTCTCGCCTGTGAGCGCGCCCTTGGATACCGCCTCGGCGTAGAACGCCGCCTCGAGGTACTCAAGCGTCAACGCGTAGTTGAGGATCGCTACGTCTCCGGCCGGCAGGCCCCCGCTCGCGGCTTGGGCGAAGGCGACGGGAAACGTTCCGACCAGGAGACCGCCGCCGACGAACGCGGCTGTCCGGCGCAGGAACACGGCGCGCGTAGCGCCGTCGACCTGGGCGCCAGCTTCCCGGATCGCACCGTCGCGATCGAGCTCGTCGAGGGTCAGGCAGTGAGAGTGATCAGTCATGTCAAAGGTCCTTTGTTCAGTCGTTCAAGAAATGGGATGCGTTACGCGGGCGAGTTCGAGCTGAATCAGCCGGTGATGAAGCCCGTTCCCTTGACGGCGCTGAGGACCGCGGACATGGACAGCGACGGGTTGAACGCCGCAGGCGCCGGCACGGGCGAATTGCCGGCGCCGATGATGTCGCGCACCCAGGAGGCGTGTCGTGCCTCGACCGGGAGGATCGAACCGGCGGCCATCAGCACAGCTGGCGTCTTGATATTCCCGACCTGCCCCTCGTAGGCCTGCACGCCGGTGTCCTCCAGGGTCATCGCGGTCTTCAAGAAAGTGCCGGCGTGAGACGTCGTGCCCTTGAAGTCAAACTTCGGCTTCTTGACCGCCTTGCTACCCAACGTGCTCTGAAGCGCCTGGACATGCGCAGCCTCGTGCTTGGCGACGACCTGCGCGAACGTCGCGGCGCTCCCGTTCAGGGCGCCCTTGCTGACCGCCTCGGCATAAAACGCCGCCTCGAGATACTCCAGCGTCAACGCGAAATTCAAGATCTTGACGTCCCCGGCCGGCAACCCACCGCCCGCCGTGGCCAAAGCGACCGGGATCGCGCCCAGGGCAACCCCTCCGCCGACAAACGCCCCGGTGCGCCGCATGAACCCCGCGCGGGTGTGTCCGTCCACTGACGCGGCGGCCTCCTGGATCGCGCCATCGCGATCGAGTTCCGCAAGCGCCGACTGGTTCTCTGAAACGTCCATGTGATGATCTCCTCTCCCAGCACTCCGCGACGGAGTCGTCCGGGCTTGACGATTATTTAACGATGACGGTCCCGTGCATAAACGAATGATAGGTGCAGTGATACGCGAACGTCCCAGCCTTCGAAAAACGAAACGTCCGCGACTGGCCTTGGTTGAGGTTCCCCCCCGGCCGGCGAGCGTTGTTGTGGCGGTCGGGACGCGGGTCGCGTTTGGCAATCGTGACACGACCAACTATACGGTCACGGCCGACCGTGGGGGGTTTGACCTGGTCCCGACCGCGAACGTGCCCGACGAGCCGAGACTGTACTTCTGGGGGGGTGGTCGATGCCGCCGAGCAAAGCGCAGGTTCCGGGACTGATGCCTGCCGCGCAGCTTTGCCCCTCGAGGGCCGAAGTCGCGTCCCATTGCGGCGGCCACGCCCACACGATCGACGAGCTCGTGCAGACGCTTGGCCTCCGCGACCGTGGCTTCG
>JAABUZ0100008591.1_pt1 | contig 11956 bp, 10 predicted proteins | sample 5562091 | NCBI WGS metagenome assembly JAABUZ01 (sample SAMN12813069, study PRJNA571459) | rock metagenome | isolation source: Antarctica rocks | place: Antarctica: Victoria Land, Linnaeus Terrace sud | collected 2015-12-21
CTGCCCCCCTGCCCCCCTGCCCCCGCTTTCTTCACGCAGATGGGCGGCCTGAACCAGAAGGGATTCGGCAAAGGCGATCGCTTCAGTGGCAGACTGTCCACCAGCCAGAGTTGCTAACTCTTCGCGGCGAGCGGTGAAATCATTGAGCGCCGTCACCCGGACAACAGTACGGATGTCGGGGTGTTGGTCGTTTTGGCTTGATTTTCGGGGATTGGTTCCTTTGCCGTTGGGTTGAGCGATGACTTGTTTATCCACTCGGAAGTGGCGATCTGCCATTGCCGCTACGAGGGGCTGGTGGGTGACACAAAGAACCTGGTGGTGTTGACTCAGTTGGTGCAATTTCTCAGCGATCGCTTGCGCTACCCGCCCCGAAACCCCGACATCAATTTCATCAAACACCAGGGTCCCGGCAGGGTCGGCTTGAGAGAAGCAAGCTTTGAGCGCCAAGAGAAAGCGACTCATTTCACCCCCAGAGGCAATTGCCATCAAAGGTTGCAGCGGCTCTCCAGGGTTAGGGCTGAACAGAAACGCCATCCGGTCTGCCCCCGCTGCTGTCGGGGAAATAGGAGTAATTTCAACTTGAAACTGCACCTTCTCCATCGCCAATGGCTTAAGTTCTGCAACCAGACGTGCTTCCAGTTGGGCGGCAGCTGTTTGACGCATCTGGGTCAGTTGGGTGCAAGCTTGGATTAGTGTATCCTGGCACTTCAACTCATGCTGCTCCAAGGCTTCGAGCGATTGTTCATCAGCATTGAGTTCTTCGAGTTCCGCTTGGATGCGCTGGTAGTATGCGATCGCCTCTTTGAGCGTAGGACCATACTTGCGACAAATCTGCTTCAGTTCCCGAATACGCTCTTCTACCGTTTCCAGCCGCTGAGGGTCAGCCTCCAACCCTTCCCCATAAGCACTAAGAAGCCGCCCCGCTTCCACTACAGAAGCAAAAGCATCATTTACCAAATCCAAGATGCTTTTGAGCTGGGCATCGTACACCACCATGTCACTCAAGTTTGCCTCTGCCTCTCCCAATAAGTCCGCCGCCGCTGGGGCATCATGATCGTTTTGGTAAAGAGCCTGGTAAACTTTGTAGCTACTCTGTTGCAACTCCACGACATGACTGAGTCGCTGGCGTTCAAGCTCGAGCTGTTCGAATTCACCTGGGTCACTCAGATTCGCCGCCCCTAGTTCCTGGACTTGGTACTTTAGCAAGTCGAGTTGCTGTAGGCGCTGGCGATCAGATTGACGCCGTTTCTCTAACGAAGCCCTTGCCTGTTGGTAGCAAGTATTAGCTAAGGCAACAGCTGACCGCTGCTGGAAATGAGTGGAGCCACCGTAAAGATCGAGCCAGTCGCGCACTTGGGCAGGCTGTCCCATTTGAACTGTTTGGCCTTGGGCAGTAATTTCGACCATGCGATCGCGCAGTCCTGTGATCAGCTGCCGGTTGACCAGCACCCCATTTACCCGTGACCGACTGCGGAGGCTACCTCCACCCGCTGTCATCTCCCGGCTACAGACTACTGATGAATCATCAATTAGCTCAATTTCCTGTTCTGCCAACCAGTCTTCTATTGCTGGGTCTAACCTAAAACTGGCTTCCACAACTGCCCGGTCTGCCCCTACGCGGATTGACCGGCTGCTGACTTTACCCCCCAAAGCAGCATCAATCGCATCCAAAATAATGGACTTTCCCGCGCCGGTTTCACCGGTCAAAACATTTAGACCCGCGCCGAATTCTAGATCCAGCTGGTCAATCAGGGCAAAGTTTTCGATCCGCAGGGAGAGTAACATGGAGCCAAATTCACCGTAAAGGCAGATGCCGGATGCTCACAACTCAGTCGATACTACCGAGCATTATTAGTAACAGCAAATAGCGATACCAACTGCTATTGAAGCGAACCACTAGGAGTCTACCAGACCTAGCTTAATGTGACTTCCCTTCCGCCCAATTGGGTGCGAGGCGTGTTTTGATTAAATTTGTCTATTACCATAGTTTGTTACAATACTTAATATGGTCACTCCTCAAAATTCATGAAAGTTAAGACGGTATCCCCCGCATCCATCGGGTTTGAAGCAGAACCAATGAAGACAACCCCAGTGCCACAAGAAGATGTCGCAACGGTAGCCGCTCCGACTTTAACAGTAGTAGAGGAGCGGCCAAAATCCACCTCAATAATTATCTCAGAAGCAGAAACACAGGCACTGCGGTACGATCCTTTGGCGATCACGGCCCTTTATCGCCACAAGTCGCTGCAAGTATTGAGGCGAATACTGGGGGTTGTGTTGCCATGTTTCACCTTCGGTTTAGGTCTGTGGTGGGATCGGCAACGAGGTCGCGTTGACCAAAATCAGCGGCGACGAGCAATTCAACTGCGGCAACTGTTAACCCAACTGGGACCAGCCTATATCAAGATTGGACAAGCCCTTTCCAGCCGTCCGGATCTGGTTCCTCCGGTGTACCTGGACGAACTAACCCAACTGCAAGACCAGATCCCTCCCTTTAGCAACGAAGTGGCTTACCAGTTCATTGAGGAAGAACTAGGTGAACGCCCAGACCAGATATACGCTGAACTATCGCCCCATCCGATTGCTGCCGCCTCCCTGGGGCAGGTTTACAAAGGCAAACTTAAGACTGGTGAGACAGTCGCCGTCAAAGTCCAGCGCCCGGACTTAAGACAGCGCATCACCCTAGACTTGTACATCTTGCGCAGACTCGCTGCTTGGGCAAATAAAACCTTTAAACAAGTGCGGAGCGACCTGGTAGCCATCCTAGATGAATTTGGTAGCCGCATCTTTGAAGAAATGGACTACATCCAGGAGGGACACAATGCCGAGCGATTCGCCCAGCTCTACGGTCAAATCAAAGATATTTATGTACCTCGGATCTACTGGGAATACACAGGGCGTCGCGTCCTCACAATGGAGTGGATCACCGGCACCAAGTTGACCCAGGTAGAAGCGCTCGCCGCCCAAGGCATAAACGCTCGTTACATAATTGAAGTGGGCGTCCAGTGTTCCCTGCGGCAGCTGCTGGAACATGGCTTCTTCCATGCCGACCCCCATCCAGGCAATCTGTTAGCCACCCCAGATGGCAAGTTGGCGTATCTGGACTTTGGCATGATGAGCGAGATTGAACTATATCAGCGATATGGCCTAATCGAAGCCGTAGTCCACATGGTCAACAGGGACTTTGAAGGTTTAGCCCAAGACTATGTAAAGCTAGGATTTTTGACACCGGATACAGACCTGACTCCGATTATACCGGCTTTCACTCGCGTGTTTGGCAACGCTCTGGGAGCGAGTGTAGCGGAACTTAACATCAAAAGCATCACCGATCAGTTGTCGGAGCTGATGTACGAATATCCCTTCCGTGTGCCTGCTTTCTATGCCCTGATTATCCGTTCCCTCGTGACGCTAGAGGGAATCGCCATCCATATCGACCCCAACTTCAAAGTTCTCACCGCCGCCTATCCCTACGTCGCCAAGCGCCTATTGACCGACCCAGCACCAGAATTACGGGCGTCGTTACGCGATCTACTGTTGAAAGAGGGCAGTTTCCGCTGGAATCGCTTGGAAAACTTGCTACGCAATGCCAGTAGTAGTCAAGATTACGACTTCAACCAGGTGTTTAACCAGATGCTAGAATTTCTGTCTTCAGAACGGGGTGCTTTCATTCGCAATTACCTGGTCGATGAGGTTGTCAAGGGTGTAGATGCTATGGGTCGAACTGCATTACATAACGTCACATCCACACTGCGCGATCGCTTACTTGCAGTCCCTTTGGGAAATCGCGTGGGATTGGCGGTTAACGAAGTCCCTGGAGCTTCATCAGAGCAACAACAAACTTTGGAGCATATCAAACGGATCTGGAATATTCTCCAACAAACCAGTGGCTTTGACCCAACGCAGCTAGCACCTCAGATTCCCCAGTTGCTGCTGAAACCAGAAGTTCAGCGCATAGGGCAGCAAGTTGCCAACCGCTTGGCTCAACGGACCGCAGCACGGCTGATTCGTGAATTTTTAGTTCCAGAAACAGCGCCTCAAGCCCAGGTGAACAGCGACATAAAAATTTATCGGACGACGACATCTGCGGCTACACAAACTAAAATTGCATGACAAAAAAGGAGTCAGGAGTCAGAATTCAGAATAAATTCGATGCTACTAGCGGATGAACAGCGCGTGGCGGCTTTCCATTCTGACTCCTGAATTCTGACTCCTGAATTCTACTAATCTTCGTTGTTGCCCTCTTGGTCGCGTCTTAAACTTTCTTCTAATGCTTGAATCTGTTCCCTACGAGCTTCCAGTTCTAGGGAACGACGAGCTAAATCTTGGTTTTGCAAAGTGAGATTTTGCCGCCAATGTTCTGCTCGCTCGGCTTCCTGTTGCAAAAAAGCTGGGGTAATACCACTAGTCAAGTAGGTTTGCACCAGTTGTATCACCCAGTTGGTGGCATCTTGAAGGCGCTCGATCTCGCCTGTGGGGGAAAGCTCCACTAAAACGAGCAACCCTTCACTCAAAGTGAGCGCCTCCGCCACAGGAATGAACACCTCCTCAGCCATCACTGCCCAGGTGTGTTCAGCTTCCTGACGCGCCAGTAATCGCAGCTCTGCCAAGCCAGAGGGTCCTTGCTTTTGTACTTGAGCCAGATGTAGCATTAACTTTCTTGTGTCCACCCAATCAGACGGAGCCGTTCTCGCAGTATTTCTGCCTGTTTCTCGGCTGCTTCCAGGGTGTCCCGCGCTCCCTTGACTACAGCAGAAGGAGCTTTGTTGACAAAACCCGGATTGCTAAGCCGCCCAGAAAGGGATTTAATTTCGGCTTCGACTTTGCTCAAGTCTTTCTCCAGCTTTGCCCGTAGCGCCTCCACATCCACCACACCAGCAAGGGGAATTAGCACTTGCACCGTGCCAACGACGCCAGCGATTGTTGATTCTATTTCCGTATCAAGAGCAGCGGTAATCGTTAATGACTCCACTTTTGCTAAATCCTGAATATAGGACTGCCCGGTTGTCAGGATTTGGCGTTCGAGATCGCTCTCGGTTTGCAAAATCACCGTCACCTTCACCCCTGGCTTGATATCTGCCTCCGCCCGAAGATTACGAATTGTGCGGATAGTGCCAATCAGTAGCTCAAACTGCTGCTCTAGATCCGGGTTGATTCGTGTTGTATCTGCTTCTGGATAGGATTGCAGCGCCAGAACTTGCCCATCTGACGCTTGAGTGAGCGTGTGCCAAATCTCCTCTGTAATGTGAGGCATGAAGGGATGGAGTAGTTTCAGAATTCCTTCCAGCACATAGGCGAGAGTCTGTTGAGCGCTCTGACGCGATGGGTAAGCTGACTCCTTTTGGAGGCGAGATTTAACTAGTTCAATATACCAGTCACAGAAGTCACCCCAGATGAAGTCATAGAGTCCCTTTGCGGCTTCCCCGAGTCCGTAGTGATCTATGTAATCAGTGGTTTGCCGCACCACCTGATGATAACGCGAGAGCATCCAGCGATCGCTTAATTCCAACGCCTCGCTGTCAGGTGCAGAAAGCTGTTGCGGCGATAACCCGTCCAACTTCATCATCACAAACCGGGCAGCATTCCACAGCTTGTTAGTGAAATTACGAGATGCCTCAACCGAAGCCGACTCATCCGTCTCGCGGTTGTACTCCAGGCGGATATCCTGACCTGCCCCAGCCACTTCCCGAATTAGGGTGTAGCGCAGGGAGTCTGTGCCGTATTTTGAAATCAACACCAGCGGATCAATGCCATTGTTGGCAGACTTGGACATTTTCTTATTATTCTCATCCCGCACCAAGCCGTGGATGTAAACCGTGCGGAAAGGCATCTGACCTGTAAAATGCCCCGCCAACATTGTCATCCGCGCCACCCAGAAGAAGATGATGTCAAACCCAGTGACTAGAGTAGTCGTAGGATAGTAGAACTCTAGATCGCGAGTCTGGTCAGGCCAGCCCAACGTGGAGAACGGCCACAGACCAGAGGAAAACCAGGTATCCAGAACATCTGGGTCTTGGAGAAGCTTGACATCCGAACCAAATTGTGCTATTGCTTTATCCTGTGCTTCGGCTTCACTCCGTGCCACCACAAACGGCGTCGCATCGGTTAGCTGCCCACCCGTTTCACTGACAGCGTACCAGGCAGGAATTTGGTGTCCCCACCACAGTTGGCGAGAGATACACCAGTCTTTCAAGCTTTCGAGCCAGTCTAGATAAACCTTCGTCCAGCGTTGAGGCACAAACTCCGGCGAATTCTGCTGTTCTGTGAACTCCAGCGCCCGATCAGCCAAGGGGCGAATTTTGACAAACCACTGAGTTGAGAGCAGGGGTTCCACGGGAACTTTGGCGCGATCGCTATACGGCACCGTATGCTTATAATCCTCCACCTTCACCAGAAACCCATCTGCCTCCAGCCGCTGCACCACATTCTTGCGGGCAACAAAACGGTCTTGCCCCTGAAACGGCCCCGCATTCTCATTCAACGAGCCGTCCTTATTCATAATATTGATAAACGGCAGTTGATGACGCTGACCCATCTCAAAGTCATTGGGGTCGTGAGCTGGAGTCACCTTCACACAACCCGTACCAAAAGCTGGGTCAACCAACTCATCCCCAACCACTGGGATTTCCCGATCCATAATCGGCAGCGTCAGCGTCTTGCCAATTAAATCCCGATAGCGGTCATCGTTGGGATTAACCGCCACAGATGTATCGCCCAACATTGTCTCCGGTCGAGTCGTCGCCACCTCCACATATCCAGATCCATCCGTGAGAGGATAGCGGAAGTGCCACAAATGCCCATTCACCTCCTGGTTTTCCACCTCCAAGTCAGAAACAGCAGACTGGGAAGCCGGACACCAGTTCACCAGGTACTTGCCCCGATAAATCAGCCCCTCCTCATAAAGTCGGATAAAAGCTTCCAACACTGCCCTTGACGATCTCTCATCTAAGGTGAAGCGCTCCCGCGACCAATCAACCGAGACACCCAATCGCCGCAGTTGGTTAACAATCGTGCCTCCAGATTCCGCCTTCCACTGCCAAGCCCGTTCAAGAAATTTCTCTCGCCCCAAGTCGTAGCGGGTTTTGCCCTCAGCCTTGAGCTGTTTGTCCAGAATCGTTTGCACCGCGATGCCGGAGTGGTCAGTTCCGGGTAGCCACAGGGTGTTGAATCCTTTCATCCGGTGGTAGCGGACGAGAGTGTCAATCAGCGCACTCTCAAAAGCGTGACCCATGTGCAAGCTGCCAGTGACATTGGGTGGCGGAATCACGATGCAGTAGGGTTCGCCGCCGCGATCAGGGTCAGCTTTATAGACTTGGTTTTCTTCCCAGTATTTCTGCCACTTGGCTTCGGTGGTAAAGGGGTCGTATTGGCTTGGCAGGGTGGGGATAGTTGCGGTCATGGAGGGAAAACTAAGTGAGGACGGAGTTATTTAAAATTTTGCCACATGGCTGGAGAGGGTTTTATGGGAACGAACCGCAGAGGCGCAGAGGGCGCAGAGAGAAGAGAGTTGGGAGAGGAAATGAATCAGCTGACGGGAGCAGTTATTGGGGCTGCGATTGAGGTGCATCGGGTGTTGGGGCCGGGGTTTTTGGAGTCGGTGTATCAGGAGGCTTTGTGTGTGGAGTTCCAATTACGGGGGATACCTTTTAGACCTCAGCCGGTGGTTGCTGTGAATTACAAAGGCCAGCTGGTTGGGGAAGGCAGGTTAGATTTTCTGGTTGCGAACACCCTAATTGTTGAATTGAAAGCCGTCGAGAACTTAGCCCCGATCCACGAAGCCCAAGTCCTCTCCTATCTCAAGATGACTAACCACCCCCTCGCCCTTCTCATCAACTTTAACGTCCGCGTCCTCAAAGACGGCATCCGACGCATCATCCTCTCTTAACTCTCCTCTGCGCTCTCTGCGCCTCTGCGGTTCGTTAATTTTTCCTCAACGTCTTCAAAACTAATCCATTCCAAATGCTGGGGGTGCTCCATCAGGTCTTTTGCCACTATATACGCAGCGATTGTCCAGGTTTGATATCTCATCGCTTTTTTCCCAACCAGCGTGCCCCTCTTGCCATCGTAGTATTCTGGCCACTTATCCTCATTCTTATACTCAAGCCAGCGTTTTTCAGCAGTTTTGATGGCTCTTTCCCCAATGCTTGTTTTACCCGTTTTCTGAGCAGCCGCAACCATAAACCAAAGCAATACTGGCCAATTACCGCCATTATGATACGACCAGCGGACGTTTTTAGGATCGCAGCCAGTAATCATCTCCCATTCTTTGCCTTCCACTGCTGGAAAACAGATTTTCATTGGCATATCCCCAACTAAATCCACCCATTTTCTGGAGATTAGATTCAAAATCTTTTGCGACTGTTCAGCGTCGGCTAGGGAGCAAATGATAGCCATCAGGTTTCCCAGTGCAAAGAAGCGAAAATCTATCCGTCCTGGTCCAAGGTTACCGGCTAGATAACCCGCTTGTTTCGGCAGCCAATCGGCTACCCAGCTGGCAAGGGAATCTGGGTAAATGTTGAACTTATTTGCAACTTCTTCTCCAAACTCTTCGTTCTCATATCTATGAATTTCATTCACCCGCCCAATATCTATCCAATAATCTTTCCGAATGTGTCGCTTCAGCCTACCCAAACGTTGTTTTATTTCCAACTGAATGTCGATTTTTTTTGCGGGCAGGAGCAGCTCGTCAGCCGCAAGCAAAGCAGCGTAAAATAGAGCTTGGATTTCTAAGGGACGCTCATAGACTCCCATACGACGGTCAATCATAAAAGCGCCTTCTGGAACTAGTAGCGTTGGGTACATGTCAAACCGCTTCACTAAGCATAGATCTAGTATTAATCTGATACCCTGTTGGAAGTCAGGTTCATGAGCTAGCTCGATGTCGCCTGTCGCTTTCTTATAAGCCCGCAACAAAATCAGCCACCACAGGCAGGAATCTACGGGCGTGACTCTACCAATCGCACGTTCGCCGAAATCAGCTCTAATACATTGTTCTCCATTCTCTTCCACTACCTCGAAGCTGGCTGGCATTAAACCTATACCTGGTCTAACACCATCCATTTGCGACCTGACAGCATCTATGTTAATGTCATTAATCTGTAACTTTAATGTCTGTTTCAGGAAATTGGATACAATTTTTCCTTTACCTTTCGTGAGAAAAGCAAGGGCTGAAGGTACAAAATCGCGGATAAAGCAGTGACCATAATTGTATTGCTTTACACTAGGGTCAGTGGCAGCGGCTACTGTCCCAATCTGCTCTGAGCCATAACTAATAATCGACGCTTCAAGTCTTTCCCATGCCTCATTTAATAGAACACTCTCTGTAGACATTAATTAGTTAGTCTCCTCAGCTTTTTAAACCAGCTATATTGTAAATAAGTGTATCAGCCGCTACAGGGATTGGTGAGGATTTATTTCCAAGAGCATGCGGATGTGTATGTGTCTGGGAATCTCTTCATCTACTACGAACAGGGCAATCCCAAAGCAGTGATAGCATCAGATGTATTTGTGGTCTTTGGGGTGGCTAAGCGCGATCGCCTTTCTTATAAGCCTTAGCGTCTAACGACCAAATTCAGCGGCGGTAAATAGAATCTAATTCAGCCAATCGCATGTTTCGACCGTCCGCTGCAATTACTTGTTGGGCGGCTGGCAAGTTGCACTATCTCCGCTCCTTCCAGTATCCAGGCTCTCGGCTGCAATGCATCACGGCAAGAATCAGAATGTAGTCCTTCTCAATAGTGTAGAGAATGCCATACGGAAATTTCCGGGTTAAACACCGTCGAACGTCTTCATCAATCACGCTCCAACGAGTTGGCGACTCTCTGATTCGATAGGCTGCATCTTCAACAGCATCAATAAATGCCTGCCCTACTTCTGCGCGTTGCTGTGTATAGTATTGGACAGCTTCCGCATATTCAGTGAGGGCTTCAGGATGAAAAACGTACTTCATTACTCAAGTAGTCGCCTCACTTGAGCTAACGCCTCTTCGCCCGGAATGGGTTGAACAGTTCCATTTCTAACTTCATCACGTCGCCGTTTTGCCTCCGTCGTCCATGCTGCCTGAATGGTTGGATCAGTATCAAATTCTAAACTTTCCACTAATTTCTCAGCAAGGAGCGCCCTCAATGCGCTTGGCAAAGATAAGAGTTCTTCTGTCAGTTGCTCGATTGAGCGCATAAGTACACGCAAACTGCTGAATTTTCTCCATAGTGTAACAGCATCTCTACAATCTCCGCGCCTAGAAGTTCCGTATTTCTCCCGAATCTGTTTTCGTAGGAATTTCGTAGCATTGGGTTAAATATAATACATGGTTACTCCGATACTCGATGATGGAACCACGTCTAAAAAAGCTATTAGACCAAGTGCGGGATGCGATTCGGGTCAAACACTACTCGTGTTGTATTCACACCCCAACTTCGTGAAGCAAAAAAACAGGCGATCTGGCAATAGCTGCGATATCTGCCAACGGCCGATCGCTTCACTCAACGATATCAATGATGAGATGCTGCTCGCCGTTGCTGCGGTAACGGTTTTGGTTGAAACCACTTAGCCCATTTACCTACATAATGAGAAATTTTTATTCCTCAGTTTCTGCAAAATTCACTCGTTCGTAAAGGTCGCTAAAAGCAATTTGAAAATCTATGGATTCGAGTGCTAATACGGCAGCTTCTGATTCATACTCGGTTAACAGCCATTTACCAACAGGAGTTTTAGTATGCTGGATCACATGAAATTGGGCTTGGTCTATTAAGATATATTCCTTCAACTCAGGAATTGACCGATAATACAGAAACTTATCTCCTTGGTCGTAATTTTTGGTAGATTTAGATAAAACTTCAACAATCAGCAACGGATTCATCACAGTAGTCAAACTCGTTCCCGTATAGATGGGTTCCCCTTGAATAACCATTACATCGGGATAGGTATACTGGCGATAACGGGGTATCCATAAACGGACATCCCCTATATAAATATCGTAATCTTGCCCTCTTAAAGCAAACTTCAAGGTAGAATAAAAGTTGCCTGCAATTTTATTATGATTTGTTGTTCCCCCCGTCATAGGTACAATTTCTCCATCCCGGTATTCGCTTTTATATTCCGCCGCCGCCTCTAGTTCTAAATATTCTTCTGTTGTGTAGTAGCGTTTTAGTGTTTGTAATTGCATAAGCTTGCTCAAGCAGGGAGTTCTACTGGTTGTCATCCTGGCATAACTCCAGGACAACTCTGTCTAGCTCGTCTGTCATAAAGTCAGAACCTGTCTCACGGTACACCTGCACCAATGACCTGTAAAACCATAATGTCCCCTCTTTGCCTCTAGTAAACTCAGTCCAGATGGTATCTCCCTTTTGTCGCCATTGGGCCAATAGCGACCGGGCATTATGTAGCTTATCGGCGAGAGACACCCGCCGTACTGCTAGTGAGGCGTGGCGTAAGTTCTCAAGGTATCGAGTCTTACGCTCCTGGCACGGGGGCTTAGGCAGCCCTAACACACGGCGCAGAGCAAATGTCCGGCAAAAATCTAGGGGCGATTCTCTTCGAGACGGCACCGAACGCAGAAACAGCAATTGCGGCATAAAATCAAAGCATAATTTCATGAAATGGATATGTTAAAAACCCTTTGGGCTACGGTTCGGCAAGGAAAAATTGAGCTATTGGAATCAGCGGAGCTACCAGAAGGGGGCTGGGTGCTGGTGACACTTCTACCTGATGATGAGACTGAGTTCTGGCTACAAGCAAGTCAAACGTCGCTCAATGCAGTTTGGGACAATGCTGAGGATGATGTATATGCCCAGCTACTCCAAACATGACATTATCTTGATGCGGTATCCCTTCTCAGGGTAAGCGCAAGAAAAAATGACTCATGATATGTTACTGGGGTAGAGCAGCAGAGAGAACCTTGAGCATATAGTCGCTGTTCATGGAAGCCAGTTTTGCTTTTTGCCTGAGACTACGCTTAGTC
>JAABUZ0100008593.1_pt1 | contig 11955 bp, 9 predicted proteins | sample 5562091 | NCBI WGS metagenome assembly JAABUZ01 (sample SAMN12813069, study PRJNA571459) | rock metagenome | isolation source: Antarctica rocks | place: Antarctica: Victoria Land, Linnaeus Terrace sud | collected 2015-12-21
GCTCTTTGCTAAAACCAAGGAAATGTTCGGGCGGCTCGACGTGCTCTTTAACAACGCCGGCATCAATGCGCCAAGCATTCCCATCGAAGAACTTTCTTTCGAGCAATGGAGCACGGTCGTCGCCGTCAACCTCACTGGGGCGTTTCTTTGCACGCAGGAAGCCTTCAAACTGATGAAGGAGCAGAACCCGCGCGGCGGGCGCATCATCAATAACGGCTCGATCTCGGCTCATACGCCACGCCCCCGCTCAGCGCCTTATACGGCAACGAAACACGCCATCACAGGACTGACGAAATGCGCTTCGCTGGACGGCCGCCCCTATGACATCGCCTGCGGTCAGATCGACATTGGCAACGCCGGCACGGAAATGACCGAGCGCATGGCCACCGGCGTGCCGCAAGCGAACGGCGCGATGATGATTGAACCGCGCATGGACGCGCGGCACGTAGCCGACGCGGTCCTTTATATGGCGAGTCTGCCCTTGGACGCTAATGTACAATTCATGACAGTAATGGCTACGAAAATGCCCTTTATTGGGCGCGGCTAGTCTTTATAGCTTAGTTCGCAAACAGCTAACGACTACACTGAACTGATGATGGTACAGCCACGTAGCGCCTTCACTAAACCAATCCACGAGAGTCCAGCAAGATTAGGCCCTGATAACAGTAACGCACTGATACCAGAAAGGCTCCACGTCTAGCAACCGAAGATTCCTATGCCGATTATGAAGCGGTTGTTCAGTTCTCAATTGATTGTCCTTGCTGCCGTGTCCTGTTTGTTTTATCCGGCCGCGCTCTTTGCCCAGCAGCCAAATCCCGAAACTGCCGGAGAAGCCAACCTTGCTCTCCCCGATCTGGCCCAAGCCGTTTTTTTCGGCGCCGTCAATGGGCGATCTCTCCTCCTAAGCGGATTGGTGATCGTAGCGCTCGGTCTCCTGTTCGGTTTGATCATTTATCAGCAACTGAAGCATTTGCCTGTTCACCAATCGATGCGCGACATTTCGGAGCTGATTTACGCAACCTGCAAAACCTACCTGATTACCCAAGGCAAGTTCCTGCTTCTGCTGGAGGCGGTAATCGGCGTCATTATCGTGTTTTACTTCGGGGTTTTGGAACACTTTGACGCGCTCAAAGTGGTGATCATCCTGATGTTCAGCGTGATCGGCATCTGCGGCAGCTTTGGGGTGGCCTGGTTCGGCATGCGTGTCAACACGTTCGCCAATTCACGGACGGCCTTCGCCAGCTTGCGGGGTAAACCGTTCCCGTGTTACGAAATACCGCTCAAGGCGGGAATCAGCATTGGCATGCTCCTGATCAGCGTCGAGTTGCTACTGCTGCTTTTCATCCTGCTCTTTGTTCCGCGTGACTATGCCGGACCTTGTTTCATTGGTTTTGCCATCGGCGAGTCGCTGGGCGCGGCCGCTTTGCGCATAGCGGGCGGAATTTTTACGAAGATCGCCGATATCGGCGCGGACCTGATGAAAATCTTCTTTGGAATCAAGGAAGACGACGCGCGCAATCCCGGCGTCATCGCGGACTGCACCGGCGATAACGCGGGTGATTCCGTGGGTCCGAGCGCGGACGGTTTCGAAACATACGGCGTCACCGCCGTGGCCCTGATCTCCTTTACCGTGCTGGCGGTCAGGAGCCCGCTGGTGCAAAGTCAGTTGCTGGTCTGGATTTTCGTCATGGGCGTGATGATGGTGGTTTCCTCCAGTCTTTCTTATCTCATCAACGCCGCCATTTCGCGCGGGAAATACGCCAGAGTTGACAAAATGAATTTTGAAGCTCCACTGACCTCACTCGTCTGGCTGGCATCGATTATTTCCATGCTGCTAACCTACCTTGTTTCTTACGCGATCATCCCGGATTTGGGCGGCGACACGTCGCTTTGGTGGAAGCTTTCGAGCGTGATCAGTTGCGGAACTCTTGCCGGGGCGGTTATACCCGAGCTAGTAAAGGTTTTTACCTCAACGGAATCGGGCCATGTGCGCGAGGTGGTCGCGGCTTCCAGTGAAGGTGGCGCTTCCCTCAATGTTCTTTCAGGCTTAGTGGCCGGCAACATGAGCGCCTTTTGGCTCGGGTTGACGATCATGCTGCTCATGGGGATTGCGTACGGTATCAGCACGCTCGGCTTGGCGAACTTGATGATTGCGCCTTCCGTGTTCGCCTTCGGCCTAGTTGCGTTCGGATTCCTGAGCATGGGCCCGGTCACGATTGCCGTCGATTCTTACGGTCCTGTCACCGATAACGCGCAGTCCGTCTTTGAACTTTCCATGATCGAGCAAACTCCAGGAATTGAGCAGGAGCTTAAAAAAACCTTTAACTTCGACGTCGATTTCGAAAAGGCGAAGGAGAATCTCGAAGAAAACGACGGCGCGGGCAATACGTTCAAAGCAACCGCTAAACCGGTGCTGATCGGAACCGCCGTGGTGGGAGCGACCACGATGATCTTTTCCATTGTCGTGGCCCTCACTCACGGCTTGCAGCCTGAACGGCTTTCTAAGCTATCGATTCTGTATCCGCCTTTTATGCTTGGATTGATTGCCGGGGGTTCGGTGATTTACTGGTTCACGGGAGCTTCCATACAGGCCGTCATCACCGGCGCTTATCGCGCTGTTGAGTTCATCAAGTCGCATATTCATCTCGAAGACAACGCAAGAGCCTCCCTGAGCGACAGCAAGCGCGTGGTGCAAATTTGTACCCGCTACGCGCAGCGAGGCATGTTGAATATTTTTCTTACCGTTTTTTTCATCACGCTGGCCTTTGCGTTCGTGGAATCATACTTCTTCATCGGTTACCTGATATCGATTGCGTTGTTCGGCTTGTACCAGGCTGTTTTCATGGCGAATGCCGGCGGCGCTTGGGACAACGCCAAGAAAATTGTCGAAACAGAACTGAAGCAGAAAGGCACCGCTCTCCACATGTCGACAGTGGTCGGGGACACGGTCGGCGATCCCTTTAAGGACACTTCTTCGGTGGCCTTGAACCCCATTATTAAATTCACGACGCTTTTCGGCCTGCTCGCGGTGGAACTCGCGGTTTCCTTAACCGGGCGGCACGGCGCCGCTATCGCCCATACCCTGGCAGCGGCATTCCTCCTGGTAGCTTTGTACTTCGTTTGGCGTTCCTTCTATCGCATGAGAATCTCCGGCTGACATAAATGAGCAGCATGTCCGAGGAAATCAATCAAGCAAGCCGCCGCCTTTTCATGGGCGCGGCGCTAGGGACGGCAGCGTCCTATAGCCGCATCAAGGGGGCGAACGACCGTATTCGCCTGGGCGCCATTGGAACGGGAGGCCGCTGCCAGTACCTGCTCGGTTTGCTGCAAAATCTGCCCGGCAATCAGTTGGTCGCCATTTGCGACATCTATGAAACGCGGCGGATACAGGCGCGTTTGAAATTCGCCAGCTACGCCAATGAGTACGCCGATTACCGTAAGCTGCTGGACGACAAGGAAGTGGACGCCGTTGTGATTGGCACGCCGGATCATTGGCACACGCCCATCGCTATTGATGCTCTGGCCGCCAACAAAGACATTTATGTCGAAAAGCCGGTAACGCACAAGCTCGAAGAAGGCGAACAGCTCGGGCGGGCTGTCGCGGCTTCGAAACAAGTCCTGCAAGTCGGCATGCAGCAGCGGAGTTGGCCTCACATCGCCGAAGCCAAGGCGCTGTTTCTGGATACCGGAGCGCTGGGGCAAATTACCTTTGTGGAAACGCACTGGTACCAGAATCACTCCAGGCGGCGCATGAACTACCCGGACCTGGACGCTTCCAAGCTCAACTGGAAAGCGTTTCTCGGCTCGGCTCCGGATCAGCCGATTAACCCGGCGCGCTACTTCGATTGGCGCAACTACTGGGATTTCGGGGGCGGATCATTAACCGACCTGTTCACGCACTGGATTGATGTGGTGCATTGGTTCATGGAAAGCACGCTTCCCACCTCAGCCTTTACCATGGGCGCGCGTTACCGGTTTCCTGAGCGCGACTGCCCGGACACGCTGAGCGCCACCTTTCTGTATCCAGGCAATTTCCAGGTGATTTTCCACTCGTCTCTGGTCAGCATCCTCGCAGGAGGCGGCATCACCCTGCGCGGCACGGAAGGCACCCTGCGCGTGGAACGTGACGGCTATGCCTTCTATGCCGAGCCGGACGCTTACAGCGAGACTCTTGAGTTGCCTTTGCCCACGCGCGAAGTGCGCATGGCCCGCAATGATGGAACCAAGGACCACCTGCAAAACTTCCTGAACTGCGTGCGTTCGCGCAACGCTCCAAACGCGCCTGCGGCCACGGGAATTAACGCCGCGCGTCCCGGGCAGATGGGCAATCTTTCTTTCCGCGAGAACCGGGTGGTTCTGTCCAGCTCGCTCAACCTGCGGAACGACGCGGAACGGGGCGTATGCGCTTAGCCATTCCGGCTTTATGGCTGCTGCTCTGCGGGAGCGCATTCCCGCAAGCAGCAGGAGCGCGCAAGGCTCCCGAGTTCGCGTTTACGCAAACCAGCGGAGGGCAAACGCCGCTCAGTCAATACGTGGGAAAAGCGGTGCTGCTGGAGTTCGTTTCAACAACTTGCCAGTATTGCGGAGCGGCAATGCAAATTCTGAACCGGCTACACGAAGAGTTTGGGGGGCATGGTTTACAAATCGTCGCGGTCGCGGTAAACCCTAACGCCAATATACTGGTGGATGACTTCGCCAAAGAGCAGCATCTTTCATTTCCATTCGGCTGGTGTACGCGGGAGGAAGCACGCCGACTGCTGGCCATGACTCCCGCAGACCGGTTCGTTGTGCCGCAAGTTGTGCTGATCAGTCCGGTTGGTGACATTCTTCAGCAAACCGCGCCGCAAGGCGATGATTCCCTACGCAACGAAAGCACATTGCGCGCTCGTATTTCAGCAATACTCACCCCGGCGGCGCGCAAGAAGTGACTGGGGATTTTACTTGGAGTTTCCAGGCTGCGCCGCCATGGCGGCGCGAAGCTTACCCTCCGCTTCCGCGCCCCAGTAAGCGCAATCCAACTGCAGGAAAACCGACGTGTAGGGAATCGTCAGGTTCGTCTTGATAATCAGAACTTGAAAAGTCTGTCCCGCCTGATCCAGTTTAGAGATGATCTCTTCATGCGGCAGTGACTGCACGGACGTTCCCTTCAACAAAGCGCTCAACTGCTGACGGTACTTCTCAATTCCCGGAGCATCCGCTTCAGGAACAAATCGCAGTTCCCGGTCTGTATAAACAATGGGCCGGACATGGCGGGAGGCGGCCAAAGCGGAGAGAACCTTCTTCAGCACATCCATTTGCTCCGCGCCGGAAACAACTGTTTCAATTCCCGCGCGCGACTGCGCCGGATAAGCCGAGTCTGCGATTACGATCCAATTGCGATGCCCATAGAGCGGAAGCCGCTCCGCAACGATCCCTTGCCAATTTTGAGACGCGCCTTTATCAGCAGCTTTCATAAGGGGAGAAGCACAGAAGGCTACGCAAGCAAGAACAAAAAAACTTTGAATGGTGGATTTCATCAAGTTAGGGGAGTCAATTCAAACTGATGCGCTTTCGGCTGCCCCGCCTCACGGCGCTTTTGAATAACGGCTTGTTCGAGACGATCCGCCGCCTGCATGGCCGCTTCCGCTTGCGGCAGGTTATAGCTCCCCAAGGGCACTTGAACGGTACGCCACCGCTCATTGTGAATATCGCAATGCGAGACCGTTAAATCATAGACCTGCTTGGCCTGTTTAGTCATGGGCGTATCCAGAATGGCGAGATTCACCCCGCGCCCGAGTTCATCGTTGTTAAACGTGCCCACTGTTTTACCGTCAATCTTCAGGTTATACACCCCATTCTTCAGGCCCGTGATCTTTAATGGTTCACTGTTCAAATCTTCCGCGACATTTGCGCTTCTCATGACCAACGCCAACGGCCCGGTTCCCCACATTCCCTGCCATTCCTTAAAAGGCAACGGCAGAGCGTCGTCGGTCTCCGTCCAACTAAGCGCGCCGCCGCTTGACAAGTTTGAAACGCTGGCGTGTTCCGTTGACGCTAATTTTGCTTTGCCCGAAGAAGCGTCGATTGTCACGGCGGCCACTACCGGCCTAGCGCTCCAGGACTTCAGCAACTGTTCAGCCATGATTAGATGCCCGGAAAAGCCGGGGTGTACGCGATCCGGAATGATCTTCTGCGCCTCTTCCGGCGATAGCTCATTGGCTTTGCGAAGCATTTGCACGACTCCCGTATTCAAGTCCGCCACATTCAAGCCCGCCTCCTTGCCGTAGTTGCCGATCCATTTCGCGAAACTAATCAGCACCTCGTTATAGCCGCCCGGAAAAGTTGGCGCCCTGGTGACGTCATCATAGGGGGAGGGCTGGATCGCCGTAATCCGAACTCCGGGAACAGCCGACTTCACCGTATCAACGATGTGCTTATAACCGGCAAAGAAAGTCTTGTCCGTTTCCTCCGTCTCCGCCCGGTACAGCCCATCATTCATTCCCAGCATGATCGTCATGACGCTCGGTTTATAAGCCAGCACGTCACGCTGCAAGCGAAGATCCACCAGACCGCCGCCTCCGCCGCTTACCTTATCGCCGCCCCATCCCGAATGCACGAAAGAAACATCGAGGTTCGGATAGCGTGTCACTACGTACGTTTCCGTGATTACCGTATATAATCGCTGATCCGTGATACTGTCGCCGTAGAACACCACGCGATCACCATTTTTCAGGTAGAAAGAATCAGCGCTGAAGGCCGAAAAAGCCATGAGCAGAAAGCCGCAAAGCGTCTGGAATGGGCGTTTCATTTTTGTCGTTTCCTATTGTATGCGCTTCTCCATTTCGCAAACAGCATAGAATACTCAGATGGATACCGGAGAAAGCTCCCCATGAGTCCCACTTCACGACGACGCCTGATGAAGCAGTTGACCGCGGGCGTAGCGGCTACCGCGTTTCCCATCTTCGGGCAAAATCCGCCGCCGGAGAACCATCACTCTCCGCAGCCCGTCACCAAGGGAGCCGCCGAGGCTTATCACTACCTGTATTTCCGCCCCGAGCAACTTGGCACTTTGGAATCGTTAACAGAAACGATGATCCCCGCCGATGAACATTCGCCCGGCGCCAAGGAAGCGCGCGTGGCTGAGTATATCGATACAATCGTCGCGGACTCCCCCGATTCCGTGAAACGCTTGTGGGACGGAGGATTGATATTAGCCAACAACATGGCGCGGAATAGTTTCGGCAAACCCTACCGCGAGTGTTCCGCGCCAGAACAGATTGCCATCATGAGCGAGTTCGCCGGCGAGGAAAACGGACGCGACAGCCCGGAAGAAAAGTTCTTCGTCATGCTCAAGCGCGCCACGATAGACGGTTATTACACATCGGCAACTGGCATTCACCAGGATTTGCAGTATCAGGGCAACGTCGCGCTGTCTGAATTTCCCGGCTGCGACTCAAAGAAGCTGATCTAAACAATGGCAACCTCTCAGGAGATGTACGACGTGTGCGTCATCGGCTCCGGCCCCGCCGGCGGAGTTTTATCGAAAGAACTGGCCGAAGCGGGCGCGAAAGTCGTTCTAATCGAAGCGGGCCGGACACAACAGTTCAAGGATTTTCATTTTCACTCCGAGCCCTACCACTTCCCCAAGCGCGTCCGGCCTCAGCCCGGTTACTCCAAGGAAGTTGTCGAATCCATTCACTACGACAACAGCGACGCGATAACGATTGACCGGATTCGCGCCGTGGGCGGCCGCAGCATTCATTGGAACGCGGGCTGCTTCCGCTTTGCCGAATGGGACTTTCGCGAACGCAGCGTCGAAGGAGTCGAGGAAGATTGGCCCATTTCTTACCAACAGGTTGCCCCTTACTACTCCTATGTCGAAAAGATGATCGGCGTGTGCGGTTCCCGTGACGGCTTGGCCGTGCTGCCGGATGGCGAATTTCTGCCGCCGCTTAAAATGCGCTGTTCCGACCTGCTGGTCAAACGAGCGTGTGACCGTCTCAACATTCCCTTTATCGCCACGCGCAAAGCCTTATTAACCAAGTCTTACGACAAACGGCCTGCCTGCCATTACTGCGGTCACTGCATGGAGGGCTGCGACATAGGAGCTATCTTCAGCGTCCCGGCGGCTATGCTCCCCAAAGCCCGCGCGACCGGCAGGTTCACGCTGCTCGAAAACCAACTCGCCCGCGAACTCCTTGTGAACAACGAAGGTCAAGTCAAGGCCGTCTCCGTCATCGACACCCAAACCCGCCAGGAGCGCGAAATCACTGCCCGGCGTTTTGCCGTTTGCTGCGCCAGCGTGGAATCGGCGCGCTTGCTGCTCAACTCGCGCTCTCCGCAATATCCCAATGGACTTGCGAACAGCAGCGACGCCGTCGGGCGCTACCTGCACGGCCATACGGTAGTGCAGATGATTTCGTACTTGGAAGATCTCGTCGGCGTGAAACCCACAAACAATGATGGGGCGCTCGACCATACCTATATTCCGCGCTTCAATATGGATCGCAAATCCCGCTCTTACGTCGGCGGGTTTCAGTTTCAAAATCAGTTCTACGGCTTCCGTTATCCCTACCATGCGCAGCATTTGAAAGGCTTCGGCGCGGATTTCAAGAAGCAAGTCAGGACCCTGCAACCGGCTTTCTTCCACACCGGAGTTTTCGGAAAAGTGCTGGCGCGCCCCGACAATCGAGTCACCACCGACCGGACCCGTCCGGACGCCTACGGTATCCCCGCCGCCGTGGTGCAGTTCCGTTTTGGCGAAAATGACTGGGCGCTCTGGCGAGACATGAAGGTGAAAGCCCAGGAGATTCTGCATGCCGCCAAAGCTCGCTTCGTGATCGACACCTCGCCCGCGCCGACCGGCTTCGCCAGCCACGAAGTCGGCACGGCGCGCATGGGCAATGACCCTAAAACCTCCGTATTAAACAGCTTCTGCCAAACGCATGACGTGAAGAATCTCTACGTCGTGGACGGCAGTTGTTTCGTGACCTTCCCCGAAAAGAATCCGACCCTCACCATCATGGCGCTGGCGGTCCGCGCCGCCCGTTATATGACAAATGAAGCAAAAGGGCTCACGTCCAGCAACTTGTAGACCATGCGAAAAACTGTTTTCCTCCTGTCCCTATGCGCCTTAGCCTCCGCGCTCTGGTCTCTCACTCGCCCTGCCGACATACCGTTCAGCAAGGAACAAATCGATGGCAGGGCGAGCGAAACAGCGGCCGTCACGGATGTGAACGGAGACGGAAAACTCGACATCATCTCCGGCGAGAACTGGTACGAAGCGCCGCAATGGAAGCCGCACCGCTTTCGCGATCTGCCCTACGCCAACGGCTACGTCGATAACTTCAGCGATCTCCCCGTTGATGTTGACGGCGACGGCCGTATGGACCTCGTCAGTTGCTCCTGGTTTCGCCGCTCCCTCCGCTGGTGGAAGAATCCGGGGAATAACGGGCAGTGGACTGAAAGCTCTATACAGGAAGGTTTTCCCATTGAATTCGCCTTTCTCGTCAATCTCAGCAACGGCAAGAAACCTACCGCTATCCTGCCTCAATTCGGTGACCTGAAAGCTCCGCTGGCCTGGTACGAAATCAAGAACGGCGGTTTTCAAAAACATGTCGTGAGCGACAAGAGCTACGGCCACGGCATCGGCGCGGGAGACGTTAACGGAGACGGACGCACCGACATCATCACGCCCAAAGGCTGGTTTGAAGCGCCGGCCACGGCGGGAGATGGCAAATGGATCTGGCACCCCGATTTCGATCTTGGAACCTCCACCGGTTTCATTTACGCGCTCGACCTTAACGGCGACGGCCGCAATGATCTGATTACCACGGCGGCGCATGATTACGGCATCTTCTGGATGGAACAGGGGCCGGATCACCAATGGACCAAGCACCTGATTGACGACACTTGGTCGCAGTCCCACGCCATGACCATGATCGATTTAAATCACGGCGGAAGACCTGACTTCCTGACCGGCAAACGCTACATGGCGCACGACCACGACCCCGGCGTCCGCGAACCCCTGGGGCTGTATTGGTACGAATTTCTCAAAGGCGAAAACAATGCGCCGGTCTGGGTCAAGCACGTGATCGACTACGGAGGCCGAACCGGAGCAGGCATGCAACTGCCGGCCGTGGATATCAACGGCGATGGAGCGATTGACTTCGTAGCGCCCGGCAAGTCCGGCCTGTTTCTTTTCCGCAATACTTCAAATACCGGAGGACATCATGAAATTCGGCGCTAATACCTTTATCTGGGCCGACAAATGGAGCCGCGACCTTTTACCTCTTTTAGGAAGGTTGAAGGAGGCAGGCTTTGACGGCATCGAAATCCCGCTCATCCATCCGGAGCAAATAGAGGCTCCCGAACTGCGTCGTGAGCTGGAACGGAACGGCCTGGAGTGTACGGTCTGCTCCGTCCTGCCCGAAGGATTGAACACGATCAGCAATGACGCCGAAATCCGCCGCAAAACCCGCGAGCACTTGAAATCCTGCATAAAGACCACGGCTGAAATGGGAGGAAGCATCATTGCCGGACCTCTTTACGCGCCTGTCGGCTTTCTGCCGGGTCACCGGCGCACCGGAGATGAATGGCGCCATGCCGTGGAGTGCTTTAGAGAATTAGGCTCAACGCTGGAGGAGAACGGAGTTACGGTCGCTTTAGAACCGCTGAACCGCTACGAAACCTACTTTCTCAACACGGCTGAAGACGCGGCGAAGCTATGTAAAGAAGTCAACCATCCCCAAGTCGGCATTCTGTTCGACACTTATCACGCCAACATCGAGGAAAAGTCCATTGCGGAAGCGATTGCGCAGGCTGCTCCCTATTTGCGGCATTTCCATTCGTGCGAAAACGACCGGGGCACGCCCGGCACCGGACATATTGAATGGCCCGCCGTCTTCCAGGCGCTGAGAACCGCCGATTATGACGGCTGGCTCACCATCGAAAGCTTCGATTTTTCATTAGGAGCCTTATCTTCCGCCGCTTCGGTCTGGCGCGACCTCGCGCCGAAAGCGGAAGACATCGCCTTTGACGGCGTAAAGTACCTGCAAAAGTTAGCGAACTCGTAGCGGGAGTAAGGGCGCCTGTTCATTTGCAAATTCGAAGCCATTGGGGTTTGCCGCAGGCCTCCCGCAACCATCCCAACTCTTTGGTGTCGTAGGCATACTGGCGGCGTGAACGGTTCTCCTGCCAGTGCAGATTTTTGAGCGGGTGGGCTTCGGCGAGGTAGACATGCGCGTCGAGCAGCACGGCGCGGACGGCCGGATCTTTTTTCCTCGGCAAACAGGTCGGGAACGCAGCGCTTCCGGCCCAAGGCCAGGATGCCGGACTCCAGGTCCAGAACGCGGTTGAGCCGCCATTGGGTGTCGGCCAGACTTCCTTTGACGGGGAGTTCCGCCTTCCTGCCTTCAACACGGCTGAGCTTGCGAACTCATCACAGCTTCGCCGTGCGAAAGGATCGTTATAGACCTTTTTCGACCATCTCCAAAAGGCGTTCTGTGAGCGCCTTGACGTTCTTGGCGGATGCGCCGCTCAGGGGACCTTCCATGACGAGAAACGCCAAACCGTGGACAGCCGACCAAGCCAGATATTCCGCGCCTTCCCGGCGCTCCGGGGGAAGGACACCTGCCTCCACCATCCGGTCCAAGGCAGATCCCAGCAGTTGGAACGGATTAAGTCCGGTGTGGCCGGTCTTGGCAGTATCGAGATCCCCCTCCACCGGGTCAGGAACCGAGAAGGCCGTTCGGAACAAACCGGTCTCCTTTAGGGCAAACTTCAGATAACCTGTTCCCACCGCTCGCAGAGTGGCCCGAGCGCGATCCGCCGGAGGCTGGCGGCGCGGCAGTCGCTCTATTTCCGCTTCGATGGCGAGGGCCAGCGCAGAAAGGGCAGCCGCCCGGACGGCTCCCAACAAATCGCCGTGGCTGGAAAAGTGCCGGTAGGCGGCATTCGGAGCAACTCCGGCCCGTG
>JAABUZ0100008595.1_pt1 | contig 11954 bp, 9 predicted proteins | sample 5562091 | NCBI WGS metagenome assembly JAABUZ01 (sample SAMN12813069, study PRJNA571459) | rock metagenome | isolation source: Antarctica rocks | place: Antarctica: Victoria Land, Linnaeus Terrace sud | collected 2015-12-21
CTGCTCGCCAGGTGGGAGCGGTTCTCCGACGAGCAGAAGCAGGTCATGCTCGCCACCGTGAATGCCGACGCCGACCGGGTCTCGAGACTGCTCACGGAGCTGCTCGACGTCAGCCGCATCGACGCCGGACGCCTGGAGCTGCACCCACAGGTGGTCGACGTCGTCGCCGCCGTGCAGCGGGTGGTGGCCGGGCGCGTGGCGGGCGGCGAGCCGCAGGAGCGGTTCCAGGTGCAGGTGCGCGGTCCGCTGCCGGAGCTGTGGCTCGACGCCGACAAGTTCGACCAGGTGCTGCACAACCTGCTCGAGAATGCCCTGCGGCACGGCTCCGGGACGGTGACGATCTCGGTCGGGCCGCCGGCGTCCGCCAACGGGTCCGACCCGCCCGGCGACCAGGGCGCGGCGCCGGCTGCCGTCGAGGTCGTCGTGAGCGACGAGGGCGAGGGCATCACCGACGCGATGCTTCCGCTGATCTTCGGCCGGTTCTGGCGCGACACCACGAGGCGCGGCGGCACAGGGCTCGGGCTCTACATCGTCAAGGGCATCGTCGGGGCGCACGGCGGGACGGTCGTGGCCGAGCGAGCGCCCTCGGGCGGCGCCCGGTTCACGGTGACGCTGCCGGCGGGCACCCCGGACTTTATGTAGCGGGACGCCCTCGTCCCGCTGGCCCCCGGCCGCGCCTTTGCTCAGCTTCCTGCCTCGACTTCTCGGAGCCTTGCCCATGTCATCGCCCATCAGCCCGGAACACCGGCCCGACCCGCTTTCGGAAGCCGCCCTCGCTGCGCTGCTGGCCGAGGCGAGCGCCGCCATCGCGACCGCCCCCGACCTCGCCACGCTCGCCGAGGTGCGGACCAGCCACGTCGCCGGCCGCGCCGCCCCTGTGGTCCTCGGCCGCCGCAGCCTCGGCCAGCTGCCCGGCGCCGAGCGCGCAGAGGCCGGCCGGCGCCTCAACGCCACGGCAGCGGCGGTGAGCGCCGTCTACAAGCAGCGCCTCGCCGAGCTCACCGCCGAGCGCGACGCCCGGGTGCTCGTTGAGGAGGCGGTCGACGTCACCCTGCCCACCACGCGCCGCCTGGTCGGTGCCCGCCATCCGCTCTCGCTCGTCACCGACCAGGTCGTCGACGTGTTCGTCGCGCTCGGCTACGAGGTCGCGGAGGGACCGGAGGCCGAGCACGGCTGGTACAACTTCGATGCCCTCAACACCCCGCCCGACCACCCGTCGCGCGGGCTGCAGGACACCCTCTACCTCGAGCCCACCCGCTCGCAGGTGGTCCTGCGGACGCAGACCAGCCCGGTCCAGGTGCGCTCGCTGCTCGACCGCGAGCTGCCGGTGTACGTGGTCTGCCCCGGCCGGGTGTACCGCGCCGACACTGTCGATGCCACCCACCTGCCGGTGTTCACGCAGGTGGAGGGGCTCGCCGTCGACGAGGGGCTGACCATGGCGCATCTGCGCGGCACGCTCGACGCCTTCGCCGCGGCCATGTTCGGCTCGGCGCTGCGGACCCGGCTGCGCCCGCACTTCTTCCCGTTCACCGAGCCCAGCGCCGAGGTCGACATCGAGTGCTTCGGCTGTGGCGGCTGGTCGCGCGGCCACGGGTCGTCCGGGGCGCCAGTACCGGCCGCCGACTGCCGGATCTGCTCTGGCGAGGGCTGGCTGGAGTGGGGCGGCTGCGGGATGGTGGACCCGGCGGTGCTGACCGCGTGCGGCGTCGACCCGATGCGCTACACCGGCTTCGCCTTCGGGATGGGGCTCGAGCGCACCGTGATGGCGCAGTTCGACGTGAGCGACATCCGCGAGCTCATCGACGGTGACGCGCGGTTCTCCGCAGCCTGGGCCGGCCGCTGATGCGCGCCGTCCAGACCTGGCTCGCCGAGTACGTGCCGGGGTTGCCGGATGCGACTGCTTGCGCCGCTGCTTTCACGCGCGCCGGTCTGACCGTCGAGCTCGTGACCGAGGCAGGGGCGGAGCTAGCACTCGCCCGCGGGAGCGTCGTCGTCGGCGAGGTCACCGAGATCGAGGAGCTCACCGAGTTCAAGAAGCCGATCCGGTACTGCCAGGTGGTGACGGCGGACGGTGGGCAGCCGCGCGGCATCGTCTGCGGAGCGCGGAACTTCGTCGCGGGCGACCGGGTCGCCGTCGCGCTGCCGGGGGCGGTGCTGCCCGGGGGGTTCGCCATATCTGCCCGCACCACCTACGGCCGGGTGTCGGACGGGATGATCTGCAGTGCCCGCGAGCTCGGGGCGGGTGAGGACCACGCCGGCATCCTCGTGCTGCCGCCAGGGACGCCGCTCGGCGCCGACGTCGTGGCGTTGCTCGGGCTGCCCGACACCGTGCTCGACATCGAGGTGACCAGCGACCGAGGCTACGCCCTCTCGCACCGCGGCCTGGCCCGCGAGCTGGCGGCCGCACTCGAGCTGCCGTTCACGGACCCCGCGACGGGCGCCGCACGAACGGCGCACGAGGCGTTCCACGCGTCGGGCGGAGCAGGCGGGCCGGCCGTGCGGATCGACGACGAGGCCGGCTGCCAGCGCTACGTCGCCCGTGCCGTGGGCGGCATCGAGACGCTCGCGCCGACGCCGCCGGCGCTGCAGCAGCGGCTCACCCTGGCCGGGATGCGCCCGATCTCGCCCGCTGTCGACGTCACCAACCTGGTGCTGCTCGGCCTCGGCCAGCCGCTGCACGCCTTCGACCGCGACACGCTGGTCGGAGCGCTGGTGGTCCGGCGGGCGCGCCCGGGGGAGCGCTTGAGAACTCTCGACGGCGTCGACCGCGCTCTCGACTGCGAGGATCTGGTGATTGCCGACGACACCGGGCCGGTCGCGCTCGCCGGGGTGATGGGCGGCGCGGCGACAGAGGTGTCGGGGGCGACGACGCAGGTCGTGCTCGAGTCCGCCCGCTTCGACCCGGTCTCGGTCGCCCGGACCGCCCGGCGTCACGGCCTGCCCTCGGAGGCTTCGCGCCGGTTCGAGCGCGGCGTGGACCCGGACCTCGCCCCCGCAGCGGCCGAGGTCGCCGCGCAGCTGCTCGCCGCTCTCGGTGGCCACCTGCTGCCCGGGACGACGGACGTCGACCGGCGGCCGGCCGTGCTGCCTGTCGCGCTGCCGCTCGGTGAGTGTGAGCGGCTCGCCGGCCGGACCTACCCAACGGAGGTGATCCGGCGCCGGCTGGAGCAGGTCGGCTGCACGGTCGTCGACGCCGGTGCGACGAGTGCCGGCGTGCAGCGGCCGGTCCTGCAGGTCCTGCCGCCGTCCTGGCGCGGCGACCTCACGCGGCCCGCGGACCTGGTCGAGGAGGTCGTCCGCCTCGAGGGCTACGAGACCATCGGGTCGGCGCTGCCGCGGGCTGTCGCCGGCCAGGGGTTGACCAGCGAGCAGCGGCTGCGCCGGCGGTTGGCGACCGCGCTGGCCGACGCGGGGTTCACCGAGGTGCTGCTGCTGCCCTTCGTCCCCGCGTCGACCGCCGACCAGCTCGGCCTCGACGCGGATGACGAGCGCCGCCCCGCCTGCCGAGTGGCCAATCCGCTGGCAGACGACGACGCCTACCTGCGCACGACCCTGCTGCCCGGGCTGTTCGTGGCCGCTGCGCGCAACGTCAGCCGGGGCAACACCGACGTGGCGCTGAGCGAGACGGGGGTGGTGTTCCGGCCACAGGCTGCCGGCGCAGTCGCCCCACCAGTCCCGGGCGTCACGAGCCGGCCGAGCCAGGAGGCGCTTGCCGCGCTCGACGCCAGCCTGCCGCGCCAGCCCCGGCACGTCGCCGTGGTGCTGACCGGCCACCAACCGCCGGCCGCTGTCGGCGCCGTCAGCGGCACGGGCGGCAGCCGCCCCCGCCCGGCCGACTGGGCTGATGCCATCGATGCTGCACGCGTCCTCGCCCGCGCAGCCGGAGCCCCGCTCGCCGTGGGTGCCGCGGACACGAGACCGTGGCACCCGGGGCGGTGCGCCGAGCTGATTGTCGAGGACCCGGCGGGTGGTGGTCGGGTCGTCGGCCAGGCGGGCGAGCTGCATCCTCGCGTGGTCGCCGCATTCGGGCTGCCCGCTCGAACCTGCGCGATGGAGCTCGACCTCGACGCCGTCGTTGCGGCCGCGATGCCGGTGCCGGCTGCCCCCCGCCTGTCGGCCTACCCTCCGGCCGACCGCGACGTCGCCCTCGTCGTCGCTCCCGGCGTCACAGCGGGTGCGGTCGACGCGGGGCTGCGGGCCGGGGCGGGGCCGCTGCTCGAGCAACTGTCGCTGTTCGACGTCTACCCGATCCCCGCCGGCTCGGGCGATCCGGCCGTGGGCACTCGCTCGCTTGCCTTCCGGCTGCGCTGGCGCGCCGCCGACCGGACGATGACCGCCGAGGAGGTCAACGGGCTCCGCGACGCCGCGGTGCAGCAGGCGCACGAGCGAACGGGGGCGCAGCTGCGGACCTGACCGGCGCCCCGATAGCCACTTGCCTATATGCAGGTAAGCGCATAAGTTGCAGTCATGGGCGTGACGGCGGCAGTGCTGGGGGCGAGCGGCTACGCGGGCGGGGAGCTGCTCCGCCTGCTTGCGCAGCACCCCACGCTGAGCGTTGGGCCGGTGTTCGGCGACAGCTCGGCGGGCCGCGACGTCACCGACGTCCACCCCCAGCTGCGCTCGCTGGCCGGACGCACGCTGCTCGGCACCGATTCGCTCGACGAGGCCGCTGGTGTCGACGTCGTGTTCCTCGCCCTGCCGCACGGGAAGTCCGGCCCCATCGCCGCCCAGCTGCCGAGCGGGCTGCGCATCGTCGACCTGGGCGCCGACCACCGCCTGACGAGCCCCACGGACTGGGCCAGCGGCTACGGTGGCGCATACGCGGGCGCCTGGCCCTACGGGCTTCCCGAGCTGCCCGGCACGCGTGCTGCGGTCGCCGCTGGCAGCACCGTTGCGGTCCCGGGCTGCTACCCGACGGCCACCATCCTCGGCCTCGCCCCGCTGGTCGCCGCGGGCGTGGCGGAGCCGGACGATCTCGTCGTGGTGGCGGCGAGCGGCACCTCCGGAGCCGGCCGCGGCGCCAAGGCATCCCTGCTCGGCAGCGAGGTGATGGGCGACGCCTCCGCCTACAAGGTCGGCGGCCACCAGCATCGGTACGAGATGGCGCAGGCCATTGGCGTGCCGACCCTGTCGTTCACCCCGGTGCTCGCCCCCATGCCCCGCGGCATTCTCGCCACCGGCACCGCACGGCTCCGGCCGGGCACCGCAGCAAGCACCAGCACTGCCGCGCTGCGCGCCGTCCTCGCCGAGGCCTACGCCGACGAGCCCTTCGTCTACCTGCTGCCCGAGGGCAGCTGGCCGCACACCGCCGCCACGCTCGGCAGCAACTCCTGCCACCTGCAGGTCGTCGCCGACACCGCCGCCGGCCGCGCCGTCGTCGTCAGCGCCCTGGACAACCTGGTCAAGGGCGCCGCCGGGCAGGCCATCCAGTGCGCCAACCTCATGCTCGGCCTGGCGGAGACCGCCGGGCTGCCCGTCGACGGGGTGGCGCCGTGACAGGAGTGCACCAGTGAGTGTCACCGCCGCAGCCGGGTTCCGCGCCTCCGGCGTCGTCGCGGGGCTCAAGCCGAGCGGCCGCCGCGACGTCGCGCTCGTCGTCAACGACGGTCCGATCGACGCCGCCGCGGGCGTGTTTACCAGCAACCGGGTGCACGCCGCGCCGGTGATGTGGTCTCGCCAGGCTGTTGCCGGCGGGCGGCTGCGCGCCGTGGTCCTCAACTCCGGCGGCGCCAACGCCTGCACCGGCCCTCGCGGCTTCGCCGACACGCACCACACGGCCGAGCACGTCGCGCAGGTGCTCGGCTGCGGCGCCGGAGAGGTCGCCGTCTGCTCGACCGGCCTGATCGGCAGCTACCTGCCGATGGACCTGCTGCTCGCCGGCGTCGACGCTGCGGGCAGCGCGCTCGCGGCGACGGGGGGCTCCGCCGCCGCCGAAGCCATCTGCACGACCGACACCGTTCGCAAGGAGGCGACCTGCACGGTCGCCACCCCAGCCGGGACAGTCACCGTCGGCGGGATGGCCAAGGGCGCGGGGATGCTCGCGCCCGAGTTGGCGACGATGCTGTGCGTCGTCACGACCGACGCCACCGCCGACGGCCCCACCCTCGACCGGGTGCTGCGCGCCGCCACCGCCCAGACGCTGGACCGGGTCGACTCCGACGGGTGCCTGTCGACCAACGACACGGTGCTGCTGCTGGCCAGCGGCGCGAGCGGCGCGGAACCGGACGAGGGGCAGCTGCTGCACGCCGTCACCGCGGTGCTGGGTGACCTCGGCCGCCAGCTGGTCGCCGATGCCGAGGGGGCGAGCAAGGAGGTCCTGATCGAGGTCGGCAACGCCGCGAGCGAGGACGACGCGGTGCTCGTCGCCCGAGCGGTCGCCCGCAGCAACCTGCTCAAGTGCGCCCTGCATGGCGAGGACCCCAACTGGGGTCGGGTGCTGTCCGCGATCGGCACCACGGCTGCAGCCTTCGACCCGCTGACGCTCGACGTCGCCATCAACGGCGTCACGGTCTGCCGCGACAGCGCCCCCGGCGACGACCGCGAGGCTGTCGACATGTCCGGCCGGGCGGTCACCATCAGCATCGACCTCAAGGCCGGCACGGCGACCGGATGGGTGCGCACCAACGACTTGACCGCCGCCTACGTCCACGAGAACTCGGCGTACTCGACGTGAGCAGCACGACGAGCGCCGCTAGCACCGCCGCCAGCACCCACCCCGGCGCGCCCACCCCCGCGCCGCCGCCGCGCACCACCTCGCGCCTCGCCGCTGCGCGGGCCAAGACGCAAGTGCTCATCGAGGCGCTGCCGTGGCTGTCCCGGTTCTCGGGCGCGACGATCGTGGTCAAGTACGGCGGCAACGCCATGACCGATGAGCGGCTGCGCGAGGCCTTCGCCGAGGACATCGTCTTCCTGCGCTATGCCGGCATCCGGGTCGTCGTCGTGCATGGTGGCGGCCCGCAGATCACCCACCACCTGGCGCGGCTAGGGGTAGCCAGCGAGTTCCGCGGCGGCCTGCGGGTGACGACCCCCGAGACGATGGACGTCGTCCGCATGGTGCTCGTCGGCCAGGTCAACCGCGACGTCGTCGGCCTGGTCAATGCCCACGGCCCCTTCGCCATCGGGATGTCGGGGGAGGACGCTCGGCTCTTCACGGCCGAGCGTCGCTTCGCCACGGTCGACGGCGAGCCGGTCGACGTCGGGCTGGTCGGTGACGTCGTCGACGTCCGTGCGAGCACCATCTGTGCCCTGCTCGACGCCGGGCAGGTGCCAGTCGTGGCATCTGTCGCCCGCGGCGCCGACGGCCTGGTCTACAACGTCAACGCCGACACGGCAGCCGCCGCGCTGGCCGTCGCCCTGGAAGCGGAGAAGCTCGTGGTGCTCACCGATGTCGAAGGGCTCTACGCCGACTGGCCGGCGACCGACGAGGTCGTCGCGACTGTCGACGCGGACGCCCTCGAAGCCATGCTGCCCTCCCTCGGGGCCGGGATGGTGCCCAAGATGGAGGCGTGCCTTCGGGCCGTGCGCGGCGGGGTGCCGCAGGCGCACGTGCTCGACGGGCGGATCCCGCACGTGCTCCTGCTCGAGGTGTTCACCGACGAGGGGGTCGGCACGATGGTGGTCCCGACGGCCCCAGCCGCAGCTACCTACCTCCCATCGGCGGAGGTGCCAGCATGACCGCCGCCCTCGGCGAGGCGCTGCTCACCCGCCGCGACGCGGTGGTGATGGGCACCTACGCCCGTCCGCCGCTGGCGCTGGTCCGAGGCTCGGGCAGCACCGTGTGGGACGCCGACGGCCGCAGCTACACCGACCTGGTCGCCGGCATCGCCGTCTGCCTGCTGGGCCACGCGCACCCCGCCGTCACCGAGGCGGTGACCCGGCAGCTCGCCAAGCTCGGGCACACCTCGAACCTCTACGCCAGCGAGCCCGCGGTGGCTCTTGCCGAGCGGCTCCTAGCCCCCTTCGACGGCGACGGCCGGGTGTTCTTCTGCAACTCCGGCGCGGAGGCCAACGAGACCGCCCTGAAGATCTCACGGCGCACCGGCCGCACCGAGGTCATCGCTGCCGACGGCGCCTTCCACGGCCGCACCCTCGGTGCTCTGTCGATCACCGGACAGCCCGCCAAGCGGGCCCCATTCGAGCCGTTGCTGCCGGGCGTGCGCTTCGTCCCCTACGGAGATGCGGCCGCCCTCACCGGCGCCGTCAGCACGCTGACCGCCGCCGTGTTCCTCGAGCCGACGCTGGGCGAGGGCGGGATCGTGCCCCCGCCCGCCGGATACCTGCAGGCCGCCCGGGCGGCGTGCGATGCGGCCGGCGCCCTGCTTGTCGTCGACGAGGTGCAGAGCGTCGGGCGCACCGGCTCCTGGTACGCCTGTCAGCAGGAGGGCATCCGGCCCGACGTCCTCACCTTGGCCAAGGGGCTGGCCGGCGGTCTGCCGATCGGAGCCTGCCTCGGCCTCGGCGACGCAGCGACACTGCTGCGCCCCGGCGACCACGGCAGCACCTTCGGCGGCAACCCGGTGGTCTGCGCTGCAGCGCTGGCGGTGCTCGACGTCGTCGATCGGGACGGGCTGGTCGAGCACGCCCGCACGCTCGGCGACGCGCTCGCCGCCGACCTCGCCGCCCTTGGGCATCCGATGCTGACCGGCGTGCGCGGGCGGGGGCTGTGGCTCGCGCTGCTGCTCGCCGCCCCGGTCGCTCCGGCGGTCGAGGCGGCAGCGAGGAACGCCGGCTTCCTCGTCAACACGGTCGCGCCCGACACCATCCGCCTCGCGCCGCCCCTGGTACTCACCGAGGACGAGGCCGCTCGCTTTGTCGCCGCGCTGCCGGGCATCCTCGACGCTGCTGCTCAGGCTGGGGATGGCAGCACTGCCGAGGCAGCCGCCCGCACTAGGGTCGGCTCGTGACCAGCCCCACCAGCCCCACTGCCCTGCCCCGGCACCTGCTCGTCGACACCGACCTGTCACCCGACGAGCAGCTGGCCGTGCTCGACGACGCCGACGCCCGCAAGGCGGCTCGGCGCTCGGGCGAGAGCCAGCCGCTCACCGGCCAGTCCATCGCGCTCGTGTTCGAGAAGCCCTCGACGCGCACCCGGGTGTCGTTCGAGGTCGCGGTGCACGAGCTCGGCGCGCATCCGCTCGTCATCGACGCCTCGACCACCCAGCTCGGGCGCGGCGAGACGATCGAGGACACCGCCGCGGTGCTCAGCCGCTACGTCGACGCGATCGTCATCCGGACCTTCGGCCAGGACCGGCTCGAGCGCATCGCCGCCGCGTCGGGCGTCCCGGTCGTCAACGCCCTCACCGACTACGCCCACCCCTGCCAGGCCCTGGCCGACCTGCAGACCATCCGCGAGCGCAAGGGCAGCCTCAAGGGGCTGACCCTCGCCTACGTCGGCGACGGCAACAACATGGCCCACTCGCTGATGCTCGCCGGTGCCACGGCGGGGGTTCGGGTGCACGTCGCCACGCCCCCCGGCTACCAGCCGATCGAGCAGGTGGCCCGGCACGCCAACGAGATCGGCGTGCACACCGGCGGCGAGGCACTCGTGCTGCACGACCCGATGGAGGCGGCCGCCGACGCCGACGTGGTCTACACCGACGTCTGGGCCTCCATGGGCCAGGAGTCCGACGTCGCCACCCGCGCACCGCTGTTCGCGCGCTACCAGGTCAACGAGCGGCTGATGCGGGCCGCGCGGCCGGACGCCATCGTCATGCACTGCCTGCCGGCGCACCGCGGCGAGGAGATCACGGCCGACGTGCTGGACGGCCCGCGCTCCGTCGTCCTCGACCAGGCCGAGAACCGGCTGCACGCGCAGAAGGCGCTGCTCGCGTTCCTACTGGCTGGCCCTGCTTCGGCTGCCCGGGGCGAAGGCCCGGAAGTTCCGCGCAAAGGCTCCGGCGCATGACCGTGACGGCTGCCCGCACCCCGCTGACCAAGGCCGCGCGCCACTCGCGCATCGCCTCGTTGATCGCCACAGGGGAGGTCGGATCGCAGCAGGAGCTCGTCGAGCGGCTCGCCGCGGGCGACGTGCACGTCACTCAGGCGACGCTGTCGCGCGACCTTGCCGAGCTCGGCGCCCGAAAGGTGCGTGAGCCGGGGAGCCGCTCGGTCTACGCCCTGCCGGGCACCGGGCGGGTCAGCGCGCCCGGACCATCGCTGGCTCGCCGGCTCGAGGAGCTGCTGGTCGGGACGGAGGCCGCGGGGCACCTCGTCGTGCTGCGGGTGCCGCCCGGCGGGGCACACCTGCTCGGCTCGGCCTTCGACTCCGCCGACCTGCCCGAGATTGCGGGCGTGGTGGCCGGTGACGACACCATCCTGCTGGTGTGCCGCGCCCTTGGCGGCGCGCCGCCCGACGAGGTCGCGCGGGCCCTGGCCGACCGGCTGCTTGCCATCGCCGAGGGCCGCTCGCAGGCCTGACCGAGCGGCGAGTCGAGGCTCGCGCCCGCAGCCGATCCGACCGAGTGCCACCTATCCGAGCGCCACCCACCCGTCGCCCCAGAAGGAGCACCTGACGTGACCGCCGCCCCACCGCCTCCCGCTGTCTCCAGCCCGGCTCCGGGAGCAGGGCGCCAGGACCGCTCGCCCAAGGAGCGCGTAGTCCTCGCCTACTCCGGCGGCCTCGACACCTCGGTCGCGATCGGCTGGATCGCCAACGCGACCGGGGCCGAGGTCATCGCCGTGGCCGCCGACGTCGGCCAGGGCGGCGAGGACCTCGAGGCCATCCGGGAGCGCGCGCTCGAGTGCGGCGCGGTCGAGTCTGTCGTCGCCGATGCGCGGGAGGAGTTCGCGAACGACTTCGTCGCGCCGTCGATCACCGCCAACGCGCTCTACATGGACCGCTACCCGCTGGTCTCGGCGCTGTCCCGGCCGCTGATCGCGCGCCACCTGGTCGCGGCGGCCCGGCGGTTCGGTGCCGGCACCGTCGCCCACGGCTGCACCGGTAAGGGCAACGACCAGGTCCGGTTCGAGGTGGGCATCCAGGCGCTGGCTCCCGAGCTCAAGGTGCTGGCGCCGGTGCGTGACAGCGGGATGACGCGCGACAAGGCCATCGCCTTCGCCGCCGAGCGCGGGCTGCCGATCGACGTCGACAAGCGCTCGCCGTACTCCATCGACCAGAACCTGTGGGGCCGCACCGCCGAGTGCGGTGTGCTCGAGGACCCATGGGTGCAGCCGCCGGAGGACGTGTACGCCTACACCGCCGACCCGTTGGCTGCCCGCGAACCCGACGAGGTGACGATCTCCTTCGTCGACGGCCGCCCGACCGCGCTCGACGGCCGCCCCCTGGGTATGGCTCCGCTCGTCGCCGAGCTCAACGCCCGGGCGGGTGCCCACGGCATCGGGCGCATCGACCTCATCGAGGACCGGCTTGTCGGCATCAAGAGCCGTGAGATCTACGAGTGCCCCGGGGCGATGACGCTGCTGGCGGCCCACCGCGACCTCGAGGACATGACGCTCGAGCGCGACCTCGCGCGCTACAAGCGCGGCGTCGACCAGCGCTGGGCCGAGCTCGTGTACGACGGGCTGTGGTACTCCCCGCTGAAGCGCGCCCTCGACTCCTTCCTGGCCGAGGCTTCGCAGCGGGTCACCGGCGACGTGCGGGTGCGCCTCGCCGGCGGTGTGCCGCAGGTGGTCGGGCGCCGCAGCGACTCTGCCCTGTACGACTTCGCGCTCGCGACCTACGACGCCGCCGACACCTTCGACCAGGGCGACGCCAAGGGCTTCGTCGACCTGTGGGGCCTGCCGTCGCGGGTGTGGGCCGCTCGTGAGCAGCGTCTTGGCAGCAGTGGCTGACGCGGCCGCCGACGACCGCCCCGGAGGTACGTCAACAGAGCCGGACGCCGGCGATGCGGGCCTGCGGCTGTGGGGCGCGCGGTTCGCCGGCGGCCCGGCCGACGCCGTCGCGCAGCTGTCGGTCAGTGTCCACTTCGACTGGCGGCTCGTCCCGTACGACCTCG
>JAABUZ0100008596.1_pt1 | contig 11952 bp, 7 predicted proteins | sample 5562091 | NCBI WGS metagenome assembly JAABUZ01 (sample SAMN12813069, study PRJNA571459) | rock metagenome | isolation source: Antarctica rocks | place: Antarctica: Victoria Land, Linnaeus Terrace sud | collected 2015-12-21
GTGCGGAGCGGTGCAACAGTCAGCGCGGCGACGAGTAGCCCGGCGGAAGCGGTGACGGCAGCCAGTACCGGCCGGGTCAGCGACCCTTCCGCCCGGCCCGCGTCGAGCGTCTGTGCCAGTTGCGTAGCGACGATGCTGGCGAAGGCGACGGCGCGCGCCTGGGGTAGACTACTCGTGCCTTGCGTGATGATGTAGGCGGCGAGGGCCGGAAGTGTCGTCGCCGCGCCGCGCCGGATGACATCCCGACGCAGGGGCGCGTCGAGTGCCGCCGTACCTTCCCGCGCCAGGCCCGCGAGGTTGCGGTTCTCGGGCGGCTGCAAGGCGACAGAGAGGGCCGGCAGCGCGTCCGTAATCAGGTTGACCGCGAGAATCTGGCGAGTAAGCAGTGGGGCAGGGAAGCCCATCACTGTTGCGCCGACGACCAGGCCAAGTTCACCGAGGTTGCCGCCCAGGAGTAGACCGAGGGCACGGCGGATATTGCGCCAGAAACTTCGCCCCTCCACCAATGCCTCGACCAGTGTCGCGAAATCGTCGTCGGCGAGTACGACATCCGCCGCCTGACGCGCGACTTCCGTACCGCCTTTGCCCATCGCCACGCCGACATCGGCGAGCCGGAGCGCGGGCGCGTCGTTCACTCCGTCACCCGTCATCGCGACGGTATGTCCATGGCGCTGGAGGCTCTCGACGATGCGCAGCTTATCGAGCGGTGTGACGCGCGCGATGACGACCGCTTGTTCCAGCCGACGGTCGAGGTCGCCGTTCTCCAGGGTGGCGATCTCGTCGCCCGTCAGCACGTCACCTGCGCCATTGCCGTTGAGCAGGCCCGCCTCGCGCGCGATTGCTCGTGCGGTCGCGGGGGAATCGCCGGTGAGCATGATGACGCGGATACCGGCCTCGTGGCAGCGGCGGACGGCATCGTGGACGCTGGGGCGGAGCGGATCGGCGATGCCAACGAAGCCGAGCGCTACCAGCGCCTCCGGGTTGCTGGCGTCACTCTCCGGTGGCCCTTCCGCCACCATCAGCACCCGCAAGCCCCGCGCAGCAAGTTGTTCCACGCGCTGAAGGAGTGCATCCCGGCTTGCTGCATCGAGCGGTTCATCCGTACCCCCGCGTCGCACGCGGTCGCACCGTGGTACAAGCGTTTCCGCCGCGCCTTTCACGTACAAGCATCCGCGCGCGACCGTCGCGTGGAAGGAACGCGCCGGATCGAATGGCACCTCGCGCTCCCGCTCGACGCGCAGTTCTGCATCAAGTCCCGCTCCCTGCGCGCCTTGGATAACTGCGATATCAGTCGGATGAGCACCCGCGTCGCCGGCATCCGGGTGAGGGCTGGCGAGGGCGGCGGCGAGCAGAACCGCGCGCAAGGAGGGCGAAAGAGGCGTCGGCAGTTCTGCTTCGGTCGCGCTGTCGGCGACGAGGCGGAGGGCGAGGCGTCCCTCCGTGAGCGTGCCGGTCTTGTCTGTGCAGGCGATGTCCACCCGGCCCAGCGCCTCGACCGCCGCGAGTCGCCGCACGAGTGCGTTGCGCCCCGCCAGCCGCCGTGCGACTGCCGCCTCACCGACTCCCGCGAGGAGCGGTAGCCCTTCCGGCACGGCGGCAACGGCGATACTCCCACCGATCGCGAGTTGCGAGAGGAGCGATTCGCCGCGCAGCACGCCGGCGCCGACAACTAACCCGCCCCCCGTCGCGGCAAGTGGCAACAGTTGCCGCAGCATCGTGCTGAGGCGGAGACTCAAGGGACTCTGATTTGTCTCGTCCACATCCAGCGCGGCGGCAGTCGCACCCATGCGCGTGTCGCGCCCGACAGCGACAGCGATGGCTCGCCCGGCACCGACGGTCACGTCGCTCCCTTCGAGGATAACGCGGCCCGCGTCCGTCCCGTTAGTCGGAGTTTTGGAGACAGGGAGCGATTCGCCGGTTAGGGCGGCTTCATCCACTTCGAGTCCCTGCGCGCTCAGGACGCGCGCGTCCGCCGCGACGCGGTCGCCGGTCGCGAGGAGCAGGATATCGCCCGGCACGATCTCGGTCGCGGGCAGCGTCACCGACAGACCGTCCCGCAGAACGCGCGCCGTCGTCGTGCTCATTCGTTGCAGCGCCTCGGCGGCTTGCCCAGCCTGATGTTCCTGCCACGCGCCGACCGCCGCGTTGACGGCAATCGTTGCCCCAATAATCGCGACATCCAACGGCGAGCCGAGGAAGAGCGACAGCCCGGCCCCAGCGGCGAGAATGCCCGTGAGCGGCGAGCGCAATTGTGTCAGCACGGCCATGAGGAGCGCGTTGCGCTGACTCGTGGGCGGTATATCCCGATGGCGTTGCGCCGCCTGGGCGGTCGTCAACCCTCCCTCGGTCGTATTGAGCGCGGTAAGGACATTCGCGACACTCTGCCGCCCCCATCGCTCGGGCCGGGGATCAACGAGATGGGCAATCGTGGATTGAGAGCGCTCGCCGCCGCGCAGCCGCAGCCAGCCGTCCGCCAGCGCGCCGAGCGCGGTGATGTAGACGGCGCGCGATGCGCCCTCGATACCCGGCGCGCCGCGGAATCCCCAGACCGCGCCGACGGCGTTCGCGATCACGGAGAAGCCGACCGCATCGCGTGCGGTGGCATCGCGGCGCGCGCCCGCCTCGACAATCGCGGCAACCGCCGTGAGGTCCGGTGCGAGCAGGTCGGCGCGCGCCGGGAAGCGGCTGCTCCGCCCGGACGAAACGCCAACCGCCAGGTCTGCCGCCGCGAACGGTTCGCCGGCATGGGCACTGTCCGAGGCGAACGCGACGAATGCGCCGGTCGCTTGCCGCGCGCGGATCACATCAGTCGCCATGTCGGTGTCGAGCACTACCACGTCGGCGCGCCGCGCGACCTCCTGCGCGACGACGTGGTTGCGCCCGTCGAGCAGCGCGATCTCCGTGCCGTACCGGCGGCATGTCTCCACGAGTTCGCTGACGCCGTGTGCGAGCCGGGGACGCAGGACAAGGACGCCGAGCGGACGTTTCGCCTGCTCATTGCGCAGCAGCAGCAGGTAGTTGCCGCGTCGTTGCAATCGGATGGAGGCGGGCAGAACGGTCTCATCGGTGACCGGACCGAGGGAATAACGGGTGCCGTCAATCGTGGCGATGGCGGTCGTGCCGTCGAATGTGCCATCCGTTGCGGGGATCGCCCCCGCGACGCGGAACACACCGGCCCACGGCGAACCGGTGGCGGCAGCGATGCTCGCCGCCCGCATCTGGACTTCGGCAGGTTCGTACGCATCGCTCAGCGGCAGCGCACCGGAGAGCTCGAAGCCGTCGGTCAGCATCCGTGGCCCATCGAGAAGTAAGAGATCGGGACGACGGATCACGCGATGCGGACGGCTGTCAACGGCAATGACACCGGAGCGCAGCACGCGCGCAAAGGCGCTGACATCAGCGGTCTCCTGGCCAATCATCGCCGTACGGGGATTGACGAGGAGAAGCGACGTGAAGGTACGCGCGAACGAGCGGGTGGTGACAGCGGTCAATGCTGCATAGCCGAGCGAGAGCGGACCCAATAGCTGGATATACCGGTCCTGAGGAGACATCCGCAAGGGGGCAGGGCGCGGCTGGGGAACGAATGGCGTGCGATCGTGGAGGGATAGCACGAATGGCCCACCGAGAAGGCGCGCCCCGGCGGGTACGGTCGCGCCTGGCGCGACGCGGATTGGCATCGCGTCGCGCCTAATGGCGTTGCCCATCCCCTCGATGATGTCAGCGGCGAGTGGGGTGCGCTCCCCGGTTTCAAGGCGGATAACCGCGCCCGGTTCGGCGGAAGCGACTCCGCCCAATCGCTCCTCATATCGTTTCCACGCCGCGCGTCTTGCCATCGTCTCAGTGAGCAGGCGGACGGACTCCGCACCCATTACAGCGAGGCCGAGCGGGTTATTCGAGAGTGCGAGCATAATGACGTTTGGCACATTGACAAGCAGATCGGCCGTTGTCCTGCCGAGGAGTCGGCGTAGGCCATAGCGGACGAAAGGCAACCCTTGCAGCAGCCCGATGACGCTTGCCACCTGCGCGGCGCCCGCGACGCCTGACCCTTGCTGTCCGCCGCTGGCCAGTCGCTGGATCGCGAGAAAGCCGAAGCCAAGCGCCGTGCCAACCGTACGCGTCGCGCTCTGCACGAGCGGGCCGGGATCGAGCGGATGGGTCGGCTCGGCTTCGTCAGGAACGTCCGGCAGGTCCATCCCCATCACTTCCGCGACGAGATCGTCAATATCGGACAGATGCGTGTTGAACTGAACAAGCACGCGGCTTGTCAGCGGGTTCGCGGTTGCTTTTACCCCCGGATGCCGCTCCAACCGCGCGACGACCTCGCGGGCAAGTGCAGGGTCGCTTTCTATCCCGCGTATCGCGATACGCGCGCGGGCAGTAGTTCCCTGCTGCTCGCGGATCACCGATGGGCGAATGTAAAGTGGGCGCGAGGCTGCCGGATTTTGCTCGGTCGTGTCGGTCTGCTCCGGTTCATCGGGCACATCCTCGTTCGCCCGCACAAGCGAAAGCAGCCGTTGATCGTCCGTCATAGCGGGATCGAAGCAGATGAGGATGTTACTCGTCAATCCATTTGCCCGCGCGCTGCGTACCCCCGGCAATGTGCGGAGGCGCGTTTCCAGGCGGCGTTCAGTCGCCCCGGAAAGCCCCGGCACATGAACGCGGATCCGGCCCGGCAACGCGTGGATCAGCCGGGGTTCTTCAGCAACAACTGCACTCATCTGATGTTCGACGACCTCTTTCCCCGTATGGCACCCAATTCAATGATACACAGGGAGTTAATGCCGGTAGCAGGCCTTGCAGCCTGCTACCGGCGCAAATTATCGTCGCGAATGACTATAGTTTCTTTCCACGGACATTCTGCGCTTCAACCCAGATGTCTTCCGCTTCTTCACGGGCACGGGCCGTGAACTGTCGCAGATACTGTCCGGCAATCAGGGCGAACTGACCGACGCGCTGCCCAGCGTCATCGAACACTTCCTCGGCGTGCGCCGTTGCCGATTGTTCGTCCGCCTTCGCTGCAGTTGGTGCGGCCTTCGGCGTGCTTGCAGTGGACTTGAGCTGCTCTCCCGTAGGCGGCGCAGATGCAGTCGCATCACTTTTTCGCGCTGTTGTCGTCCGTTTCGCCGTGCCGGATGGTTCTCCTGTCGCAGTTGCTGTGTTCGCAGTCACCTTTCCTGTCTTGCCCATGTTATGCCTCGCCTCCAGCCGCTTCCGTACGGGCTTCCGGCTTCGCGGTCGCTTGCTGCACCGTGTTTGTCGCGGTCGTCGTCGCCCGTTGCACACCGCTACCCACGCCGCGTGCGAACGACATGATGGCATCACCGGCGATCATGACGCCAGCAATCCCGTAGACAGCACCGCGCCGCAACACTTTGCGGACGGGCGGCGAAATCGCCGCAGCAGTAGCGGCAATGGCAATCGCCACTTCGGATTCGAGAAAATCTTCAACAGCCATGATGCACCCTCCTCATTGTGATTCATCCCGACAGAACCGTCTCCCGGCCTCCCAGCATCCGCGATGCAAGTGCTATGCCAGTACCCCAGACTGCCATGCCCGACTCGAATCGGTAATCGTATCACAGCAAACATCGTTGTGACGATTCGCGCTTATCGCTGTTTTCCTCACTGTCTATGAAGCGGATGCTTTCGCTTCAATATGGCGTGTCCCTGGCGCCACAGCCGCTCCATGTCGCGATGTACTGATCTTGTTGGCGATCACGCGCGCTTCTGCGCCGATGCCGGTGGCTGTGGCGCTCGGCCTATCCGGCGTCACTAGCCTGATCGCATGATCGCCATCACCACCCACTGGCTGAGACGCGCCATCTATGACTTGCGAGAGAAGCCGGACGGGTCGGGACGACTTGGGACGGTTGAGCATTTTGAAGAAAGGAACGGCGGCGATGAAGACGCCGAAGGGTGGCTCGATCATGCCAAAGCCGACCGCGAGCGCAAGCCCACCGTAATAACCGACCGCACGCGGCCAGCTGACTTCGACGGGACCGACGCGACTTGTTAATCCACGCTCTGTCGTTGACGTCATACCGATTCACCTCAGATCAGAAAGCGACTGATTTCTTCTCACCTATCATTGCATACACGTACGAACTGTCCGCATGATCTATGCCATTCCGATCCCAATGATTGACTCTCATTTGTACCCACGTACGTGGGAAGATGGTATGCAATCCACACAGGTACGTTTTGGTGGCATCTCGCAGCGGTTTTCTTCCAGCGATACGATGCACATAAAGTTACAGCTCCAGTGCCTGCCGCATCATGCCGCCATCAATGAAGTATGATGCACCCGTAACGTAGGCCGCTTCGTCCGAGGCGAGGTAGACCGCGAGGCCTGCAACCTCCTCCGGCTGGCCGACCCGCCCCAGTGGGATACCCGCATTGAGCGCCTCAACCTTCTTGGGATCGGCCAGCGTCGCTTTGTTGATCGGTGTAGCGATTGCGCCGGGGCCGATGTTGTTGATCGTGATCTTGTGCGGTGCGAGTTCGTCGCAGAGGGTGCGCATCAGCATGCGCAGGCCGCCCTTGGCCGCGCAGTATGGGCTGTTGCCAGGCATCGGAATATCTTCATGGACGGAGGAGATATTGACGATGCGTCCTCCCTTCCCAGTCTTCTGCATCTGCCGCACGGCGGCTTGTGTGCAGAGGAAGGGACCTTTCAGATTGACGCCGAGAACCAGATCCCATTCCTGCTCCGCTACGTCAAGAAAGGAGGGATGGGGAAATTCGATTCCGGCATTGTTGACGAGGATGTCAAGGCCACCGAATGCCTGCACGGTGCCCTCGATCATCTTCTGGACATCGGCGGCGGTGGAAACATCGCCCTGGATGACCATTGCCTTGCCACCAGCCTTTTCGATCTGCTGCTTGACCTCGCCCGCGTTCTGCGCGTTGCTGTGGTAATTGATTGTCACCGCTGCGCCTTCCTGCGCGAAGCGGATCGCGATTGCCCGGCCGATGCCGCTGTCGCTGCCCGTCACAATCGCCACTTTGTTCGCCAGTCTGCCCGTTGTCGTCATTGAACCTAACCCCCTAGTCCCTGCCTTCTCAGGAAGGGAAGAATCGGTAGCGTAGGCTTTAGCCTGTGACCCTCCTATAGATACAATCCTCCGAGGGAGAGAACGCAGGCTGAAGCCTACGCTACCAAACAATTAAGATCGTCTATCGCTCGCCGGGATGAGGCGCGCGGTGTCGCGGCGGTAGAAATACGCGTAGGTCCAGTCGAGGGCGACGCCGAGTTTGCTGCGGAAGGCGCTGATCTTCGCGAGGTGGATCGCGCGCCACGCGAGCCAGCCGAGGAAGCCGTCCATCGCCATGGGGCCGAACTGCGCCGCGCCATCGTTACGCCCGAGCGAGACGGCGCTACCGAGCGGTCGGAGATGGAAGGGCGCGGGAGCATCACCCATGATCGTCGCCGCGATATTCTCCGCCGCCGTCTTGCCTTGCTGGTTCGCGACCCAGGCGAGCATCGGCGCGAGATCGTGCGTGTCGGGCCGCGTGTATGCTGCGTTATCGCCGACGGCGTAGACCTCCCGATGGTCCGGCAGGCGCAAATAATCGTCCACCGCGAGCGTGCCGCCCTTGTTGTGTGCGCTCGCCAGTCCTGCCGCAATTTCGTTCGCTCGTACACCCGTCGCCCAGATCGGTGTCGCGGTCTTGATCGTCTCGCCCGTGTCAGTCTTCACATAATCTGTGCCAGTCTCGCTCGCCTTTGTCTTGAGGATGACCTCAACGCCCTGCGCGTGCAGACGGTCGAGCGCCGCCGCGCCAAGTTTCGCCGCCATCGTGGTAATTGGGCGGTCTTCAGACTCGATCATCACGAGGCGTACGGCGGCGAAATTCATGCGCGGATACTGCGGCGGTAAGACATCGTAGAGCAGGTCCGCAAGTGATGCGGTCAGTTCCGTCCCGGTCGCGCCGCCCCCGACGACGACGAAGGTGAGCAGTGTGCGCCGCTCGTCGCCATCGGGCAGCGTGGCGGCGCGCTCGAACGCGCCGATCACGCGGTCGCGGATCGCCAGCGCCTGGGGAATCGTCTTTAGCGGCAGCGCGTGCTGCTCGGTGGACGATTCGTGGAAGAAATTCGTCGTGCTTCCGAGTGCGATGATCAGGTAATCGTAGGGGAGCGTGCCATTGTCCAGATGAACCGCGCGCGCATCGAGATCAACGGACTGCACAACGCTCTGCCGGAAGGTGATGCCATCTCCCCGCACGATCTCCCGCACCGGCTGCGCGGTGTCCCACGGGTCCACACCACAGGTAGCGATCTGGTAGAGGAGGGGCGTGAAGAGATGGTAATTGTTGCGATCCACGAGCGTGATTGCCGCTTGCCCCGGCGCTAACCGCTCGACGAGCGTCTGTGCCGCTGTCAGGCCACCGAAGCCCGCGCCGAGAATCACGATACGCGGCGCTCCCTCGGCTGGCTCCGGCGGCGTCCGATGCGCCGTCCGCTCCCGCAGCGCAATCGCCGCCCCGATACCCATCGCCCCAAGCCCGCCGAGCGCGCCCCATGTAGCGGTTGTACGACTCATCAGTACCCTCCCTGGTGGTAGCGCAGGCTTTCCAGCCTGCGCTACTGGGTCTCATATTCGATCATCACATCCAGATCGCCCTTTTTGTGCAGGACGGCGACGAGGGTTGTGCTGCCGGAGCGCTCATAGCGCAGGTCAACCTCTCCTTTCCCGACGCGGAGGCCACGGACGACGACCCAATCGAGCCAGTCCGGCAGGAGGGGGCGGACGATCTTCAGACGGCCCGCGAAGGCGTCCGGTGTGAAACCGAGGACGGATTGCAGCATGAAGGGGATGCTCGCCGCCGCCCATGCCTGCGGACTGCACGCGACGGGGTAACGGACAGGGACGCGGTATTGATCCCATCCGAAGCCGGCGAACAGTTCCGGCAGGCGGTAGAGATCGAAGTGCGTCGCGGCCTGATAGATACCGGTGAAAACCTTGAGCGCATCGCTGTCGAAACCGTAGGCGCGCAGCCCGGCGAGGATCAGAGCGTTGTCGTGCGGCCAGACCGCGCCGACCTGATAATCGAAGGGGTTGTATGCCGCCGCCGCATGCGACAGCGTGCGGATGCCCCATCCGGCGAAGAGTTTGTCCGGATCCATCAGCGTATCGCGCACGCAAGCTGCCCGGTCATCATCCACGATGCCGCCCCAGAGCGCCTGACCCTGGTTCGAGGCGTCTACTACTGCCGGACGCTCCCCCTTCTGGAGGGCCTGCGCGTAGTTGTGCAATGCCGGCACCCAGAACTTCCTGTTGAACCGCTCCTTGAGCATGTCCGCCGCTTTCTCGTGGCGGTCTGCATGGTCGCTATCGCCGAGTTGCCGGTAGATGGCAGCGAGCGAACGGCGGGCGCGGTAGGCGTACCCTTGCACTTCCGCGAGGGCGACGGGCGGCGTGACGATGCTGCCGTCCGCGTTGACGATGCTGTTGCCGGAGTCCTTCCAGCCCTGATTCGCCAGCCCATTGGCGGACGTGCTCGCGTAGTCGAGGAAGCCGTCGCCGTCGCCGTCGCCGTCCGTTTCCATCCACGCGACCGCACGTACGACGTGTTTCTCCATCGTTGTGAAGTAGTCGAGGTCACCCGTCCAGAGCACATATTCGCTGAGAAGGATGAGAAAAAGCGGCGTTGCGTCAATCGTGCCGTAGTACGGTGTGGAGGGCACTTCGTGGAGATTCGCCTTCTCGCCGACGCGCAGTTCGTGGAGAATCTTGCCCGGCGCTTCGTCCCGGTACTCATCCTTTTTCGTTCCCTGATACTGGGCGAGAATGTCCAGCGTGTTCCGCGCGATCTCCGGTTCGTAGGCAAGCACTTCGAGCGCGGTAATCAGCGAATCCCGCCCGAAGAGTGCGACGTACCACGGCACGCCAGCGGCGAAGAACCTGTCCCCCTTCTGCCGCATCGCCAGCATTGCCAGATCGAGGAAGGAACGGCGCAGGACGCGGTTGAAGAGCGCGTTGCTCGTCTCGACATGCACCGTGCCATTGAGCGACCCGGCATCCGCGTGTTCATTCGCCTGATCCATCGCCGCGCTGTCCGCGTGAGGATGTATTTCGAGGTTGCTCCGCTTCGGTGCGTGATCCGCCACGGCAATCGTCACGACGCGCGTCCGGGAGTCACCAGGCGCGATGTGGAAGCGATAGGTGACGTGATGGCCTTCGAGCGCGGTCGGCGCGGGATCGAAGCGGAGCGTCGTCGTCCGCCGATGATCGTCCGCGCCGTCGTACTGGAAGACGAGGGTACCGTCCGTGACCTTCGGGTCGTGGAGCGTGCCCCGCTTGCCCGGCGCCGCGCCGCGCACCGTGAACATGCTGTCGAAGTGCGCGCCGTACGTGACCGTCAGCGTCAGATCCGCCGTCTCAGCCCCGAAGTTCTGCACCGTCAGTTCGTCATGAACCGTTTCACTGAGCGTCATTTTCCAGCGCAGGCCGATGGTTCCCTTCGGAATTGTCCCGCCCTGGCCGTCGTCGAGCGCCGGGTTCGTCATCTCGATAATGCCGGTATGGCCGCGATCGGACGTGGTGAGGAGCGGCGTGAACTGGGCTTCATTGACGCGGAGCGACGCCGCATCCAGATAACGCATGTCGTGGAAGTAGAGGCCGAGGCCGCGATCGTCGCCCATCGTTTGCGGCGGGATGTCGCCCGAATCGTCAGTGAGCATGAAAAGCGCGCCTTGCTTGAGCGTCAGGTTCGCGCCGATGTCCGCGACGCGGCTGTACTGCCCGTGATTGCGGACGTGATGCGCGCCTGAACCCGTTGTGCGCTGCTGCGGCTTCGCGCCGTCACCACCGTTCTTCGCGTCATCGCTCATCCCGGTCTCCTTCACACGCTTCGATCACGCCGCAGTATCGCGCGGTGCGATGTGGGCGGTTTCTCTTCCGCATTGATCGTGCCGCGATGGTGTCAACAGCCAGGTGGCCTAACAGGGACCTATCCACCAAAGCGGGGTAACTCCACTTGCGCGCGGAGCCGTTTTGCGTCATCGTGCGTTGTGTGGCACGGGTAATGCGACAGCAATGCGGGCGCTGAACAGACGTTGATACACGGTCGGCAACGCTCCGCCGTTTGGGGAACTCGGGGACGAAACAAAAACAAGGAGAGGATCATGGCTGGTCGCCGGTCTGCGCCGCGACGCAATGGGTTCTGGCATCTCGGTAATGCTCCACAGCCATTCAGCCCGGTCTCGGTCGCCAAGCACTCGCGGCTGCGCGGCGCGACCGTCGTCAATGGCATCTGCCCCTACTGCGCGGTGGGCTGCGCGCAACTCGTCTATACCAAGGACGGCCAGTGCATTGACATCGAGGGAGACCCGCGCAGCCCGATCAACGAGGGAACGCTCTGCCCGAAGGGTGCCAATACCTTCCAACTCGTCCAGAACCCCCATCGCGTCACGACGGTCAAGTATCGCGCCCCCTACAGCGATCACTGGGAGGAAAAACCGCTCGATTGGGCGATGGATCGCATCGCCCACCTGACGAAAGAGACGCGTGACGCCACGTTCGTTGATCGCGATGCGGATGGCGACCTGATCCGCCATACGACGGCGGTCGGGCATCTCGGTGGGGCGACGCTCGATAACGAAGAGAATTACCTGCTCAAGAAACTTTTCAACACGATGGGGATCATCGCCGTCGAGAATCAGGCGCGGATATGACACAGCGCATCGGTACCCGGTCTGGGTACATCATTCGGACGCGGCGCGGCGACCTCCTTCCAGGAGGACTTACAGTACAGCGATTGCATCCTGATTATGGGTTCCAACATGGCGGAGGCTCATCCGGTTGGCTTCCGGTTCCCAATGAAGGCGCGGGCGAAGGGCGCGAAGATCATCCATGTTGATCCGCACTTCAGCCGCACATCGGCCGCCGCGACGATGTACGTCCCGATTCGCAGCGGCACGGACATCGTCTTCCTCGGCGGCATCAT
>JAABUZ0100008597.1_pt1 | contig 11952 bp, 9 predicted proteins | sample 5562091 | NCBI WGS metagenome assembly JAABUZ01 (sample SAMN12813069, study PRJNA571459) | rock metagenome | isolation source: Antarctica rocks | place: Antarctica: Victoria Land, Linnaeus Terrace sud | collected 2015-12-21
GGGGAGCATGCGTCGATCTTCCGCGACCTGGCAGGGATGGCACCAGCGCCGGACGTGGTGGCGAAGGGCCGGACACCGGACGAGGTGATCGCTCTCGTTACTCCCTTCCTGCAGGCTCCCACATCGGCACCAACGCCCGCGCCGGCACCAGCACCAGCGCCTGTTCCGAGCGCACCGCCACGAACCGGTGGTGGTGGTGATGCTGCCTTCATCCGCCGCCTCGGCGAAGGATAAAGGACACAGGGGTATCGTCTGAGTTTCCGGGCCGTGGAAGAACCCCTTCCACGGCCTCTCTTTTCACTATCACATATCTCGGCGGATGTGATAGAGTGCATGAATCGGTGATATGAAATCCCCATAGGATAGATCAGGTTGAGGCACATGAATCGCATACAGTTCTTTCATTCGATTCGTCACACTCGCGCGTGGATCGTTCGCATCACGTTCGTGCTAACTGTTCTCTTCGGAGCATTCACGCAAACAGCGGGGTCCGGTGGGGAAATCGTTAGCGCCGCAAGTCCCCCTGCCAGCACGGTTCCGGCGGGGTCTCCGCCTCGGACGTTTATCCGGCGGTTAGGTGGTGGTGCGTCCGCTCCTGTAGCTATGCAACCCCGCATAGGGCAACCGATCCGGCTCAAAATTCCATCAATCAACGTGGACGCCGCTATAGAGAAGGTTGGACAGACGCCGGACGGTGCAATGGATGTACCAAAGGATTACAACAATACCGCTTGGTATGATCTTGGCACCCGACCGGGCGCACCGGGGAATGCGGTAGTTGATGGACATGTGGATTCAGCGACAGGGAAAGCGGTCTTTTGGGACCTCCGCAAGCTGGTGAGCGGCGATCAGATCGTTGTCGTCGGTGACGATGGCGTGGAGCGACCGTTCATCGTGACCGCATCGGAAGCCTACTCTCGTGCCAATGTGCCATTGGACCGCGTCTTCGGTTCGACAATTGAGACGCACCTCAACTTGATCACCTGCGATCCCAGCACCGCCTTCGATCACACACGGGGAGAATACGCGGGCAATCTGGTCGTCTACGCACGCGCGGCGTCTTAACAAGCCTCGTACCGCGACGTGGAGAGAATGACACGGCATTGATGCAATGCCGGTGGCGGCGGGCTTCAGCCTGCCGCCACCAGGGAACAGCCCCGGCACGATGAATGTCCGATTGCCGTGCGCCTATTGCGCCACCAGTTCCGGCACGCGATAGGGGATGTGCTCCGGCACGTTAATGCGGACGATATCACCCTCGCGGATCATCCCTGCGCGCTCTACCCAGCCGACTACACCACGGAGATGATAGGCCGCTCGGGGAAACTGTTTGCCGATCTCTGGCTGGTCTGGATAGTGGCTCTGGATCGTTTTGCCAGGGTAGACGCACGGATGATTCTCGCCTTCGAGCGCGATCGCGGTCAGTTCGGGGAAGTAGATGCGCGTCATTGGTGGCAGCGACGAGAGATTCGGGATGCCGCCGAGTACGAGATTTGCGCCGATCCATTCCGGTTCGATCACCGGCACGCCCATGTTCGCTGCGATCTGGGCCAACTCCTCCTTGGCAACGAATGAGACCTGTCGGCTGTTGTGGATCTCCGTGCCGCGCGGGTACTGCGGCACGCGGGCATCAGCACGCCGCGTGAACCCCGCATGCCGGTCGCCTGCCAACCCTTCGAGCGTCGCGTGTACTTCATGGACGCGCGTCGAGACGAGATAGCACCCGTCCGGTGATGCCTGCTTCTCCGCTAGCGGGACAAGCGGATGCAGTCCGATCAAGACGCGTGTCACTGTCGCTTCCAGCACAATTGCCACGTTCATGTCTACCTCCTTGCCCGCCATGCCGATACATCCCGCAGTATGGTACGCGAAGATGGCAGGCTCAGCGTGCAATTTGACACATCCATCGTTGCCGTGCAGTCTGTTACGGTCATTGCGGAGGCAGTACATAAACGCCCGCGAATGGCATGATGGGGCTGTTTCTATGGAAGGACGAGTGAGAATGCGACGAAAACTGGTACTGGCGGCAACCTTTGTGCTCCTGGTCTCTCTCACCGGGATGGCGACATCCCAGGCGGCATCGTCATACGCGGATCCGCAATTCAAAACTCAGTGGGAGCAAGGCGAGGCAATCACACCGAACTTCTGGGGGCCACTCGCAAACGCCAAAGATGGTCAGGACGAGCAATACAAGGAAGCTGGCAAACGCAAAGTCCAGTATTTCGATAAGGGCCGGATGGAACTGACCAATGGCAAGGTGACGAATGGTCTTCTGGCGACGGAGATCATCACAGGGCAGATCCAGACGGGGGACAACACCTTCCAGTCTCAGGCGCCGCCCGCAATCGCGATTGCCGGTGACCCCTCCAATCCTGTCCCGACCTACGCGACACTCGCGACGAAAGCGGCTTCGCTCCTCGCCACGGTACAATCGAAGGTCGGCAGTAATGTCACCGCGACGATCTCAAAAACCGGCGATGTGACGGTGGGTACCCCACCTGTCGCGCCGGAAACGACGATTAGCATCTTCGATGACACGACAAAGCATAATGTGCCGAAGGTCTTCGCTGATTATCGCGACAAAGCGGGGTTGCAGACCATCGGGTTGGCGAAGTCTGAGCCGTTCCTCGCCAATGTCGCGGTTGGCGGCGTGCAGAAAGACGTGATGATCCAGGTGTTTGAGCGGCGCGTGCTGACCTATACTGCGGCTAACGATCTGGCATTCCGAGTGGAGATGGGCAATATCGGCCAGCATTACTATCAATGGCGCTATCCGACGAAGCCTGCAGTGGCTAGCGCGCCCGCGAGCGCTTCGCCATCCGCATCGGCTCCTGCCGCGCCGAGTGGTACGGCGACTGCACCCGGCGTCGCCGGATCGAAGACACTGCCGCCGCCGCCAGCGAGCAGCTCGACGGGCTTCGATGTTACGATCTCCGATGTCATCCCGATGGTGAAGATCGGCGACATCCAGACAGTGAATATCCTGACCAATGGCAAGGTAGGCTGCGCGATAGACGTCACATACAGCGGTAATAAGCCTGCGAAGTCGCCGGGCCTCAAGCCGGGGCAAACGGATGAGCACGGAAAATTCAACTGGACATGGACCATCGGACCGGAGGCGCAGCCAGGTAACGCGGCGATCGCCGTCAGTTGTCTGCCCTTCGGCGGCACGTCGGCTGGCACGGCGAGCGCATCATTCACTGTTTCGGGGTAAGGGGAACCTCACCCCTCAGCCTCCTCTCCTTTGCCGCACGCCAAAGGAGAGGAGGCGTTTTTTAGGAGCGGCTGGGCGGGATATTTTTATCTTGGATCGGCTACAATCCTGACTACCGATTACCGACTACCGGCTACTGGCGACGAAGGAGCACACAATGGCGGAAATGCGCGGCACATGGTACATCGTTCCGACAGCATTCGCGGCGGATGGGGCGCTCGATTTGGAGAGCCAGCGGCGGCTAATTGACGCGGCGATTGATTGGGGCGTGGATGGCCTGACGGTGCTCGGCGTGATGGGCGAGGCGAACGCTCTCTCCGACGAAGAGCGGCGCGCGGTGCTCGACGCCGTTCGAGAGGCAGCAACGGGGCGGGTTCCTATCGCGGTCGGCTGTACCGCGAGCAGTGTGCGAGGCGTCGTCGCACTCGCGCAGGAGGCGCGCGATCGGGGCGCGTCGGCGGTGATGGTTTCGCCGCCAACGCTGATGAGCAACATTGATCTTCTGCCCGATTTCTATGCCCGCATTGCGAAAGAGGGTGACTTGCCGCTCATCATTCAGGATCATCCGGCTTCCAGTGGTGTGATGATGCCCGCGAGCGTCATTCTTCGTTCCGCTGAGGCGAGCGGGGCGACGACGATCAAACTGGAAGACCCGCCGACACCGCCGAAGATCACGCGTTTGCTCGCAGCACGACCCGATTTACAGGTTTTCGGTGGGTTGGGCGGCGTCTCCGCGCTCGGTGAGATGGCGCGCGGCGGCTGCGGCACGATGACGGGCTTCGCCTTCCCCGAAGTGCTCCGCGCCGTCCGTATCGCCATCGAAGCGGGCGACACGCGCGCCGCCGCGTTGATCTTCGACCGCTACCTGCCCCTCATTCAGTTCGAGGGACAGGCGGTCGTCGGGCTGGCAATTCGCAAGGAGGTTCTGCGACGGCGCGGCACGCTGGCGACCAACGTCACGCGTGGCTTTTCACCCTCGATTGACACAATCACGAACGCTGAACTCGACGACCTCCTCGACCGCCTCAGTATCGTCCCCTCCATCGAACCCCTCACCGTCGCCCAACCCGCCGCAGTAGGATAGAAACTGGCGAGAGCCGCAGAAACGCAAAGAGGGGAATGGAACCACGAAGACACGAAGAGCACGAAGAAGGGAGGAGGAGAAGCATCTTTTCCTCTTTTCCCTCTTCGTATCTTCGTGGTTCCATCCCTTCCCCTCTTTACGCCTTTGCGGTTCCCCCGGTTTGTCCTCGTGGCGGGTGAGGGGCGCTGTGCATGATTCTTGCATTCTCTCCTATGCCGCGCGACGGGTGCGGGTTTGTCGTAGCGTGCGTATCAATGCACGGATAGTTCCGGAGGGTGCAAGATGTTTGATCCAAATGCCCCATTGGATACTTCGCAGGTCAACGATCAGCGTGGCGGTGGCGGTGGCGGCGGGTTTGGCGGTATTGGTCGGGGCGGCGGGATCGCGATTGGCGGCGGAGCGGGCACGATTGTGCTGATCATCCTCTCGCTGTTGCTCGGCTTCAATCCGCTCTCCAACTCCAACAACGGAGCCGTCGCGACACAGGTGCCCGCCGGGTCGTCAGGGCAGCGTGCAGCGCCGGGTGCGGGCAATATTGCCCAGAACTGCAAGACCGGCACGGACGCAAACAACGAGACGGATTGCCGCGTCGTTGGCACCGTCAACAGCGTGCAGAAGTATTGGACGGACGCGTTCGCGCAGCGGGGTCAGCGCTACCAACTAGTGGCAACGACGCTCTTTACCGGCCAGACGCAGACTGGCTGTGGCGCGGCGACGACTGCTGTCGGTCCGTTCTACTGCCCGAGCGACAAAACGGTCTATATAGACCTCGGCTTCTACGATGAATTGCACACGAAGTTCGGGGCGCAAGGCGGGCCATTTGCGCAGGAGTACGTCATCGCACATGAATACGGCCATCATGTGCAGGACTTGCAGGGTACACTTGCCCGCGCGAGTGCAGACCGTACGGGGCCGCAGAGCGGATCGGTGCGCCTCGAGTTGCAGGCGGATTGCTATGCGGGCGTCTGGGCGAATCACGCGACGCAGACCGGCTACCTCGCGCAACTGACCGATGCGAACATCGCGGATGGCCTCAACGCTGCCGCCTCGGTCGGCGATGACCGCATCCAGAAAGAGTTTCAGGGGCGCGTCAACCCGGAGACGTGGACGCATGGCTCGTCCGCCCAGCGGCAACAGTGGTTCTCCACCGGCTACAAGAGCGGAGACATGAATGCCTGCGACACTTTCAAGGGCAATATCTGATGAGAAATAGTTCCCACCCCATGTGGCGGGGGTAAGGCCGGGAACGGTACTATCCTACCGTGCCCCAGCCATTACTTCGGGGATCGAGGGCAACCCCACGGCATCATTCAACGGGCGCCACACCGCGACCATCGCCGGGTTCGCCCTGTCGCGTGCCAATGCGTTCAGTTCGTTGCCGAGCGTGCGGGCAAGGGTGATAGCGCGCTCGGTCGTTGAATCCACGAGAACACGGAGAATCGCGACGGCCCGCGCATGGTCGCCGCGTACGAGCAACCGCTCGGCCTCCGCCTCCACCTCATCCGCTTCGGTGCGGAATTCGCATTCCAAAGCATGCAACCGGGCGCGAGTAATTGGCGCGAGCGTGGGCGCTGCCGCGACGATTCGCTGCATCCGCTCGAAGACCCACCACGGCGATGCGGGGTCGTAGGTCGCGCCGCCTTCGTTCAGGATCGGCGGCAGGCCAACCGCGCACGGATAGACGGGCCGGAAGATGCTCAAACAGGGCGATCCGAACGCCGTCCAACAGGTGACGGCGAGTTCGCGGTGCCGGTCCGGGCGGAGATGGCAGACCATCGCGGCGGCTGTCTCACCGGGGCGACCGGGTGCGGCATGCATGCAGATCGAAGGGAGCGGCTGCGGCCCGGTTGGTAGATCACGGTCATAATGATCGCGCAGCAGCGCCTGCATCTCTTCCACCCGGACAGGCGTGCGGTAGCCGTTGAGGAGGACGCGGGCGCGATCCAGGCGGCAGACACGCGGGTGGAGATCCGCCTCCGGGTCCTGATAGGCGGCGGCAAAGTCGAACGGCGTGCCGCCCCAGCACTGCTCCTGCGCGTGCTGCACCGCACCGGGCGAGCAGGCGTCCCATTCGTCGCGGATTGTGTAGAGATTGGAAATTGCCGCCCGCTCCCGCACGCGCTTGGCGACCCAGCGGCAGCCCATCGTTTCGATAATCCACGCACCCATCGGGTCGGCGACGATAAAGGAGTTATGGTAGGTGCGGAAACCGCTCGCCTCGCACGAACCGCCCTGCCCATACCGCTCGACAAGGTTGCCGATGATCCGCATGGCGAGGTTTGCCGTCCGGCCGCGCTCCAGGCCGAGGCGCACGAGGTCCATACCAATCAGCCCGACTTCCTCGTACGGCTCGCGAGACAGCACCGCCTCGTTGCCGATCGTGACGCCCCACTCATTGACGCCCATCTCGAAGCCCCAGAGCCAGTATGGACGTGAGCCGATCACTTCCCACGTCTCTTCGACCTGCGGGATAGCGATGTACTGGCATCGCGCGGTCGCTCCCACTGAGTGTTGCTGGCGCGACATATGGAAGAGCGGCTGGCATTCGTTCGCCGCGCGGTCGCTGTTTTTGGCGAAGATCACCGAGCCATCGAATGTCGCGCTCCCGCCCACGACCGAGGTATCGCACGAAAGCGCGTTTCCGAAGCGATTTCCCATCTCCATCCGTCGCCCCCCTCCCGATTCGTTCTCACATTTCCGGCATCAGTATATGACAGCGCGGCGGATGGCACAGAGAGATTGGCTGATGTGAGCCGAGATGCCTCGACCGAGCATTCGCTGATGGAACGATTCTTCGCATCTCTGTGATGCAGCCCACCTGGCATTTCGTTGTTCCTGCGGATATTCGCTGGCTGCTGGCGCATACCATACTGGTCGTCATTTCCGCGCACGGGGAACAGGCACACCTCACGCCCGCCAGTCCAGCACGGCCCATGCAATAGTTGCCTCCTTTCACTCGTCCACCGGTGATAGAATGGATCACTGTTTCATCGGTGACAAATGGTCTGTGTCATTGATACTCGCGCGGGTGGAGAGCCTACGCTACCAATTGAGGAGGCGACCGGTGACCGTCCAACTAGGTATGCGTGAGCCACAAGTGATTGCTGATGCGATCCGCCATCCGCTGGAACCGCTCACGGCGCAGGAGATCACGGCGGCGGTTGCCCTCGTGCGTGACAGTGGCAGGATCGGGGATCGGGTGCGGTTCGCCTCGATTACGTTGCACGAACCGCCGAAAGAGATGGTGCTGCATTTCCGCATGGGCGATCCTATCGAGAGACAAGCCTTCGTCGTCATCCTCGACAACGCGACAAACACAGTCTCTGAGATTGTTGTCTCGATCACTCAACGCAGCATCATCCGTTGGGAGGATATTCCCGGCGTGCAGCCGCAGATCATGTTTGATGAGTTCGTCGCGTGTGAGGCGGCATGCAAAGTGGATCCGGCTCTTCGGTCGGCGCTCGCGAAGCGCGGGGTCACGGACATGGATCTCGTCATGGTCGAGCCGTGGTCTGCGGGCGACTACGGCGATCTGGACGATCGAGGGATGCGCCTCACCCGCGCCTTGCTGTTCGTGCGCGCCGCGCCGCACGACAACGGGTACGCCCGCCCAGTTGAGGGATTGGTCGCGCTCGTGGACCTCAATGCGATGCGGATCGTCCGGCTGGAAGATACCGCTGTCGTGCCGCTCCCGCCGGAGCCAGGGAATTACGCCGCCGAGTTCATCCCAGCGATGCGGACGGACCGCAAGCCCATCGCGATTACGCAGCCGGAGGGGACGAGTTTTTCCGTGGACGGCCACGCCGTGACGTGGCAGAAGTGGCACTTCCGTATTGGTTTCACGCCGCGTGAGGGGTTGGTGCTGCACACGATCGGCTACGAGGACGGCGGGCGCATCCGGCCGGTCGTCTACCGCGCGGCACTCTCGGAAATGGTCGTGCCCTATGGCGATCCACATTCAAGCCACAACCGCAAGAACGCCTTTGATGTCGGCGAGTACGGTATTGGTCTGATGGCGAACGCGCTCGCACTTGGATGCGACTGCCTCGGTGAGATTCGCTACTTCGATGCCTTCCTCAATGACAGCCGGGGTGAGGTCGTGCAGTATCAGAATGCCGTTTGTATGCATGAGGAAGACGCGGGCATTCTCTGGAAGCACTACGATTGGCGAACGAATCAGACCGAGGTGCGCCGCGCGCGTCGCCTCGTCGTCTCCTTTATCGCGACGGTCGGTAACTACGAGTACGGTTTCTACTGGTACTTCTCCCAGGACGGCGCGATTGAGTACGAAATCAAACTGACGGGCGTTATCAACACGGGCGCGTTGCCGCCAGGTGAGACGCGCAAATATGGCACGATGGTCGCGCCGCAACTCTACGCGCCGAACCATCAACACTTCTTCAATGTGCGTCTCGACATGATGGTGGACGGCCCTACCAACTCCGTCTATGAGGTCCATACTGTTGCTGAGCCGCCGGGGCTGGAGAACCCATACGGCAACGCCTTCTACGCGACATCAACATTGCTGAAGACGGAACACGAAGCCCAGCAATCGGTTGATCCGCTCAATGCGCGCTTCTGGAAGATCGTCAACCCGTCGGTGCGGAATCGTCTGGGGCAACCCGTCGCGTACAAACTGGCACCGGGAGAGAATACCCGATCCTTCGTGCAGCCGGATTCGTTCATCCGACAGCGCGCGGGCTTTATGGGCAATCATCTCTGGGTGACGCCATACGACCCGACGGAGCAGTACGCGGCGGGCGATTACCCAAACCAGCATCCAGGCGGTGCGGGCCTGCCAGCATACACTGCGCAGGACCGACCAATTGCGGAAACCGATCTCGTCGTCTGGTATACGATGGGCCATCACCATCTTCCTCGCCCGGAAGATTGGCCAGTGATGCCCGTCTCGCGGATTGGCTTCATGCTCAAGCCGCTTGGCTTCTTCGACTGTAACCCGGCGCTTGATGTGCCGCCGGAAATGGCACACGATGCGTGTTGTCACGAGCAATGACGGGGTGGCGAAGGCTTCAGCCTGCGAATCCGCGTTTCTCGCGCAGGCTGAAGCCTTCGCCACCAAAAAGATGCAGGCTGAAGCCTGATTCATTAGAGGAGTGAGCACGATGACAAGGAATCTGATTGGCGGCAGATGGACGGAAGCGGCGGGCGAGACGTTACCGATTTTCAATCCGGCGACGGGCGAGGAGATCGAGCGGGTGCCGCTCTCCGGTGCGACGGAGGTAGATCGCGCGGTCCAGGCGGCGGCAGGAGCATACCAATCATGGTCGCAGACGCCGGTGATGGACCGCGTCCAACTGATGTTCCGCTATAAGGCGCTTCTGGACGAACATATTGATGAACTGGCGGCGATTGTCACACGGCACCACGGCAAGACGCTCGATGAAGCAAGAGGGGAGACGCGGCGCGGCATCGAGGTTGTGGACTTCGCATGCGGCGCGCCGACCCTCCTGCAAGGGCGGACACTCCGGCAAGTCAGTAGCAATGTGGATCAGGATTACTACCGCTACCCGCTCGGCGTCGTCGCGGGCATCCCACCCTTCAACTTTCCGGTGATGATCCCATTGTGGATGTTCCCGCTCGCGGTCATCGCGGGGAACACCTTTATCTTAAAACCCTCGGAGCGAACACCGCTCGGCGCGGTGCGGCTGGCGGAACTCTTTCTCGAAGCGGGCTTCCCGGAAGGTGTGCTGAACATCGTTCATGGCGCGAAAGAGGCTGTGGACGCCCTAATTTCCCATCCTGGCGTTGCGGCGGTCTCATTCGTCGGCTCGTCGGCGGTGGCGAACTATGTTCATACCGAGGCGGCGAAGCACGGCAAGCGCGTGCAGGCAGCAGGCGGCGCGAAGAATCACATCGTCATCCTACCGGACGCCGATCTCGATCTGGCAATTCCCGCCGTCTTGAATTCCGCCTTCGGCAATGCCGGTGAGCGCTGTCTGGCGGGGAGCGTTGCCATCGCGGTCGGCAAAGTGGCGGAGCCACTCCTGGAAGCCTTGCAGGCGGAGGCGCGCAAACTGCCTGTTGGCCCCGGAGACCAGCCGGGCGTACTGATTGGCCCGCTGATCCGGGATGAACACCGCGCGAAGGTCGTCGGCTACGTCGAGCGCGGGGAGCAGGAGGGCGCGACGGTACTTGTGGACGGGCGGAACTATCTCGACCGCCCCGGTTACTTCCTCGGGCCGACGATCCTTGACAATGTCTCGGCAGAAATGGCAGCAGGACGCGACGAGATTTTCGGCCCGGTGCTTTCCGTTTCACATGCAACGACGCTCGATGAAGCAATCGCGCAAGCGAACCGATCATCGTTCGGCAATATGGCGACGGTCTTCACGTCGAACGGATCATCGGCGCGCGCTTTCCGCGAGCGGGTCGAGGCGGGGATGATCGGCGTCAATCTCGGCGTCGCCCAGCCCTTCGCCTTTTATCCTTTCTCCGGTTGGAAAGGCTCATTCTTTGGCGACCTTCACATCCACGGCACCGATGGCGTAGATTTCTACACACGCAAAAAGGTCGTCGTCTCGCGTTGGTAATTCCGTAGTGGCGTAGGCTTCAGTCTGCGTCCCTCCTATCGGTGGAAGCCTGTAAGGGAGAGACCGCAAGCTGAAGCCTACGCTACCAGGAAGACAAGGCCGCCATTCGGTGCGTCACCTTCATGTGATGCTGAAGCCGCCGTCCACGGTGACGGTCGTGCCGGTCGTCCAGGCAGATTCAGCCGAAGCGAGGAAGATTGCCGCGCCAACCATGTCTTCCGGCTGACCGGCACGACCAAGTGGAATGCGGCTGACACGGCTGGCGAGCACATCGGGTGTCGTAAAGATTCGCGTCGTCAGGTTCGTCTCCACCAATCCGGGTGCGATGGCATTGACACGAATGCCGTGCGGCGCGAGTTCAAGTGCCATGCCGCGCACGAGCATCGCCACGCCCGCCTTCGCCGCCTGATAATGGACGAGTTCGGGTTGCGCGCTGTGGGCGCTCACTGATGAGGTGGCAATGATGCTCCCGCCCGTGCCAGCTCGCACCATCTGCCGCGCTGCCACCTGCCCGACGAGGAACGGTCCCTTGAGGTCCGTATCGAGTACCCAGTCCCAGATCGCTTCGTCAATCTCCAGGAAAGGCACGCGGCGATGCGTCCCGGCGTTGCAGACGGCAATGGAGAGCGGGCCGAGCGCCGCTGCTTCCTCCATCATCTGGTTCACCTGCGCGGCGTCCACGATGTCGGCCTGGACAACGTGTGCCCGTCGCCCCATGCCGCGAATCTCCTCGGCGATCTCCTCCGCCTCCATTTTCCTTGTCCGGTAGTGAACGATCACGTCCGCGCCTTCCCGCGCGAAACCGAGCGCGATTGCCTCCCCGATACCGCTGGATGCTCCCGTTACTAGTGCGATCTGCCCTGCCAGTCGTCCCTCCGCCATCATCGGTCTCTCCTCTCTTCATCGCTGTAACACAGGGATATTGAACCACGAAGAGACGAAGGACGCGAAGAAGGAAGCAAAGCAGACAACATCTTTCCCCCTTGTATCTTCAGTATGTGGCACACTGCCACCCGTTGGCGCGGTAGACCGCAGCCCCCGTGGTCCCTCGAGGCCGTGAAAAAGCGTCGGTCGCCGCGTCCTTATCCCATCGAGCCCGGACA
>JAABUZ0100008601.1_pt1 | contig 11950 bp, 8 predicted proteins | sample 5562091 | NCBI WGS metagenome assembly JAABUZ01 (sample SAMN12813069, study PRJNA571459) | rock metagenome | isolation source: Antarctica rocks | place: Antarctica: Victoria Land, Linnaeus Terrace sud | collected 2015-12-21
ACAGAGCGGCGAGAGCGATGAATCCAACGACGAGACCATAGGCTCGGGCCTCCATGGCGTAGTAGTAGAGAGGTGTCGTCAACGGCAGGAGCATGGCGACGACGGCCCACATGGGGTTTGTCAGGGGTTTTATGATCTCGTACAGGCAGATGCACAGGAGCCAGAAGCCGGCGATTGCGGTGAGGCGGAGAGTGACGGGGCTGGTTCCGAACAGGCCGAGGATGCAGTGGGTAAGGTAGTAGAAGCTGGGGGGATGTTGATCGGCGCCGGTTGCGAGGGCCTGGAGCAGGGTCTTCCAATCAGCGGTTCGCGACAGGTACAGGGTAAAGAACTCGTCATCCCAGAACAGCTTGATGCGGCTGAGCAGGACGGTGGGGATGACATATAGGAGGGTAAACGCGGTCCAGACGAGGGTCCGCGAGGCCGCGTACCTGTTTGCCCGAGCGGTTGCGACTTCCACGCTCTGCGCGAAGGTGGGGCTGGCCGGCGAGGGCATGGTTGCGCTGGCGAGGTTACCCATGGCGGTCAGACCTGGCCGACATCTGGGCATGGCTTGCGCGGGTATGTTCCCGGTCTGACGATTGAGCCGGGCTTGGGGCTGGGAGATAGGAGGAAAGACGACAGCTCATGGGATCTCATTCCTGGGAGAAAAGGACAGCAATAGTAAGTTATTCGGTCTGCAGTGTACCTGTGAGCGTCCGATATCGGGCCACCCCAATAGTCACAATCGTTGATTACTGAATTGTGAGATGGGAGTTTGCAGTCACTGCGAGGCGCCGTTGGCGGAGCCGACAGAGAACGAAGCTGAGAGTAGCGATGGGGACCCCAGTGTCACTGCTGGAGGGGAGGCCGGGCGAAGGGATGTGAGGTGAGCCAGGTAACCGGCCGCGTTTATCATCCAGCCTGAATGCTCTACCGCAATCAGCATTTCAGTTTTTGACATCGAGCGTTCGCGCATGTCAAATCTCGGGTAGGAGTGCGTCGTCGGCCGCATTAAAAGCTAACGCTCCCGCGCGGAATCTACACTTGCTTTTGGAAAGAGATGAAGCTTGGTGGAGAGGGCTGGGTGCCCGTCGTGGATCGACCCCTCAAAGGTTAGCGCCGTTCAATCTTAGGGGTAGATGCGGTTGAGGGTTCGGGCGAACGGGATGGTTTCGCGGACGTGGTCGAGGCCGCAGATCCAGGCGACGACGCGTTCGATGCCCATGCCGAAGCCGCAGTGGGGGACGGAGCCGTAGCGGCGGAGGTCGAGGTACCACTCGAAGGCGGCTAGGGGGAGGTGGGCTGCTTCGATGCGTTGTTTGAGGAGGTCGAAGGAGTCGATGCGCTGGGAGCCGCCGATGATTTCGCCGTAGCCTTCGGGGGCGAGGACGTCGACGCAGAGGGCCTTGGTGGGGTCGAGGGGGTCGGGCTGCATGTAGAAGGCCTTGATGGCGGAGGGGTAGCGGTGGATCATGACGGGTTTGGTGAACTGGGAGCTGATGTAGGTTTCGTCGGGGGAGCCGAAGTCGTCGCCGTAGGTATGGGGGGTGTCGATCTTGCGCTGGGCGAAGGCCTGTTCGAGCATGGCGTGGGCCTGGTCGTAGGAGAGGCGGGGGAACCCACTGCGTGGGGCGGATGCGGCTTCGGCGGGTAGAGAAGCAGGTCCTCCGCCTGCGGCGAAGGATGACAAACCTTTGGATTTTTGGGAATCAGCTGAAGGACTTTGGGGATCAGCGGAAGGAGAGTCGTCGGGGGCGATTACCAGTTCTAGTTTGGCGATGTCGCGGCCAATGACTTTGAGGTCGGCGCGGTGGTGGTGGAGAACGGTGGAGACGATGTGGGTGAGATATCGTTCGGCGAGTTGGAGGAGGTCCTCGAGGCCGGCGTAGGCCATCTCGGGCTCGACCATCCAGAACTCGGTGAGGTGGCGGCGGGTTTTGGATTTTTCGGCGCGGAAGGTGGGGCCGAAGGAGTAGACCTTTCCGAGGGCGAGGGCGGTGGCTTCGATGTAGAGCTGGCCGGACTGGGTGAGGTAGGCCATGTCGTCTTCGAAGTACTTCATTTCGAAGAGCTCCGAGGTGCCCTCACAGGCATTCGGCGTGAGGATGGGCGGGTCGGTGCGGATGAAGCCGTTGCGGTCGAAGTACTCGGCCGCGGCGCGCATGATGGTGGCGCGAACGCGCAGGATGGCGGACTGGCGGGGGGTGCGGATCCAGAGGTGGCGGTGCTCCATGAGGAAGTCCACGCCGTGCTCTTTGAGGGAGATGGGGAAGGGTTGGGCGGGATCGACGGCGGAGAGGACGTGGATGTCGTGGACGTCGAGCTCGAAGCCGGAGGGCGCGCGGGCGTCGGCGCGGACCTGTCCGGTGACGGTGAGGGAGCTCTCGAGCTGAAGCTCTTTGAGGGTGGTGAAGACGTGCTCGGGGACGGCGGCTTTGGGGACGATGCCCTGGATGATGCCGGAGCCGTCGCGAAAGGTGGGGAAGAGGAGTTTTCCGGAGGAGCGGAGGTTGTAGAGCCAGGCCTGGAGGGTGACGGTTTGGCCGACGTGGTCGCCGATGCGGGCGATGGTGGAGATGGGGGGTGTGGGTGGGGCGGTGGTTTCGCTCATGATCGTTGTCAAGATCAAGGGTAAATGAGGGGGTGGGGGTGGAGGCGCGAGGGACGTTGGGTAGAGAAGCGGGTGCTCCGCCTCTCACACCTGCGAGCAAACGGCGCTCACGGGGACCCCGATGCGGCGAAGGATGACAACCTTCGAGGAGATCGGCTGCGACGACAGTGTGGGGAGTCGACCGCGGCGAAGAGCACGACAACAGGAGGTCGTGGCGGTCGGTGGGTTATTCGGAGGTTGGGGGTTGGTCGGTGAGGCGGCGTTGGAGGTCGAAGAAGGTGGAGGCTTTTTGCTGGACGGAGACGGGGGTTTCGTTGAGGTCGTGGGCGATCTCGAGGATGCCTGGGATGTCTGGGGGGAGGGTGGCGGTGAGGCGGTGGATGTGTCGCCAATCGATGGTGGAGCTGGGGAGGTCGTTGCTGCGGGGCTTCCCTTCGCGGTCGGGGGTGGGGAGGCTGGGCCAGAGGTGTTCGTCGGTGCGGCCGTGGTTGTCGTGGAGGTGGAGCTGGGCGATGCGGGGTTTGAGGAGCTCGAACGCGGCGTCGATGCCGGCGGCGGAGTCTTTGTCGTTGATGAGGTGGGCGTGGCCGAGATCGAGGCAGATGCCCACGGTATCGAAGTGGCCGACGCGGAGGATTTCGAGGAGGTGTTCGGGGGTGGTGACGTCGTTCTGGAGGTTTTCGAGGAGGATCTGGACGCCGAGGGGGCCGGCGAAGGCCTTGAGGTGCTCGATGGCGGTGAGGGAGTGTTCGAGGGCGCGCTCGTCCCAGGGGTCGTCCTTGGCGCCGAGGTGGAGGGTGACGGAGCGGAAGGGGATCTGCTCGGCGGACTCGAGGGCTCGCTTGGTCTCGTCCATGGCGAGGATGCGGCGGGATTTTTCGAGGTCGATGAGATTGAGGTTGGGGGCGACGTGGCGGCTCCACTGCGCGTCGGCGTAGAGGGGCTGGTGGAGGGAGGGGCGGGTGCCGGTGTCGCGGAACCAGGCGCTGAGGTCGCGGTTGGCGGAGCGGTCGGTGTAGTCGAAGTGATGCCGGGCGGCGAAGATCTCGATGGCGGTGGCTCCGGCGCGGTGCATGGCGTCGAGGAGGCCGGTGTGGAGGCGGTGGGGAAGAAAGACGTGGGTGGAGATTCCGGGCTGCATGTGTAGTTTCAAAGTACAGCAGGGAGGTGGTGGCGGAGGCGGAGGAAGAAGCAGAAGGGCAAAGCGGGAGGGCAAAGCAGAGGTGCAAAGCAGAAGGGCAAAACAGAAGGGCAAAACAGAAGGGCAAAGAAGGGGGGCAAAGCAGAGGTGCAAAGCAGGAGGGCAAAGCAGAGGTGCAAAGCAGAGGTGCAAAGCAGAAGGGCGAAGCAGAAGGGCAAAGCAGGAAGGACGAAGCAGGGACAGGGGAGGTGCACGGCGCAGGCAAGGCAGCGGCAAAGGCAGAGGGCGCTGCCGTGCGAGGAAGGGCGCGGAGGCGGATAAAGAGAGACGGGGTGCGTGGGGGGTTAGGATGGCGGAGTTGCGTTGGGGGTGTGTGGATGCGGATTGCGGGTTTGCTGGTGATGGGTGTGATGGGCTGGGGCGTGGCGATGCTGGGTCAGGGTACGGGGTTGAAGCAGGCGGGAGCGGGTGCGGCTGGGGGTTCGGCGGCGGCGGCGGGAACGGTGAGTGTGTCTGAGGTGGAAGGGATGCAGCGGAAGCTGGCGGATTGGGGGCAGCTGGGGTACTACCGGGCGACGAATGCGGCGGTGCCGGCCGCAGGGCCATTCAAGCAGACGGGGAGTCTGGGAGCCGGGATCCCGGTCGAGGGGCGGGTGGTGTTCTTTGGAGCTTCGATGACGGAGAACTGGGGGAAGGGTGGGAGTGTGTTCTTTCCCGGGAAGGGGTACATCAACCGGGGGATCGGGGGGCAGACGACGGCGCAGATGGTGGTGCGGTTTCGGCAGGATGTGATTGAGCTTCACCCGCAGGTGGTGGTGATTCTGGGCGGGACCAATGACGTGGCCGGGAATACGGGGCCGATGACGCCGGAGATGACGGAAGGGAACTGGACGTCGATGGCGGAGCTGGCGAGAGCGAACGGGATCGCGGCGGTGTTTGCGTCGATCACGCCGGCGAGCGATATTCCCTGGAGGCGGGGGCTGCAACCGGCGGAGAAGATCCGGGCCCTGAACGCGTGGTTGAAGGCCTATTGCGCGAGCCATGGGCTGGTTTACCTGGACTACTACAGCGCCCTGGCGGACAAAGATGGTGGGATGAAGGCGGAGCTGACAGTGGATGGAGTGCATGCGACGGTGAAGGGGTATACGGTGATGGCACCGCTGGCGCAGGCGGCGGTAGACGAGGCGCTGGCGGCGCCGGCGGCACAGGGGAAGAGGTAGAAGATGAGACGATTCGGGAACGGCGTTCTGCTGGCGGGTGCGGTTGTAGCGGCCAGCGTTCTGGCGGGCGCTGGGGTGGGGGCGCAGAGTGGGTCTGGAGCTGGAGCTGGGACTGGGACTGGGACTGGGAGTGGGGCTGGGGCCGAGGTCGCGAAGCAGATTGCCGGGATGCAGCGGCAGCTGGCGGACTGGGCGGGGATGGGGCGGTACCGGGCGGAGAACGAGGGTCTAGGGGCTCCGGGGGCAGGGGAGCGGCGGGTAGTGTTTTATGGGGATTCGATTACGGATGCGTGGGGCCGGCAGAAGGGGACGGGGGAGTTCTTTCCGGGCAAAGGGTATGTGAATCGCGGGATCAGCGGGCAGACGACGCCGCAGATGCTGGTTCGGTTTGAGCAGGATGTGGTGCGGCTGCGGCCGGCGGTGGTGGTGATTCTGGCGGGGACGAACGATGTGGCGGGGAATACGGGGCCGGAGACTCCGGAGATGATCGAGGACAACTTCCGGGCGATGACGGCGATTGCGAAGCGCAATGGGATCCGGGTGGTGCTGGCGTCGATCACGCCGGCGTTTCGGTATCCGTGGCGGCCGGTGGTGGAGCCGGTCGGGGAGATACGGTCGCTGAACGGGTGGATGAAGGAGTTTTGCGCGACCGAGGGGCTGGTGTATCTGGACTACTACACGGCCCTGGTGGATGGGCGCGGGGGGATGCGGGAGGGGACGTCGTTTGACGGGGTGCACCCGAATGCGGCGGGGTATGCGGTGATGGGGCCGCTGGCGGAGCGGGCGATCGCGGAGGCGCTGCGGGGAAAGGTCTCGGGCGGGTAGGTCAGGCCCTGGAAGGGGGTTGTTACGGTTGCGTGGGGCGGTTTGAGCGCTGGTGTTGGATGGAGGATAATTGGGTTTGCAAACGGGGCGCCGGGTCTGACAGAGTGTTTCTGGCCGGGGGCGTTTCCGATCCTGCTGCGCGGGCTTTGGAATTTTGCGGTGTGGATGGTTTTGCCGTGCGCGGCTTTTCTTTTTTGCAAATTCCCCAGGAACGGACAGAACGATGGAGCTTTGGAACGACTTTGAAGGTAAGACCGTTGACGGCAGATTTCACCTTGACCAACTGATTGGGCCGAAGGGCCGAAGCGCGTATTTCATGACGCGGGACGAGGCGGGCGCGCCGGCGACGATTCGGCTGATCGAGTCGCTGAATGACGAGGAGGAGATCCTAGGCCGGTGGCGGCGGGTGACGGGGCTGAAGGAGGAGCATCTGCTGGAGGTTCTGGCGTGCGGCCAGACGGTGCTGGATGGGACGCACCTGGTGTATGCGGTGATGGAGCCGACGGACATGCAGCTTTCGGAGGTGCTGCGGGAGCGGGCGCTGACGACGGAGGAGACGAAGCAGATTGCGCTGAGCGTGGCGGACGGGCTGGAGGCGCTGCATGCGAAAGGGCTGGTGCATGAGCACGTGGAGGCGGAGAACGTTCTGGCCCAGGGCGAGACGATCAAGCTGCGGAGCGATGTGGTGCGCGAGGCTCCGGAGGGAGCGGAGGGAGCGGCGCTGAGGAGCAAGGATGTGCGGGGGCTTTCGCTGCTGCTATCGGAGTGCCTGACGCGGAGCCGGAGGTTTGGGGAGACGCGGCTGCCGGTTCCGTTTGAGGAGGTGGTGCGGAAGGGGGAGAGCGGGGCGTGGGGTTTGAGCTCGATCACGGCGGCTCTGCAGCCTGGGGGACCGGGGCGGGCAGCGACGCGGCCGGTGGTGTATGAGAGTTCGGCGGGGTCGCCGAAGGCGGAGACGCGGGGGGGGCCGGAGCGGGCGGGAGAGTCGGGAGGACGAGCGGCGGCGGCGGGGTCGCGGGGCGACGGTGTGGGACCGTTGCCGGCGGCTGCCTCGCCGGTGTTGGCGGCTGGGAGTGCAGCGCCGGTGGCGGTGCAGGGGATGAAGACTCCGGTGCGTCCGGTTGCAGGGGTGACGCCGGCCGGGCCGCTGGGGGTCGCTGCGGTTTCGGCGCCGGGTGCGGCATCGACGGCTCCGGCGACGGTTGCGAGCCGGCTGACGAGCCAGGCGGTAGGCGGGGGCGATGGGGTGGGGGCGCATCTGCGAACGCCGCGGGCCGACGACCGGATTGTGATGGAGCCGGCGGAGGAGCCGAAGCGGAGGGGCCTGCTGGTGGCGGTGGCGCTGGGTGTGCTGCTGCTGGTGCTGCTGGGCGTTCACTTCTTCCGAGCCGGGCGGGCGGGGCAGACGGGATCGGTGGTTCAGGACGCGCCCTCGGCGGTGACGGAGCCGCAGCAGAGTTCGGCGAACCGGCCGCCGGCCCAGGATGCGGCGAGCGCGCCGGTGGCGCAACCGGCGGAGAGGCCCCTTGCGGCGGCGGATACGGCACGGGAGAGCGTCGGGGCGCGCGGGCGTGTGGCGACGGCGGCGCCGAGCGACTCCGCGCAGTGGAGGGTGGTGGCGTTTACGTACAACCGCGAGGCGCAAGCGGCGCAAAAGGCGCAGGCGATTGCGGCGCGGCATCCAGGGCTGAAGCCGGAGGTGTTTTCGCCGAGCGGGCGGGCGCCGTACCTGGTGACCGTGGGTGGGTGGATGAGCGCGGATCGGGCGGCGTCGATGAGGTCGAAGGCGCGGGCGCAGGGTCTGCCGAGGGATGTGTACGCGCAGAACTACCGGGGCAGGTAGCTTTGGCTAGGAGCTTCTGGCTAGAAGCTAGAAGCTAGGAGGCTTTGGAGGAGGGTCAGGGCGTTTGCGGCGGCGCCGCCGGAGGCGGTGTTGTCGAAGATACACCAGATGTCGGGGGAGGAGCTTTGCCGGAGGTCGGCGGCGAGTTGGGCGAGGAACTCCGGGGTGTACGGGGAGTAGTAGGTGCGTGGCGAGCCGTGGAGGCGGAGGTAGAGGAGGCTGGGGTGGCCACCGGGATGGGCGGCGGCTGGGGTGATGGCGGGGTCGGCGGCGACTCGGGCGATCTGTAACTGGTTTAGGAGCGAATCGGCTTCCGGGGTGAACCAGGTGGGGTGGCGGGGCTCGAGGGCGACGGGGCCGGTGTGGAGGCTACGCAGGAGAGCGAAGAACTTTTCGGCGCGGGCGGGGTTGAAGGCGAGTTTGGGTGGAAGTTGGACGAGGATGGGGCCGAGTTTGCCGCCGAGCTGCCGCGCTTCGTCGAGGAAGAGCTGGAGCTCGGCTGGGGTGCAGGCGAGGGCGGCGGCGTGGGTGATGGATTTGGGCGCTTTGACGGAGAAGCGGAAGGTTTCGGGCGTGGAGGCTGTCCAGCGCGCGTAGGTCGAGGGGCGGGGGGATCGGTAGAAGGTGGCGTTGATCTCGGAGCAGGGGAGGACGCGGCTGTAGCGCTCAAGATGGGCGCCGGGGGCGGGGAAGGAGTCGGCGACGGCTCGCGGGATGGACCAGCCGGCGGTGCCGATGCGGATGGAGGGCCGGGGTGTTGGCGCGGGGGCGGTGGGTGGCGGAGCGGGGGCACCGGGGGAGCCTTCGGTGCGTTGGGACCGGGCGGGCCGGGGCGAGGTGGGTGGGGTCATTTCACCGGCTTGGGCGGAGCCGGGACGTCCATGGCGATCTGGAGGTTTCCGGAGCGTCCGCTGGCCGCATCGACGACGGCGAGCATGAGATAGATCTCGCCTTTGGCGAGTTGGAGCTGGAGGTTGAGCGGCACGTCGATGTGCGGATGGAGCCGGAAGTTCTCCCGGTTGATGGCGAGGATCATGCGCTGGACGTGCTGGTCGACTACGGATCCGTAGCTGTTGAAGGCGAAGGCGGCGACGATGACCTCCATGGATCCTTCTCCGGCCGCCGCGGAGGCGAGGGTGAGGTCGTCGGCGGGAACGCTGTAGGTGACGGAGTAGGGGATGGAGCCATGTTTTGGCTTGGCGGGAGCCTTCCGGTGGGGGCCTGAGACGGGCTGGGGAGCTGGACCGGCCGCGGGGTCGGAGCTGGGGAGGATGCGCGCCTGGAAGACGATGGGAGCGGTATTGGCGGCGGTCTGGTTTCCTGCGGCGGTTTTGCCGGCGTCGGAAGACCCGCCGCCGGCGAAGAGGTGGGTGACGGAGCGGGCGGAGTGGACTCTAGAGGTGTTGAAGCCGTCGGCAAAGTATCCGCGGCGGTAGCTGAGGTTATAGGGGACGTCGTCGAGGGTGATGCAGACTTTGTGCCACTTCTTGTCTTCCTTGTAGTTCTTTGGGGAGTAGGTGAGGGAGTAGAAGTCGCCGCCGGTGGCGGTGACCTTCTGTACGGCCTCCTTGAGTCCGTTGGTGTTGTAGAAGGCGTGGCCGCCGGTGGCTTCGGCGACCTCGCTCATCGCGACGTGCTGGCCGACCATGCCGAAGACATTCCCGACGGTGAGGCCGCGGGCGTCGATGGGGTAGACGGCGATGCGGTTGGCTTCGAGCGAGTCGTAGACGCGCCGGACGGCCGCGATGTCCTCGAACTGGGTGGCGTCGGGCTGGAGGAAGCGGGAGGACCCGCTTGTGAACCAGAGGAGGTTTTTGCGGCCGGGGAGGTCGCTGAGGTAGGTGGAGAGCTGGCTGAGGGTGTCGAGATCGCTGAGGTAAATGGCGTCGACCGGGGGGAAGCGGGGGAGGCCTTTGTGGACGGCGGCGAGGAGGAGGTTGCGATCGGCGGTGAAGTTCTGGAGGAGCACGGTGATGGGGCCGTCGCGCTCGTAGATGGCGAGGGGCTGGCCGGCGGGGAAGGTCTTGAGGAACTGGCCGAGCTGGTAACTCAGGTACATCTGGTCTGCCATCTGGATGGTGGTGAGATCGAGGACGATGATGTTGAGGACGGGCGGTGCGTGGCGGAGGAAGTCGTTGCTGTAGACGCCTGTGGGACGGGCGATATCGGTGGTGGGAGCGGTTGGGGTCTGTTCGGCGTTGCCGGGGCCGGTGTGCTCCTCAAAGGAGGAGATGTTTTGTGGGGTCTTGCCGTCGAGGATGTGGAAGGCGGTGGCGGGGAGGTTGTGGACGGGGTTGCCGTCGCGGTCGGTGACGGTGACGTCGGTGAGGACGAGGCGGGTGTTGGCGTGGAGGGTGTAGGCGGGCTGATCGGGGGCTGGCGGCGGGGCGGGGGTGGCGGGAGCCTGGGCGCGGAGGAGGGTGGCGAGGGGGAGAAGGAAGAGGCTCGCCCGGAGGGTTCGGCTAACGGTAAGACGGGGGTCGGGAAGACGCATGAGGAGCTCGGGTTAGTGCAGGGTAGCGATGACGGGGGGGGGGTCGCGAGGGTTGTTGTGGCCCTGGTTTCGGGCGAGGAACCGCCGATGGGGTAGATGACGATCTGCTCGCCATCGAGCACGGCGATGTGGGTGCCGCCGGGGGCGAAGGCGAGCGGCTGGCGGATGGGTGAGGGCGCGTGGATGCCGATGGAAAGGAGGCTCTGGCCATCGCTGGCGCGGAAGATGCGGACGACTTCGGAGGCGAGGTCTCGTCCGTGGAAGGGGCTGTTGGCGGAGTAGCCGATGCGAGCGGACGGGAGGGCGAGGGCGAAGGCCTCTCCGGAGGTGCGGGCGATGGGGAGGGGCGGCATCTCGTGCAGAAGGAGCGTGCCCTTGAGGGCGGTGCTGCCGTCGGAGCGAAGGACGCGGTACCAGCGGTCGGTGGTGTTGAGGTCGCAGCCGATGACGAAGAAGAGGTCGGCGGTGAGCGAGGAGAGCTCGGGAATGCAGGCGGAGCGGATGCGGGCGAGGGTGCGCGGGCTGCCGGACCAGCTGGTCTCCGCGTATCGCCAGCGATCGCCGCCGCTGTGGAGGAGGTGGATGCGGCCGGAGTTTGAGAAGACGGGCGGCGCGGCGAAGGAGCTCTGGCGCGAGCTGCTGATGGGTTGAAGAGCCTGATCGAGGAGGAGGATGGAGATTTCCTCCTCGGCGCCGTTGGCGTTGGCTTCGGCGAGCGCTTTGTGGACGTCCTTTGCGTGGAGCTCGTGGAGGACACCGACGGCGATGTGCTGGCGGTCGGGTGCGATGCGGACGAAGGCGAGTGAGGAGGAGAGGGGGACGGAGTTGATCTCCTCAAGGGCGGCGGGCGGTGTGGCGACGCCTGAGGCGCTGCCGGGGGGGCCGGGAGTGGGCCGGGAGTTGAGCGCGAGGATGCGGAGGCGATCTTCGGAGTGGACGAGGACTTGGTCGTCGGCGAGCGGCCAAAGGTACTGCCGATCGTCGTTGACGCGCCAGTCGTAGGCGGCTTCGATGGTGGCGGTGGCGATGTTGAAGAGGACGGCGCGGACCATGTGGGGGTGGTTGGCGGGATCGTCGGTGGGGTGACGCGGGACGAGGGTGTGGGGGTTGAAGGTGAAGAGGAGATGATTGGGGCCGAGATAGGCGAGGGCGGCGCCGAACTCGAAGTCGCGCATCTCGGCGGATTTGAGGTGGTGGTAGTTGAGGGTGTGGAGCGGGATGGTCTGGGCGGGGGAGACCGGAAGGAGGCCGCCGAAGCGAGGGATGAGGGCGCAGGTGGGCGGCTGGCAGAGGTCCGCAAAGACTGCCGTCTCGAGTGCGGCGGGGGTGGCGGCGGCGAAGGTAGAGGAGGGCGGGGCGGCGGGAGTGGAGGCTGCGGAGTAGGAGGTTGCGGGGGTGTGGGTCGGGGAGAGGACCAGGACGGAGCCGGCAACGAGATGGAGGTTTTTCTTCGGGGCGGAGAGGACGGAGCTGCCGAGGGGTCCGGTGGAGACGCCGAGGGTGAGATCGTGGATGCCCCAGACCTGCCCGGTGGAGACGGAGGTGGGGCGGGGGTGGGAGCGGTCGGGAGCGGGTCCGAGGAACGCGGGCAGGCTGGGGTCCTGGCGGCCGGAGAGGTCGGTGTGGTTGGATTGAGTGTTGGTCGGGGATTTGAGGCTGTTGCTCTCGTCGAAGCTGGCGGAGCGGAGGGCCTGGCGGGCGACGGGGTTGCTGTCGTGGAGGCCGGCGAGGTCGCTGTCGTCGGGGCCAAGGAGGGCGATCCAGGTGAGGGGCTGGACGGTTTCGGTGGCGCAGGCAACGTCAAAGAGCAGGCCGACCCGGGTGAACTTCGAGG
>JAABUZ0100008602.1_pt1 | contig 11950 bp, 9 predicted proteins | sample 5562091 | NCBI WGS metagenome assembly JAABUZ01 (sample SAMN12813069, study PRJNA571459) | rock metagenome | isolation source: Antarctica rocks | place: Antarctica: Victoria Land, Linnaeus Terrace sud | collected 2015-12-21
TCAGGTGCCGCAGTCCGGTGACGAAGGTCGTGGCCACATGCAGGGGGGTGCGCTCCGCCAGTCCGTCGATCATCTTCAAGACGGTGGTGCTGTCGTCAAGGAGGATCGACATGCCGGGCTCTACGTAGCGCAGCGCGGCGGCGGCGATGGTGGCCTTCTCGGCCGACATTGTGGTGAGACGGTGAGACATCGTGGACTCGAAGATGCCAGACGGTTGCGCCGTCACCCCCCCGTGGAACTTGCGGACGACCCCGCGACGCTCAAGCTCGTCAAGATCGCGGTGGATCGTGACGATGCTGACGCCGAACCTCGCAGCCAGATCCTGCGGTGTCGCCGAGCCGTCGGCTACCAGGAGTTCCGTGATCAAACGCTTGCGAGTTTCCGTCTTGCGCTGCCGAGGGCTGGACGGGGGTGGGAAGCCATCGAGTTGGGTCACAGTGTCCTCCTCCACCAGTCGCCAGCGGATATGAGTATGGCTGCTGGCTCAGACGCCCGTCGTTGCGGGAAGGTCGCCCGAGCCAGCAGGCGGCTCACTGTGACAATACGAAGTTGTCGAGCTTGCCGGCGTTGTCCTTGGTGATCAGCACGCAGTCGAGGGCCTGCTTCTCATCGTTGACCCCCGTCTTGCCGGTGGTGATGACGCTGTTGAGCTGCTCGACGGCCTTGTTTGTCCCTGCGACGATGGGCTGCAGAACGGTAGCAACCAGCTCGCCGGCCTTGACCGCGTTGGCGGCATCCTGGTTGCCGTCGAAGCCCAAAACCTTGACCTTGCTCAGCTTGTTGGCCGCCTTCAGGGCATTGATCGCACCCAGCGCCATCTCGTCGTTGCCTGAGATGACCCCGTTGATGTCCGGGTGTGCGGACAGCAGGGCCTCCATCTTTGCCTGACCCTGCTGACGGTCCCAGTTGGCGATCTCCTTGCCGACCACCTTCAGGTCGGGGTACTGGCTGATGACCGCCTTGTAACCGTCCGACCGAACCTGCGCGTTGTTATCGCTCGGATTGCCGAAAAGCTCGACGTAGGTGCCCTTGTAGTTCATCGCCTTTGCCCACGCCTCAGCCCCAACGGTGGCGCCTTGCGCGTTGTTGGAGACGATCTGCGCCTTGGCTAGGCCGGTCTTGTCGATCTCGGCGTTCACAAGGACGACGGGAATATTCGCGTCCACGGCCTTCTGGATGGCCGAGATGCTCTCCTTCGCTCCGGCGGGGTCGAGGATGATGCCCTTGACCTTCGCGTTGATCGCCGTCTCGATCAGAGACGACTGCTGGTCAGGCTTGTTCTTGTGAGCCCCCGTGGTTGTCTGGTAGCCGAGCTTCTTGGCCGCGGCTTGGGCGGTGTCGACCTCGGCCTTCCAGTAAGGGTTTGAGGGATCGACGGTGATGATGGCGATGGTCCCGCCGGCTGCTGAGCCGCCGGTTGGAGCGCTCGAGGCCGTCGAGGCGCTCGGGGCAGGGTTGGAGGCTGCCCCTCCCGACCCGCTGGTCGAACCGCCGCTCGAGCCGCAGGCGGCTGCGCCGAGCACGACCATGCCAGCAACGGCCGGCCAGGCGATCTTGTGCTTGAACATCTGTTTCCTTTCGGTGGTGGAACTGGGACACACTGCGGTGGCTGGTTCGCCTGTCGTGCCGCGAACGGTTCACGCAACTCGATCTGACGACGCCGGGCCGTCCGGCCGGGCTGCCTGTTGGAGGCTGGCGACCGCTCGGCGGGCGTTGCGCCGGCGTTGGGCAATCTCCTGCAACTGGTCGACGGCAACGGCGAGGATGATGACGGCTCCGGTGACGACCTGCTGCCAGAACGGCGAGACGCCGATGATGACCAGTCCGTTGGCGAGGAAGCCGATGACGAAGGCGCCGATGATCGTGCCCCGAACGGTGCCGCGGCCGCCGGAGAGAGCGGCGCCACCGATGACTACGGCGGCGATGGCGTTGAGCTCGTAGAACTGACCGAGATCAGCGGTCGATGCACTGATGTTGGCGATCTGAAGGACGCCGACGATGGCAGCGCACATGCCCGACAGCACGTAGATGCGCGTCTGAACCCGGTGCACGGGGACCCCGGAAAGCTGTGCGGCCCGCGAGTTGCTGCCGGTGGCATACAGCCAACGCCCGAAGGGCGTGCGAGTCAGCAGGATGGAGAAAACCACCGCGAGCAGGACCATCACCCACGCCGACAAGGGGATCCCGAGTGGCCGGGAGGCGAAGGTCTCCAGGAAGCCGGTGTTGTTCAGTCCGGCTTGCCCACGCAGCTCGTCGGTGATGTTCTGGCCGTTCAGCAGGACTTGGGTCAGGCCCCGTGCGACATAGAGCATTCCCAGGGTCACGATGAACGGTGCGAGGTGAAGCCGCGAGATCAGCAGGCCGTTGATCAATCCGACCAACATGCCCACCGCCACACACAGCACCACGACGACCCAGACCTTCGGGATCATGATGACGTCGATGAGCGGCAGGTTGACTCCACGAAAGAGGTTGCCCGCTACGGCACCGGTCAGCCCGACAGTGGAGCCGACGGACAGGTCGATGCCGGCGTTGAGGATCACCAGCAGCATTCCGAGGGCGATGATGGCGTTGAAGGCGACCTGCTTGGTGATCGATGTGAGATTGCCCGCGGAAAGATAGTTGCTGCTCTGCAGAGCGAAGAAGGCGATGATGAGGATCAGAGCGATCAGAGCCCGCCCCTCGACGAGCAGCGCGTTGGCATTGAGCCGCCCCCGAGGCGCCGCGACGTCCGTGGCCGGCGCTCCGGTCGCCGCGGGCGAGTCGGTCGTGCTGCTCATGGGCGCTCTCCGTTCCTATGGAGCTCGGTTTCGTGCTCTCCCGACGCCGCCATCAGCTCGTCGCGGGTGCAGGTCCGAGGGTCGAGCTCGCGGACGATGCGTCCCTTGCTCATCACGACGATCCGGTGTGAGGCGGTGAGGGCCTCGCCGGCCTCCGACGTGACGTAGAGGACGGCTAGGCCGCGCGCGGCTTCCCGGAACAGGAGGGAGAAGATCTCGCCCTTGGCACCGACGTCGATCCCTCTGGTCGGCTCGTCCAGTAGCAGCACGGTGGGATCGGTCATGAGTAACTTGGCGATGACGACTTTTTGCTGGTTGCCACCGGACAGCGAGGTGATCGGCGCATTGGGTCCGGCGCTCTTCACACGGACGTCCTGGCTCGCGCGAGCCACCTTGGCCTTCTCCTGCCGGGACTCGATGAACGAGTTCTTCACGGTGGACAGCAAACTCGCCAACGACATGTTCTGGCCGACGGACATCATCCGGACTAGTCCGTCGCGCTGCCGGTCCTCCGGCACCAGGCCCAGGCCCAGCTCGATGCGCTCGGCGATGGTCTTCCCGGCCAAGTCCTGATCGGCCAACAGCACCCTGCCCTGGGCCACCGGGTCCCGCCCGGCGAGAGCCTCCATCAGTTCGGTGCGTCCCGCGCCCATCAGCCCGTAGAGGCAGACAATCTCGCCGCGCTGCACCTCCAGGGACACATTGTTGACGACGACCCGGCCGGCGTCAGCATCGGCGACGGTCACATTCTGGACGGACAGCGCCACGTCTCCGTAGTCCCGCGACTCGTTGCGGAAGTCGTAGTCGGCGTCCCGACCGACCATCTGGCGCACGACCCAGGGCAGCGAGATGTTCTCGGCCCGTTCGGTGGCGACCAGCTCGCCGTCGCGGAAGACCACCGCATAGTCGGCGATCTCGATCGCCTCCTCCAAGTGGTGCGATATGTAGACGATGGCCACACCGTGGCTGGTTAGGTCGCGAATTACCTTGAAGAGGACCTGGACCTCGCTGACGGACAGCGCCGAGGTGGGTTCGTCCATGATCAGAATTCGCGCGTCCGCCGCCAGGGCCCGGGCGATCTCGATGATCTGCTGCTGACCCACCCGCAGGTCCTGCACCACCGTCCCGGGCCCAATCGGTTCCTCCAGGCGTCGCATCAGCTGCTCGGAGATGGCCTCCTCGTGTGCATAGTCGACCGTTCCGATCCTCGTGCGCAGCTCGCGGCCGATGAAGATGTTGTCGCGCACACTCAGGTTGGCGCAGAGGTTGAGCTCCTGGTGGATGATCGAGATGCCGCGGTCCACCGCGTCATTGGTCGACTGCAGCTGGACCAGCTCACCGTCCAGCTCCAGCTGGCCACCGGTCGGCCTCTCTACCCCGGACAGGATCTTCATCAGCGTGGACTTGCCGGCCCCGTTCTCACCGAACAACACCGTAACCTTGCCCCGGCGCACCTCGAAGTTGACGCTCTTCAGGGCGCGGGTGACCCCATAGGTCTTGCTGACGTCGATCGCGCGCAGGACGACGTCTTCCTGGTCCGGCTCCAGGTGATCTCGCAACGCTGGAGCGGTGCTCACGCGGCGACCTCGATCTTCGTTGGTTGGATATTGGCGGGTTTGGCCTTGGGCACCGTGTTCGTGCCGCCGATGTCCTGCACGCTGAGCACCCCGGTGACGGTCACCTTCTTGCCCTTGAGCTTGGCCGGGTCACCGAGGGGGGCGATCACCTTGGTCTGGATGAGCTTCTTCAGCTCGTCCCCGACGTACTGGTACTGCGTTTGGCCCGGGGCGTCGGCGAACTTGAACCCCATGGCGTCCCGCAAGACGGCTCCGTTGATGGCCGTGGTCGTCGGCACAATCACCGTTGTGCCGGAGACGCCGTCGACGGTCAACCGCAGCGAGTCCGCGGTCGATTCGTCGGATACGGTCCCGCTGGCCGTCACGGCGAAGTCGTAGGCGCCCTCCGAGGGGCTGGCCGCCTGATACTTCGCCGCAGCGCCCTTGATATCCGTCTGAACGGCGGTGAGCACCTCCGGCAGTGGTTTCGCCCGGCCGGGGAGGTCGCTCTGCGCCTTAGCGAACAGACCGCTAGCCGCGTCAACGGGATTGAAAGCCTTGGGCCCGATGGAGGCCAGCTCGGCCGGGGTAAGAAACTTTGTGCTCAAGGCCATGGCGACGAACAAGGCGACTAGCACTCCGGTTCCCACGAGACGGAGCGGGCTGAACGCGACACGGAACGTGGACATCGGGGCGACTCCGGCATCGATGGCGGACACGGTCACCGCGGTGGCGCAGCGGTCTGTGATGGTCTTCACAGACCTTGAAGATTACACGGGGCGCGAGAAAGACGCAACGGCCTATGAAATATTTCGTTACGTAGTGGTAAGGACCGCCTGCTGATGCATCCGGCCCGTGGTTATTGGGGCTTCGCTCGCTGTGAAGGTTGGCTAACCGCCGAGCCGATGAGCTCGAGTAGTGCCGTGAAGTCCCGCGCTGCCCACCCAGCGCGTCCGACGAACAGGCCATCGGTGTGTGGGTCGGCCAGAATCCGCGCAGCGTTGTGCTTATCCACTCCTCCCCCGTAGAGGATGGCCCTAACCGCAGCAGCGTCCCGCTGTGCCACGGTTTTCACAATGGCAGTCATCACCGGAGCGATCTGCTTAGGCTGTGCAGGCGTTCCACCGAGCCCAATGGCCCAAACTGGCTCGTACGCCAGGATCACGTCACTGAGTCGATCGGCCGGGATCCGGGACAGGGCCGCTCTGACCTGCGCGGCGACGAAGGTTTCGGCCAAGCCGCCCCGGCGCACCGCTGCAGGTTCGCCTACGCAGATCAACGGTGTGAGACCGTGACCGAGCGCCGCGACCGCCTTTGCCGCCACGATCTCGTCAGTCTCACCGAACCCCTCCCGCCGCTCAGAGTGTCCCATCTCAACCAGAGACGCCCCCGCGTCCTTGACCATGCGCATGGAGATCTCTCCGGTACCCGCCCCTTCCGGTCCCCAGTGCGCGTTCTGGGCTCCCAACAGGATCGGTGAGTTTGTGGGCAGCCGGTCCCGCACCGCCGCCAGTGCCGTATGGGCCGGCAGCACGAAGGGTTGGATACCATCCGGTACCGGCGAAGCCGTTACCTCATCGATGAAGGCCCTTGCCTCGGCAAGGGTCTTGGTCATCTTCCAGCTGGTGCCCACCCACACGAGACCTCGCTCCACCATGCTGGACTCTCCTGCTCTTGGCCAGCGGCAGACTCTTGCGGTCTCCGCGGAAAAGCTCCATACTGTGTCGTAATCTTCACAAGACAGTATGTAATTTATCAAGACCCATCGTGATGCTGGTTCCAATCGAACCTCGACCGGGCTGTTCCTTCATGCTGTCGGCCCCGTGGCCCACTGCCCCTCACTCCACTTTGTTCCCCGCACCCATAGAGGAAGATCACCGATGACTGAGAGCACCGTCGCGTCAGTCGCCGCCACCATGCAGGCAGTCATCTGCCACGGACCAAAGAACTACCAATTCGAAGAAGTCGCCGTACCGGAGGCCGGTCCAGGGGAAGCCCTGGTCAAGGTCGAAGCCGTCGGGATATGCGCCAGCGACCTCAAGTGCTACCACGGCGCAGCCAAGTTTTGGGGCGACGAGAACCGTCCGGCCTGGGCGGAGACCGAGGTCATCCCCGGTCATGAGTTCGTCGGCCGTATCGTCGAAATCGACGCCGACGCCGCCGACCGCTGGAAGGTCGTGGTCGGCGACCGGGTCGTCGCAGAACAAATCGTCCCGTGCGGGACCTGCCGCTACTGCCTTCGCGGCGAGTACTGGATGTGCGGCCCGCACATCATGTTCGGTTTCAAACGCAAGACGCCCGGAGCGATGGCCGAATACATGGTTTTCCCGCGCGAGGCTCGAGTCCACAAGATCACCAGTGACATACCGCCAGCCCACGCGGCCTTCGCGGAGCCCCTGTCCTGCGCGTTACACGCGGTCGAGCGTGGCCATATCACGTTCGACGACGTCGTCGTCGTGGCCGGCTGCGGCCCGATCGGATTAGGCATGATCGCCGGGGCCGCCGCCAAGTCACCGGCCGCTGTCGTCGCCCTCGACATGGCACCGTCCAAGCTGGCGCTGGCCATGAAATGCGGAGCGACGCACACTGTCAACATCGCCGAACAGGATCCTGCCGCACTCGTCAAAGACCTCACCGACGGCTACGGCGCCGACGTCTACCTCGAAGCCACCGGCCACCCCTCCGCCGTCGCGCAGGGCATCAACCTCCTCCGCAAGCTCGGCACCTACGTCGAGTACAGCGTCTTCGGGTCCGACGTCACCGTCGATTGGAGCATCATTAGCGACGACAAAGAGCTGGACGTCCTCGGCGCCCACCTCGGTCCCCACTGCTGGCCCGCCGCCATTCGGATGATCGAGTCGGGCGTCCTACCGATGGACGAGATCTGCAGCCACCAGCTACCCCTTCGCCAGTTCCAAGACGGCCTCGACATGGTCGCGGCCGGCAACAAGTCCGTAAAGGTCTCCCTACTGCCCGAATGACTCGACAGGAAGGGCGCACAGCATGACGTCTCCACAGCCCAAGCGGTACCGGCTGCTCATCGGCAGCGACGCCGCCGGAGCGGACCACAAACGCCAGCTCGCCGACGACCTGCGCCGAGACCCTCGGGTCTCCTCATTGGTCGACGTCAGCAGCGCCAACGAGCTCGCGGACGACGTGTCCTACTCGCACGTCGGCATCGCCGCAGGTCTGACCATTGCGCGCGGCGAGGCCGACCGGGCCATCCTCATCTGCGGGACCGGCATCGGCATGGCCATCTCCGCCAACAAAGTGCCCGGCGTGCGCGCCACCGTGGCGCACGACTCGTTCAGTGTCGAGCGGTCGATCCTGTCGAACAACTGCCAGGTGCTGACCCTCGGTCAGCGGGTCATCGGCGTGGAGCTGGCCCGTCGACTAGCCAAGGAATGGTTGGACTACGAGTTCGACCCCTCGTCGCACTCCGCAGCCAACATCGAGATCTTGACCAGCTTCGAAGGCGAAGACGCCGGGTGGGACGGCGAAGCGGTACCCCAAGGCTCCATTGATGCCGGTGGAGTCGAGCCACACCCGGACGCGCACGCCGCCGGCTTGCTTTAAGCCGATGTCTGAACCCTTGTGGCCTCACGGCCGCCCAACCATGATTCCCCGTAGCGAGGGGTGCGCGGGTTGGTCCACCAGGTCGACGCCCACCCCTCGACGCTGGTGTGCGCGATCTCGCTGGCCGCATGAGCCCGACTTGGCGAGCAGTTCGAGGATGTCGTGACGACATGGGTGGTGATCCTTGTCGTGGACTTCGTCAGCGGCACTTGGGGGACGGCGGCGAGGATCTGGTCGACGTTCACTTGCAGCAGCAACTTGCAGCAACGACCTAACCATTCGCCAACGACAGTCGACGTCCTGGCGGGTCTGGCGTGTACAACACGGCTCAGCAACGGCCGATCAGACAATTTGCAAGCAGACGGTTAGGGGTTCGAGTCCCCTTGGCTCCACAAAACTGCAGGTCAGAGGCCCGTTGAGGCGCTAGGCGAGGGTCTGTCACGGACTTGCAGCAGCGGCCTGCAGCAGTAGGCGTCTTCCAAGAGCTCGGTGGCCACCGGCATCGGTGCGTTCTCTGCGGTCGGACTCGAGCCCCGAGTGCCGTCGAAGCCCAGGGCGGTCTTCCCCTCCGCTGCGCTGGGGGTCCGTCAGGAGTGGCTGCCGCTGTTCGACCGGTACGCGGGCGACCTGGTCGCTTGCGGTCATACGCACCAGTACGAAACCCTCATACCCGCCGCGGCCATCAGGACAACAGCCACCCTCACTCCGCAGCCTGCCGCGACCGACACGGCCACCGCGTCGACACCACCCAGGGCACGGTCCACATGATCATCGGAGGCGGAGGGACGTCGGCGCCCTCCTACCAGCTTTGCTCTTCACCCGACCCCCCTGCCGGGTCCTCATTGCCGTTGGGGCGCTTGACCCGACCACCGGGAACGGCCGCCGGTCCACGTCTAAGAGGGAGTGAGCCCTGGTTCGCAGTCTTCGACGGTGCCAAAGGCCGTCGCTGCTCACGTGCGGGCGATGGCCGGTACATCGACCTCCTTTCCCTGGACCACTACCTGCTGCACCGCAAACCCGGCGCGTTCCCTGGCGCTGCTATGGAGGTAGTGGAGGTCCAAACCACCCTCTGGTGCTTCAGCACGTCCACCGGACCGAGAAGTGACGTTTCTGTACGACGTTGCACTGTCTCAATCACCCTGTCGGCGTTGGCTGGCTATCAGGTGAACACGACAGTGCGGGCGCCGACAAGGGCCACCCGGTCCTCCGCGTGCAGGCGCAACGCCCGCGCCAGCACGACGCGCTCGACATCGCGTCCGATTGCCACAAGCTCTGCCGCGGCGTGTGAGTGACCCACTCGGACGACGTCCTGTTCGATGATGGGACCCTCGTCGAGATCCTTCGTCACGTAGTGGGCAGTAGCGCCAATGAGCTTCACACCCCGCTCGTACGCCTGGTGATAGGGCTTGGCGCCCTTGAACCCAGGGAGGAAGGAGTGGTGGATGTTGATGATGCCGCCGGGCATGCGCGAGCAGAAATCGTCGGAGAGCACCTGCATGTAACGCGCGAGGACGATGACGTCGACGCGGTGCTCGTCGACAAGGCGCAAGAGCCGTGCCTCGGCGCCGGCCTTCCCTGCGGGCGTCACCGGCAAATGTTCGAACGGGATGCAGTAGCGGTCGGCGATCGGCGCGCAGTCGGTGTGGTTCGAGACGATGAGAGGGATAGTCACGAGTAGCTCCCCCATCTGCCACCGGTAGAGCAGGTCGACCAGGCAGTGGTCGACCTTGGAGACCATCAGCAGTGCCCGCCGCCGGTCAGCCTCCAGGCGGAGACTGAGCAGTGGGTTGAAGGGTGCGATGTGGGCGGCGATGACCTCGCGCACTAGATCGGTCCCGGCATTAAGGCTCTCGAAGCAGGTTCGCATGCAGAAGAGACCCGTGAGCGGATCGGAGAACTGTGCGCTTTCCAGGATGTTGCCTTCGGCCTCGAAGATGCCATCGGCAAGGGCTCGGACGATGCCGGGCTGATCAGCGCAACGAAGAGTGAGCAGATAGCGAGACAACTCCGCGGACCGCTCTGCGTATCCAGGGAAGCGCCCTGGAGACGGCGGTCGGGGGCCGTGCATCACGGGGACGCCGGCTTACCGAGGGTTCGCTCGTACCACTGGTGGAAGGTGTCCACCGATCCTTCGGTCACCGGTGAGAGCGGACCAGGAACGTAGCCGCGCGACCGCACGCCTGCAAAGTTTTGCTCGCAGAGAGCCCAGTCCTGCTCCGACGTCGCAATCCACACCGCGGTCAGCTCGTCGACGTCATAGTCCTCCCCTTCGAGGGCGTCGTCGCGGACGAGGAAGGTGACGTCGACCTCGGTGCGGTCGACCCGAACCGGGGTCAGCCGGGTCGTCATCGCATAGTCGGCATTGGCATGGGACCAGGAGTTGGGCAGGGTGATGAGACGCAGGCTGCCGACATCGGTACTCGGCAGGTCGCCCAGCACGGGGGCCACGAGGCGGCCGCTCAGGCTCTCGGTGAGATAGCCATCTCGAAGCGGAAGCCTGGCCACCCGGAACCAGCCCCCGTTGTCGAAGCTGACCACTTGGGGCGCGAGACCCTGGGCGACCCATCGAGCCTGGCGTTCGGCAAGGATCGCGTCGTAACCGGTGCTGCGTCTGGCGTCGCCTGAGCCGCCGACGTCGTAGTTGGATTGGCAGAACTCCGGGTGGTTGACACGACAGTGATAGCACTCCCGGTTGTTCTCGACGAGCATCTTCCAGTTGGCGGCAACGCTGTAGTGGCATCGAGCAGCCACCTTGGTCCGCCCAAGCCCATGCGGTCCGAGTTGTGGCTCCACCGCAGCGCTCGCGTCGTCGAAGGGCGGGGCGACCTCGGCAAAACAAACGAACAGCAGGCCACAGAGCTCCCTCAAGTGCACCGGACGTAGCCCGAGCTCTTCCCGGGCCAGGCCCGTGCCCATGTGCGGAGCTCCGCGCAGTGTGCCATCGAGCCCGTAGGTCCACTGGTGGTAGGGGCAGACCACGGCGCGGATGGACTCGCGGCCATCTGGCTGCAGCCTGCAGCCACGGTGACGGCAGACGTTGTGGTGAGCACTAAGCCGACCGCTCTGGTCCCGCGTGAGCAACACGGAGTCGCGCCCCACGCTCCACACCAAAGTGTCGCCGGCGCGCGGCATCTCTGCGGCGGCTCCGACGAACAGCCATGTCGTGCCGAACACCCGCTCCAGGTCAAGCGCGAAGATGTCGGAATCGACGTAGAAGCCCTGAGGCAAGGAGTAGCCGGGCGTTCTCGCCGGCCAGACTGACGGGGCGATGCCGGTGGTCATTTGGTCAGCTCCACGGGAACGGCGAATGGCTCACCGGGTGTAGCCGCCCGGCGGCATAGCGAGAGAACCGAAACGGCTCCAGCAGCGCCTGTCGCTCGCCAAGCAACTCACGGGCCACGAGGGCACCCACGCCGATCATCTTGTAACCGTGGTTGGAGTCGGCGATGAAGTAGGCATTGTCCCCGAACACGTCGAAGACCGGGAAGCTGTCCGGCGTGAAGCACCCGATCCCGCCGGAGGGCTCCTCGGCGAACAGCCCGCTCGTGCCCTCGAACCTTTTCAAGCAGTGTGCCAAGCCGGCCGTCCACATGCGGGCGAAGCCAGGACCCACGACGAAGTCGGGGCTGGCCGGACCGTAGGGGTCGACGTGGACATCGTCCGTGGGACGGTCGACCACGAAGGGCATGGCGCCACCCTGGATGCCGCCGAAGTTGAAGTCGGGCTTGAAGTAGATCCCCCAGAGGTCGTGCGTCACCAACGAGCCGTCAGCGTCGTCATACAACGGCGCGTCCGTGTCGACGTGCAGAACTGGCGGGGGCTTGCCCCGGTTATCGGTGAGGAAGGCGGGGTCGACCTTCAGCGTCCCTTCCTGCAGCGACCAGTAGGTCCACATGGGCCGCTCGTAGACGACACTGTCCCGGCCCCGCACGGGGATGGCCTCGGGCAGGTCCAACATCCGCCACAGGTCACGAACCCACGGGCCGACCGCCACGACGACGTGGTCGCACCGGATCGCTCCGGCGTCCGTCTCGACGG
>JAABUZ0100008606.1_pt1 | contig 11944 bp, 18 predicted proteins | sample 5562091 | NCBI WGS metagenome assembly JAABUZ01 (sample SAMN12813069, study PRJNA571459) | rock metagenome | isolation source: Antarctica rocks | place: Antarctica: Victoria Land, Linnaeus Terrace sud | collected 2015-12-21
ACCGCCGCCGCCTCCAGCGCCGGCACCCATACGGTGCCGTCCCCCGCAGGGGCGTCCCGGCGCAGCCTCGTGCTGCTGGCCGCCGCGACCGCGATCGGGCTGCTGCACCACACCGACCACGTGCTGCGGGTCGACCACAGCGGGTGGCCCTTCCTCCCGAAGGTCACGCCCTTCACGCCGAGCCTCCTCGCGTACGTGTTCCTCTACGGCGCGTATCACTACCGCGCCCGGCCCCGGGTCAGCGCCGCGCTCGTCGGCATCGTGCTTCTGCTCGTGCTCGGCGCGCACGTGTTCATCGAGACGCCGCACCAACAGTACGACGTGTGGGCCTCGGGCGTGAGCCACCTCCCGCACGCGATGGGGACGCCCAACCTGCTGCACGTGACCTCGCCGGCGCTGGGCGTCGCGGCGGCCGTGCTCTCAGTCCTGCTCTCGCTGGCGCTGCTCGCCACCACGCTCTCGTTCCTGGGCGACGCGCGCCGTGCGGCGCGCCACAACGCGTAGCACCGTTGCGTCGCACCGCCTCCCCCAGTCACGGGTCCGCCCCATGTTCGACTACGCCCGCACCACCGCGCTCGTCACCGGCGCGTCCTCCGGCCTCGGCGCGACGTTCGCCGAGGTGCTCGCCGCGCGCGGCGCCGACCTCGTGCTCGTGGCGCGTACGGCGCTCACGCTCGAGACGCTCGCCGGCCGCTTGCAGGCGGCCCACGGCATTCGCGCCCACGTGATCGCGGCCGATCTGACCGACCCCGCGGCGCCCGCCGCGATCCACGCCGCGGTGCAGGCCCGCGGTCTTCGCGTGAACCTGCTGGTCAACAACGCCGGTTTCGCGCTCGGCGGCGCCTTCCTCGCGCACGTCGTGCGCGAGGAAGAGGACCAGATCGCGGTCAACGTGACCGCGCTGACCGCGCTCGCCCACCGCTTCGGGCGGGACATGGCCGCGCGCGGGCCGAACGCCGGCATCATCAACATCGCGTCCAACGCCGCGTTTCAGCCGCTGCCGTACTCCGCGGTGTACGCCGCGAGCAAGGCCTACGTCCTTTTCTTCAGCCAGGCACTCGGTCGCGAGTTGCGGGGCTCGCATGGGCGCCAGGGGCCGCACGTGCTGGCCGTCTGCCCGGGGCCGGTCCGGACCGGGTTCTGGGACCGACTCGGCTCCGCGCTGCCGACCGACCGGATGGACACGCCCGATCGGATCGTGGGCGAGGCGCTCACCGCGTTCGAGCGGCGCCGGGCGGTGCTCGTCCCCGGCCGAGTCGGGAACCGACTCCAGGCGTTCGCCACGCGGTTCATGCCGCGCGCCGCCATGATCCGCATCGCCGATCGGGCCTCGCGCCAGATCATGATGGCCGGCCGGAACTGACCGCGCCACCCAGTCGCGCGGTAGGCGCGCGGCGGCCCGCTCAGCCCCGTGCGCCGTAGCCCACGAGCCATCGCCACGGCCGCAAGCACGATCAGGATGAGCAGCGCGGCCTCGACCTCGCTCACGCGCGCGAGGCGGGCCGCAGCGCGGGGGCCACCCGCGGGCCTGCTGCCACGGCCGACGGCGACGCGCCAGCGCATAAGGGTCACCATCGGCCACGCCTCAACTGCCAGCAGGGCGGCGAACAGACCCATCTTGGCCCAGAAGCACGACGTTGTGCGCGTAGTAGCTGGGCGTCTTCTCGGTGCCGGCCAGCGCGCGCCAGAGCCCGGTTCCGAGCCAGAGCACCGCCGCGACGCCCCACCAGTTGTCGGCCTCGAACGCCGGGCGCAGGCGCTCCGGCGACAGGCCGCCTGGCGTGAGGTCACCCGCGGCGAGCGCCGCCCCGGCCGCTCCGTCCCGCGCGGCTGCGCGCAGCGCCCGGGCGCGCGCCCACACGCTGCCGAGGCCGATCCCGAGCGCGATCAGGTGCGCGGCCGCCAGGACAAGTCGGAGCATGGGATCAGTGGACCGGCCGGGGAACGCGGGGCGCGTGGGGCCAAGATGCGACGACCCCGCCCGACCATCAACCGGCCCGACGCGCCAGCGTCTCACGCGTCGGCGAGTTCCGAGGCGAGCAGGTGAGCGGCGGAGTCCGGTCTCAATACTCGTCCCCGTCCCGAATGCGCCTAACGTTTCGAGATCCATCGGCGAACACGGCACAACCGACCGAGTGAGATCGCCGGTGTTTGTACGCGCGTGCTCCGACGTCGGCATGGCCGCGTGACGCGGCCGTGGGCCTCGGCCAGGGCGCCCCCAGGGCCCGGCCTTACATCGGATCGAACGGCCCGCGGCGGGCCGGCGCAGCGTCGAGCGGCGGGCTCCCGAACGCCCGCGCGAGCGCGTTGTACTGCGCGAGCGTGAACTGCCGGTAAGCGTTCGACTTGGACGTGGTGACGGGCGGGCGTGGGTGCCGTACGTTCGGGCCCATGACCCTCTCCAGTACGTCGCCTAACGTCACGCTGCCGGAGGCGCCGAAGCGGCCGCGGCGCTCGTGGACGCCGGGCGAGCAGGCGGCGCACCTCGCCGAGTTCGCCGCGAGCGGCCTGAGCGCCACCGCGTTCTGTCGCCGGCTCGGCATCCGGCGCGCCACCCTCGCGCGCTGGCGGCAGCGCGCGAGCGCCGCGGTGCCCCCGGTCCCCCGCCGCGACGCGCGGCCACGTACAGCGGCGGGCTTCGCGGCCGTGACCGTTGTCCCCGAGGCGGCGCCTGCGGAGGCTCTGGTGCCGGCACCGAGCGCGCCGCAGGCGCCGCCCCTCCCGCGGTCGCTCTCGGTGGTGCTGCGCGCGCCGAGCGGCGTAGCGGCCGACGTCACGGGCCTCGACCTCGCGACTGCGGCCGCGCTCCTGCGCGCGGTGCTCGCGCCGACGGCGCTCGCGGCCGGGGTGGGGGCGAGATGATCGGCCTCGGCGTCGGGCGGCCGATCTTCCTCGCCACCGGCGTGACCGACCTGCGCTGCGGCATGAATCGCCTGTACGCGCTGATCCTCGACCAGCTCGGCCAGGAGCCGCTGAGGACCGCGTGAGCGGCGCGCTCTTCGGCTTCTGCCATCGTCGCCGTGACACCGTGAAGCTGTTCTGCTTCGACGACGGGGGCGTGTGGGTCGCTGCGAAGCGCCTGGAGAGCGGCACCTTCCGCTGGCCGGGCGCGGGCGCGCGGACCGTCGAGCTCACGGCGGCCGACCTGCACCTGCTGCTGAGCGGCGTCGATCCGACGCGCACGCGCCTGCGGCGGTGGTGGACGCCGGTCGACCCGGCCCGCGTGCCGGCGGGGTCCGCGCCGCCGGCCGCGCCGGCGCCGTGAGGGCCGCGTAGCGCGAGGCGCCATCGTTAGGCATCGAAGTTAGGCACCGCGCTTCCGCCTCCGGGGCCCGCGTGGTATCTTCGCGCATGCGTTCGGAGCCGCGCGCGGGGGACGACAGGGTCGACGGCCTGCGCGGGCGCGTGCACGACCTGGAGGGCGAGGTCGCGCGGCTGACGCTGCGGGTCAAGGACCTGCAGCAGCAGCTCTGGGGGCGCAAAGCCGAGCGGGGCCTCGGGAGCGCGGCGGCGGGCGCGCCGGCGCTCTCGCTGTTCGCGGCCGTCGACGCTACCCTGCCGGGGACGCTCCCAGAGGCGGTGTTCGTCGGCGCCACGCCACCGGCGCCGAGTGCGCGTCGCGCCGCGGGCCCTGCGCGGCCCGGGGGGCCGCGGTGCGGCCCGAAGCCCCTCGATCCGGCGCTGCCGCGCTGTCGGTCATCGCGCTGCCCGATCCGCCCGAGGCGTCCCGCCGCTGCCCGCTGACCGGCGTCGCGCTCGTGCCGGGTTTCGCCGAGCGGCTCGAGGTGCTCGCCCGCCGGGCGCCCGAGTACTACGTCAAGCGGTACGAGCGCACGGTGTGGGTGAGCCCCGCCAAGAGCGCACCCGTCGCCACGGCGTGGCCAAACGACGTGCTGCCCCGGGCGCGGGTGCACGTCAGCGTGATCGCGCACCTCGCGGCGGCGCATTACGCGGAGCACCTGCCGTTCTACCGACTGGAGCAGCAGCTCGCCCGGACCGGCGTCGCGCTCGCGCGCAGCACGCAGGTCGCGCTCATGACGCGGCTCGATGCGCTAGTCACCCCGCTCGTGGCCCACCTCAAGGCCGCCGTGCTCGGGAGCGGCTACGTGCACCTGGATGCGACGCCGGTGGACGTCTGCGACCCCGCGCGGCCGGGCCGGGCGCGCGAGGCGACGCTCTGGGCGTACCGCGCACGGAGCGCCGACCCCGCCGTCGAGGGACTCGTCTGGTTCGAGTACCAGGCCAGCAAGTCGCCGGTGCACCCGCGGGCGGTGCTCGCCGCCTACCGCGGCGTGCTGCAGACCGACGGCGCGGCGGAGGACGCGGAGCGCCTCGACGCGCTGGGTGCGCCTCACGCGGTGGTCCATCTCGGCTGCTGGGCGCACGCGCGGCGACGGTTTATTCACGCGCTGCGGCTCGGCGAGTCGCGGGCCGGGCCCTACGTCGCCCAGTTCGACCGCCTGTTCCGGCTCGATGCCCGCGCCCGCCGCGTCACCGCCGCGCATCCAGCACACGCCGCACGCGTGGTGACCTGGCGCGCGCGCTTCGAAGCGCGTGAGCGCGCGCACCGCTGGCGGAGGCCCTCTTTGCGCGGGCCGCAGCCGACGGCCTCACACTGCCGCCGAAGAGCGCGCTCGGCCAGGCCGTTGGCTACCTGCTCGCCCAGCGCGCCCCACTCACGCGGTGCATCACCACCCCGAACGCGCGGCTCGACAACAACGCGGTCGAGCACGCGATCCGGCCGGTGAAGTTGGGCGCGAAGCACTGGCGCTTCGTCGGCCACCCCGACGCTGGGCCGCGGCTGGCGCACCTGTTCACGCTGGTCGAGAACGCGCGGCAGGCCGGCGTCGACGTGGAGGCGTACCTCACCGCGCTGCTCACCGAGCTCCCCGACCACTCGGTCCGGCGCCTCGGCACGTGGCTCCCACGCGCCTGGCAGCAGCGCGCGCACGCCGCCCGGCAGGCGGCGTGCGCCCTCGGCCTCACAGCCTAACGCGTCAGCCCGGGGGCGCGGTCGCCTACGCCCCGACAGCGCGGGCGTCAACCCGTCCGAGTCGAACGCTTACGGTGCGCCTGCTCGACGCGGTTGTTGCACCGCTGCGCCGAGCGGACCTGGAGGTGCTCGATGCCCGCCAGCTCCGGCACCTCTCTCAGGGCCGCCGCGGTGTCGCGGTGCGCCTGCCGGAGAATGTCGAGCGTCTGCCCGTGCTCATCGACCGCCCGCCAGAGCCACTCGCGCCGGCCGCCCACACGCACCGCCATCTCGTCGAGGTGCCACGTCCGCCCGGCCCGCACCTCGCGCCGCCGCAGCGCGTCGGTGTAGAGCGCCCCAAGCTTGGCCACTCACCGGCGCACGGTCTCGTAGCTGACGGTGATCCCGCGTTCCGCGAGCAGCTCCTCGACGTCGCGGAAGCTGAGGGCGAAGCGGAGGGAGAGCCGCACGGCGTGGGCGATCACCTCCGCGGGACACCGGTGGCCGCGGTACGGGGTCGGGCGCTCAGGCACGGGCGGGGCAGCTCGGGGCGGGAGCGCCCGAAGCTACCAGCGCGCCAGCAACGTGACAAAGCCGCCAGTGCGCCCCCGGGATGAGCAGCAGGTCGCGCAGGCTGCGGAACAGCGTGTCCGCGCGCGCCGTGCCCGCGTCGCGCGGGTTCTCGAGATTGTTCACGTGCAGCACCCGGCCCCGCTCGCCCTGCGAGCCGCCCTGCAGGCCGCCCCCGGCGAGGTCGCGCACGGCCGCGCGTACTTCGTCGTTGTACAGGTCGCCGCCCAAGAAAACCGCGCCGCCAGTCGCGCGCCGGTCGGCCGAGTTCGCTACGCGCTCACACGGCGCGCGGCACGCCGTCCGCGAGCACCACGCGATACTGCGCGCCCTTGAGCCGGTGCGCCTTGGCCGCCTGATACGCCGGGCTGTCGTACCACGCGCGAGCGGCCCGCATGTCCTCAAACGCCAGCACGACGACGCCGTCGACGGCCGGGCCTTCGAGCGCCTCCGCGTCGCCGTAGTAGGCGAGCGGCGTGATCTGGTGGTCGCCGCGCGCCTCGCGCGCGAGCGCGGCGTAGGCGTCCATCTCGCGGGAATCCGTCACGCGGTCGCGGATGAAAATGACGTAGGCTGCCATCGGATCTCCTGAAACGGGCGAAGGACTCACGAGAACCGCCGCGGACGCACGACGACCGGCTTGATGTCCGGCCCGACGAGTGCCGTCGGCGCGTCCTCCCATGGGTGCACGGACATCAGCCGCTCGGGGTGGATGTGCCCACACCGCGCGAGCTCCAACACGGCGGGAATATGCGCCCCGACGCTCCCGATCCCGATCGCAACGGACACGTCGCGGAGGTACATGTCCCAGAGCGGCAACGGCGTGTCGGTGAGGAAAATGGCGATGTTCGAGAGGTGGCCCGACGGCGCGAGGCAGCGAATCGCCGCCGCGAGGTCGCCCGCGTCGCGCGACGCGCCGATCGCGACGAGATACTGCCCGAGAAAGGCGTCGGGTATTGCCGGATGGACGTGCGCGCCGAGGCCGCGGGCCGCCGCACGTCGGCCCTCATGCGCGTCGACGTAGTCGACCCGGGCCGCGCCGGCGGCGACCGCGTGGTCGACGGCGAACAAGCCGAGGCTCTCCAGGCCGCCGACGACCAGCACCGCCGCGCCCGGATGCTTGGCCATCCCGCGTGCCACCCCGATGTAAGCGTCTGTGAGATTGTCGCTTGCCGCAGTGACCGCGACCGGGTCCACCCCAACGGGCAGCTTGGTCAGCATGCCGTCCGCGAACGGGACGCGGACCTCGTCCGAGAACAGGCCACCCCAATCACCGGCGATCGGCACGCCATACCCGCTCAATCCGCGGACGGCGGTACAGTGCGCTACCAACCCCCGGCGGCATGCCGGGCACACGCCACAGCAGATATGCCACGGGACCACGACCACGTCGCCTCGCGCGACGGTGCGGACCTTGTCGCCGACGTCCACGACTTCGGCGACGCACTCGTGCCCGATCGCGAACGGCGGTTCGAACGGCGACGTCCCGGCGAGAATCCGGCGATCGAGGTCGCAGGTGCTCGACGCGATCGGGCGCACGATTGCCTCGAGATCGCCCGCGACGGCGAGGTCGGGGGCGTCATGCCACTCGAGCTGCCCCTTGCCGATGAATGTGAGCACTCGCACGGTGGTCGCTCCGCTTCAGGGGGGGCGTTCCACGGTGGCGATCGGCGCGCTGGCGTGACCGCCGACTTTCGCCCGTCCACCCATGTCAATACTATTGATGTGTTCGCGGTGCCGCTTGTCGACGACCGTTCACGTCGGCTGCGCCCGCACGGCGGGAGGGATGCAGCGCGATGGACCAGCCGAACGACGCACCCGCACCACCGCCCCTCTCGGGCCTTGCCTCGCTACGTCAGGTCTTCGCGGCCCGAGCACTGCCGCGCGGGATCGCGCGCACGCTGGGCCTCTCGGGCGTGGAGGCGGACGAGGGGCGCGTCGTTCTGGCCGGCTCGCCGACGGAGGACTATTACAACCCGCTCGGCTCCGTCCACGGCGGCTACATCGCGACCCTGCTCGACAGCGCGATCGCGCTCGCCGTGTTCACCACGTTGCCGCCGGGCGCGGGCTACACGACGACGGACCTGAAGATCACCTTCCTCCGAGCGCTGACGAAGGAATCCGGCCCCCTCCGGGCGGAGGGCGTCGTCCTGCACGGCGGCCGACGCCTGGCGCTCGGCGAGGCGCGCCTCACGGACCGCGAGGGCCGGCTCTGCGCGCACGCTACGGCGAGTTGCCTCGTGTTGGAGCCGGCCGCCAGCCGGGCGTGAGCACGCGCCCACGCCGCGCGGGTCAGGCGTGCGCGGCCACCGCGGCCATCACGGTGCTCCACGCGTCGCGGGCCCCCGGCGCGGCGGTGAAGGCGGCGCGCATCACGGCGCGCTCGCATGCCGACGCGCCGTGCTCGACGGCCCGGCCGCCGTCCGTCAGCTCCAACCGCTTGTACCTGCGCCGCTCGGGGTCGCGGCGGACCGCGACGAAGCCGCCGTCGCGCAACTGCCTGAGCGGGCGGTGGAGGGCCTGCGCGCTCACCCCCAACACGCGCGCCAACTCCCCCACGGTCACGCCCGGCCGACGCGCCACCACGAACAGCACGCGGTGGTGGGCGCGGCCGAGCTGATACGCGGCGAGGTAGTCGTCGGCCTCGCGGGTCATCCCCTTCAGGCCGAAGTACATCAACTGCAGCGCGTCGTCGAGCGGTTCGAGAAGAGCTAGGTGTCGTTCGGCTGTCATGCCCTCAGGAGTCGTCGAGCCCAGATCGCGGATCTTGTCCAGCGGAGATGCCCCCGGTAAGAAAGTCAGGTGAGCGCCGGCCCGGGGCACTCGGCTCGGGGCCAGACGGCCCAGTGCGCCGATTGGTAGCCGAGTGTCGCGGCCGGTAGCCGAGCCGACGGGCGACGCCGCGCCCCGCTGGTGAACGCGAATGCCACCGCCCCACGCCGATGAACAGCTCCGGTCCGGATCAGACCGAGGCGCGCGCCTTCGACGAGCGCGCGCGACGCAACCAAGAACGCCTGGCCGACGACCTGCGCCGGCAGTACGACTTCATCATCTGTGGGGCCGGCTCGCCCGGCGGCGTCGTGGCGCGGCGGGTCGCCGCGAACCCGGCGGTGAGCGTCCTGCGCTCGACGCCGGAGGCGATGACGTGCCTAACGTCATCGCCTCCAAGCGGTCGGCATTCAACCTCGGAAGCGAGCGCGATTGGGGGTTCCGGGCTCAGCCCGACCCGCTCGGCGTGCGCGGCAGTCACGGTGCGCGCCGCCCCCGGGCGTGCCTCGTCGTGCAGCCCCGGCAGGCCCTGCGCGGCGCAGCGCGTGCGCCACTTGGTCACGGTCATCAGGGTGACGCCGAGCCGCTCGGCGATGGCGGTATTCGTCGTGCCCGGCTCCGCGGCCGCGAGCCCGATGCGGGCGCGCAGCGCGAGCGCCTACGCCGTCGTGTGGCGGCGCGTCCAGCCGACCAGCGTCGCGCGGTCGGCGTCGGTGAGCGTGATCGGGACGGCGAAAGGCCGGGCCATAACTCCCTCCAGTATGGGAGTCTGACCCAGCCGGCACTACCTGCGCCAGAGTACCAACTGTTCAGCGCTTCACACCACTATTCTCCCGTAACCGACCGTTTCGCGCCGGTTGCGGGGGACCCGGACGACGCCGCGTGCCACGCGCCACCGCCGGGGTCACGGGTGTTGCAGGGCGGCCTGCCTCCGGGCGTAGTGCGTGGGCGGCGCGCCGACGTGGCGCGTGAAGGCGACGCTGAAGGTGCTCGCCGAGCCGTACCCGACGCGCGCCGCGACCTCGGCGACGCCGACGTCCCGGCGCCGCAGGAGGTCCTTCGCCAGGGCCATGCGCCAGCCGAGCAGGTACTCCATCGGGGCCACCCCGACCGCGCGGTTGAAGCGCTCGAAGAACGCCGACCGGGAGAGCGCGGCCTCCCGCGCCAGCTGGGCGACGGTCCACGCCCGGGTCGGGCTCTCGTGCATCCGCCGGATCGCGGCGGCGAGCTGCGCGTCGGCGAGCCCGCGCAGGAGGCCCGGCGACGCGGCGGTTCCCGCTGTGGAGCGGAGGGCCTCGATGAGGAGCACCTCGAGGAGGTGGGCGAGGACGACCTCGCGCGCGGGCCGCCGTGCGAGGGACTCCTCCCGCACGAGCTCCACAAGGGTGGCGAGCCGCCGCTCGCCGCGCACGTGCACCAGCTGCGGAAGAAGCGAGACGAGCAGGCGCGCGTCCGGCGACCCGAAGACGCAGTACCCGACGAGCATCCGGACGTCGGGCGGGCCAGCCAGATCGCCGTGCCGGACCTCGCCATCGGGCAACACCACGTGCGCGCGCCCGCGCACATCCGTCGGCGGCTCGACGCTCGACACCGTGAAGTCGAACGCCGACGGGATCAACACGAAGTCCCCCCGCTCGAGGATCGTCGGTTCCCGGCCGTCGGCCGCAAGGCGGCACGCCCCCTCGAGGACGGCGCAGTAGAACGGCCGCCCGGCCTCCGCGCGCCGGACGATCCACGGGCCCGCACCGCTGACGAGCTTCGAGGACGGGGCGCGCGGCTGAAGCAGCGTGACCACGTGGGCGAGCGGGTCGACCATGTCTGGACTCCTGCAAACGAGATGCGGACTCCGCATGGTAGCGCGTCCACCCGCGGCGCCCTACCCTCTGGGGACCGACGTCACCCCCAGTAGGAGCCGCCATGCAGACGATCTTGATCACCGGATGCTCGTCCGGTTTCGGCCTCGACACCGCCCGCACCTTTCTCGACCGCGGCTGGAACGTGGTCGCCACGATGCGCACGCCGCGCCCGGACGTGCTGCCCCGCTCCGAGCACCTGCGCGTGCTCGCGCTCGACGTCACCGACCCGGAGAGCATCCACGACGCCGTGGAGGCCGCCGGGCCGGTCGACGCGCTGGTCAACAACGCGGGCGTCGGCCTCCTCAGCGTGTTCGAGGGCACCGCGATGGACACGGTCCGCGCCACCTTCGAGACGAACACGTTCGGGGCGATGGCCGTGACGCAGGCGTTCCTGCCGCAGTTCCGGGCGCGGCAGGCCGGCGTCGTCGTGAACGTCTCGTCGAGCACGACGCTGCTGCCACTCCCGCTGCTCGCCGTGTACACCGCGACGAAAGCGGCGCTCAACGCGTTCACCGAATCGCTCGCGCTGGAACTCCAGCCCTTCGACGTCCGGGTGCGCCTTGTGCTGCCCGGGGAGTCGCCAGAGACGCCCTTCGGTCAGAACGCACGAGCCCTGATGCAGGCGCAGGGCGTCGCCGTGCCCGAGGCGTACACCGACTTCGCGCAGGGCGTGTTCGCGCGCATGACCGCGCGGCGCTCGGGGCCGCTCACCCGGCCGCTCGACGTGGCCGAGGCGGTCTGGCGGGCGGTGAATGATCCGTCGAGTCCGATCCGGCTACCCGCCGGCGCGGACGCCGAGGCGCTGGCCGGGTCGAACTAAGCCCCCCGGTCGCACCGCGCCACGGCGGGTCGAAACCGCTCCCGTGAGACGCCGACCCCTCGCACGTTTGCGCGACGATCGTCTCATCAGGCCGCGGCGAACGGGTAGCGAAACGTGGGGCGCGTAATGCGGCGAGACCGGTTGCGCGCCGACGTCCGATGCACGGCCGCCCAACGGCTCGGTAACGACCCGAGCGGGACGGGTGCCGCCTCACGCGCCGGGCGCCGCGACGGAGTGCCGCAGCTCGTAGAGGACCGGCGCGAAACCGTCCGCGACCTGGGCCGCCTCGCGAATGCGCGCCGCGACGTCGGGGGCCGCGCCCGCGGCCGCGAGCGCCGCGCGGCTCCGCCACTGGGCGTAGTTGACCACCTGGGTGCGGTCGAGGTTCACGGGGAAGTTGGCGGAGACGAACCCGGGCACGTGCCGCAGCGGCTCGGCCGTCGCCCGCACGAGCAGCGCCAGGAGCGCCTCGGCGCGCTCGGGGGCGACCGCGTAGGTGTTGATGACCGTGACCGTAGCCGGCGCTCGGGTCGAGCGTCGTGGGGCGCGCGCCGGCCTCGCGGCGTCCGCAACGCGCAGAACCCGCGACGGTTGCGGACCTCGACGCCCTGTTCCGGGGCGACCTGCGGGGCACGTTCCGCGCACTCGACGCGGCGGCCCACGGCCTGGTGGGCTACGGGCCCCGCGACGCGGACGCGCCGATGACGGCGGCCGATGTGCGGGCGGTGCTCTGCCACCGCTACGCCGAGGAGCTTGCGGCGAGCCTGCCCGACGCCCTCGCCGCTACCGGCGCCACCTCTGACTGACGGACTACCTATTCAGGGAGACGGGGTCAGTGATAGCATCGGTTTGATCTTGGACAGATCCAGCGGTCGAGAAGTGGACACCTTCTCGGGGAGAGGTCGAGGGCCGTAGCGCCATCAGGCGCAGAGGCCACGTCACCTGCTCCCCACCCTT
>JAABUZ0100008608.1_pt1 | contig 11944 bp, 11 predicted proteins | sample 5562091 | NCBI WGS metagenome assembly JAABUZ01 (sample SAMN12813069, study PRJNA571459) | rock metagenome | isolation source: Antarctica rocks | place: Antarctica: Victoria Land, Linnaeus Terrace sud | collected 2015-12-21
TGCCCACGCTCCTGTTCTTGCCGCCGACTACCGCTGGGCGACCGCCATGGTCCCACCTGATTATTTCGCTGAAGTGACAGCGGCAGGTGTGGGCGGCGGCAGGTGTGAGCGGCCCGGCGCTACCGACCCCGCATCATGTACTCGGTCCAGGCGTCGACCGCCTGTTCTGCCGTCATCGCCTCGACGGCTCGACGGTTCAGGCCCGCCGTGCATACCAGCCGCTCCACAAGCCAGGGCTCTGGCGCAGGTGTTGGCACCAGCGGTGGCCGCGCCTCGACACCCCTCGCTCGTCGGCCCAAAGCGGTGACGACATCATGCAGAGAACGCCTCGCAGGACCCTCCGGCAGGCTCTGGACCCGGGCCTCCAGCTCGGCGTAGACCTGCGCGTCGGATCTCGCGCCCACTGCCCACACCTCGGCTACCTCGATGCTGACACTGCCACGCTGGTCGAGCAGGACACGCCAGATCAGCCGCCAGTCGCGACGGCAGACGACGAGCTTGCGGTAGCCGATGAGGGTGCCGACCAGAGGTTCACCCGCCTGTGGATCGGTCTCCAGCACCAGCATCTTCTTGAGGGCCCACACCAGCGCAGCGCCGTCCAGCCTGTACAGCTCCTCAACTGCCGCATCGGTCAGCCACACCTCCGCCGGCTGATCCGACCGTTCAGCGCGATGGGTTGGAGCGCGGCGGGTCAGGCCGGAGCGTCCATCGTGGCGAGCTGCTGCCGCGTGTAGCCCCCGTGGGCGATGACGTCGTCGAGCGAGGTCCGGTTCCCGGAGTCAGCGGCGGCCCGGGCCAGTACGAGGGCCACGTCTGTCAGGTCGCGCTCGAGGTCAGCCAGCCGCTGCATGTCGCGGTAGCTGACGACCGCTGCAACCGGTTCCGCCCGGCGCCGCAGAACGGTTGCGTGCCCGGCCTCGGCATCTGCCACAAGCCTCGACACGCCCTTGCGTCCGGCCTCGGTAATCTGAAGCGCCTCGGACCCGGCAAGGATGTCCACTGCCCAACTGTGCAGATTTCTGTGTAGTGAACTGCGAGGCGGGACCCAGCCATGACCCACACCGGCGGCTCAGCTCTCAGCCGGGAGCCCGACCTGGTGCTGCGAGCGCGCCGGGCCGTCACCCCCGACGGCGAGCGTCCGGCCGACGTCGTGGTGCGCAGCGGCCGGATAACTGCCGTCCGCGAGTTCGGCGGCCAGATCGGCGGCGGGGCAACCGTCATCGACGTGCCGGACGACTGCGTAGTGCTGCCGGGGCTCGTCGACAGCCACGTGCACATCAACGAGCCCGGCCGCAGCAAGTGGGAGGGCTTCGTCACCGCCACAGCGGCAGCGGCGGCGGGCGCGGTGACCACCGTCGTCGACATGCCGCTGAACAGCATCCCGCCGACAGTGGACGTGCCCGCCCTCCGCGCGAAGCAGGCGGCAGCCACCGGCCGGGTCAGCGTCGACGTCGCCTTCTGGGGCGGCGCCGTGCCCGGGAACGAGGACCAGCTGCAGGCGCTGCACGACGCCGGGGTCGTCGGCTTCAAGTGCTTCCTGCTCCCCTCAGGGGTCGAGGAGTTCGCGCCGCTGGACGAGGACGGGCTGCTGGCCGCGATGCAGCGCATCGCGTCCTTCGACGGGCTGCTGGTCGCTCACGCCGAGGACCAGCACGCGCTTGACCTGGCCCCACCGGCAGCAGGCCGCTCCTACGCCGGGTTCGTCGCCTCCCGGCCCCCGCAGGCGGAGACGAGCGCCATCGAGCTGCTGCTCGCGGCGACCCGGCGCACCGGCTGCCGGACCCACATCGTCCACCTGTCCGCCGCCGACGCACTGCCGCTGGTGCAGGCGGCAAAGGACGAGGGGCTGCCGCTGACCGTCGAGACCTGCCCGCACTACCTCACCCTTGCCGGCGAGGGGATCCCGGACGGCGCCACGCAGTTCAAGTGCTGCCCGCCGATCCGCGGCGAAGCCAACCGCGAGCAGCTGTGGAAGGCCCTCGGCGACGGGCTGATCGACATCGTCGTGTCCGACCACTCGCCGTGCACCCCCGAGCTCAAGCTGCTCGACACGGGCGACTTCGGCGCGGCGTGGGGCGGGATCGCCTCGCTGCAGCTGAGCCTGCCGGTGGTCTGGACCGAGGCGGTACGCCGAGGGTTCGGCCTGACTGACATCGTCCGGTGGATGAGCCGGGGTCCCGCCGAGCTCGCCGGCCTGCCGCGCAAGGGTGTGGTAGCGCCCGGGTGCGATGCCGACCTCGTCGTGTTCGCCCCCGACGAGCAGTTCACCGTCGACCCGCACACACTGCGGCACCGCAACCCGGTCACCCCCTACGCCGCCACTACCCTTCGCGGCATGGTGCGGGCAACATGGCTGGGCGGCGAGCGGGTCGACGACGAGCACCCGCGCGGGCGGTTGCTACGCCGGGAGCAGCCATGAACGAGCGGCTGCAGGCCTACCCGGAGCTGGCGAACCGAGCGCTCGGCGGAGCGGTGGTATGGAGCAACGACGAGTTCTACGGCGACGCCGACCAGCTGCTCGTTCCCGCCGCGCCGGTGCACGACCCCCTGGAGTTCGACAACAGGGGCAAGGTCTACGACGGCTGGGAGACTCGGCGGCGGCGAGAGTCCGGGGTCGACCGCGCCATCGTCCGGCTCGCCACCCCGGCCGTCGTCCGGGTCGTCGACATCGACACCTCGTTCTTCCGTGGCAACTACCCGCCGCACGCCTCGGTGGAGGGCACGGCGCTGCTCGGCTACCCCACGCCCGGCGAGCTGCAGGCCACAGAGTGGTTCACCCTGGTGGAGAAGACCGACATCACTGGCGACGCGTCCAACGTGCACGAGGCCACCGGCCCGGAGCGGCTCGTCACCCATGTCCGGCTCACCATTTATCCCGACGGCGGCGTGGCCCGGCTGCGGGTCTACGGCGACGCGATGCCCGACCCGCGCTTCCTCGGCGGCCGGATCGACCTGGCCTCCACTGTGCACGGCGGGCGGGTCGTCGCCTGCAGCAACATGTTCTACAGCTCCCCCGCCAACGTGCTGGCCCCCGGGCGGGCGGCCGTGATGTCCGACGGCTGGGAGACCTCCAGGCGCCGCGACGACGGCAACGACTGGCTCGTCGTGCAGCTCACCGCGCCGGGCCGGCTACACGACGCGGTCATCGACACCCTGCGCTTCGTCGGCAACGCGCCGGGCTGGGCCGGGCTCAGCGATGCCGACACCGACGCCGTCCTGCTGCCCCGCACCGCGCTGCTGCCCGACACCGAGCACCGATTCCGACTGCAGGACGTCGGTACCGTGCGCCGGGTCCGGCTCGACATCTACCCCGACGGGGGGATCTCCCGGCTGCGGCTGCATGGCGCCGTTGCCGATGCGGCTCGGGACGATGTCGGCCGCCGCTGGGTCAGCCTGCTCGACCCGGTCCAGGCCGCGACGGTGTCGGCGGACGAGTTCTTCGCGTGACGCGCGGACAGCCGGTCGACGGCGGCCCCGGCGGCCCCGGCGGCGCCGGCCGCCCGGCGCTGCCCGAGCACGTCGTCGACCGGCTCGACGCGTCCCTGCAGCAGGACGACGCCCTGCGGACCGCCCGCTACCCGGGCAACGGGACGGGCCGGCAGCCCGTGCACACGGTGTACGTACCCGCCGACCGCTTCACCGCCCGCACCGTCGCGGAGTGGGGGGCCGCCGCGCGAGCCGCCCTGGACCGGAACGGCCCGCTGCCGGGCACCGGGCTCGACGTGGTCGCCGGCCTGGTGCTCGACAAGCTCGCCCGCGAGCCGATCGAGGACCTGCGCATCGACCTCGAGGACGGCTATGGACGTCGCCCGGACGATGTCGAGGATGCCGACGCGTCTGCTGCAGCCGCCGCCCTGGCCGAGGCCGTGAGGGGCGGCGTCGGCCCACCCTTCTGCGGCATCCGCGTGCGCTCGTTCGAGGCGCCGACCCGCCGGCGCAGCGTCCGCACCCTCGACCTGTTCCTGGGCACCCTGCTGGCGTCGGCACCCCTGCCGGCCGGCTTCCGGGTGACGCTGCCGAAGGTGTCCTCCGTCGCGCAGGTGGCGGCCATGGCCGAGCTGTGCGACGCGCTGGAGTCGGCGTACCGCTTGGCGGCAGGCGCCCTGCGCTACGAGATCCAGGTGGAGGTGCCACAGGCGATCCTGGGCGCCGACGGCAGCGCGCTCGTCGCGCGGATGCTGGACGCGACCGCGGGGCGCTGCGCCGGCCTGCACTACGGCACCTACGACTACACCGCCGCACTCGGCATCGCCGCGCCCTACCAGAGCATGGAGCACCCGTCGGCCGACCATGCGAAGAGCGTCATGCAGCTCGCTGCCGCCGGTACCGCCATCCCGGTCAGCGACGGCTCGACGAACCTCCTGCCCGTGGGCGACACCGCTGCGGTACAGGCGGCCTGGGCGCTGCACGCCCGCCTGGTCCGTCGCTCGCTGGAGCGGGGCTTCTACCAGGGCTGGGACTTGCACCCTGCCCAGCTGCCCACGCGCTTCGCTGCCACGTTCTGCTTCTTCCGCGAGTCGCTCGCTGTCGTCGCGCCGCGGCTGCGGGCTTACGTCGAGCGCGAGCAGACCGGGACAGCCGATGAGCCCGCGACGGCGCAGGCGCTGGCCGGCTACCTGCGCCGAGGGGTCGATGCGGGAGCGGTCACAGCCGGGGAGGTGCTGGCGTTGACCGGCCTGCACATGGATGCCATCGAGCGGTTCGCCGCCCGCCCACCCGGTTGATCGGTACGAGCACATGCCGGCCCGTCACCCGCAGTCACCGGCGACAACCAATCCGCCATAAACCGCTCAGGTGTCAAGGCGCAGACTGAAACAGGTGCCCGTGGACCTCGGGTGACTGTCGCGATGCGTCATCCACCGCCTACTACGACGTGTCTCATCAAGACCCATCCCCAGGAGGAACACATGTCCCGCAAGTCCCGCAAGGCGTCGTCGGCTGTCATCGACCCTGACGTGCTCGAGGTGTCCGACCAACCGATCGAGGTGGATCTGGTGGCGTCGGCGGAGTCGGACGCCGGCTTCGCCAGCGGCTCGGACCCGGTCGACGATGCGCCTGAGGCGACGGCCGCCGCGTCGAACGACCTCGTCGACGCGGCTGTCGACGCCGTCGTCGCAAGTGCCACCGACACCGTCGTCGCCAACGCCACCGACACCGTTGTCGCCGTCGCGACCGATGCGGTCGTGGCCGACGCCACTGCCGCCGTGGTCGACGCGGCGATGGACGCGGTCGCGGCCGCGGCCGGAGATGTCGTGGCCGAGGCGGCTGCTAACAGCGCGGCCACCAGCGCCGACTTGGCCAGCGACGGCGGGGACGCGAGCCTGCTCGACGGTGCCGGCAAAGCGCTCGAGACCTCTGGTGCAGCGGCCATCAGCTCCGAGCAGAACCGGCTCGCCGCCCGCACTGCTGCCGCCCGGGCGGCTGCACGCACCGCCGCGGCGAAGGCGGCCCAGTCTGCGCGCGAGTCCGCGGCACGGCAAGCGAAGGCGCAGGCCCGTGCGGCGGGAGAGCTGAGCCGCGAAACCCGTCGTCGCGCTGCTGCCGCTGCCCGCGCACGCCGGGAGCAGGCCCTCAAGGCCGCCCGCCAGGAGGCCAACCAGGCACTGGGCGCAGCGCGCAAGGAGGCCAGTCAGGCGCTTGGAGCCGTCCGCAGCTCCGCGGACCAGCTGGTGTCTGCGGCCGTCGACGTTCCGGCGCTGCAGAAGATCAGCCGTCGGGCCCGCCGGGCCGCCGCGGCCAAGCAGGCGAAGGCACGCCGTGCCCAGCAGCTGCGGCTCGCTCTTGTGGTTGCGACCGTGCTCGGCATCGGCGCTGCCGTCAGCGCACTGGCCAAGCGTCGTTCCGCGGGTAGCACAAGTGGTACCGATGCCCCTATCGGCGCTACGACGGCAGCAACCGACACAGCGACCGATACAGCGACCGGCACAGCACCCGCGCCCGCCGACGCGACGCCCGCTTTCACCGACATGGCGGTCGGTCCGCAGGACCCGGTCATCGCCAGCCCTCTGGTCGACCCTCTGGGTGAGGGGCCCGCGCCGCTGTCCGCCGAAGTCCGCGACCCGGACACCGGCCGCAACGGCCAGCTGTAACCGCGGGAGCTGCCGTCCTGGCGCCCGACGCGGCGCAGGACGGCAGGTCCCCCCACCGGCCCGGACCTCGCCGTCGACGACGATCCCTGCGGGCCTGACTCGATCACGTGCCGGTCCAATCCATCAGGCTCCGTGTTTGCCAAAAGATAGGTAGGGCACCTACCTATCACCTGGAGCCCACCGTGGGCTCCGCGCCACACAAGGAGAGCCCTCATGGGGATCATTGCCTGGATCGTGCTGGGAGCCATCGCAGGTGTCGTGGCCGAGAAGCTGACCGGCTCGCGGACCGGCCTCGTCGTCGCGACTGCCCTCGGCATCGTGGGCGCACTGCTCGGCGGCTTCCTCGCCAAGGTGCTGTTCCACGTGCATTCGCTCAACAGCTTCTTCAACGTCAGCACTTGGATCACTGCCATCGTCGGCGCGGTGATCGTGGTCCTGGTTGCCCGAGCCGTCATGGGCAGCCGCACCGGCACCCGAAGCGCTGTCTGAGCCAGGGGTGGTCTGACCCGGGCAAGGCCCACCGGCGGCGCAACGGCGCGTCGTCGGTGGGCTTCGCCGTTCGCGGCGGCACGGCAGGATGGTCGGGCGCGCGGACGCGCAGCACTGGTTCCGCCGCGACGGCATCCTCCCAGCCCGACAGACAGGAGCGCACCGTGGTCGTCCTCACCGACCGGCACTTCGCCGGCCTGCTCGCCGTCCGTAGCGCGATCGCCGAGTTCGAGCGGACCGGCGAGCGCGAGGCCCGGGCCGCCGGACTCACGCACGTCCAGCACCACGCCCTGCTCACACTGCGCGGCCACGGTGAGCAGATCGGTCCGCGCGTCGCCGACATCGCACACTCGCTCGGCATCTCCAGCCCGAGCGCGGTCGAGCTGGTGGCCCGGATGGTCTCGGCCGGTCTGCTGTCACGCCGCGCCGACCCCGACGACGGGCGCGTCACCCGGCTGCGGCTCACCGAGCTCGGCGACCGGATGATGCACCAGCTCAGCCAGGCACACCTGCCCCGGCTGCGCGAGCTGACCACGCGGGGCGTCCATCACCTGGCTGAGTGACGCCAGCGCAAGCACGGCAGGACTGATGCCGCTGACCCGGGGCACCTTCTTCACATGGACATCACCGAGTTGATCCTCGACGACCACCACCGCCAGCGGCAGGCCTTTGCGCGGCTCGACGACATCGACCGCTCCGACACCGAGCGGCTCGGGCTGGTATGGGAGCAGCTGGCTGAGTTTCTGGAGCTGCACGCCGCGGCCGAGGAGGCCGTGTTCTACCCCGAGCTGCTGAAGAACGCCGACCCCGACGGCGAGGAGACCAAGGACGCCATCGGCGACCACAACGAGATCCGCGACGCCGTCGCCGAGGCAGCCAGGCAGCAGGTCGGCAGCGACGCCTGGTGGACGGCCGTCGGCGACGCCCGCAGCGCCAACACCGAGCACATGGGCGAGGAGGAGGACGAGGGGCTGCCCGACTTTCGCCGGCACGCCACGCTCGAGCTGCGCGACGAACTCGGGCTGCGGTTCGAGGCGGCCAAGAGCCCCCCGGTTGCCGCCACCCTCGACCAGGGCGACAAGGACCCGGAAGAGTACGTCGAGGCCAACAGCTGAGCGGGTGAGCGGGCGGCATGCCAACATTGCTGCAGGGCGGCTCCTCGCTGCGAGTGCCTATCTCGTACGAGCAGTACCTGGCGCTCGGGGAGACCAAGCATCACGAGTACTACGACGAGCTCTGTGTCGTGACCCCCCCCCGAGGGGCACGTCCTCGTCGCCAGACGCCTGACTCGCCTGCTCCACCGCCGGAGCGGTCGGTTCACGCCCGTCGAGCGGCTGGCTGAGGCTGGCCAGATCGTTGAGCCGTTCCCGATCTCGCTCGACCTCTCCGCGATCTTCGCCTGACCGGCCGGTCACCTGACGGCTCCTGGACGTCAGGCTGCGGCGTCCTCGGGCTGCGGCCGGTGCGCGACGACCAGCCCGTCGTTGAACACCACCCCGTCCGAGCAGCGGGCCTGCACCCGCCCGTCGGCGAACTGTTCGCTGTAGAGCCGGGCGTACAGGCCGCCGCGTTCGAGCAGTTCCAGATGGGTGCCCTGCTCGACGATCCGGCCGTTCTCGACGGCGAAGATGACGTCTGCGGCCAGGATCGTCGACAGCCGGTGCGCGATGGCGATGGTCGTGCGGCCATGCATCACCGTCTCCAGCGCGGTCTGCACCAGCCGCTCGCTCATTGTGTCCAGGGCCGACGTCGCCTCGTCGAGGATCAGGATCCTGGGGTCCTTGAGGATCACCCGGGCGATGGCGAGGCGCTGCTTCTCCCCGCCCGACAGGCGGTAGCCCCGCTCGCCGACGAGCGTGTCGTAGCCGGACTCGAAGCTCATGATTCGGTCGTGGATGTTGGCTGCCCGGGCCGCTGCCTCCAGCTGTGCCTGGTCGGCGTTCTCGTCGGCATACCGCAAGTTGTCGCGGATTGTCGCGTGGAACAGGTAGGTGTCCTGCGTGACCATGCCGACGAGGTCGGCGAGCGAGGACTGCGTGAGGGCTCGGACGTCGTGCCCGTCGATGAGCACGCTGCCGACGTCGGCGTCGTACAGCCGCGGCACGAGGTAAGACAGGGTCGTCTTGCCCGCCCCGCTCGGCCCCACGACCGCCGCGAGTTGCCCCGGTTCGATACGCAACGACACGTCGCGCAGCGCCCACGTCACCGATGCCCCGGGGGCCGGCGACGTGCCAGCAGGCGCCGGGTAGGCGAACGACACGCCGACGAACTCGACAGCGCCGGTGACCTCGGCCTTGGGCAGGGCGTAGGCGCCGGGCTCGTCGACAATGGCGGGGTGCAGGTCGAGGTAGGTGAAGATGCGCGCGAACAGCGCCAATGATGTCTGGATCTCGATCGACACCCGCATCAGGTTGACCAGCGGGAACAGCAGCCGGGTCTGCAGCGCGGTGAAGGCGACCAGGGTGCCGGCAGAGGTGCCGCCGCTTCGACCGGCCGTCAGCCCGGCGACCAGATAGACAATTGCCGGCGTGATGCCGAAGAAAGCCTGAACCACGGCAAAGAACGTCTGGCCGGTCATCGTCTGACGGACCTGCAGGTCGGCCTGCCGGGCGTTCTCGGTTCGGTACCGCTCGGTCTCGAAGGCCTGGCGGTTGAACACCTTGGCCAGCAGCACCCCGCTGACCGACAGGGCCTCCTGGGTGATGGCGGTCATGTCCGACAACGAGGCTTGAGTGCGTGTGGCAAGTCCCTGGCGGACGCGACCCACGCGCACCTGCAGGACGACGAACAGCGGCAGCACGACCAACGAGACCAGCGTGAGCTTCCACGACAGCAGCAGCATCGCGACCAGCGACGCGACGACCGTGACGGAGTTCGAGAGCGTCGACGACGCGGTGTCGGTCACCACGGACTGCACGCCGCCGACGTCGTTCGCCAGCCGGCTCTGGATGACGCCGGTCTTGGTCGAGGTGAAGAAGGCGAGCTCCATGGCCTGCAGGTGGGCGAAGAGCCGGTTGCGCAGGTCCTTCATCACGCTGTTGCCGAGCGCGGTCGTCAGGTACGTCTGAAGGACGCCGATCATCGCAGCGACGAGCGGTACCGCGACCATCGCCGCGACCAGGACGTACAGCCGGTGCAGGTCGGGACCGCCGCGCACGAACAGCGCGTCGTCGAACACCGCCTTGGTCAGGAACGGTGCGACGACCCCAAGACCCGAGCTCAGCAGGATCGCCACGGCGATCAGCACGAGCCGGGCCCGGTAGGCCGAGAACAGACCCGCAACCCGTCGGGTCAGTCCCCGGTCGAGCCGGGCGGGCGCCGAAACACCGGTCGAAGGTGTCGTCATGCAGCCGATGCTCACGGTCCGACGCCCGCTGCGCAACTCGGCGGCAAGGCGCGAGGGCGGGGGTAGAGGGGCGGCGGGCGGCGGTGGTGCGTGGAAGAATGCAGCACGACGCAAGCGCCTTCACCTCGCGAGGAGGCGCGGCGGTGCATCGCGAACGAGCGCGTGGAGTGCGCCACACCCACCCCTCCTGGAGATCGATGTTGCGCACCGCCCCTCCCGCCGGGAGCAGCCTGCTCGTCCAAGATCCCGGCGCCGGCACGCACCGGGCCGCTGATCACGCCAGGCGAGCTGTCACCGGCGCCTTCGGCGCGAGCGGTTTCGCCTTCGCCAGCTGGGCCTCGCGCGTCCCGCAGGTGCGACACAGCCTCGACCTGAGCCCCCGCGCTCTGGGACTGGTTCTGCTTGCCATCGCGGGCGGATCGATTGTCGCCCTGCCCCTTGCCGGCGTGGTGGTCACCCGCCTGGGGGCCGCGAGGACAGTCAGCTCGATGTCGCTGGTGCTCGCGGGAGGCTTGGCCGCCGTTGCCGTCGGCCAGCACGTCAGCGTGCTGCCGGTCGTCGTCGGGCTGTTCCTGCTGGGCTTCGGCAACGGCACCTGGGACGTGGCGATGAATGTGGCCGCCGCAGACGTCGAGCAGCGCCTCGGCCGCTCGATCATGTCGCGCTTCCACGCCGCCTACAGTCTTGGCACCGTCGTCGGGGCGCTCCTCGGCACGGCCATGGTCGCTCTGCGGGTGCCCGTGATGGCGCACCTGCTCGCCGTTGCGGGTGGCGTCGCGCTCGTGGTGCCGCGCGTGGCTCGCTTCTTCCTCCCCACGATCCCACGGCGCACAGACCAGCGCCTCGGGGACGCCCCCCGCCATCCGCTGCGGGCTTGGACCGAACCCCGGACCCTGCTGATCGGGCTGCTGGTCCTCGCGATGGCCTTCTCCGAGGGCACGGGCAACGACTGGCTCGGCATCGCCATCATCGACGGGTACGGCGCCCCAGCCGTGCTGGGTCTGCTGACCCTCGGGGTCTTCCTTGCCGCCATGACGGCCGGCCGCTGGTTCGGGCCCGCAGTGCTCGACCGCTACGGCCGCGTGCCCGTCCTGCGAGCCTCCGCCGGGTGCGCCCTGGCCGGCCTGTTCATCGTCTCGTTCGGTGGCAGTGTGCCGATCTCCATGGCGGGAGCAGCTCTCTGGGGCCTGGGGACCGCACAGGGGTTTCCCGTAGGGATGAGCGCCGCGGCCGACGACCCTGAGCTCGCGGCGGCCCGGGTCAGCGTCGTGGCGTCGATCGGCTACGTCGCGTTCCTGGCCGGCCCGCCGCTCATCGGCTTTCTGGGCAATCGCGTCGGCGTCCTGCACGCAGTCAGTGCAGCGACTGGCCTGTTGGCAGTCGGGCTGCTCGTGGCCGGGGCCTGCCGCCCCCTGCCGGTGGCCGGCAACGTGCCCCTCAGTAACTAGACGCAGAATTTCGGCCCTGTTCCTGGCGAGGGCACGACGGTGTCCTATGGCGACAAGGTCATCGGCACCAATCACGTCCTGCCGACCCGCCACGCCGCCCGCTGCACCGGCGGCCTGTGGGCCGGGGTGTTCGTCAACCGTCACCTACCAGGAAGTGACGAGCACAGAGTCGAGCGCCCTGCTCGGTGAGGTGTGCGGCCGTAGCTCCCGCGCCGAGCGGTTCGAGGGGCACGGGCGTCCGGGCGACATCCGGGCGGCATCCGAGGGGCATCCGAGGGGCATCCGGGCGGCATCCGGGCGGCATCCGGGCGGCCGAGTACGCTGGCAAGCCTCTGCCCTGGGCTCCCGAGCACCTCGAGCGCTGGAACGCGGCCAGGGCCGACCGGGGGAGCCTCTGATCTGCCCTTCTGCCGCCCGCATAACCGGCTCTGAGCCTGCCACACGTATCGAGCACGACATGCTCGGGGAGCTGCCCGTCCCCGCCGACGCCTACTACGGGGTGCACACCGTCCGGGCACTGACCAATTTCGCGATCAGCGGCTCCCGGATTGGAGACCTGCCTGAGCTCGTCA
>JAABUZ0100008609.1_pt1 | contig 11943 bp, 6 predicted proteins | sample 5562091 | NCBI WGS metagenome assembly JAABUZ01 (sample SAMN12813069, study PRJNA571459) | rock metagenome | isolation source: Antarctica rocks | place: Antarctica: Victoria Land, Linnaeus Terrace sud | collected 2015-12-21
GGGAGACCGCCGGACCCAGCTGGCGCGTCGCGAGGAGCGCCTACGCCGCCGCGCCCAACACCTGGAGACCGCCGCGCGCCGCTACGCCGTGGCGCGGCTCGCTATCTTCTTCGGCGGCATCCTCGCCGCCGCGCTCTGTTGGGGCCTCGCGGGAGTCGCGGCCGGCGTCATCGCCGCCGGCCTGGCCGCGCTCGCCTTCGGCGTCGTCGTCGTACTGGACAACAGGATCGAGGACGCCGTGGAGCGCTACACCCTCCTGGCACGGGCCGCGTCGGCGCAACGCGCGCGCCTGGACCTGGACTGGCCGCGGCTGCCGCCCGCGCGCGCGCCTGGACCTGGACTGGCCTCCCCGGATCACCCTTTCGCGGCGGACCTCGACCTCGTGGGCGCCTGTTCGCTGCACCGCCTGATCGACACCGCGGTCACGCGTGAGGGCGGCGAGCTCTTGCGCGAGTGGCTGCTCACGCCGGCGCCGGACGGGGCGACCACCCGCCTGCGACAAGCCCGCGTGCGCGCGCTGGCGCGACGCACGCCGTTCCGCGACAAGCTGTTCGCGACGGCCATCACGGCCACGGGCGGCGCCTGGGACGGGGCGGACGCCGCGCGCTGGCTCGCGGGGCGTCCGGCGGACCCGTTCGCCCGCTCCCGCGCGGTGGGGCTCGGCCTGCTCGTCGTGATCGCCGCCGTGGCGCTCCTCGTCGGCGTCTTCACGCCGGGCCTGAACCACGCGTTCGCGCTCGTCCCGCTCGCGCTCGCCGCCGGCCTCTACCTGTGGCGGCGGCGGCTGGTCCGCCCCTACATCGCGGGCGTGCGCGCCCTCGACGCGACGTTGGAGGGTCCCCGCCGGGTGTTCGCCTATCTGGAGACGCGTCCGGCCGGCGCGATACCCCCGTTGGACGCCCTCTACGCGCCCCTACGCGGGGATGGCGATGGAGCCGGTCGCGGGCGCGCGTCGGTCGTCGTGACCCGCGTCGCGCGCCTCACGGGGCTGGCGACGCTGCAAGAGTCACTAGCGTGGCCGGTGATCAATCTGTTCGCGCCCCTCGACCTTTTCCTGGCGTACCGCCTGAGCCACGACACGGCGCTCCTGGCAACGGACCTGCCGCGCTGGCTGGGCGTCTGGTTCGAGCTCGAGGCGCTGTCGTCGCTGGCCAACCTCGCCTACCTCCATCCCGACTACGCCTTCCCCGCGATACGGGATGACCTGCCCGCTGGCGAGGGCGCCGAGCCTCCCGTCTTCCGTGCGCGGGGCATCGGGCATCCGCTGATCCCGGAGGGGCGCGCGGTGGTCAACGACTTCACCGTCGACCGGCTCGGCGACATCGCGTTGATCACAGGGTCCAACATGGCGGGCAAAAGTTCGTTGCTGCGCACACTTGGCGTCAACCTGTGCCTGGCCTACGCCGGCGGCCCCGTTGCCGCTACGGAGTTGGACACGATCGTGTTCCGTCCCTTTACCAGCATCGCCGTCGCCGACTCGGTGACGGCCGGCTACTCGTATTTCTACGCCGAGGTGCGGCGGCTCAAGGCGCTGCTAACGGCGCTGGAGCAGGAGGACGCGCCGCCGCTGTTTTTCCTCGTTGACGAGATCTTCCGTGGCACGAACAACCGCGAGCGCCTGCTCGGCGGGCGAGCGTACCTGTGCGCGCTGGCGGGGCGGCGCGGCGTCGGGGCGGTCTCGACGCACGACCTGGGGCTGGTCGAGCTCGCGGACGAGTCGCCGCGGATCACCGTCTACCATTTCCGCGACGACGTCGTCGACGGCGCGCTCGTCTTCGACTACACGCTGCGGCCCGGTCCGGCCCCCACGACCAACGCGCTCACGATCATGCGGCTGGCCGGCCTGCCCGTACCGTAAATGTCTAGGCGCTATACACTGTGAGGTGTTGCAAGGGGACCCAACCGACACCGAAGGAGAGAGCAATGGTCGCCCAACCCTCCACCATTCAAATGCCCATTTTTACCGTCGCCGAGTACTTCGCCTTGGAGGGCGCGAGCGACACCAAGCACGAGTACGTCGACGGCCATATCTACGCCATGTCCGGCGGCACGCTCGACCATGACGGCGTCGCCAACAACGTCCGCGCGGACCTCACTGTCCACCTGCGGCACACCGGGACGCCCTGCCTGCTGCGCGGCCCCGATGTCCAACTGCACACCGGCCCGACCGTTTATTACTATCCAGACGCACTCGTGCTGTGCGGCCACGCCGTCCGCGGGACGACCACCGAACTCCACGACGCCACCCTCATCGTCGAAGTCCTCTCCGCGTCCACGGCCACGCGCGACCGCGGCGAGAAATTCGACAACTATCAGAATCTGCCGAGCTTCGCCGAGTACCTGCTCGTCGACGGCCGCACACGAGCGGCCGCGCGCTACCGGCGCGAGCCCGACGGCTCCTGGACCTACCGGCGCTACGGACGCGGCGACGTGGTCACCCTGGAGACGATCGCCTTCGCCGCGCCGCTCGACACATTTTACGCGCTCACCTCGGTGTAGGCGGCGCGGTCTGCCCACCACCGCCGGTTCTAGCATCCGATAAGTTACCCTTATCGGATGCTAGAGGGGCGAGAAGGGACGAGCCATGGGTTGCCAAGACGCCGTTTCGCCGGTACACTCTTAGTCAGCTTCAGGTGGCCCTTGCCGCGCCCGTCCACGGGCCCCGGCAGGGGCTTCTTGCCGCATGGCGGACACGTAGCGGGCACGTACAAGACGATGATGTCTTGTGGATGGGTTAGTAATAAAGGAGTCACGCGGTCTATGTCCTTAACCACCGGCGCGGCCATCTTCGCGATCATCTGCGCTATCGTCGGCATCCTGTTCGGGGGCGGCCTGATCCGCTGGGTGCTCCAGCAGCCCCAGGGCAACGCGCGCATGCGCGAGATCGCCGGCGCTATCCAGGAGGGCGCCAGCGCCTATCTCAACCGCCAGTACCGCACCGTCGCGGTCGTGGCGGTCGTCATCCTGATCCTGCTCGGCATCTACCGCGTCGGTCACGGCGCCGAGGTGTGGGAGTACCCGCTCGCGTTCCTCATCGGCGCGGTGTGCTCTTCGGCCGCTGGCTACATCGGCATGAACGTGGCCGTGCGCGACAACCTGCGCACCGCCCAGGGCGCCACCACGGGGCTCAACGGCGCACTACAGATCGCCTTCCGCGGCGGCGCCGTGACCGGCATGCTCGTGGTCTCGCTTGGCCTGCTCGGCGTGAGCGTGATGTACCTGATCACGCTGGCCACGGGGACCGGCCTCGAAACGCTCGTGCCGCTCGGCTTCGGCGGCTCGCTCATCTCCGTGTTCGCGCGCCTCGGCGGCGGTATCTACACCAAGGCGGCCGACGTGGGCGCCGACCTCGTGGGCAAGGTCGAGGCCGGCATCCCCGAGGACGACCCGCGCAACCCCGCCGTCATCGCCGACAACGTGGGCGATAACGTGGGCGACTGCGCCGGCATGGCCGCCGACCTGTTCGAGACCTACGCCATCACCATGATCGCGCCGATGCTGCTGGCCTCGCTGACCTTCCCCGTCGGCAACCCCTATCGCAATGCCGCGATCGCACTGCCGATCATGATTGGCGGCATCTCCATCCTGGCTTCGATCGTCGGCATCTTCTTCGTGCGCATCGGCCGTGGCGGCGGCATCATGGCCGCGATGTACAAGGGCACGATCGTCAGCGCCGTGCTCGCGGGGCTGGCCTTCCTCGTCCCCATCTTCAAGTTCACCAACGGGATCAGGTCGGTCCCCGTCGCCGCCGGCGTGGGTATCCCAGGCGTGACCAGCAACGCGGCCAGCGCGACTGGCTTCTTCCTGGCGGCGGTGGTCGGCCTCGTCATCACGGGCCTGCTCGTGGTCATCACCGAGTACTACACCTCGGCGTCCTACGCGCCGGTGCGCTCCATCGCCGACGCCTCGCGGACGGGCCACGCCACCAATATCATCAGCGGCCTTGCCATCTCACTACAGGCGACCGCCCTGCCCGTGGCCGTGATCGGGGCCGGTATCTGGATCGCCTACTCCGTCGGCGGCGGCCTCTACGGCGTGGCCCTGGCCGCGGTGGCGATGCTGTCCATGGCCGGCATCATCGTGGCGATCGACTCGTACGGCCCCATCACCGACAACGCGGGCGGTATCGCCGAGATGGCCGGACTGCCCGAGAGCGTGCGCACCATCACCGACGCGCTCGACTCGGTCGGCAATACGACCAAGGCCGTGACCAAGGGTTACGCGATCGGCTCGGCCGCGCTTGCCGCGCTGGTGCTCTTCAACGACTACACCAGCACGCTGGCGCGCAACGGCATCCATGTTACGTTTGACCTGTCGTCGTTCAAGGTCATCGTGGGCCTGCTGATCGGCGGCATCCTACCCAATATCTTCGCCTCGCTCTCCATGCAGGCCGTCGGGCGCGCCGGCGGGCAGGTGGTGGAAGAGGTGCGGCGGCAGTTCCGCGAGATGCCCGGCATCATGGCGGGCACACAGCGCCCCGACTACGGGCGCTCGGTCGACATCGTGACGCGGCAGGCCCTGCGCGAGATGATCGTGCCGGCGCTCATCCCCGTGCTGGCCCCGCTCATCGTCGGCTTCATCCTGGGACCCGAGGCGCTCGGCGCCATGCTGATCGGCGCCATCGTGGTGGGTATCTTCACGGCTATCGCCATGACCAGCGGCGGCGGCGCCTGGGACAACGCCAAGAAGTATATCGAGGAAGGCCACTACGGCGGCAAGGGCAGCGACAGCCACGCCGCCTCGGTCACGGGCGATACCGTCGGCGACCCCTACAAGGACACCGCTGGCCCCGCCATCAACCCGATGATCAAGGTGCTCAACATCGTGGCCCTGATCATCGCTCCCGCGCTGACGCACGTTTTGCTTAAATAGCCGTCAGCAATCAGCCGTCAGCTTTCAGCAATCAGCTGACGGCCGATTGCTGATAGCTGGCGGCTGATTGCTGAAAGCTGATTGCTAATGATCACACTCGTCACCGGTGGGGCCGGCTTCATCGGCTCCCACCTCGTCGATACGCTCGTGCGCGAGGGCAGCCGCGTCGTCGTGCTCGACGACTTCTCGCAAAGTACGGGCGCGAACCTGGACGCCTACCAGGGCGACGGCCGCGTGCGCGTCGTGCGCGGCTCGGTCCTGGACGACGCGGCCGTCGGCGCGGCCATGGATGGCTGCACCCACGTCTTCCACATGGCCGCCGTGATCGGCGTGCGCTACGTGGTGGACGACCCCCTGCACGGCATCCTGACCAACACACACGGCACGGAGATCGTGCTCGCACACGCGGCCCGCCGGGGCCTGCGTACGCTCGTGGCGTCGAGTTCCGAGGTGTACGGACGCGGCGTGCGCGCCCCCTTCAAAGAGGACGACGACTCGCTGGTTGGCCCGACGTCGATCCCGCGCTGGTCCTACGCCCTCTCCAAGGGACTGGACGAGCACCTCGCGCTGGCCTATCACCGCCAACGGGGCCTGCCCGTCAGCATCGTGCGCTACTTCAACACTTACGGGCCACGCTGCCTGCCCGGCGGCTACGGCGTGATCGCCCGCTTCGTCGAGCGCGCGCTGACCGGACAGTCCCTGATCGTGCATGGCGACGGCGGCCAGACGCGCTGCTTCACCTATATCGACGACTCGGTGCGGGGAACTTTTCTGGCTGGTACGATGGAATCAGCGGTCGGTCAGGTGTTCAACCTGGGCGTGCCGCGCGAGACGACGGTGGCCGAGCTGGCCGAGCGGGTACGCGTCCTAACGGGGGTCGACGCGCCCGTGGAGTATGTCGCGCACGAACAGGAGTACGGGCCCGGCTTCGAGGATACACGCCGCCGCGTCCCGGATACGCGCAAAGCCGCGGAACTGCTGGGCTTCGAGGCGTGGACGTCGCTCGACGACGGACTGCGGCGGACGATTGACTGGTGGACACAAAGGGTGAAGGTGTAGAGGGTTTCATGCGCGCTAGGGTGTGGATTCGAACGCTCGACTATCTGGTCGAGTCCTGCTGGCTGCTCGCGATCGTCGCGGTACCGATCTTCTTCGACACAGAGACGACGCGCATCTTCGAGCCCGATAAGATCGCGCTGTTCCGCAACGTCGTGCTTGTCATGCTCGTCGCCTTGCTGCTGCGCGGCATCATCACCCTGCCAGAGGCGTGGGCGCGCCGTGCGCCGGCTCCCGTCCCCGTGGGCGTCGCGACGGATGACGGCGCGACGCCCGTGGCGGAGACAGCGCGCGGCGCGACGCGCCCGTGGTGGCGCCGGATCGTGTCCGGCAACCCCATGCTGGTTCCGGTCGCCATCTTCACGGCCATCTATACGCTGGCCACGGTCCACTCGGTCCTGCCGGGCATCTCGTTCTGGGGCTCGTACGACCGCATGCAGGGGCTCTACACCTGGCTGACCTACATCGCGTTTTTCTTCGTGCTGGCCTATCGTATCCGCTCGTGGCCGCAGGTCGAGCGCGTCATCAGCGCCATCGTCTTCGCGTCGGTCCCCGTCGCCATCTACGGCGTCATGCAGCACCTGGGCTGGGACCCCGTCATTTGGGGCGCCGACACCCGGACGCGCGTGGCCTCCACGCTCGGCAACGCCATCTTTATCGGCGCCTATCTCCTGATGTGCCTGCCGTTCACGGCGTACCGTTTCTGGCGCGCGCTCGAGCGTTTCCGTGGCGACGCGACGCCGGCGCCGGCGCCGGCGGTCGTGGCCGCGCCCGTGCCGGCGACGAACGGGCGCGGCCGCTCCGGCAATGGCAATGGCAATGGCGCGGGCCGTCCCGCCGGTGGCCGGGCGGCGCAAGCGCGCCCGGCTCAACGATCTCGGCAGCGCGACGGCACGATCACGATCTCGGGTCTGCCGCCCATCGTGCCGCTCATCGGCTACGCGCTCGCGCTGATGGTCTCGTTCGCGGCGCTCTACTTCAGCGGCAGCCGCGGCCCCTACTACGGCTTCCTCGCCGGCAGCGTTTTCGTGTTCGGCCTGGCCATCACCCTCAAGACGGCCAATCCCTATCCCGCCATGGGCGCGATGGTCCTCGACATCATATTGGTCGCTTTTCCCTACATCGTGAACGTGCTGCCGCCGGTGGTGGCGCTGCTCATCCTGCTCATCTTAGTCGTCTGCTTCGTGCTGCTGGCGCTACGCGTCGTCAAACTCCACCCCGCGCTCGCTATCGCCGGGGCCGCCATCGTGATACTCGTGTTCGTGCCGGCCGTCGACGTCGTGGCCCCCGCGCCCGCGACGGCGGCCGCCACGGCCTCGGCGGTATCGTCGGCCAGCGCCGACGCGGCCCACCTCACCAACCCCGGCGGCGCGGATACGCAGGTGCGTTTCTTCATCTGGCAAGGCACCAAATCGCTCGTCACCAAGGGCGGCATCGGTAAGTTCTTCCTTGGGTACGGGCCCGAGTCGATGATCTACGTCTACTCGCCCTACTACCCATCGGGGCTGGGCCACCTCGAACGGTCTAACGCCGCGCCGGACCGCAACCACGACGTCTGGCTCGATTTCATCGTCTTCTCGGGGGTGATCGGGCTCTTGGCCTGGCTTGGCGTGCTGGCCTCTTTCGCCTACGCGCTGTACAAGACGTGGCGGCGGCCGATCACACGGCGCGCCACCGTGGTGCTGGCCGCCGTCGTGGGCGTCGTCGCCGGCCACCTGGTCGAGGCGTCGGTCGGCATCCCCGTCGTGTCCACTTTGATGTTGCTGTGGACGATGTTCGCGCTGGCTGCGGTGTTCTACCTGCGGCCGGAGCTTGGCGCGGCCGGCCTGGATGTCGTGACGGCGGCCGAAACGGTGGCCGCCTCGGCCGTGGGCGCCCCCACTGTCACCGTCGGCGCGGGAGCAGCCGTGGCGACCGGACGAACCGGAAATGGTCGCACAGGGAACACAGGGAACGGCCGCAATCGTGGCGCCACGGCCACGGCGGCGCGGCCGCGCCGCGCCCAGCCGTCGCCGCCTGTCGCCCAGGGGGGCTCGTTCGAGCGCCTGAACGGACGCCAGCGGGGCGGGGTGCTGGCCGCCATCGTGGTCGGTCTCGTCGCCACGGTGGGCGCCTCGGTCCTGTTCGCCAACAACGTGCAGCTCGTGCAAGCCGACGCCGTGTACAAGACCGCGCAAGGCTACGACAGCGCGGGCACGGCCTGCCTCACCCATGTGGCCGCCCCGACCGATCCGTCGGGGCTGTCCTGCCCATACGTCGGCGCCACGGCGGCAAAGCCGCAGCAAATCCTCGCCGCCGCCGGCGCCCCGAATACGCCGTACACGCAGTCGGGGCAGGGCTTCATCCCCTTCGCCATCGGCCTCTACCAGCAAGCCATCAGCGACCAGCCCAGCCAGGACATGTACTACCTGTGGCTGGGTAAGGCCTACCTGGATGAGGCCAAGTACTATCAGATCCTTGTTAGTCTTGGTCAGACGGCGAACAAGGCGAACATGGTGACGCAGTTCCAGTCGGCCGAGCATGTGCTCAAGCAGGCCGCCGCGCTCAACCCCTACAACGCCGACCACCCCATGAACCTGGCGCGTATGTTCACCTACTGGGCGCTGACCATCGACCCGAGCCAGTGGGCGTACGCCGACGCCTACTACAAGATCGGCACGCACATCGCGTTGCACAACGGCCGTTTCTGGGACGAGTGGGCCTATGCGGATATACAGCAGGCCGCGCGGCCCGGCCTCGCGCTGTCCCAGCAGCGGGCCATCCTGACGCGGGCCATCGGCGAGGCCAATCACGCCTGCCAGGTCGACGATCTACTCGGGGACGCGCGCGTCTACCGTGGCGACGCCGAGCAGGAGTTGGCGGCGATCACGACCAACGTGACGCAAAAGCGCCGCCTGCTCGTGCAGGCGCGCGACTCGTACGTCGAGGCGCTCAAGATCGCCGGGTTCGAGAAGCACTCGTCGGCGGAAGTGTTGCAGCGGCTCATTTCACTAGACGCCGAACTGGGCAACTATAAGGCGCTCGTGACGCCGTTGCAGGCGCCCGACGCCAACGGCGCGCCGGCGACGGGGACGCCGATGACGCTGGCCTACTCCTCGACCTACGCGCTCGACGGGCCGGCATCGCCGTTCAGCGCGACGCTGCAGGCTATCTCGAACACGTTACGCCAAAAAGGGCTGGTGAAGTGACCTATCTGGCGGTCTTCGTCGTGGCGCTGTGCGGCGCGCTCGTGGGCACGCCGCTAGCGCGCCGCACCGCGCTGCGCTACGACATCGTCGACCACCCGGACCCAGGCGGGCGCAAGGCGCACGCCGCGCCGATGCCCTACCTGGGCGGCCTGGCCATCTACGTGGCCTTCATGGTCTTCCTGTTCGTCGCGCTGCTCGATAAGCGCGCCAGCGGGACGCCGCTGTGGCAGGGCGTGGGCATCGTCGCCGGGGCCACCCTGATGGTCGGCTTCGGGCTCGTCGACGATCGTTTCTCGCTGCCGCCACTGCTCAAGATGGGCGGGCAGATCCTGGCCGCCGCGCTGCTCTACGTGGCGGGCGTGCATTTCCACTTCAACCACTTCGCCTGGCTGGACGCGCCGGTCTCCATCATCTGGGTCGTCGGCATGACCAACGCCTTCAACCTGCTCGACAACATGGACGGATTGTCGGTCGGGACGGCGGCGATCGGCTGCGCCTATTTCTTCGTGCTGGCCCTGCTCGAACCCTACAACAAACAGTTCCTCGTGGCGATCATGGCCGTGGCGCTGCTGGGGGCCTGCCTCGGCTTCCTGTACTATAACTTCAACCCCGCGCGCATCTTCATGGGCGATGCAGGCTCGCTGTTCCTGGGCTTCATGCTCTCCGTGCTGGGGCTCAAGATCAACAACATGAACAACGGCTTCCCCAACCTGCACGCCGTCAACTTCTTCGTGCCCATCGTCGTGCTGGGCATCCCCATCTTCGACACCACGCTGGTCACGATCTCACGGTTGCGGCGGCATGTACCTGTGTCGCGTGGCGGACGCGACCACACCTCACACCGCCTCGTCCTGCTCGGGTTGACCGTGCGCGAGGCGGTCATGACCGTGTACCTGGCCGCCGGCGCGCTCGGTCTGGCCGCCATCCTGCTCACGATCGCGCGCCGGCCCGTCAGCGGCGCCATCCTGGTGGGACTGATCGTGGCGATCGGGATTGCCGCGGGCTTCAAGCTGGAACAGGTGTACCGGGCGACGGGCGACGGGCGGCGGGCGACGGGCGACGGGCGGCGGGCGACGGGCGACGGTACCATCGAGTCGCCGGACATCGTGCCCCTACCTGTCGGCGCGCGAAACGCGACCGTGGCAAGCGCGCCACTATCCGGCAAGGCGCGCGCACACAAGTCAAAAAAGCTGACAGCTGATCGCTGACAGCTGTCGGCTGCACTAGAATTAGGACTATTCACATTATGTCTACTTTAGAGCAACGCATCGAGCGGCGCGAGGCCACCATCGCCGTGCTTGGTTTGGGCTACGTCGGCCTGCCGTTGGCGGTCGAGTTCGCCGAGGGCGGCTTCACCGTCACCGGCGTCGACCTCGACCGCGCCAAGGTCGACACGCTCAATGGCGGCGGCAGCTACGTCGGCGACGTGCCGGCCGCGCGCGTCGCGCCGCTAGTCGCGGGGGGACGTTTGCGCGCTACGACCGACTACGGGTCGCTGGAACAGCCGTCCGACATCGTCTTTATCTGCGTGCCGACGCCCTACACCACCGCGAAAGTGCCCGATCTCTCCTACATCGAGGCCTCGACGCGCGCCATTGCCGCGCGCCTGCGCCCCGAACAGTTGATCGTGCTCGAGAGCACGACCTACCCCGGCACCACCGAGGAACTGGTGCTGCCCCTGCTCGAAAAAAGCGGGCTCTCCGCCGCCCGCGACTTCTACCTGGCCTTCTCACCAGAGCGCATCAACCCCGGCGACCACGTCTATGGGGTGCACAACACGCCCAAGGTCGTCGGCGGCACACGCCCTGAAGCCGGGCGGTTGGCAAAGCTCGTTTTCGAGGCGGCCTCGCCGAGCGGCGTGTTCACCGTCTCGTCGCCGCGTGCTGCCGAGATGGCCAAGCTGCTCGAGAACACCTTTCGCAGCGTCAACATCGCGCTCGTCAACGAGCTGGCGCTGCTGGCCGAGCGCATGGACGTGGACATCTGGGAGGTCATTGACGCGGCGTCGACCAAGCCGTTCGGCTTCATGCGCTTCACGCCCGGCCCCGGCGTCGGCGGGCACTGCATCCCCGTCGACCCCTTCTACCTGAGTTGGAAGGCGCGCGAGTACGACTTCTACACGCGCTTCATCGAGAACGCCGCGGCCATCAACGACGGCATGCCGTTCCACCTGTACGACCTGACCGTCGAGGCGCTCAACGCGCGCGGCGTCGCCGTGCCCAACGCGCGCGTGCTCGTGCTGGGCGTCGCGTTCAAGCCCAACGTCGACGACTACCGCAACTCTCCGGCGCGCCGCTACATCGAACTGCTGCGCGACCACGGCGCCGACGTGCGCTACCACGACCCGCATGTGCCGGTCTTCCCCGTGGCCGGGCACGTCTTCGCGCAGGAAACCGGCGGCGACGCGTTGCGCTCCGTCCCGCTGACCGAGGGGGAACTGCGCGACTGCGACGCCGCCGTCATCGTCATCGGCCACGCCGGCATCGACTACGGCTGGGTCGCCGCGTGCGCGCCGCTCGTCGTCGACGCCATCAACGCGACGGGGGGCCGCGGCGGCGACGAGACCACCATCTCCACCATCTACAGGCTCGGCGCCCCCCGCCCGCGCCAGAAGCCGCTGGCCGCGTCCGGACGCTCACAGCCGCCCGTCGCCTTCGAGGTCGACGGCCACCGCGCACAGGCGTCCAACGCCGGCGGGCCCATCGCCGTCACCGGCGCCGCCCCCACCGATGACCACTAGCGGACACGGATGTTGAGGGGAAACACAACAATCGACGCATCACACGATTTATCCGTTTGTTGAGAGAGGCGTGTGTCCATGAGCACC
>JAABUZ0100008616.1_pt1 | contig 11937 bp, 13 predicted proteins | sample 5562091 | NCBI WGS metagenome assembly JAABUZ01 (sample SAMN12813069, study PRJNA571459) | rock metagenome | isolation source: Antarctica rocks | place: Antarctica: Victoria Land, Linnaeus Terrace sud | collected 2015-12-21
AAGCCGGCCCCGCGCGCAGCGACGGGGCACAGGGTACGGGGGAGGCGTCCGGACTCAAGAGTGAGCGCCGGCGACGGCGAGGGACGCGTCGCCGGCGCACGAGAGACCGCCAGGCCGCCGGGATCGCGAGCGCCTGCGATACTGCGAGGAGGAGGAGGGGCGGCGCGGCGCCACCCGAGGCCACGGCGCGGGCAAGAAGCGAGAGCGGGGCGGGGCGCATGGCACGGACGACGGTCGCGTATTGGCAACACGTCGGCACCGGCGAGGTATTCGCCGTGCGGGTGGACGCCGACGGCCGGATCGTGAGCGCCCGCGGCCCCCTCACCGCCGCCGCCATCGGCGCCGTGCTCTTCGGCGATCCCGCGCGCGGCGCCGCGTGGCGCGATCTGCCTATACCCGCCGACGCACCCGCCGACGAAGAGACCGACGCCGCCTCCTTGGACCATGTGCGCGGGCTCAACCTCGACCGGGAGGCGGACTACATCACCCTCCCGCCCTGGCGCGGCACCCGCCCGGCCACCGCGCCCCACGACGACGACGGGGACGGCGCCTGATGGAGCCGCCGCGACCCGCCCTTTGTCCTGGGTGAGTCCCCACCCGTGGGCCTAGACCCAACGCGTGGGCCTAGACCCAACGCGTGGCCGGCCCGCGCGACGCGCCGGGGCCGCAAGGGAGAGCACAGCGTGACGGGGGCGTGAGGACCGCCCTGCGGCGTGCAGGCTGTCGCCGGGCCAGGGACGGTACAATGCGTGAGACGAGAGGACATGAGCGCGCGGGAGATAAGGACCATGGACACAGGCACGGAGAGGGAGAGGGAGAGGGATGCACCTCCCGTGTCAGCCAGCGATATCGAGTCGTACGTGTATTGCCACCGACAGTGGTGGTATGCCGCCCAGGATCTCCCCTCGCTCTCGGCGCCAGCCCTGCGCCGCGGCAGCGCGGAGCACGAGCGCATCCAGCGGCAGGTCACGGTCGCGCGGCAGACCGCCCGCGCGTCGCGCGGACTCGGCTGCGCCACGGCGCTCCTCGTCGCCGTCGCCCTCGTCGCCCTCGTCGCCGCCGCCCTCATCGCCCTCGTCGCCGCCGCCCTGGTGTTCCCGTGGTGAGCATCCTCCTCGTCCTCCTGGCCGTGGCCCTCGTCGTCGTGGCGCGCGGCCCTCGCCCGGCGCCGACGCCAGCGGCGGCTACCGCCCCTATCCCCCACGGGCGTCCCCTATCACCGCGCGATCTATCAGGATACGCGCGCGACGCCCGGCGCCCTCCTGTCGGCCCGGTCCCTCCCCCTGCGCGGGAAGCCGGACATCCTCATCGACGAAGGCCACGCGATCATCCCGGTCGAGATCAAGACGGGACGGACGCCCGCCACCCCGTACCCCGGCCATGTCCTGCAAGTGCTCGCCTACTGCCTGCTCGTCGAGGAGCACTATCGTGTGCGTCCGCCCCACGGGATCATCCGCTACCCCGCGCGGGACGTCACCATCCCCTACACCGCCGGGGAGGAACAGCGGCTCCGCGCCCTCGTATGGGAGATGCGCGACGCGCAACGAGCCGGGGCGGAGCAGCATCGCAGCCATCGACAGCCGGGGCGCTGCATCGCCTGTGGTTTCCGCGATCGTTGCCGCGAAGCCCTGCGGCCACCGGGATCGTAGACGCGCTATCATGGGGGGAACGGGAGACAGACATATGGCTAACGGGAGACAGACATATGGCTAACGGGAGACAGACATATGGCTAACGGAGAGAGACAATGCCCATGCGCACCTTGCCCACGCGCGACGTGACGCTCGCCGATGGGCGGCGCCTGTACTACCAGCAAGGGGAGAGCCGTCAGCACGCCGATCAGGGACACCACGCATCCGTCTACATGACCAAGCGCGGCCCCGACGGCGCGCTGCGCATCCTCATCTCCGTGGACGAGGAGCCTGAACGCGGTGAGCATTACCACCTGTCCGGTAGCTACCCGGAGCGGACGCCGACGCCGGACGAGATGGTGGCGGCGCTCAAGGTACTGATCCCCGGCGGCGGCCAGTTCGGCGCCGTCACGCCCGAACGCAACCGCCATGCCCTGCACGGTCATGTCGTCCACCTCATCGAGGAGACCCCCCAGTACCTCGCCCGGCGCGCGCGCGAGGGGCAGCCGCGCGACGACACCACCGCCGAGGTCTACGCGCGTAGCGAGCCGTCCCCGGCCACCGAGCCCGAAGACGAGGCGGCCACACGCGCGGAGTATCTGCGCATGGTCCGCGACGACTTCGGGCTTACCCCACCCTTCACCACCGCCGAGCTGCGCGACGCCCTCGACCAGGTACGCGCCCGGCGCGGCCTCCCGTTGGGCTGGCTGCCCACCTACTCATGCACCGAGAAACGCGATAAGGACGTGATGATCCCCTATCCGAGCAATGTCCCGAAAGCCGAGCAGGAACACGCTAAGTGGCACGGCATCGCTCATGTTGTCCTCGAACACCCGCAGCTCGCTACAGGCGTCTACGCGGTCGAGCAGGAACGCACGGCGGAGGCATGGGCCGACGCGATGATGACCTACTCCATCTGTGGTGATCCAAATGATGCCCCACATGGAGGGATACTGTAACATGGAACTTAATGGCAAAGATTGTTCTCACAACTTACGGATCGAGCGGCGACCTGAACCCTATCCTAGCCCTGGGATTGGGCTTGCAGGCCCGCGGCCATACTATAGTCGTCGCCGTCGAGAAGGCGCATCGCGCGGCGGTCATGGCCGCCGGTTTGGTTGCCTATGATCTTCCGGGTGACACCGCAGCGGTCTGGATGCCGTACCGGCATATGATCTTCGGCGAACTGTCCCCCTTCACGTTCATCAAGGTTCTTCTGGAGAACGGCATCCTCCCCACCTTGCCGGAAACCGTGAGATCTCTGCGTGATGTTTGTCTAGGCGCTGACCTGCTCGTCGCCACTGTACAGCAAGCTGCGGCAGGGATCGTTGCGGAGTTGACCAGAATACCCTGGGTCAGTGTCGCACTCTCTCCCGCGCTCGTGCCATCCGCTTCGGTCGAGATACATCCGGCGCTGGACGTCGTGCCGCATCACCTACGCCCACTGGTCAACCGCGCCGCGTGGGGCGCGGCTGTACCCCTTAGCCGCCGCTTTTGGGATCCACCGATTAACCGGGTGCGTACCATGTACGGCTTGCGCCCTCGGCGCGATGCCCTAACGTTGGGCAGCCGCTCCCCCTTTCTCACGGCCGTCGCCGTCTCCCCGATATTCTTCCCGCGCCCAAAAGACTGGCCACCTTACGCGCGCCTGACGGGATTCATGTATTGGGATACGCCCCATGAGTGGATCGCGTCGGCCTCACTCACGTCGTTCCTAGACGATCCTCGCCCCCTAGTCGCGGTCTCGTCGGGCTCAATGGCGCCGCTTGTAGGGGACGTGTTCGAGCCCTTTTATCGCACCAGCATTACCGCAATTCGGCGCAGTGGAGCGCGAGCAATCGTCATCGGCGCGTCCCCAGACACCTTCAGCCTTCCCCTGCCACCGGACGTACTGGCTGTTCCGTTTGTCCCTTTCTCGCAGGTTTACCCCCACTGCGCAGCCGTCATACATCATGGTGGCATTGGGACGATGGCCCAATGCCTGCGAGCAGGGGTGCCGGAACTCGTGGTGCCTTGGGGGGTAGATCAGTACTTTCACGGCGCGCGGGTAACTCGGTTGGGCGCGGGGAGATGGATGCGCCGTCGCACCTACACACCCCCGCGCGCGTCCCAGGCGCTTAACCTCTTGATCCATCAATCTCAGTATCGGGAGAGATCACGAGCCATAGCGGGGCGCATCGCACACGAGGATGGCGTGGTGAACCTCTGCACGGAGATCGATGCTCTCTTAGACCGCGCGGGACAGGCTGACGCTACCAATCATCCCACACGGTTTATCGGTGCCTGACATTCGTTGAGAGCGCGAGTGATCTGAACTGCTGCGAGGTAATGCCATCGTTCTGGTGCATGCCATTGACCCTGCGCGACCACGATCATGACGACGTGGGCAACATCGGACCAGAAATAGAATTCACGCATGGCACGGACCTGCTGAGGCTCATCGCCGACGACCTGCCGATATCCCTTCAATATGGCAACGTCGTTGGTCTCGTACCACAACTTTTGTCTCATAGAGATAGTGGACATTACCCAACAAGCTGCAACTTCAGCGACGCTATCACACTGATAATCGGATAAGTCGTGGTCGTGGCAAAGCCCCACGCCGGTTTTGATGACGCGGAGATCGGCGTAGTGACGTAAGTAGCGCCACTGGTCCGTTAGGAGAACTGCGGTATCCAGCATCCCTTGTTGGAGCCACTTCAACTCTTCTCTCTGACGCGGCAGGCTAATCCAATACCATACGGATTGCCATAACGACATGGCTTCCTCAATGGGGGTAACAATGTCATCGAGCGCGTCGTCAAACTGCCCATTTATAGCAGCGAGAGCGAGCATAGCTCGTTGAAGTTGCAACAATTCCCTTTTCCGATGCGCCACGTCTATACGCTCCCAGATGTACCGCCACGTCGGATAGGCGACGATGAAGTAAGCAGTTAGGACTACCGCGCACACGCCCGCGACCATTAACATCACAAGCGTGATGGACATGACCCCCGTGCTTGACGCCCCGTAGCCAAGGCCGCTCACCGCTATTTGAACCAGCACGAGCGCGCCATGCGCCATCACTGCGCACCCTATGAGGATGCCGAAGCCGACCCATAGGCGCCCTGGCCGCGTTTTTACCCGATTGACGAGGCGCACGTATGCGAACAGTGCCAGTCCGTCCGCATACATGAAGACAAGTTCGGCAATGGTGTTCCAAGCCAAGAGAGATAGGGGGTGAGCATAGTACCCCTGGTAAAACAGGCGGGTAACACCAGCATCCCGGCCAATGGCCTGACGCGCGCCGACCCACAGGAAAGGAAGGAGAGGCGCTAGCCCTCCGGCGACCATGAGTGCCACTGCCCTTTTCCATGACCATGCGCTACTTTGCGTTGACACGAAAGCGAACTGGAGCGAAGAGGACACCACCAGGCAAAGATCGATGAGGAGCAGCGATAACCCAGGCGTATGCGCCCAATCGTCGACAACTATGGTGTTGTGGGTAGGGATCAGCAGACAAGCGAGAGCGCCGAACGATAGGCTCAACGCACACAACATGCCCGCTAGAGACCGCAGCTGACACAAGACGACGGTCGCCACGACAAGCATTATAAGGCTACAACAGGACTGTAAGAAGCTGTAATCGATCATGCTTCTTTCCAGCTCATCCTGCTCACGAAGCCATCGATAGATTGGCGGGTGGTAGAACCATCCGCTTTGCTTGGGATTCCAAATGTTGCATACATCGACATAGCACTCGAGAAGAACTCCGCTTCGCCCTCCTCCGGTTTTGAGAGGGCAACAAGGCCCGGTAGGGACTGTTTACGGAGAGCAATAAAACTGCCGGGGTCGCTGACATGAAAGAGAACTATGTGGCCTAACTCATGGAATAGAATGCGCCACAGGAGCACCCCGTCAGCATCCGCGCTGTAGAGAATCACATACTCCTCAGGGCCGTCTTCCTCGGTAATATTGATGACCAGACCCGAAACGTCGCGGGGCATGAGTGCTGGAGGCACAGCCACGATCGTGATGTAGCACTTTCCCTCGGCCTGCGCCTCCAGCCTGTCTCGGTAATCCCAGGGGTCGAACGAATCGGAAAGGCCCTTTTCGATGATCTCGTCCTGAGCAAATTTATTCATCTGCAGCTTCACCGTCTGTCGCACCCGCATCATCAACCATCCTCTCTGTTAGGCTCAACGGGTGGCGCCACCTGCGCGTCGCTCTCTCCGTCCTTGGGCTGTCCATCTTCCCTTTGTGCCCTTTTGGCCCTAGCCTGCTTGCCGAGGGTACGCGCATGCTCGATGAGCTTGAGAATCGCGGCCTGCTGCTCATCGTCAAGCTCGCTCGCCCCCACGGATATTTGACGAAGCATCGCGTTGGACATAACTTGCCGCGCCACCTCATCCACCTGCTGCCCCTCGGTCGTTGATGGCGCCCGACTGCCCGTGAAGTAACTGGGGGAGACCTCAAAAAAATCAGCCAATGCCTGCACCTTGTCAGCTCCGGGTATCGCAACTCTTCCCCGACGGAAAGCGTTGATGTACGACACCGACAACTTCCCCTCGGTGCCTGCGCTGACTTCGCTCATCGTGTAGGGCTTGCCACGGGGGGACAGCTTTGTAGCGAAGAGGTGGTTTAGGAGATCCGCCATGCGTTGACCTTCGCTACCAGGTCGCCTATCCACATGATCCATCTTGACACTCCCTCACGAACGCGATATATTGCACAACAAGGGTTATAACCTGTTATAAATTAGCAACAGGTTGTAACCCTTGCGACCGTTCGCGTGTAGAGCGACATACTCGCTACACACACCGTAGCAAGAGACATACCTAGCTGACAAGGATGGAGGTGTACAACGTTATGACCGAGGAGCGTGCATACGGCTTGGCGCGGCGCGTCACGCTTACGCGGGGCTACCGGGTCGCTGACGTGCGCCGCGCGTGGTCAGCAGCCTACGCGTGGCAGGTCGAGGCCGAGGATCGCCGCACGGGCGAACGCCTGCTGCTCCTCTCGGAAGACCAGTTCGACAGCCGCCTCATGATGGGGGCGGGACAGCCCACGACAGGGGAGATCATTACAGCCCAGACGACAGCCCACGCAGCCCACACAAACGAGCGCGCGGCCGCCACATCCAATAGCTAGCCGCGCGCTCAGGCCGACATTCGACAAACATCAGGCCCGGTCCTTGACCGGTGCAATCTCCGTACCAAAGGACAGTTCATCATGCTGCACGAAACAGTCGCGGTCGCCACATCGGCGCATTTCGCCCTGACGCACCCCGCGGTCATCGCCGCCTTCCAGCCCATCCTCGCCGCCGGCACCGACCCCTTCGCCGGGCTGGCCCAGGCCCTCCTCGATGTCGCCAACACCATCAAGATCCCCTTCGCCGCCATCGCCTTCATCATCGCCGGCGCGATGCAGGCGCTCCACAACCCGAGAGCGACCGGCGCGTGGATTACCGCGACCCTGGCCAGCGTCTTCATGTTCGGGGCGACCGGTGCCGCCGCTTACCTTCAAGCCAACATTCACTAGCCATCCGTCGATCGCGCGGCGCGGGAGGGAGCGGATACCCGCACACCGGGCACCCGCTCCCTCCCGTCGCCCGTATTTTTGTCTAGCACCCGGAGCACCACCATGGCCCACGCCACCCCGCCCACACCGCGCGCCGTCATTCCCGCCCGCGCCCGCGCCCTCGTCGGCACGGCCCTCCGGGTGACGTATCCGTACCTGCTCGGCGGCGGCGTCAGCTATCTGGCGCTCACCGTCGTCAGCCGCGACATCGCCTTGATGTTCGCCGGCGCGCTCCTCGTCCTCTATGGCGCGGCCCTGAGCAAGGCCCTGCAAGGGCAGGGGCCGTCCGGCGCGCACGAGAGGGGGACCGATGGCACGTAACGCTCAGACGGCGCTCTACATCAACGACCCGGTGAAAATCGTCGCCGGCGTCTTCACGATCCGGCAGGCCATCTACGTCGCCGGGATCGTGCTGCTCACCTACGGGCTCATCAACGCGACGAGCCGCCTCCCCTACGGCCAGTCGGGGCTCGGCCAACTCCACCTGCTGCTCATCGTGGGCGTCCCCGCGCTGCTGGCCCTCCTGGTCGTGACCTTCGCCGGCAGCGGCACCGTCGAGCCCTACGCGCGCCAACTCACCGGCTACCTGTGGCGCGCCACCCTGGCCCTCCCGCGTCGCCTGGCCTATCGCGCCGCCACGCTCGCCCGCCGCCCGCGCACGCCCCGTGTCTACGGCCCGGTCCTCGTCGCCGCTGAGGCGGGTGCCGCCCCCGTCGCGGAGCGCGCGCCCGTGGCCACGCCGATCCGTGCCCTCCCCGCGCCCTACGTCGCGCCGGTGCTCATGACGACGCCGGTGGCGCAGACCCAGCGCGCGCGCCTTCTGGCCTGGCTGACCGCCCATCCGTGCGTCACCGACGAGGAGATCGCCGAGGGCGCCGGCATGAACCCCTCGGCCGCCCGTCCCCGCCGGCGCGAGCTGGTGGAGGCCGGCGTGGTCCGCAAGGTGGACCTGGACGGCCGCACCCGCGCCGGTCGGCGTGCCGCGCGGTGGGCTGTCGTGGAGACACCGGGGGGGGTGGCGCATGGGTAGGGCGACAGACGCGCACGCGGAACGGCGTGCGCGTGGGGCGTTGTTCCGGGGAGTCCGCGCGCCCGCGCGTGGCGCGCGGACGGAGACACCGGCGCGTCCCGCGCGCCCGGAGCGGGTGACGATCGCGGATGACGGGACCCGCATCGAGAAGGGCAAGGATGCGTGCATCTGGCTCGAGATCGAGGGCATCCAACTGTACAGCCTGCCCGGCGAGCTGCTCGACGCGTTCACCGACGGCGCGGCCGGCGCCTTCACGCCCCCGGTCCCCTACACCATCCAGTTCACCGTGCTCTCCACGCCGACCTCCGCCGAGACCGCCGTGGCGCGCGCCTTCGCCGACGTGGACCCGCCCACGCCCGCGCTCCGGGACCTGGCCGGGCGTCTGCGCGCCTGGTGGGAGGACTACCTGAGCGGGGAGTACGTCCCGACGCACCGCTTCCTGCTGGCGATCTCCGGCCCGGCCCGCGCGCCCCAGGGCACGACCCTGACCCGCGTCGTGGGCGAGGTCGAGCGCACCCTGCACCGCCTGGGCGTCGTCGCCCGCCGCCTCGACGGCGCCGCCGTGCGCGCGCTCGTCGCGGCGTTCCCCGACCCGCTCGCCGACCCCGCCCACCGGGAACCCCTCGACGCCGTGTACACGCCCGGCCAGGGCGCGCGCTCCTGGGCCTGCACGTTCTACGTCCGCGTCCCCGCGCACCCCACGCAGCCCGGCTGGCCCGCCCCGCTGCTCGCCTTCCCCGCCCCGATCCGCGTGTCCTTTACCATCGCGGGCCTGGACCAGGACAAGGAGCGCACCACGGCCAAGAAGCGCGGGCGCTCCCTGGGCGACCTGGTGGTGGGCGCCGGCGCGCAGGGCCGCGAGGCCGACGGCGACATCGGCGACGCGCGGGCCGAGGCGCGCGCCCAGGCGCGCAAGATGCGCGCGGGCGGCCTGGCCGTGGTCCGGGTCGGCATCTACGTGACCGTGTTCGCGTCCGACAAGGACAGCCTCGCCGTGCGCGCCGACGCGCTGTGGGGCCTCCTGACCGGCACGGGCGCGGGCGCGCTCGACGCGCGGGCCGCGCGCGCCCGCGGCGTCCAGGGGCCGTTGCTCCGCGCGACGCGCCCGCTGGGCCGCAACGACGCCCCGCGCTACACGACCTACAAGATGTACGCCGAGACCGTGGGCAACGCCTGGGCCGCCATCGTGCGCTCGCCGGGCACCGCCGGCGGCGTCCTGATCGGCCGCGCCGAGGGCGACGGCGCGCTCGTCTACCTCAACATCGCCGACCGCGCCTTCAAGAACCGCCTCATCGACGTGTTCGGCGGGAGCGGCCAGGGCAAGAGCTTCTTCGTGCAGAAGTTCATGCTCCCCTTCCTGCTGCGCGACGGCTGGGCCACCGCCGTCGACACCGTGGGCGGCTACGAGACCCTGTGCGCCATCGCCGGCGGACGTACGGTGCGCCTGGGCGGCCCGCGCACCGCCGCCATCAACATCTGGGACGGCCCGCGCGCCACCGAGGAGGAGCGCGCCGCGCGCCTCTACTTCGTCGGCAAGGCCCACGAGGTCTTATTGGCCGAGAGCGGCAAGGCCATCACCGGGCGCGTGCGCGGGCTCATCGACGCGGGCGTCGCCGCCGTCTACGCCGGCCACCGCGACACGACCGACGCCGGACGGAACCCCGACGGCACGCGCCGCACGGCGGCCGACCCCCCGCTGGAGCGCGACCTGCTGGCCTGGTTGGAGACGCAGGCCCGCCAGCCGGAGCAGGACCACGAGGACCGCCGCCTGTACAAGGACGTGGCCGCCGAGTTGGCGCCCTACGCGCGCGGCGGACGCTACGCCCCCCTGGTGGACCGGCCCACGTCGTTCGACGTCGACACCCGCCTGCTCGCCTTCCACATCGACCCCAAGGACCTGGGCACCACCACGCCGATCTACGCCTTCGTGATGTTCGCTATGACCGACATCGCCGACCGCCGCGACGCGCTGGCGCAGGCGTGGGGCCGGCGCTCCGGGCGCGGCACCGTGCAGCACCTGTTGGCGATAGACGAGGGGTGGAGCATCCTGCGCCACCAGGCCGGCCAGGAGTGGGTCGCGGGCATCGGGCGCACCGGGCGGCACTCCGGCATGGTCCCCATGTTCGTCAGCCAGAAGCTCTCCGACCTGACCAGCAACGCCGCCGCCGCCGGCTATTTCGACCAGACCAGTTTGCACTTCATCTTCAACATGCACGACACGAACGACGAGAGCGGCGTCGATCCGCGGCAGTGGATCGCGGGCAAGCTGCGCCTGACCGACGGCGAGGCCGCGCGGATCGGCACGCTGGCCGGCAAGGAGGCCGCCGACAAGAAGCGATTGGAGTACGCGCAGATGTTCATGATTCGCACCACCAAGACGGCCTCCCGCCCGGCGCGCGGGGTGGTCAACGTGCCGTCGTCGCCCGAGGAGGCGTGGCTGTTCGCCTCCGACCCCGACGACAAGGACTACCGCGCGCGCATGGTCCGCGCCGTCGCCGCCGACCCGGAGCGGCCGACCGGCGAGGAGGTGTACCAGGCGGTGTGCCTGCTCGCCGAGGGCGCCACCCCCGAAGAGGTCTATGCCGCGCGCGTGACCCCCCCACTCGGCACCACGGACGCCGCCGACGACACCGCCGATCGGGAGACCGCGAAAGCCGGGACAGGAGGTGCGACATGGACCGCCGCGCGCTAAACGCCACGCCGCACACGACGGCGCCTGTCAAGAGAGGAGATCGATCAATGGGCCGGAGTCTGCGCAGGCACCGCCTAACCGCCGTGCGGCTGCTGGGTGCCGCCCTGGGCCTCGTCGCCCTGGTGCTCGGGGGCGTGGCAGTGCGGGCGTTCGCGCTCGTCGCCGCGGGCGTCCAGGCCGTCCCCTTCTGGCCGGCCGCACGCCTGTACCCCCAGTGGGCCGTCCTGCTCGCGCTGCTGGGGGGGATCGGGCTTGCCTGCGCCTACGGGGCGCTGCGCCTGGCCCTGCTGTCCCGCGCGCTGCTCGTCGCGCCCGCACCCTACCTGCGCGCCCTCGACGCGCAACGCGTGACGAAGGAGACCCCATGCGCCGACTAATCGCCCCCCTGGCGGCCGTCGTCCTGCTCGCTCTGGGCCTGGGCGGGGGGAGCGCCCGCGCCGCGTCGGCCCCCACGCCCACGCAGACACCCGTGGCGACGCAGACGCCGTACCCGACGTACACGCCGGCGCCGGCCCCGACCGCGACGCACCACCCCACGCTCGCCCTCTCGGCGAGCCAGGGCATGCCCGACACCCCCCTCGTCGTCGTCGGCGCCGACTTCCCCGATGGGGAGGTCACGCTCTACTGGGACGGGGCCTACCTGGCGCGCGGCACGAGCGCGGACAGCTACGTACACATCGACACGCGGGCGCCCGCCACGGGCGGCGCCGCCGCGTTGGGGCCGCACGAGGTCCGCGCCGTCGGCCCCAATCGCACCTCGGCCAGCGTGTTCTTCACCATCGCGCGGACCTATCAGCCCAGGGTCACGCTGACACCTACCCATGCCGTGGCCATGACCGGCACGGTGGTCAGGGTGGACGTGTCCGGCTTCGTGCCCGGCCAGACCGTCAATTTCTCCTGGGATCGCGCCGGCGGCGCGCACATCTTCGCGCACGGGAGCGTCGCCGACGACAACGGGGACACCAGCGCCGATATCATCCTGGGGACCGACCCCACGCCGGGCGTCGGCACGCATCGCCTCTACG
>JAABUZ0100008620.1_pt1 | contig 11934 bp, 11 predicted proteins | sample 5562091 | NCBI WGS metagenome assembly JAABUZ01 (sample SAMN12813069, study PRJNA571459) | rock metagenome | isolation source: Antarctica rocks | place: Antarctica: Victoria Land, Linnaeus Terrace sud | collected 2015-12-21
GGTGATGAGCTCGCAGTTCGTCGTCGGCGCGCAGACCCTGGCGGCGATGCTCGTCGTCAGCCTGCTCGGCCTGATCGTCCTCTACGCCCTCCGGCGCCGGTCGATCACGTTCGTGCTGACGGCGACTCGCCCTGTCGGTCGTGATCTCCGTGGTCGTCGCGAAGCTGATCATGAGGGCTAGCGTCGGCCTGCGTCGGGCAGTGGAGCTGCTCGGCGAGGGCAGCGGCTTCCCCGCTCCGCGCGCGCCGACGGCTGAGTTGTCCAGCCTCGCGGTGGCGCTGGACGAGGCGCAGCAGCGATTAGCGCAGGCGCGTGAACGCGAGGCGCACCTGGAGCACAGCCGCCGCGCGATGCTCGTGGGGATCGGCCACGACCTGCGCACCCCACTGGCGCGGCTGCGGTCGGTCGTGGAGGCGCTGCAGGACGAGGACCTGTCGCAGCGCGAAGTCCTGGACTTCTACCTCGGTGTCCTGGACTCACAGACGAACCGCCTGGCCACGCTCGTCGACGAGGTCGTGGAGCTCGCTCGCGTCACGGCCGGGCTCGTCGAACCGGTGCTTGCTCCGCTGGCCGTCGAGGAGCTCGTCTCGAACGCCTTGGCCGACTCCGCCGCGCACGCCGAGCGGAGGGGCGTGACGGTGACCGGCCAGGCGCCGACCGGCGTGACCGTTCAGGCCGATCTCCGGCTGATGACACGAGTGCTCGACAACCTCGTCGACAATGCCGTCGCCGAGACGCCGCCGGGCGGCGCCGTGCAGATCCGCGCCGAGTCGGGATCCGGTGGAGTGGTCCTGCACATCGACGATGCCTGCGGCGGCATTCCGGAGGACGACCTGCCGCACGTCTTCGAGCCGGGATACCGCGGCGACAGGACCCGCCGAGCCGACCGGCGCGGATTCGGACTCGGACTCGCGATCGCGCGAGGGATCGCCGAAGCGAGCGGCGCCACCGTCAGCGCTGACAATGTCGACGGCGGCTGTCGGTTCTCCGTCCGCTTCCCGGCCTAGACACAGTCTCCGTCGACCGCTCGAGCCTTTGGCGGGCGCCGCTGCCGGCCGACTCCGCAGCGGATTACATGTTCCTTACGTGACGGTCCGCGCACTCGCGAAAGCGCAGCTTCGCCAAGAAGCTGATGGGAATCCGCCCAAGGTTCGATGACCGACGCGGCGACCAAGACGGCGTCCGCCGCGAGTGACGCCAGCGCGTCGGTCACCCAGACGGTGAAGAAGGCGTTCGCGAAGGACTGACGCGGGACAACGCCGCAGGCACTGTTCAGGAGGCAGTCGATGAAGCAGCACGTGTCGCACTCACCCAGGCTCCGCGTGGGGCTGACGCTGGTGGCTTGCGGGCTCGCCGTGGGCACGGCGTCGGTCGTCGCGCTCGCGAACGCCATGTACGACATGGTCCGGTGACACCGGCCGAAGCGTCCCGCGGTGCCCGTCTAGCCCTATGGGCCCAACAAGCGGGCGCTTCAAGGCCGAGCGGTGGCATGGTGCGAGGGGGATGCACGGTGACGTCCAGCGCGGACGGCCCGATTGTGGCTGTGATCGTCACGCACGACCGCCGCGAACTCCTTGCCCAGTCGTTGCAGGCCGTCCTGAAGCAGGGCCGGCCGGCGGAGGTCGTCGTCGTCGTGGACAACGCATCGACTGACGGCACGTCCGGTTGGTTGCGCGCTGAGCATCCTGGGTGCGACGTTGTCACGCTGACGGCCAACGTCGGGGGGGCAGGCGGGTTCGCGGTCGGTCTAGACAGGGCGCTGGGGCATCACCAGGCGGGCGCGGTCTGGTTGCTCGACGACGACACCGTCCCCCAGCGGTCAGCGCTGGAGGCTCTGCTGACGGCGAAGGCGAAGGACGGCGAGGCGGTCCTGGTCGCGAGCCGGGTCCTGTGGGAGGACGGCCGCGATCATCCGATGAACACCGCGCGTCCCCTGCCGTGGCTTGGCACGCCGACATGGGTGCCTCCAGGCTGCTCGCGAATCCGGTCGGCGTCGTTCGTCTCGATCCTCGTCGACGGCGACGCCGCGCGGCGCACGGCCCCACCGATCGCGGACTACTTCCTGTGGAACGACGACTTCGAGTTCACCACCCGGCTGCTGCGCGGCGCGCTGGGGCTGCGGTGCCAGTCCAGCGTTGTGCTGCACCGGACCCGCCATGGCGGCGGAAGCGAGGAGGACCCGGGCTCGCGTTTCTTCTTCGAAGTCCGCAACAAGGTCTGGTTGTTCTCGCGCAGCGGCGGGCTGTCCCCGGTGGAGAAGATCGCCTATGGCCTGGCTACGGTCCTGCGCTGGTGTCGGACATTGGCTCGCTCACGGGAGCGGCGACGGCTGCTTGCCTGGGGCCTGCAGGGCGCCAAGGCGGGGCTTCGGGCGGCTCCGCGGCCCAACGAAGTCGTCTTGGCGGGCGTGCGGTCGTGACGACGGGCCCGTTCAGCCTGCTCATGGCCGTATACGCCGGGGACCGCCCGCAGTTCGTTTCGCGGGCGGTAAGTAGTTCCGTTCACGACCAGACGCTGCGGCCGGCCGAACTGGTTCTGGTGCAAGACGGCCCGGTGTCGCCGGCGCTGGCCGCGTGCATAAGCGGGCTGGTCGCGGGCTCACCGATCCCTGTGCGGCACGTCCAACTTGCCCAGAACGGCGGACTGGCACGTGCCCTGCAGGCCGGCCTGCACAGATGCGAGCACGACGTAGTCGCCAGGATGGACTCCGACGACGTGAGCCTGCCGGAGCGCTTTGCGAGGACTGTGCCGCTGGTGCTGGGTGGGATCGACCTGCTGGGCACGGCCCTGCTCGAGATCGGCCTGGACGAGCAGGTGCTGGGCCGACGCGACCCCCCGACACGGCCCGAAGTGATCGCCTCCATGGCGCGCCTGCACGACCCGTTCAACCATCCGAGCGTCGTGTACCGGCGCTCGGCCGTCCTGGCGGCTGGCGGCTACCGGCACCTGCCGATGATGGAGGACTACTGGCTTTTCGCCCGAATGATCGCCGCAGGGGCGCGCGTCGCCAACCTCCCGGAAGCGCTCGTGCTCTACCGGGTCGCGGCGGGCGCGTACGAACGGCGAGGCGGAGTGGCGCTGCTGCGCGCCGAGCTGCAGTTGCAGTCGGCGTTCCGCCGCACGGGCTTCACGACACGCCCGCAATACTTGCGCAACGTCGTCGTCCGAGGTGGCTACCGGCTGGTCCCGGCAGCGGTCCGCAGATCGGCGTACACCCGAGTGGTGGCCGGGCGTGGCGCGCGCCTGGACCGGGTGCCAACGGGCACGGGCCGGGAGCCGTCCCCGCCGTTCGAGTTCAAGAAGGAGGAACCTCGCGGTGCGTCATGACCTGGTGGTCGTTGGAGCAGGCTTCTTCGGCCTGACGGTCGCCGAACGCGTCGCCTCCGAGCTGGGGTTGAGCGTCCTCGTGCTCGACAAGCGCCCGCACCTGGGTGGCAACGCCTACAGCGAGGTCGAGCCCGAGACGGGCATCGAGGTGCACCGCTACGGGGCGCACCTGTTCCACACGTCCAACCGTCGGGTGTGGGAGTACGTCAACCGCTTCAGCACGTTCACCGGCTACCAGCACCGGGTGTACACGGTCCACGCCGGGGTGACGTACCCGATGCCCATCAACCTGGGGACCATCAATCAGTTCTTCGCCGCGGCCATGTCTCCCGACCAGGCCCGCGCGCTGGTCGCCGAGCAGGCCTCGCAGGTCCGCGACACCTCGGTGGTCAACCTGGAGGACAAGGCCGTCAGCCTGATCGGTCGGCCGCTGTACGAGGCTTTTGTGCGGGGCTACACGGCCAAGCAGTGGCAGACCGACCCTCGGGATCTGCCGGCGTCGATCATCTCGCGGCTGCCTGTCCGCTACACCTACGACAACCGGTACTTTTCGGATACCTGGGAGGGGCTGCCGACAGAGGGATACACGGCGCTGCTGACCAGGATGGCCGATTCATCGCTGATCGAGGTGCGGCTGGACACCGACTTCTTCGACGTCCGCGGGGAGGCGGTACAGGGGGCTCCGGTGGTCTACACCGGTCCTGTGGACCGCTACTTCGATTACAGTCAGGGACGCCTGGGATGGCGGACGTTGGACTTCGAGCGTGAGGTCCTGCCGGTGGGGGACCATCAGGGCACCCCGGTCATGAACTACGCCGACGAGTCCGTTCCCTACACCCGGGTCCACGAGTTCCGGCACTTCCATCCCGAGCGGGACTACCCGAAGGACAGAACGGTCATCATGCGGGAGTACTCACGCGACGCGGGACCGGACGACGAGCCCTACTATCCTGTGAACACCGCCGCAGACCGGGAGATGCTGCTGCGGTACCGGGCTCTGGCCGACGCGGAACCCGACGTGCTGTTCGGCGGGCGCCTGGGGACCTACCAATACCTGGACATGCACATGGCGATCGCCTCCGCACTGCAACTGTACGACAACGTCGTGCGTCCTCGGCTGACTACGGCCGCGGTGCCCTCATGAGCGTCGCGCGCGTTCTTCAGCGCGTCGTCATGCCTGTAGACAACGACCCGGACGTCCTGGCGCTGTACGTCGAGACCGGTACGGCAGCGGCCGCGCCCACCAGTCAGGACCGTCCCGCAGGGGGTGACCGCGACCAGCACCCCGAGCAGGTATTGGACCGTCAGCGGTTGCGGGTGGCAGCCGGGCAGCGCGCTTCCTTCGCCACCTACTTCAACGCCTTCCCGGCCAGCTACTGGAAGCGCTGGACGACGGTCACTGACCTCGAACTGGGCGTCGAGATCGAAGGCCCGGGAACGGTCGTGGTGTACCGATCGACTGCTTCGGGCTCCACGCAGCGGGTCGCCGTGGACACCACTACAGAGGGCGAGCCCCGCAGCCTGACCTTCCCGCTGTCGCTCACGCCGTTCGGGGACGGCGGGTGGTACTGGTTCGATTTAGTTGCGGGGGCGACCCCGCTGACGCTGCGCTCCGCCGCCTGGCGGCTTCCGGCACCCGGGACAGACCACCCGCGTGTGCCGGTCACGCCGGGTACCGCGACGCTGGCCATCACGACGTTCAACCGCCCCAGCTACCTGCTGGCCTTGCTGCGACAGCTGGCGTCCTCGCCGGCGGCAATGCACGTCCTGGACGAGGTCCTGGTCGTCGACCAGGGCACCGCGCTCGTTCGGGATCAGCCGGGCTTCGCCGAGGTGGAGAACGCGCTGGCGGGAAGATTGCGAGTGTTGGAGCAGGCAAACGTCGGTGGGTCGGGCGGCTTCTCGCGCGGGATGGCCGAGGTTCTCGAGCGTGGCCGCAGCCGCTACGCACTGCTGTTGGACGACGACGTGTCGTGCGAACCCGAGAGCATCGTGCGGGCGGTGACCTTCGCCGACCTGTGCCGGGTGCCCACTGTTGTCGGCGGACACATGTTCAGCCTGTACGCCCGCTCGACCCTGCACAGCATGGGGGAAGTCGTCAAGCGGTGGCGCTTCTGGTGGGATGCCGCACCGCACGTCCAGCCAGACCACGATCTGAGCCGGACCGGGCTGCGGGAGACGCCATGGATGCACCGGCGGATCGACGTCGACTACAACGGCTGGTGGATGTGCCTGATCCCGGTCGTGGTTATGGGCGACATCGGACTGGCACTGCCGCTGTTCATCAAGTGGGACGACGCCGAGTACGGGCTGCGCGCCGGCAAGGCTGGTTACCCGACCGTGTCGATGCCAGGTGTCGGCCTCTGGCACGTGCCGTGGTCGGAGAAGGACGACGCCCTGGACTGGCAGGCATACTTCCACCAGCGGAACCGGCTCGTCGCGGCGCTGCTTCACTCGCCGTACGCGCACGGGGGCAGGCTTGTACGAGAAAGTCTCTACCACCAGGTCAAGCACCTGCTCGCCATGCAGTACTCCGTGGCCGACCTGCGCCTGATGGCGATTGCGGACGTCCTGCGCGGACCTGAGCACCTGCACGCTGAAATCGCGACGATCCTGCCCAAGATCCGCGCGGCCCGGTCATCTTATCCTGACGCGCAGGGCACCGGCGATTCGGGCGCCTTCCCCGCCGTCCACCGGGACAGACCGCTGCGCAAGGACCGTGCCCCGGCGACTCCCGGCGGGGCGGTCGGGATGCTGCGAGCGGCGGGCGTCGCGGCGCTCAGGCAGGCCCGCCCAGTGCGGCCGTCCGCGCTGATTCAGCCGCAGGCCGCGGTACCGAGCCTGGACGCACAGTGGTGGCGACTGGCCACGGTGGACAGCGCGCTGGTGTCGACTACCGACGGGACCGGTGTCGCCTGGTACCGCCGGGACAGAAGCACCTTCGTCGACCTGGCCCGCCGCAGCGTCGCCCTGCACGAGCAGCTCCTGCGCACATGGCCGCAGCTCGTTCAGGACTACGCCGACGCGCAGCCCGACCTGGTGTCCGCGAAGTCCTGGCGGCAGACGTTCAGCGCCCTGCACGAGGACGACGAGTGACCACCATCGCCGTCCAGGAACTGGTCGAGCCCGGCCGGGGGGCTGGTCTTCGTGACGTGTTCCGACACCGTTTCCTCCTTCGGCTCATCGTGCGTCAGGAGATGCGCGTGCGCTACCGCGGCTCGGTCCTGGGCCTGTTCTGGTCCTACATCAAGCCGGCGCTGCAGTTCGCTGTCTACTTCTTCGCCCTCGGGGTGTTCCTGAAGGTCAACCACTCGCTGAAGAACTTCGCCGTCTACCTGTTCTCGGGCCTGGTGCTGCTGAACTTCTTCGGCGAAGCGCTCGGTAACGCGGCTCGGTCGGTCGTGCGCAACGCGCCTTTGGTGAAGAAGATCTACCTGCCGCGGGAGCTCTTTCCCGTCGCAACGACCTACGTGGCGGCCATTCACCTGCTGCCGCAGGTCGTGATCCTGGCCATCGGTGCCGTGATCGCCGGGTGGACCCCGTCTTTCACCGCGCTCGGCTCGGCGCTGCTCGCGTTCGCGTTGGTGGCCGTGCTCGTGACCGGCTTCGGGCTGCTGCTCGCCGGGTGCAACGTGTACTTCCGCGACTTCGAGAACATCGTCGACCTGGTCCTGATCGTGGTGGTCTGGGGGTCACCCGTGCTGTACCCCTGGAGCTTCGTTCGCGACGCGCTCGGCCACGGACTGCTGCTCCAGGTGTACCTCGCCAACCCGCTGACCGTCGCCGCCCAACTGTTCCAGCAGGCGTTCTGGGCCCCGACGAGCCCCGGAGTGGACCAGCTCCTGCCGCACCTGTGGACCCGAGGAGTCCTCGAGCTGCTCGCCGCCGGGGTCGTGCTGGCGCTGGGGCAGTTGGCTTTCACCCGGCTCGAGGGCCGCTTCGCGCAGGAGCTCTGAGGTAGTGCCGCTCGCCATCGACGTGCAGCAGGTCAGCAAGCGGTTCGTGCTGCGCCGCACTCGGACTCTGAAAGAGCTCGCGGTCCTGGCCGCCAGGGGACGGCAGCTCACCGACACCTTCCTCGCGCTCGACGCGGTGTCGCTGGAGGTGGAGCAGGGCGAGGCCCTCGGCCTGATCGGGCTGAACGGCTCGGGCAAGAGCACCCTGCTCAAGCTCATCAGCGGAGTCATGCGCCCCGACACCGGCACCGTGCGGACCCGGGGCCGGACCGCCGGGCTCATCGAAGTCGGGGCGGGCCTGCACCCGGACCTGACCGGCCGGGAGAACGTCTTCCTCAACGGCGCGATCCTTGGCATGTCCGAACCAGAGATCCGCCGAAACTTCGACAGCATCGTCGACTTCTCCGGAATTGAGGAGTTCCTGGACACCGAGGTCAAGTTCTACTCCTCAGGCATGTTCCTGCGACTGGCCTTCAGCGTCGCCGTCCACACCGACCCTGACGTCTTCCTCGTCGACGAGATCCTCGCCGTCGGCGACGAGCCGTTCCAGCGCAAGTGCCTAAACCGTATCGCGCAGCTTCGCGCTGAGGGACGGACTCTGATCATCGTCAGCCATGACCTCGACACGGTCGGGCAGGTGTGCGACCGCGGCGTGCTGCTCTGGAGCGGACAGGTGGTCGTCGACGGCCCTGTGGCCATGGCCGTCCGCGCGCTTCGCGCACCCGAAGACTGTGCCGCGCGTGAGAGGACTCCGTGACCGACAACAGCGACATCCCCGATCGGGCGGTGAGCCCGCCCGGCGCTGTCCCAGCGTACGAGCGCAGGAACTGGCCGCGGCGACTTCTGCGGCCAGTGCTGGCCGTGGTGGTGCTGCTCGCGGTCCTCGCCGCCGGCGGCTTCGTGTTAGCCCGGCACTACGAAGGCGAACTCCGCCGCACCTCCCTGGCCGCGCCCGCCACCCACCGGATGGGCCCGGCTACAGCCAGGCGTCAGAAGACACCGAGCAGCAACTACCTGCTAGTCGGCTCCGACACCCGAGCGGGCAAGGACGGCGCGTTCGGCAGCGCCGACACCTCCGGGCAGCGGTCGGACACGGTCATCCTGGCCCACCTGCCTGCCGGCGCGACCCGGCCGACGTTGTTGTCCTTCCCCCGGGACGCCTACGTGTTGATCCCCAGCCACAAGACGCCACGCGGAACGCTGAGGCCTGCGCACTACGACAAGCTGAACGCGGCGTTCGCCCTCGGCGGCCCTGGTCTGCTCATCGCGACCATCGAGTCCATCACCGGTGCCCACGTCGACCACTACGTCGAGGTGGACTTCGTCGGCCTCGAGCGCATGGTCGACGCCCTCGGCGGAGTGACCCTGTGCGCCAAGACGACCCGCAACGACCCCGCGAACGGGCCCATGGGCGGCAGCGACGACTTCATGATTGCCGGGGTGCACCCCGATGTCCCCGGCAGAGTCGCTCTCGCGTTCGTCCGTGACCGGCACGACGTTCCCGGCGGTGACCTCGGGCGCATCCAGGATCAGCAGTACTTCCTGTCACAGGTGACTAAGAAGGTCCTGAACCTGGGGACCCTGGTGAACCCGTTGACGCTCAACAAGTTCCTGAACGCCCTCGCCATGTCGCTCACCGTCGACGCCGACCTGTCGCTGTCCAACATCCGCGACCTCGCTACGCGACTGCGTCACACCGACCCGGCCCACCTGCGGTTCGTCACCGTTCCGATCCTCACCAGCAACGGCAGCGAGATCATCAATGGGGTCCCCTCCAGCGTCGTTCTGCTCGATCCCGTCGCCGACATCGCCGTTTACACCGACGTCTTCGGCGCCGCGCCGGGCGCGCCGGCAGCAGACGGCAGGAACGCGCAAGGGCGGCTGCCTTCAGGCTTAAGGCTGCAAGTCGTTAACACCACCCGTCGCAACGGCCTAGCCCAACAGGTAGGACGAGGTCTGTCAGCGGCCGGAGCCTCCAGTGTGACCACGCTCACCGGGACCGGAGCCCCGCTGCTGCGGACCACAGTGGTCTACCCCGTCGGTCAGTACGTCGCCGCTGGCGCCGTGGCCCGCCTGCTCCGGCCCGAGGCTCTGCTCCAGCCCAGCGCTTCCGCGACGACGCTGCGGGTCCTCATCGGCACCGACTTTCTCGGCGTTCGGAGCCTCGCGCCCGGCGCGCCGCCGCCGCCGCCAGCCGCTCGTGCTCCCGTCGACGCGACCTCTGCGCAACTGACTTGCGGGGCGTAAGAAAGCATACCAAGCGAATACGTTCATACTGGCCCGCAACGAGCGGGCCGACGCCCAGGCAGGATCAGCAGCCCGATACCGATGCACACGACCGCGTCGGCGCGCAGCCAGCCGGCCGTCGCGGTGATCACCGCGACGGCCAGCACGGCGACGGTCCGAGGGCATCGTTGGCGACTTCGAGCACGGCAGCGCGCATGTTGAACGTGCCGCTGTTGCTGCGGGTCAGGACCAGCATCGACGCGAGGTTCCCGACCAGGCCGACGACTCCGAACGCCGCCATCGCTGACCGTCGCAGGCTCGAACAGCCGTCGGACACCCCCGACGACCAGGATCGTGGTCGTGATCGTCAGGTGTTGCAGGACGAAGCAGATGAAGGGCCAAGGACGGAGTTGTACCGCTCCCGTGGCCCGCTGCGACGGCGCCTGACTCGGCCGGGTCCAAGGTCCAACGAGGACTTCTACACAGAGGTCGTCGTCGCATACCGGCACTACGTGCAGCACAGCAACAAGCCGGCGGTCGAGATCGCGGCTGGGGCCGGCGTCCCCGTCGCCACCACTCGCCGGTGGATCAACCACGCCCGACAACTCGGCCTACTGGAGAAGGGCGAAGTAGGGAGGGCCATCTAGAAAGAGCAAGCATGAAGGAGCAGGACCAAGTGGATCAGACGGTCTCGCCGGCGCTGACAGCGGCCGAGACCATCGGCAATCGGTAGAGCACCCTTCGAACATCGCCAATGCCATATTCACGTTCAGGCAGCTGGCAACGGAAGTCCTCGGGGTACCGCCGCTCCAATGCCAGCGCACCGCCGCCTCGAACCTGCGAGCGTCCTCGCCCAAGTCTGCAGACCCACTCCCCGAGCGGCACGGCTACGTTCGGCGTCGCCTGCCGCGGCTGCCCGCTACGCGACGATGCACCACCGCCAGAGGCGGCCGGGCGCTGCACATCTTCGAACACGACCCGCTCCTGCGGGCCGCCCGCCGCTACGCCGACGCTGACGCGTTCCAGCAGCCTTACCGGCAGCAACGCCCGATGGTCGAACGTTCCATCGCCTGGCTCGTGCAATGTCCTTCGAGGCCGCTCAGGACCACCCCGCGGCCGCTGATCCTGCGAGCCTGCGAGAACGAGGCGATCGGCTTCCACCAGGCCGTCGATCAGAGCCGAGGTGGGTGGTAGTTGTAGGTCGTGTCCCGCTCCCCGATGCGTTACGGCGCCGTCGCCGCAGCGACCCCGGACGACACGACGGCCCTCCCGGCGCAGCGCTGGTGGCGGGGACAGGACCCGGACCCGGAGCTCGTCCGCCGGATGTTCGTCGACGAGGGGCGCACGGAGGTGGAGATCGCCGCTGCAATGAAGATCAGCGGTGCATGGCTCGCGGCCGTCTTGACCGAGTTGGGGGTAGACCGCGGTAGGCGGGTCCGGCGGGTGTGCCCGGTGGGCGAGGCTGACTTGCGCGTCCTGCTCAAGCAGGGCGCGACGGTCGCGAGCCTGGCTCGCCGGTTCAGCGTCGCCAAGGTCACTGTTCAGCGCTGGCTCGCCGGCGCCGGTCTGCTCCTGGCGGACTCGGCCGTCGATGTGGCCGCGTTGAGCAGGCTGTACGTCGAGCAGGGCCTCACCATCGGGGAGGTCGCGGCGGCCCTCGGGCTCTGTCGGGCCAGGGTGGAGGTGGCGCTGGCTGTGGCCGGCATCCCCGCGCGGCGGCGCACCGAGCCCCAGCCCAGCGGCCGGCGGGCCGACGTCACCGAGGAGATGTTGCGCGAGCTGTACAGCCGACCCGAGGTGACGGTGCGCGTTCTGGTAGAGCGGTTCGGTGTCAGCCAGGACTACCTGCGCCGCCGACTGCACGCGCTGGGCCTGACGCGCCGGCCCGGGACCTTCGCCCCGCGCCTGCCCAGCCCGACCCGGCAGGGCCTCGCGGGCCGCGCCCCCACGCTCTACCGGCAGGGGTGGACGCTCAAGCAGATCGCTGAACAGCTGGCGACATCGGTCAGCACCGTGCGGGCGGCGCTGGTGGCCGCCCGCGTCCCGGTCCGCGGCGCCGGCGGCGGGCCGCGCAGCAGCGAGCGACCCGCCAGGGTGCTGCTCGACGACCTGTACGCCGACCCCGACATCGTCGCCGTACTCGCCGAGCACGGGGTACGCCGCCCAGGCGCGGCCGGGTGGAAGCGCACAGGGGCGCGCCAGACCTACGCGCCGCTGCCCCTGACCGCAGGTCTGCTCACCGCGCTCTACCTCGACGTGGGACTGGCCACCAGCGACATCGCGTTGCTGTGCGGGGTAGGCAACAACATGGTCAGCAGCGGCCTGCATGAGCACAACGTCGAGCTACGACCAGCGAAGATCGCCAGCCCCTGGAAGCAGCGGCACGCCCCGCCGCGCACGGCCGCCGGTCGCCATCGGGGGTGAC